>VFSW01000065.1_pt1 | contig 124450 bp, 109 predicted proteins | sample 5358111 | NCBI WGS metagenome assembly VFSW01 (sample SAMN11554181, study PRJNA540505) | mine drainage metagenome | isolation source: sediment from site ElyBrook_90M | place: USA: Ely Copper Mine, Vershire, VT | collected 2017 | reverse complement strand
CCTCACCCCCGCCTGCGTCTCCACCTCCAATTCCAAAGCGCCCACCTCCCGGACCCGCGCGACATCATCCTTTATCTCCCGCCCAATTACGACCTGCACACCAACCGTCATTACCCCGTTCTCTACCTGCAAGACGGCCAAAATCTCTTTGACCCCCGCACCTCGTTCGTCCCCGGCCGCACATGGCAAGTTCAGGAGAACGCTGACGCCGCCATCGAAGCCGGAGAAGTCGAACCCCTCATCATCGTCGGCATTTACAACACCGGAAACCGCCGCCTCGCCGAGTACACTCCCGAGCCCGACGCCAAACTCTCCGGCGGTGAAGCCATCGCCTACGGAAAAATGCTCACTGAAGAACTTATGCCCTGGGTCGCCGCCCATTACCGCATCCTCACTGATCGCGAGCATACCGGCGTCGGCGGTTCCTCACTCGGCGGCCTCCTCTCGCTCTTCCTCGGCCTCAGTCTCCCCACCCGCTTCGGCAAACTCGCCGTCCTCTCGCCCAGCGTCTGGTGGAATCGCAAATCCATCCTCAGCTACCTCAACGAGCACGCTCCCCAAATATGGGACCGTCCCAAACTCTGGCTCGACATCGGCGATCAGGAAGGCTACAAGGCTCTCCACGATGCCGAACAACTCGCCCGTCGTCTTCGCGCAAACGGATGGAAACAGGGAACCAACCTCCACTTCGAGCGCATCCACGGTGGCACTCACGACGAAGCTAGCTGGGCCCAGCGCGTCCGTCCCTTGCTCCGCTTCCTTTACCCCGAGCATCCCCACCATCACCTCTAGGCTTTGGCGGCGTTCCACTTCACAAAACGCCATCCCGCACATCTCATAATTTCCAGGAAATCTAATCTATCTACACCAAAATCAAACATTTTCCGTGCTAATATCTACTTTTAATCTGAAGCAACTCCCCACTTCAGGAGCTTCTCCCATGACCCTCACTGCAAATATGCGCTCGCGCATCAACGCGCGTTTCATTACCGCTCTGCTGATCGTCATCCTTTTCGCCATCGCCGTCGTCATCGCCGGAACACTAGTCAGCGCGCAATCCTTTTAATCATCCCAAACCTCGCCCGCTTTGCCCATTGAGTTCTAACATCTCGCTTTGTGTTGTGGAATTCTAGACTCCCTCTCATCGCGCTTTTGCGCACTAGCCCGTCCGCTCCATCTAATGCCCCCGCTCAGACTTGCTTAGAAGGCCACTTTTCGGCGATACTTAGGTGTTGTGTCTTGCGCAGGGGAGCCGCTGAGGTTCGCCCGCCGGACTGGTTACTCTTTGGCTGGATTCCGCGCTTTTCTTTCTGCCATGGCATCCGCCGCCCAAGACCCCAATGAGACTGCAACATAATTCGGAGACAAATCCTCCGGCTGAAAAAATGGCCTTCAAACGGCCTAATGGTTTTATTTGAAAGGAACACTCTACCGTGGTTATGATTCGTTTGGCCCGCGTTGGCGCCCGCAAGCAACCCTACTATCGCATCGTTGTCATCGAGAAGGATCGCGCCCGCAACGGCCGCTCCATCGAAGTCGTCGGAACTTACAATCCCCGCACCAACCCAGCCAGCGTTGAGCTCAAGCATGAGCGCATCGCCTACTGGAAGGGCGTCGGCGCGCAGTTCTCTGACCGCGTTGCCAAGATCGTTGACAAGCACCCAGCCCCGGCTCCGGTTGCTGCTTAAGCGCTCTGCCTGTCCTTGAACTCCGGGTGCCCCACATCTCGTTTTTGAGATGTGGGATTCAACAATCTGAGTTGTACCGGTTATCTCCTAATTGAAGAGTGGGGAATTATGACCCAGCAGGTTCAGCAACTCGTCCTTGAAATCGCCCAATCCATGGTTGACGCTCCTCAAGCCGTTCACGTCGATTCCGTCGAGCGCGAGGACAACACCCTCCTGCGTCTGCGCGTCGCCCAACCCGACATCGGCAAAGTCATCGGCAAGCAAGGTCGCACCGCACGTTCTCTGCGCACCATCCTCGCCGCCGTCGGCTCCAAACAAAACCGCCGCTTCACCCTCGACATCCTCGACGAAGACGAAGCCTAGCTCTCGAAAATCATGACCACTCCCGCCGCCGAAGACTGGACCTGGCTCGCCCGCATCCGCAAACCACAAGGACGAAAGGGCGAAGTTTTCGCCCAGATCCTCACCGATTTCCCCAACCTCTTCGCCGACCGCACCTCTCTCACCCTCATCTCTCCCCCGGAAACTCCCGCATCAAAATCCATCCCCCCGCGCCCCGTCACCCTCATCCACCACTGGCTGCACAAGGGCGCCATCGTTCTCCACTTTGACGGCATCAACTCCATCAACGACGCTGAAACCCTCACCGGCCTCATCGTCGCCATCCCTCGCGAGCAGCGCGCGCCTCTCGCCGACGATGAAGTCTACGTGGGCGACCTCATCGACTGCGAGCTCATCGATACCGCAACCACTCCCCCCCGCATCCTCGGAATTATTAAAGACGTTGACCGCACCGCCGGCCCCGTCGCCCTCCTCGTCGTCCAGCCCCATCCCGATTCAGCTCAAGTATCCGAAGAAATCCTCATCCCCTTCGCCAAAGCCTTCCTCAAATCCATTGACCTCACCGCCAGGCAAGTCAAAATGAACCTCCCCGAAGGCCTCGTCGATCTCAATTAAATATCTGTGTCATCCTCGTATAAAAAAATCTGACTAACTCCTGACCCTGATTCGACTTGTGGCTTTTGCGCCGAAGGTGCCGTTGGCCCCATTGCAGGTGGTCAAGATGGCTAACTGAGTGGTAAACACTCCCCATATTTCGCATTAAAAACCGTCATTTCCGCGTCGAATTTTCTCTCCCAAAATCCTCGACGTCCCAGTACCGGTTTGTCCCCGACCCCTGATTTCTGATTTCTGATCCCTGTTCCCCGTCCTTTGCACCCGCTATCATCTAGATAGATGCAATTCCACATCCTCACCATCTTTCCGGAGTTCTTCACCGGATTCCTCGACCACGGCATCCTCCGCCGCGCCATCCTCTCCGAGCGCGTCAGCGTCCACATCCACGACCTCCGCCTGTTCACTCATGACCGCCATCGCACCGTCGACGATCGTCCCTTCGGCGGCGGCGAAGGCATGGTCCTCAAGCCCCAGCCCATAGCCGACGCCCTCGCATCCCTCAACATCGCTCCCAAATCCGAGCGCCTGTCTTCCGACAAAGTCATTCTCCTCTCCGCTATGGGTCGCCCCTTCACACAACCCCTCGCCCGTCAACTCGCCAACCTGGCCGACCCCGCCGCCACTCCCATCAATCGCATCCTCCTCCTCTGTGGCCGTTATGAAGGCATCGATGAGCGCATCAACGATCTCTACTGCGATCTCGAACTCTCCATCGGCGACTACGTCCTCTCCGGCGGAGAACTCGCCGCAGCAATCGTCGTCGATTGCGTCGCCCGTCTCATCCCCGGCGTACTCGGCAACCAGGCCTCCGGTGAATTCGAATCCTTCGGCACAGACGACTCCTCCATCTCCACCGGCGAAGCTGGCATTCCCCGCTCACAGCACGGCTCCGGCGGCCTTCTCGATTACCCGCACTACACACGCCCCGCCGAATTCGCCGGCCTCTCCGTCCCTGAAGTACTCCTCAATGGCGACCACCTCCAAATTCGACGTTGGCGTCGCCAACAGCAACTCCGCAAAACTTTCCTCAACCGCCCCGATTTATTGCAAAACGCCACCCTCACCAAAGAAGATCTCGCCATCCTGAAGACAATTAAGAGTTTTGATTAAGTTGGATCCTTCAGCTCTGAATGTTGAGTGATGGCTGTGACAATAATTTACTTTCTTCCAACAAACCCGCTGACTTGCTAACTAGCTGTTTGCGCACAATGCAAGCTTACTCGCTGCTTTTGTCTCAAAAATAAGAAAGCTATTCAACACGTGATTCTCCCCGAATCAATAAAACTACCGCACTTCTAAATTTTCTTCCTGCGCAGCGCCTGATCCTCATCGATGCGTCCCACCACCACTTCGGCTACATAAAAATTCTCACCCTGCACCGGCTCTTCCGCTAGCCTTCTCAGCATTGCCAATTGGCCCACATGCGTCAGCGCATCAGCCACAGGGCCCTGAAACAACCGTTCCACAGGAGCCTCAATCACCTCATCCGACGCCAGTCGGGCATCAAATGCGCCCAGCGCCGCAAAGAACCTCTGCTTCTCTTCAAGCCACGGCAGCGGCTCTGAGTTCTGCCACTTCTGCGCGCCATTCGCCAGACTCAGCGCCCAATCAAACAGATCGCCCATGTGAGCCAGAATCTCCACTGGCCGCTTTCCTCCGCCGGAAAAATCACCAAAATCATCCCCCGCCCCCTCAACCGCGCGTGTTGCTCGGTAGGCCAGGGTCGCCAGGGTATGGCGCAGAAAATCACGTTTCGCATCCATGCAAAAACTATAAAGCATCTCTCGTTCCATCTCTAACTTAAACCCTCTAAATTTGGCGTTTAGGGCTTTAAATCAGTAGAATATTCATAACGGTTACGCGCCAAAGAAGTAGGTGAACCCACCGCAGTTGGCAAAAACCCACCCTCACTCCCCACAGACCCACTTTCTCTGTTAAAATAAAAGTTCTGAGTCCAATAAGCAGGAATAAACCATGTCAATCCATCCCGTTATGCAGCGCCTGGCAGAAAAGCTCAAGCGCACCGACCTTCCTGAGTTTTCCGCTGGCGACCAAGTGCGCGTCCAGGTAAAGATCAAGGAAGGCGACAAAGAACGCCTCCAGGCCTTTGAAGGCCTCGTCATCGCCATTAACCGCGGCCCTCAGGGCACCTTCACCGTTCGCAAGATGAGCTTTGGCCAAGGCGTCGAGCGCATCTTCCCCTTCAACTCGAAGGTCGTCGACCGCATCGAAAAGATCCGCAGCTACCGCGTCCGTCGCGCCAAGCTCTTCTACATTCGCAGTCTCCGCGGCAAGGCAGCCCGTCTCAAGGAAGTTGACCGCGAGCACGCCAAAAAGTAGTCCAACACATTTCCCGCATCACCAAACCCCGACCCTCATCCGGTCGGGGTTTTTGTTGCTTGAATTCCATCTAGACAACAACGGAGGGAGCCGGGGCCTTCAGGCTCCGGAATAATGCAACTAACTGACGCGGCCTTCAGGCCCGGGTTCGTTTTCTCTCGCCATTTAAGCATCACGCGCAAGAACTGGGAAGGTACGGCCATAAGGCCGCACGGAAAATTCCCCCACAAAAAACCCTCAGGGGCTTTAGCCCCTGAGGGAATTCATTACGGACTCAACCATCTCATCCTATTCGCTCGTCGTCGGATCAATCATCGTCCTGACCTGCGAGATGCGGTTGGCGGGGAAACCTCCCTGCATCGCGTGCTTGCGCACGGTCTCTTCATCCGGCGCAATGTAGACACAGTAAATCTTGTCGTCCGTTACATAACTCTCCAGCCATTGGATCCGTGGACCCAACTCCCGCAAGACTCCGCACGACTTCTGCGAGATTCCCTTCAACTGCTCGGCAGACAATTTGCCTGCACCAGGAATCTCCCTTTCAATGACAAATTTGGGCATGGTTGACCTCCGCCCGCATCTTAAAAGTTTTTCCCTGGCCATTTCCACTGTTTTCTCTCTTGATTTCACCCGCTACGTATACTGAATCCATGCCGAAGCAGCTCACCCGTGCGACCTTCAAATGTTCATGGGAATTCGAGCTGGCCGCATCTCAACGTGGCTTCTCTCACATCGCAGGCGTTGACGAAGTCGGCCGCGGCCCGCTCTTCGGCCCCGTCGTCGCCGCTGCCGTCATTCTCCCCCTCAACTGCCACCTCGCCGAACTCAACGACTCCAAGCAACTCACCGAATCTCAGCGCAATTCGCTCGACCTGCAAATCCGCTCCCTCGCTCTCGCCTTCGCCATCGCCGCCGTCGACGTCGCCACCATCGACCGCATCAACATCCGCTCTGCATCCCTGCTCGCCATGCAACTCGCCGTCAATCAACTCACTCCCGTGCCTGACCTCCTCCTCATCGACGGCAACGCCGGCATTCAGCATTCATGCCCGCAGCAAACCATCATCAAGGGCGACGCTCGCTCCCTCTCTATCGCCGCTGCCAGCGTCCTCGCCAAAGTTCATCGAGACCATCTCCTCATCGCTCTCGACAAGCAATACCCCGGCTACGGTCTCGCCCGCCACAAAGGTTACGGCACCGCCGCGCACCTCGCAGCCCTGCGCGCGCTCGGCCCCACCCCCGAGCATCGACGCAGCTTCGCTCCCGTCCGTGAAGTTTTAGCTCTCTTCTCTAATCAACCGATTTAAACAATCGCCCGCGACTTCCACCAACTCATCAACGGCCTCGCCGCCAGCAGCACAATCACTACCACCGTCACCATCAACGGCGTGCGCACACCCGGCTTCACGCCCCACCAATAGTGCACCACTCCCGCCAACGCAGCCAGATAAACCAGCTTGTGCAGTGCCGCCCACTTCTTCCCGCCCATCTTCCTGATCGCCCAATTCGTCGACGTCACAGCAAGCGGCAGCATCAATAACCACGCCGCCAGCCCGGCAATGATGAACCTTCTCTTCGTAATATCATCGATCATCGTACTCACATCAAAATTCGCTTGCAGAGCAACATACGTCAGCAAATGCAGCGACCCATAGAAAAACGCAAACAACCCCAGCAATCTTCTAAACCGGATCAGCCAACTCAATCGCGCGCTCAAACTTCGCACCGGAGAAATCGACAGCATCACCGCCAGCAGCCATATCGTCTCTTTCCCCGTTGTAAACGTAATCGTCGCCGTAGGATCAGGGCCAAGAGTATTGGTAATCGCCGCATACGTCAGCCAACTCACCGGAAACAGGCAGGCAATCCACACCAGCACCTTCAGCAATATCAATAGACGCTGCTTCACTCTTCACTCTCCATCTGTACTCGCCATACTGTTGATTCAAGCAGCTGAACCCATGTCATTGGTAGCTGATCGTCAGTGGTAGTCGATAAACATCGCGCCCCAGATTATCGCCGCCATACTGCGCTGGGAATGTGCTGAAAAACAACTGCGGTAGTCCGTCCGTGAATTCAAAATTGTATCCCGTCGAGATGTCGTCCAGAATAGAAACATAATTCGAATCGTTGAAGCCCGTTACCGGTCCGCCCGGGTCTGTCACAATGCTTGCTGTTCCGATGATCTCTGTTGCCGCGCTCCAATTCGGCGCGGCAAGCGTCTTCGTTGTCATATAGTAGACCGGGTTACTGCCGCCATATATTGTGAAAATCAGAATGTAGCACTCGGCAATCTTGTCATAAATAATCTGTGGCGGCGCGGCATTGGCAACTGCTCCGTTGACCATCGGCTGAAACGTCTGCACCGTGCCTGTGCGTATCGCTGCAAAGCTCGTCCCGCCTTCCCATATCTGCCAGCTTCCGGGGCTGGTGATGTCGTTGGTGCGCATCAAAATGTATCCATAACCGTCCACCGGCGCCTCATACACACCCGCTGTCGGATTCAACTGCGAAAAATCCCTGTGAATATAAAAACCCACCGCGTAATAATAGCCATTCTCGCCAATGACTCGGCTTGGCTGAAAAACTCCGGTGTGGTTCAACGCCTGGAGATAAACCTGATCCTGCTCTGCCACTGAACCTGTCCACGTGTAGCCTAGCGGCGCCACTGTATGCGCGCTGTGCACGCCGTTCAGTTGCCAGTCCTTGCCGCCATTGGTTGAAATCATCTGGTTAGGCGTTGCCACCCAGCTGTTCAAATCGGCGCCCAGGCCATTGGCCGTCGCATCGTTGCAGGCGTTGTCCAGCAGGCATGCATACCACTCACTGTGCGTCAGTGAGTAAAATGTTTTCCCATCCAAACTGTACGGCCCCATCAACCAATGAGCGTAGTCATAGTCGGCTTCCGGTATTTGGTACCCGCTTGTTTCGCTGCTGTAAATCTCATGCGGATCGATCGTCAGATTCTCAAGATTGCTCCCTCGCATGCGGTAATTTTCAAAGCCGGGCACCATCAGATCCACAGTCCCGTCGGATTCGCGCCATGCCGTTATCTGCGCATCGGGAATGTTGTACTGTTGCTGCTTGTCCTTCGTATGATCGAAGACCTTCACCGGCGAACCATTCACACTGATTCCCGCAATAGTTTTTGCCGGCGGCGGAGTCATACTCATTGAACCCCCGCCACAACCGGCAAACACCATTAAGCTCGCAGGCAGAAGAAGGGTGAGAATACGCATGGACGGTTCTCCTCGATGAAGTGATTGGTTCTTTTGTCTTGGCGTTCCTGATTCTTCAAACCACGCTGATTGAAAAAAGTCGCGTTCCACTTGTGGAATGTGCTTCAAAAATCCTTCTTCAAATTCATCCCCGCATACAAACTTCCCACCTGGTCCGCATACCCATTCAAAAACAGTGTCGTCCGCTTCTGCTCATAAAACGGCAATCCAATCCTCCGCTCCGTCTTCTGACTCCATCTTGGATGATCCACATTCGGATTCACATTCGAATAAAAGCCATACTCATCCGACGCCAGATCATTCCACGTCGTCTCCGGCTGATGATCCAGAAACTTCACCGCCACAATCGACTTCGCCGACTTGAATCCATACTTCCACGGCACCACCACCCGCACCGGAGCGCCATTCTGATTCGGCAGCGCCTCGCCATACAATCCAAACGTAAACAGCGTCAGCGGATGCATCGCCTCATCCATCCTCAGTCCTTCAGAGTACGGCCAGTGAATCCCCGTCTGCCCCGGCCAGTGAATGTACCGCTTGTCATACCACGACAAAAACTGCACATACTTCGCCGAACTCAGCGGTTCGCACTGCTTGATGAACTCAGAGAGCGAGTACCCGATCCACGGCACCACCATGCTCCAAGCCTCTACACACCGGTGCCTGTATACGCGATCCTCCAGAGGCCTCAGCTTCAGCAGCGCATCAATATCAAAGGTCAGCGGCTTCTTCACCTTGCCTTCAACGCGCAGCGTCCACGGCCTCACCGGCAAATCCTTCGCATAGATCGCCGGCTCGCTTTTCCCCGTCCCAAACTCGTAAAAATTGTTGTAAGTCGTAATGTCCTTGTAGCTCGTCAGCTCCTCGCCCGTAGTCGTCAGCGGGCTCTTCACCGTCTGTAGCTTCTCCCCTGCAAACGCCTCCCGCGCCGACAAAATCCCCCCACCCAGCGCCAGACCAGCCGCGGTAAACGCCCCCGAAGACAAAAATCTCCTCCGGTTCAAATAACATTCTTTCGGTGTAATCTCCGATGAGGGAATCAGTTCGGGATGTCGAATCAGCATACGCTGCCTCCGTAATGGGGAATCTCTCTCTTAGATGCTCAAAATGCATCAAGGTTACAATGCTCTTCTCGCATATCTTGTCTTTAATCAGCGATGCCCTGGATTGGCGTCATTTTCCTTCAACAGCTTTGCCAATTCAATATTTCTAAATAGTCTCTCGGCAAGCAACGCGGCATCTGTCATGGACAGCTAATTCGTACACACTTTGCGTTGAATGAGGTATTGCAAAATATCCGGATGTTGTCTTGCAACATCGCAAACACTCCTATCCGGTAAAATTAATGGAGCGTCATTCGCATGATTGAACATTACATTAACGCTTGTACCTGATTCGAACATCTGTTTTGTGGCATTCAGGTCACCTTCATTGATGAAGTTCTCAAGCATTCGCTCTGCATCATCACTATGAAAATCAAAGTTCTCTTCTTTCAATCGGTTGAAAAGTTCCGGTCCTCCTTTTATCCAAACGTCGGTCTGGGCAAAAGTGTCAACATCGTTTTCGAGTTCATTAACGATGTGCGGCATCCACACTTCTTCACCAAGATAGTCAACAACAGTCTTGCTCTTACCATCAATTGAAATTGTTAATCTGTTATAAGACATATCAGTTCTATTCGAGTGAAATAAATTATTCATAGAGTAGAACTCATGGTCAATAAACTTCTGAGCAAGTTTACGCAATTCCGCTTTATCCATCTTCGCATAGTGCTTTCCGAATGCAGCTATGTGTGCTTTGCCATCGAATTCTATCGACTCGTTGTTCAAAATTACTTGATAATCCGGACATGTGCCAAAGCAAGCAGACCTGTCTAAAATAATCTCTATTTGAGAGTTTGGCTTGATTGTGGGCCCAGCAAAATAATGCAGTGGGAGCGACCAATTACGTAACAGCGAGTAACCTGTAACGGAGAGTGCAATGAACAGACAAAATGCCAGAAATATCAAAAATATCTTGAACGTTTTCATTTGACCAACCTCACGCAAGAAGTTTAACCGAATAAAGAACTATGAATCGAAATCATTTATAAACGGCCATTCCTTTTGCCTCTTCGCCCGCCACAAAAATAAAAGCGTTCCACTGACCGCAATCACCGCCGTCACCAGCAGTGCCGCCTGCGCCCTTTCCCGCTCAATCAGCAAAAACAAAAATCCCGCAATCGCCAGCAGCGGAGGCAATGGAAACAACGGCATCTTGTACGGCCTGCTCAGATTCGGCTGCGTGAACCTGAGCAGAATCACACCAACCTGCTGCGGAAAAAACTGCAGCAGAATCCGCGTCACCACCAGCAGCGTTATCACCTGTGAAAGTGAGAAAAAGCAAAAGAAGCTCGCAATCATTCCCAGCGCAATCAGCGAACGCGACGGAATGTGCAGTTTCGGATGCAGCTTCCCCAGCGCCTCAAAATAATTCCCATCCACCGCCGCCGCATACGGTACCCGCGAGTACCCCAGCAGCAGCGAGAAAATACTCGCAAACGCCGTCCAGATAATCAGCCCCGCAATCGTCACTCCCGCCCACTCTCCAAACGCCGAGTGGGCAATCTCCGCCACCAGTTGCAGCCTCAACAGCGAACTCGCCGGAACCCCGTTCGTCGCCGCCAAATGCGTAATCGCCGGCAACACCGCCAGATTCATCGCCACATAAAGCACCGAAACAAAAACCACAGAAAGCAGCACCGCCCGTGGAATCGTCCTCGTCGGCTCCTTGACCTCCGCGCCCAAAAAACAAATGTTGTAATAACCCCAATAACAGTAAGTCGCCAACAACGTCGCATGAGCCAACCCCGGCACGCCCGCCGTCACACCGGTAGCAGGGAACTGCCACCCCCCATGCGTAAACGCATGAGCAAGCCCCGAAACCAGCACCCCGGCAATCGCCGCCAGCACTCCCGCAAAAAGCAGCCACGCCAGCCGCGTCACCGATCCAAGTTTCCGGTACAGCATTGCCGTCACCAGCAGGCAAACAAATGCAGCCGTCAAATTCGTATAGTGCAGTGCAGGCAACGCGGCAATCGGAGCCCCATCCAGCCTCGGCCAGAACCACGCCAAAAATCCTGAGAGTCCAATGCAACCCGAAGCAATCGAAAGTGGCGCTGAAAAACTCACCTGCCAGACATACAAAAATGAAAGCCACTTCCCATACCGCTTCTCGCCATAAATGTGCCGCAAAAATCTATAGGACCCTCCCGCCTCCGGGAACGCCGCACCCAGCTCCGCCCACACCAGTCCATCCGCAATCGCTATCGCCGCGCCCAATATCCACGCCCAAACTGAAAGCCGCGCCCCCGCCGCCGCAATCAGCAACGGCAGCGTAATAAACGGACCCACCCCGATCATCTCCATCATGTTGAGGGCGACGGCGGAGCGTAATCCAATGCGGCGGTCGAGGTGTGTGGTCGTGGAAAGGGTCATCTAATCTGGGTAAAACTACTGTGCGGATTGTACACTGAGCAAGCGTATGAATTTTTCCATTTTGAGGTTGGCAATGCGGAGTTTGCTTCGGGGTTCAGTAGTTTTCAGCGCGATTTTTGTCGCAGCTTTTTCTCTCCACGCGCAGACTAATGCGGACGCAACATCAGGCCAAAAACTCCAAGCCCGTCCCGCCGCCCGCATCTCCGCACTCCCACTCCCTGAAGACCGCGGCATCGCTGCCATCGAACAAATACTGCGTCGCCTGTCTAATTTTAAAAGTGTCATGGCCATCGTCGCCCACCCCGACGACGAAGACGGCGCCATGCTCACCTACGAGAGCCGCGTCAAAGGCGCGCGCGCTTCTCTCCTCACCCTCACCCGTGGCGAAGGCGGCCAGAACGCCATGTCCGCCGACACCTATGACGCCCTCGGCCTCATGCGCACCAACGAACTCCTCGCCGCGGGCGAATACTACGGCGTCCATCAATATTTCGGCACCGAGGCCGACTTCGGTTTCTCCAAGACCCGCGAAGAAGCCTTATCGAAATGGGGCCATGATCGCGTTCTCTTTGACGCAGTCCTCGCCGTCCGTCGCGAACGCCCTCTCGTTATCACCTCCACCTTCGTCGGCGGCGTCACTGACGGTCACGGCCACCATCAGGTCTCCGGAGAAATCGCCCAGGAAGTTTTCAACGCAGCCGGCGACCCAAAAATCTTCCCTGAGCAATTCGCTCTCGGCCTGCGTCCCTGGCAACCCCTCGCCGTCTATGCGCGCTCTCCCTTCGCTCCCATCACCGACAAAGGTATGTTCGATTACGCCACCGGCAAATGGGCTCCCGCAAAATTCTTCAACTACGTCACCAAAACCTCAACCGACACGCGCCCCACCACCGACGTCCAAATTCCCGTCGGCGCTCTCGATCCCGTCCTCGGTCAAAGCCCCGTGCAAATTGCCCGCTTCGGCTGGGGCTTGCAACGTTCGCAATATGGTGGCGGAACACCCGCGCTCAGTGGCCCCGATCAATCCAGCTACCACCTCTACGCATCCCGAAATTCTGCGTGGACAACCCACTCGCCCACTACCGATCTCTTTCCCGATGGCTGGGACTCCTGGACCTCGCTCCTGAAACTCATCAGCACCAGTCCCTCCGCTGAAATAAAATCTGCACTCACCGCAATCGACGAAAAACTCGCCGCAGCAAATCGCGACTTGAATCCCAACGACCCAGCCAGGATCGCGCCCGGTCTTTCCGGCGCATACAAAGACGCAATCAAGCTGCGCGCCCTCATCTCCTCATCAAAAGACCTCAGCCCCGACGACCGCTCAAATCTCATCTCCGAAATCGACGGCAAGCTCGCTGGCTTTCAGCGCGCCCTTGCGCTGGTTCTCGGTGTTGAACTTCAGGCCTTCCGCACCACCCATGAACAGGAATCGCGAGATGGCATCATGAGCCGCTCCGGCGTTGATGAAACCCCGCGCAGTGTCTGGCCCGGTGAGCGTCTGCTCGTGCGCGTCCACACAACCATCGAAGCTCCAAACGCAAAGCTCGCAAAAACCTGGCTCGAAGGCGACGCTGGAACTTCAGCGTGGAAAGCCGAAGAGATTCCGCAAGAAAAGCAGGGAACTCTCGACCACGTTTTCGCCGTCACCGTTCCAGCAGAAGCGCAACCAACCGAAGCCTACTTCCATCGCCCCACCATCGAGCAACCTTATTACGACGTTGCTCGCCCCGATCTCCGCGACGATCCCTTTGCTCCCTACCCGCTCACCGCCTGGATTGAGTTCAACTACGACGGTCTCCCCATTCGCATCGGCGAAGTCGTCCAAACCCTGCGCCGCGTCCCCGGTACCGGCGGCGTCTTTGAGCCGCTCGTCATCACTCCCGCTGTCGGCATCAACATGGAGCCGGAAGCCCGCATCCTTCCTCTCGATGGCGCTGCTCTGCCCGTCAAGATTCGCGTCCACACCGAAGGCCCTGCCAGTGGCATCATCCGTTTGAATCTCCCCGGTGGATGGACCTCCGACCCCAGGCAACTAAACTTCGAACGCAAATCCGCAGGCGAAACCGAAGCTTTTGAATTTCGCGTGACGCCAAGCCCATCCGCCAACTCTGCTGAATTCAAAATTCAGGCAGAAGCCATCGTCGACAGCAAAACCTACACGCGTGGTTGGCAGCGCATCGGTTACAACGGTCTCCTCCCATACAACCTCTATAAGGATGCAACCCTCCGCACCCGCCATATTGACGCCAGGCTTGCGACCAACATCAGCATCGCGTACGTCATGGGTACAGGCGATACGGTCCCCGATGCTCTCGAAGCACTCGGCCTCAAAACCCACATACTCACTCCCGACGAACTTCGCTCCGCCGACCTCAGCGCATGGACCACCATCATCATCGGCATCCGCGCATACTCAGTCCGTCCCGAACTCGCCGCTGCAGGGCCACGTCTCGAAGACTTCGCGCGCAAAGGCGGCACCGTCATCGTCGAATACCAAAGCGTTGATTTCCCCGCGCCCGTCAAATTTGAACTCGGCAACTCGCCCGAACGCGTCACCGACGAAGCCGCTCCTGTAAAAATTCTCGTCGCTGACGACCCGCTCCTCACCACCCCAAATCGCATCACCGCAGCTGACTTCGACAATTGGGTCGAAGAGCGCGGCCACTCATTCCTCAGATCATGGGATGATCACGCCATCGCTCTCACTGAAACCGCCGACGAAGGCCAGGACCCTCAGCTCGGCGGATTGGTTGAAGCACGTGTCGGCAAGGGCAACTACATTTATTGCGCCTACGCCTTGTACCGACAGCTCCCCGAGCTTGTACCCGGTGCTTATCGCATTCTTGCCAATCTGGTAAGCGTAGGTAATAACCATTGACGCTTATTGTTACAATCAGATGAATATCTAAAATATCAACAAATCCGCATCCATTCACGGACAACAATTCCACAGATAATGACGGAAAATTCAGCTTGTAACAGTCTTTTAACACTCCATTGTTTGTTTATTCAACTCGTACTGCGACGCTATTTATGGATTACCACGCAGCCTTCAGGACTTGTGCGCTTGTCGCTGATGATTCTTGCGCAGAATTGTTCTGTGTAGATCACCGCTCAACGCTGGGCAAGGCTGATGAAAAACAGCAACACCTTACTTGAGCCAAAAGCTCAGGTCAGGAATTCAGAGAGGACCAAGAGAGGCCTTATGACCTTGAATATGAAGGCAGTAGCCGCAATCGTATTGAGCGCTGCACTTATCTCGGCGCAGATGCAAGCGGCCGAACCGCAAGCCGGCGAAAAGACAGCAACATCCAGGACTGCAACCAAAAAAACAACCAAGCCGGCGGTTAAGAAGGAACACAAGCCCACGGTTGCTGAGCAGTTGCAGAAGTTGCAAGATCAATTGCAGGGCCAGCAAAGCCAGATCGACAGCCTAAAGAGCGATCTCGCCACTAAGGACGCAGCTCTGCAGAAAGCTCAGGCCGATGCCAACTCTGCCCAGGCTGAAGCCGCTCGTGCTAATGCCGCAGCCAGCCAGCAGCAGATGGCTATCACCAACAACGCCGCTGCAGTCAGCACCCTCGATACAACCGTCAAGGATCTCAAGTCGAATCAAGTTTCGCTCACCACGACCATCACGGACGAAACCACCAAGATCAAGAAAGAGTTGGAGAGCCCGACTACACTCCACTACAAGGGAATCACCCTTACGCCGGGCGGATACGCAGCGGCCGAATCAATTTACCGCACTAAGGCGACTGGCGGCGATATCGCCACACCATGGACAGGTATTCCGTACGAGCACTCTGACAACTATACGCTCGACGAGTTTTATGGCAGCGCACGTCAGTCACGTGTGACCTTGTTGGCTGAAGGCAAAACCAACTGGGGCACTCTGAGAGGCTACTACGAGGCTGACTGGTTGGGTACCGGCGTCACCTCAAACAATAATCAGTCCAACAGCTACGTTCTCCGTCAGCGCGTACTCTACGCTTCGGCTGAGACGAACTCGAAGTGGACCTTCGCCGGCGGCCAGCTCTGGTCACTGGCTACAGAAACCAAGAAGGGCATAGCAATTGCGCCAAGTGATGTACTCACTCCACTCACTATAGACCCGAACTACGTCCCGGGCTTTGTCTGGACTCGTCAGTACAGTTTCCGTGTGTACAAGAACTTCAAGCATGCCGCATTTGGCATCTCGGCGGAGAATCCGCAGGTTCTTTACTCCGCATCTCTCGCTGGTGACACACCCTATGGGGTTCTTGGCAGCGCCGGTGCTGGTGGTGGTCTTTACAACGGTGCCATTGGCGGTGTCGTCGCTACCACTTACGTTAAGCAATACAACAACGTCAAGACCTACGACGGTTCCGGCAATCCGATTCTCACCTATGTGCCGGTATACAACACACTGATTGCTAACAGTAATATCGTCAACTACTCCTTCAACCACGCTCCAGATGTGATCGCGAAGTTTACCTTCGATCCGGGCTGGGGACACTACGAAATCTTCGGCATTGGCGGCTCCGCGCAGGAAACCGTTTATCCGGGTGTGACTCAGAACTCGGTTAAGTACGGCGGCGTCACTGACATTCAAGGTTTCAGTTGCGGGTCCGTGACCGATCCCGGTTGCGGTACTGGAGTTGCTGGCACCGCGGCGTGGGCTTCTTCTTCAACCACTGGCTTCTATAACAAGAGAATTATGCTTGGTGGTTTCGGCGGAGGTTTCCGCGTCCCAATTATCAAGGACAAGCTCACCTTCGGCGCCAAGGCTCTCTATGGTCCGGGCATGGGCCGTTACGGCGATTCTACGCTCTCTGACGTAACCAACAACGCCGCCGGCGAGATCCGTCCAATCCACAACACCAGCGGCCTCTTCACTCTTGAAGCGAATCCTACGAAGCGTCTCTCGATTTACCTGAACTATGGTGGCGACTACGCTGCGCGTACGGATTACGCGACCACAGCAGTTACACTCGGCGATCCAACCGCGACCTTCTGCTCTACCGTCGCCGGTGTCTACACTTGCACCAAATCACCGACCGCTGCAAACTTTGCAGGCACGGGGGGCGCATGGGGTTCGCACTTCGGCGCAACTCCTTCTATGACCGCCATCGGTTATGGTTCCAGATCAGCCAACAATTCGGGCTGCCTCACCAATGCAGTTCCCGGCTTGAACAGCGGCGGATCGACTGGCTATCTGCCTGGAGGATCTTGCGGCGCGAACATCCGCAATGTGCAGGAAATTACCGGCGGATACTGGTATGACATCTACAAGGGCGACCGGGGCCGCCTGCGCCAGGCTATTCAGTACGGTTATGCCGTGCGTGAAGGCTGGTCAGGTGCTATTCCAAGTGGTGGAACAGCCGGTATCGGTGCAAAGGGCATCGACAACATGTTCTGGACCAGCTTCCGTTACTACCTCCCATAAAATATTCAGCGTTAAAAAAATATGGGCGGCCCACTCGGGCCGCCCTCTTTTTTGCTCAGTGATGGCATTGAATATACTCTCAATGCAATATCGGTTCGCCAGTCGTCAGAAATGCCTGCCCGTCAATCGTCTTTCCTGAAGCCAGCATCACGCGCAGTGAATCCGGCGTTGTCGCACCTTGATCAAAAGCGCTCCGCAGAAAATGCAGTGCCGACCCCGCCGTTGCCCCCTCGCCTTCGCGGAATATCCACGGCACATTCGTTGACGTCAGCGACTTGTCGCTTGAAATCGCCACCACAGGGACAAAACACTTGAGCGCTAACTGCATCGAGAGATGCGCCGCATTCCGGTCCAGCGCAAGAATCGCCAGAGGATGCTCATCCATCAGCGCCTGCACCAGTTGCGTCGAAGCCTTCCCCCAATTCTGATCGCTATCGACTGCGAGTAGTTGAAACATCTCACTGTTGCTCAACTCATTCGACTTTGCAACCTCGCTTGCATGTGGCCCAAAAACTACAATGCGTGGCTTTGCCATCGGCAACACTCCACTCTGCGGCCCGTTATAGCTCACGCCCTCTTCGCCAACCTTTGCATAAGGCGCCAATGTCGCCTTCGGTGCCTCGGTAGCTGTAGCCGCGGGCTTCTTCTCCAGCAACTCTGGCACGTATGTAATCGCGCCGTTGTGCACTGTCCCCAGATAAAGCGGTGCAACATTCTTCTGGTTCGGATCAAAGTGCATATGCCCCGTCACGCCCTCATAATCAAGAATGCTCGCCAACGCATCATGAATGCGTGCGCGGTTCAATCCCGCCTTGCAGATTGAGTCAAGCAGTATGTTCATCGTGTCATAAGCCAGCGAAGCAAACTGCTCAGGCTTCTCATGGAACCGCGCTTCATAGCGCTGGTTAAAATCTACCCACGCTGGATCCTTGCGCGTCGGGTCATACGGATAAACCGCCTCAAACCCCTCCGCCGCATCGCCAGCCTCTGACAGCAAAGTCGAACCGAGTGTGCGGAACTGCCCAAATGCAGGCTGCTTCATTCCCGCCGCACGCATCTGTTTCAAAATTGCCGCCGCCTCCTTCTCGTCACCCCAGATCACAAGCGCATCGGGCCGCGAATTTTTGATAACTCGTATCTCTCGCGTGTAATCCGTATCGCCCGGTTGAAAAATCTGTTCCATCACCACTGGATGACCCAGTCGTCGTGAAGCATCCATAAATTTAGTGATCCCAAAGCGCCCATACCGGCTGCTCGAGCGGATCGTCGCCACCCTCTTTAATCCCAGCTCGGTGTAGATCCGACGCGCAAGTGTCTGATCCTGCTCACGGTCATCCTGCAGTGTTTCAAAGAACCACGGGATATAGGTCTCGGGTATCGTCGCGTCTGTCGACGCCGAATTCACAATCGGAATCTCCGCTCTTAACGCCACTCGCAACGCAATGTGCGTCGACTCGGAATTAATCGAACCAAATATCGCCCACACCTTTTCGTCATAAACCATCTTCACCGTCTCATCTGAAGCTGAACCCCAGATCGACGGTTCTGTGGGCCGGACCTCGCCATAAACAGCCTTCGATTGCCAGTTGTTGTAGTCGTTATGCAACATCAGCTTGAACGGCTTCCCGCCATATCCGCCGCGCGCATTCGCCTCTTCAATCGCCAACTGCGCCCCGTGCAGCTGACGCTGTCCAAATACCGCCTCGGAGCTGTTCTCCAATGGCACAAAAAATCCAATCCGAATCTCCGTCAAATCTTTCGGCTCGGGAACATCACGTGCCGCGCCCGAGTAAAGATTCGGATGCGTGTAATTCGTATCGTAAGGCTGTGCAAACTTCGAGTAAGGACTCATATCCGCCGGCTCGTTCGCATACGGCGCTACTACCCGATCCTTCGGTGGCGCTGGTGGATTGGCTCCGCACTCGCAAACATGCGGCCCAGCCTGTGCCGTTGGCGTTGTCGCTGCCCCCGTAGCCTGTCCGGAAATTGTCTGTACGCCAATCTGCCCGGCGATCGCGAATACTCCCGCGACCGCCATATGAATCCATCCAATTCGCATCTTCAACTCCTTACTTCTGTTCCTTGTCGTTCCTGAACATTGCGATCGCTTCAATCTCTATCAGTAACTCCGGCCGGCAAAGATGCGCCTGAATTCCCGTCGATGCAGGCAGTGGATCAAGCCCCTGCTCCTTGAAGAAATTCGTGCGCCCGATATTGAACGCATCGTAATCGCGATCGATGTCGCGCAGGTAGCAGCTTGTGCGTACGATGTCGTGCCACGTGCAACCCTCGCTCTCCAGCAGACCCGTGATGTTGTCAAACGTCCGGCGCAGTTGCGCATCAAAATCGCCAATGTGAACACTCACGCCGTTCTCGTCAATCGATGCCGTTCCTGAAATCAACAGGATCGTTACACCGCCAATATCAATTCGCATTCCGCGCGCGAACGAACTGGGCTTGGCGTAACAATAGGCTTCGTTGAGTACACCGTGGTTGGTCATGGCGCGCTTCTGAATGGGTGCGTGCCCAATTGCTTCAATGATTTCTTTTAATCCGTTCATGTTGGTTAACTCCTCTGGATAATTGGGTTGGATTCTTTGCAAATTGTTGATGCTGCGTTTAAGGTTGTCTAACCCCGTGGCTGAGTCCCTTTGCCGTAGCGACCCAAATATCATTGCCTTGAAAATCAATGCCGAGAATATAATTGTGCGCCGGCGCCGTCGTAACTTCAATCGGCGTCACCACTCCAGCCGCATCGCGCACCATCATCTCCGGCTTCCCAGTCGTCATCGATGGACGATATACCGCCCAATTCGTCCCATCGTAATACGCCAGCCCCTTGTCCGTGCAGAACCATGCGCGGTTCGCGTCGATGCCCTTGATTGAATTCGTAAAGTTCGATGGCAGCCCGCTGTCCTTCACCAAAAAATTGTGCCAGTACCGTCCGTCGTATCTGCTATCGCCAAAATACGTCGCCGCCCACAATATGCCGTCCACATAACTCACCGATGTCACTATCTCGTGTATCAATCCCTGGTCCTTGAACAGCACAAACTCATTCTCGCCATCCGGATCTTCATACTTGTCCCAGCGCCCCGTCTTCTGGTCGTACTCCAGAACACCGCTTCCCCAGATCGCAAAATACACTTTCGTCGGCGTCGCTGAAACTCCATAGGCCCAGATCTCAACCATCGGCGTATTGCGCTCGTTGAAAAGCGCCCACTGCCCGGTCGTCAGGTTCAGCTTGCACGCGCCCGCTGCCGTCGCAATCCACACATTGTCGTTCTCTATCGAAATGCTGTAAACCACATCATTGCTCAAGCCGGAATTCAGTTGCGTGTAGCTCGTAATGTGGCCTCCGGAAATGTGGCTCAATCCGCCCATCGTTCCCGCCCACAAATCCCCCGTACGTTTGTCCAGCGCCAGTGTCAGCACCGCTCGATGCGCCAGTCCGTCCTCGGTGTTGTACGTCTTCCACTTCCCGTTCTCGTAAAGCCCGAGTCCGTTTTCCGTCGCAGCCCAAATCCGCTCTCCATCCACCAGTACAGAGAAAACGTGATTATCCGGCAGCCCATTCGCCATCGTAAAATTCTCAAAGCGATACTGCGGCATCTTCGGCACTGCGGCCATCAGTGAGGTCGCCGCCACTACAAAAATTGCGAGCATCAAAATTTTTCTTTTCATCAGCGTGTCCTCAGGTATTCGATGAGATCATTCAATTCATCCTTCGCCAGGTCATTCGTGCGTCCATGTTTGTCCTGAAGGTTATAGAGCGTCCAAATCTCTTCCAGGGTCGCCGCCGAGCCATCATGCAGATAGGGCGCAGTCAGCGCGATATTCGTCAGTTGCGGAGTATCAAAATTTCCCGTGTTATCCGTCGCCCTCTGCGTCCCTACATCGAAAACTTTCTGATTCGTTCCCTTGGGCCCGCTGTGGCAAACGTAGCAGCGGTTCAACTCCGCAATAGGCTTGCCGAAGTTGTCCTTGTCGCGCATGAAGATCGCGTAACCCCGCTGCTGCGCAGGAGTCAGCTCGCCACCTGGCAACCGCCACCGGTGTCCCCGCTGCGGAATCGACAATACATAAAACGACAGATCAGCCAGTGTCAGGTCGTTGTAATTCTCCGAACGCCAGAAATATTTCTCCGTCCTCGGCCCGCACTCTGTCGGAATATTCGGATTCGTCCCAATCCACTTGTACGGTTCAGTCCCGCGCAAATCTTCAATCAAGCGGTTGTCCACAATGTCGCGCCCAAATCCATCCGGCTCCAGATCCCACGTCAATCCATCGAACGTCGAATCTATGTGACAATTCGCGCAACCAATCTGCCCCTGGAATGATTGTCTTGCCGTGTAAAAAGTCTGCTCACCGTGGCGTAGCGCGCTCACCACCTTGTGTGTCCCCAGGTCTATCGTCTCTCTCACGCGTGATGTGTGCGTATCAATCACGCCGATCGTATCTTCCAGCCGGTTCGCCACATACAGCGAACGCCCGTCCTGCGAAATAGTCATTCCGCGCGGATTATGTCCCACCGGAATTCGCGCCGTTATGTAATTCGCGCTCGCTGAAAGATCCTCCGTGAAATTTTCCGGATGCGCATGAATGTACTTGAGCAGCTTCTGCAAATCGATAGAGAGAACAATCTCTGACCCGCCGCAACTCACAAACAGCCGCGACTTATCCGGCGTGATTGCAACTCCAAATGGCTGCGAAGAATACCGCTCCAACTCGTCCAGCGGCACCTCCACCGGCGTCTTGCCCACATCCGCCCCAAATAATGTCAGCGTGTAAACAAATGCACCGCTATGTTCCAGGTGCGCCAGCGGAACCAGATTTTTCGGATGGTACTCTGCCACCACCCCAAGCCTTCCATCGCGGCTGAACTCCATATGAAAGACGCCCGCAATTCTATGCAGCGGCATGCGGTCAACCACCACAGCCTTCGCCGTATCGATTACCGTAATCTCTGACTCGGGCCCCGTGCGATACGGCGCAGGATTCGGATAAACGTGCGTCACATAGATTCGCGTTCCATCCGGCGAAAGCGCAAGATAACTCGCACCGCGCCCGGCTGTCAGACGCTTGACGATGCTCCCATCCTTCGCGTCCAGAACCGTCACATCGTTGCTGATTCGGTTCGCCACATACAGCCACTTGCCCGCGCGATCACTCAACACGCTCGACGGCTCAAACCCAACTGGCCACGTCGCCACCACCGCCAGCGTCCGCGTATCAATCACTGAAATCGTATCGTCCGCCGAGTTTGTCACATACAGGCGCTCCCCCTTCGGCGAAAGCGAAAATCCCCGTGGAATCTGGCCAACATGTACGCGCTTGATCTCCTTGTGTGTCGCCGCATCCAGCACGCGTATCTCTTCCGTCTCCTGGCACAGCACATAAAGCCGCTTGCCATCGAGAGAGAAAAGTACTTCCAGGGGCGATGCATAAACCAGCGCGTCAGAGTGCTTCTCATTTACCGCCGGCTGCTTCTCGTCCGAGGCCCTCACCGTCTGATTCACGCTGAAGAAATATCCGGCAACCGAAAGCGAAAGTAGTGCAATCGCGCACCCAATCCTGTATCGAGTTTTGAGAATCCGCGTGCTCATCACTTCGGCTCCTCCACCGTCAACACGCGATCAACGGCCACGTTCGTCAGCGTCTGCACCTGGCCGCTCGGCCACTTCACCGTAATCTTCTCCGCCGTCCTCGTTGCGCCCAGTCCAAAATGCACGCGCTCATCATCCTGAGAAAGATATCCCGTGCTCGCCACGCGCTCTGCCGTATGCTTCTCTCCTCCGGCAATTACCTCAATACGCGCGCCAATTCCATCCCGATTGCTTTTGCCGCTTGTTGCGCTGCCGTGATCTCCGGTACGCATCGCGCCAACGAGTTTCACATCGAGCCAATGTCCCGTGTTCGTCGAGGTATTGTGCAGCAGCGTCCCCTTCGCGCCCAGGTTCACCAGATATGCGTCCACCTTGCCGTCATTTTCGTAATCGGCAAAGCACGCGCCGCGCGCCGTCGTGCGCACGCTGAGCACCGGCCCCGCCTCGCGCGAAACATCTGCAAAATGTCCGTTACCCGTTCCGCGAAACAGCGTATGCTCCTGCGGAATCAGGTGAATCAATCCACCATGAAAAATCAGAATGTCCAGTTGCCCATCATTATCAAAGTCGTAAACGCCCGTCCCCCAGCTCACATACTGCGCATTCGCCTGAGAAACGCCTGTCTCCGCGCCAATGTCGTCAAAGCTCAGCTTCCCCGTATTCCTCAGCAAACGGTTGTAGTGGCCATCCGTCACCCACAAATCCAGCATCCCTCTGCCTTGAAGATCAACAAACACCGGTCCCATCGATGAAGTAGACTCGCCATTCTGTCCAAACGCCGTTCCCGAATCATTCCCAATCTCTTCAAAGGTCCCATCGTGCTTGTTGTGAAAAAGAAAATTCTCCGTGCGGTCATTCGCAACATAGATGTCATCCCATCCGTCGTTGTCAAAATCTCCCGCCGTCACGCCCATCGTGCGCCCGATATACGCGCCTATCCCTGACTTCTCCGTCACATCCGTGAATGTCCCGTCGCAATTGTTGTGATACAGAACATTCGTCTCGCCTTCATAATCAAGCGGCCCCGGATAATTTGTCGGCGCATAAAACGCTCTGTACTTCGGATCAAACTTCACATACCGTCCAACAAAAAGATCCACGCAGCCATCGCGGTCATAATCCAGCCAGGTCGAGCTGATCGCCCAGCCATCCACCTTGATTCCCGCCTTCGCCGTCACATCCGTAAAGTGCCCGTTCCCGTCGTTGTGATAAAGAATCGTCTTCCCATACCCCGTTACCAGCAAATCAACAAACCCATCGTTGTCAAAATCTGCCGCCGTCACCGCCACCGCATACATATCCGGATCAAGACCGGCTTCTTTCGTCACATCCGTAAAATGCCCGTTCCCGTCATTGCGATAAAGATGATTGTGCGGCGCTGGATCCGGCTTCTCCTTCAGCGGATAGGGATGCATCGAATCATCCAGCGGTTTGCCCGTCACAACATAAAGCGATTCGCGCCCGGAGTTGTTGTAGTCCATCCAGATGCAGCCGCCGCCCGTCCCCTCAAGCAGCGACCCCAGTTGACGCGAACCAAAACTGTGCGTGAAGTTGATGCCCGAGCTATCCGTCGCATCATCAAATCGAATAACCGGTGCAGTATCAGTTTTCGCGGGCGATGTCGTCTTCTGCGTAACCGGACTCTGTGCCGCGAGTGGCCCGCAAATTGACAATGCGATGATGAAAAGTTTTGAGCGCATCTTAGTTTTCTCCCGCTTCAACTGATTTCTCTTTGAGCGCATCTGTTTTCAAATTCAGATCAACAGGCGTCGTCGTCCGCAACAGCACCGCCGGCACCTTGTTCTCGCTCGCCCGCTCCGGTCCCGTGTGGCAACCCACGCAAATCCGCTGCTCGCCCTTTTTGATCCAGATAAATCCGCGCTCCGTGCGCAGAACTTTCCCATCCTTATCTAGCAGTGCAAATCTCACCGGGGTATCGCCCTTCGTCTGCACAAAGAATGATCCATCCGGTTCAACCGGCGCGCTTCCGAGCACAACCATCTTCCCCTGTGCATCGAGTGCTTCCATCCGCACACTCGTCGGCTCTCCCGCAATCGCGGCATCGCGCGTCAACCGCGCATCCAGCGCCAGAAAATTTCCATACTGCCAATCATGCAATCCCGACGGATGATGATTCGGTCTCGTCCGCGCGCTCACTATCGCGGGCTCAACCAAATCCTTCTCCGGATCAGTGGCCAGTGTGACCGCCGTATGTGCCGCACTCGATTCAATCGCCAGCGAATAATGCTTCTGCGCTATTCCGCGTGCGCTGACAATCCATCTCCCCTCGCTCGCCTCAACCGGCCCGCTCGAGTAACTCAACTTCTCCCCAGCCACTGGAACTTCTTTCGCCAGCGCTGAAGTGAATCTTGCCAGCGAATCTCCATGCGTGAACAGCACATCTCCCGCCGCATCCTGGTGCCCGCCCCATCGCCCCACCGCCGCGCTCGCATCCGGCTCAACTTCTTTGTCAGTCTTCAAGCCGGGATGATCGCAGCGATAAGACTCAACCCCGCTCCCATCCGAATAAACCAAAAATAACTCCGGCGTCTTTCCGGTTCCCAGCGGATAATACGACTCAAACAAAATTCGCCCATCCGCCAGCACATCCACTGGCAACGCACTCGCCGGAATGAATGTCAGCGGCTGAATCTTCTCTCCATCCAGTTGCGCAGCCTCAATGCGGAACCCCTGCGCTGTCCGCCGCGCATAGACCAGCCGGTCATGCGGCAAATAAAGTGGGCGAATCTCATCTGTTGCTGCCTCACCCTCGCGCGTAGCAAATATCTGCCGGACTTCTTTCGTCGCCAGAACAAATTCGTAAATCTTCCAGCTGTCTCCGGCAGTTTTCTTCCCCGCAAAAAGAATCGTCTTCGCATCAAACGAAACATTCGGATCAGCCGTCGCAAAAAAATCTGCTATCAACTGAACCGCTTTCCTCCCCGCCGGCTCCAGCAGGTAAATCTGCGCTCCCTGCGGAAACCCTTCCTCGCCCTTCAACCCCGCCAGCGGCAAAAACACAGGCGCCGCAACATACAAAACCGGCGAACTCAATTCATGCGGCCCCGCTTTCTGCGCAGGATTGTTCGCAAATCCGCAAAACGGCAGAGCAACCACCGCTACTGCAATCGTGAATAAAAATTTAGACCTTAGGGAATATTCGAATCTCATGCCAGCGCCCCAGCCATCTGCATTTGCGTCAGGCGCCGCGCCGTCATCCACGGCTCCAGTTCGCTCACCATCCGCGCATACTCGTCAAAGGTCAGCGATTGGTCGCCGTCACTGTACGCATCATCTGGATGCGGATGCACTTCCACAATCAGCCCATCTGCCCCCGCCGCAACACTTGTGCGTGCTAGCGCTGCAACCAGCGATCGCCGCCCCGCCGCATGACTCGGGTCCGCAATAATCGGCAAATGTGAAATCATCTTGATCAGCGGAATCGCCGCCACATCAAATGTATTGCGCGTCGCTGTCTCAAACGTCCGTATCCCGCGCTCGCACAAAATCACGTTCGGGTTTCCATGATCAAGTATCGTATTCGCCGCGTGCAGCAGATCCGCAACCGTCGCCACCATCCCGCGCTTCAGCAATATCGGCTTCCCCGTCAACGCCACCGCCGCATGAAGCGATGTGTTCTCGCTGTTCCGGCTTCCTATCTGCAGAATGTCGGCATACTCGGCAACCAGCGGAACATCCTCCTCCGCCATCACCTCGGTCACTATCGCAAGACCCGTCCGGCGCCGCGCTTCAGCAAGCAGCTTCAGACCGTCAATTCCCATTCCTTGAAATGCATACGGCGAACTCCGTGGCTTGAACGCCCCGCCACGCAGTATCTGCGCTCCATTGCGGCGCACATGCTCAGCTGTCGTTAAGAGTTGCTCCTCGCCTTCCACCGAGCAGGGACCAGCCATGATGACAAACTCACCACCGCCAATCTCCAGATCCACTCCGCACTCGCGGTTTTGAATCCGGATAATCGTTTCCTCGCGCCCTGAACTCTTGAGCGCCAGCGGTGATTCAGCGAATTGTTCGAGCCACTTCTCAGACACCTCGACCATTCCGATCTGGGGAAGTCCCAGACTAATCTTCCAGATACGGGCGGCGCATCCATCAAACGGTTGAACAAAATTGTGTCGTAGATCACATACATATGAACACGAGTGCATTCTCTAGGAAGATGTGTCCGCGCCCCATCCATTTTTCGCGTTCTCTGCGATAAATGGGTGGGAATGAAGAATCTCAATTGCTGCATATGAGTTTTTTGCTTTAGCTAATTGCTTCGAGCCAACGGCGGAGCCACGTACCCAAAGGATCTCTCCAGAATCTCCGCAACCGCCAGCGCCTGTTCATCGCGGTTCGGCATCGCCGCAATCTGCACACCGATCGGCAATCCCTCCGCTGACCTTCCCACAGGCAACACCACCGCCGGATTCGCCAGCACGTTGAACCATTGCGTGAACCGCGTCTCATCCAGATAATCCAGCCGCCGTCCCTCCACCATCCAACTCCGCTCCCCATGCTTGAACGCCGGAATGCTCGCCACCGGACAAAGCAAAATCGGATGCGATTGCAACTCCTCCAACGCCTCACTCCGCAGCGAATCCAACTCCGCCCACGCATTCAGCACATCAACCGAACTCAACGCCGACAACCCCTCCGCCATCGTCATAAAATCCCTGAAGATCGGGCTCAGCTCCTCGCGCCGTCCACGAATCGTCGGCTCATAGAACATCGCCCCGCACTGCACAAAAAGCTTCCACCAAAGCACCCGCAGCTTTTCGAGCGACCGCGGCCTGAAACTCTCCACGCGGAATCCCGCCTCGCGCAAAGCCTCCGCCGCACTTCTCACCGCAGCCCTCGTCTCCTCCGTCACCGGTACAACTCCATCATCTTCAAAGACGCCAACCGTCAGAGCGCGCAACTCATCCAGTTTTTCTCCAACCAGATTTTTTCCATTGAGCGTCTTCTCATCGAGCGTAATCGGCCCACTCCCCGCCTGAATTCTGTCCTCACCCGCAAGCACTCTAAAAAGCAAACTCAAATCCCCAACCGTCCTCGCCATCGGTCCAATCGCGCCAATCGTCGAGAACGGTCCCACATTCGGCGGCATATGTCCGCGCGCCGGAATCCGCCCCGGCGTTGGCTTCAGCGCGCAAATCCCCGTAAAGTGTGCCGGCTGTCTCACCGATCCGCCACTGTCGCTTCCAAGTCCCGCCGCTGAAAGTCCCGCCGCAATCGCCGCTGACTCGCCACCGCTCGATCCACCCGCAGACCTCTCCAAATCCCACGGATTCGCCGTCCGCCCATGCAGCAAATTCGCCGACTCATACGCCATCAAAAACTCCGGGCAATTCGTCGTTCCCAATATCAGCGCCCCCGCCTCGCGCAGCCTGCGCACCACCTCCGCATCCTCCGTCGCCACAAACCCCTTGTTCAGCACGCTACCAATCTCGCACCTGAACCCCGCCGTCGCAATTGAAGACTTCACCGTCACCGGCAATCCATGCAGCGCGCCAATCACCCCGCCAGCTCTCGCCTGCGCATCAAGTCTGCGCGCCCCTTCGCGCACCCGCTCCGCATCAAAATCCGTTATCGCATTCAGCGCCGGATTCAGCCGCTCAATCTGCGTGATATGCGCCTCTGCCAACTCCACAATCGTGAGCTCGCCCCTGCGCAGCATGTCCAGTAACTCCCGCGCTGATTTCAAAACCAAATCACTCACGGCTGCCTCACCGGTGGCTCCGCGCTCAAATCATTCTCCGGCCCCGTCACCGCCCGATGATAATCAAACCGGTACGCCCTCACCGGCTCTCCCGAATCAAACCGCGTATTCCAGTTCAGCTCATAATCCAAATCATCCGGATAACTCTCCGTCGCCGGATACGGATACTTGCTCATCGCATGGAAGGGAAGTTGCGCCACGGTAAACGGCAACGCATCCCAGTAATCCATATCCTTCACATACCCATCCGCGTAAAAGAAGTAATCGCGGCTCCAACCCTTCGGCAACTCCGGCAACTTCGCCGCATCAAACTCCGCCGCAATCTCCTCGCCGCTTCCAAAAATCACAAACTTGTCGCCAACCTTACTCGCATTCTTCAAGAGCGGCGTCACATCCCCCATCCGCGTATAGTTTCCTCTCTGATGCTGGAACGGCCCCGTCAAGCTCACCAGATCATAGTCATAATCCAGATCACCGTTGCTCTTCCCATCCAGCTGTTTCGGGTACCCATGGAATCGCAGCGTTGCCGTCGACATCGGAATCTCCGTCGTCTTCGCCTCAGCCTCCGCATGATCATCTATCAGCACCTGGTCCCAATAAATTTCCAGGTTGCTCATCAACCGGATCTTCCTCGCCCCTTCAGGCACCTTCCCCGTCAGATCAACAACAATCGTCCGCTCCAACCCGGCAGGGAATCCCAAATCTCCAGTAATCTTTTTCCAGCTTCCATCCGGCATCAGTGCCTCCGCATACGGCGACACCGGCCTCACATCCGCTTGCCACGCCGCATACAGCGAAGTCGCGCTGAAGTAATTCACATACCCCGTCATCAGCAGCCGCAACGGTGCGCCCGTCTTAATCTCGCCCAAATCAATCGTCAACGCATGCAAATTCGCAAACCCGTCATACGGGCTCGCTGCAAACCCCGATGCAAACTGATGGTCCTGCTTGCTTATCTCGCCGAGCACATCGCGACCCTCGCCATCCCACGCACCCGCTGGCAATCTCGTCCCCTTGCTCGCAATCACGCGCCCTGTCGCAAACGGCGGTTCATCCAAAAACTTCTCATCCGGATTTACTTCCACATCATTCGGATGGTCCACCGCCACCAGCCGCAGCTGGTCAATATAGTTGACCTCTTCCATCGGCTCAATGAAGCGCAAACTCAGCTCCCCATTCTCAGCCTTCAGCATCTCGCCCGGAACTTTCACCCACTCGCCCGGCCGCGGAATATTCTTCCTATCCGGCGTAAACCAATGTCCCACGACCCCCGCGCCAATTACATCCGTCACCAGCGTGTACTTCTTTCCATTCCACGCAAACAACACCGGGCAACTGCTTCCGCGCCGGTCCGCTTCCTTGATCGCGACCACCTTCTCATGCGCTAAATCAATCTCATCCTGAAGCACGCCTGTCGGCCACAAAATCCTGATCAAATCCACGCCTGTCGCATCGCCCAATCCAGCCAGCAAATGCGGTGAAGCCTGTGTCGCTAATCCGCTTGCACCCGCTATCTCCCACTTCTGCCAATGTCCACCGGCAAAAATCTCCACCTTCACGCCTATCGCCGTCTTGTTATCGGCAAATCCCGTCATGTCAATCCGCACAGAATGATTCGCGCCCGTCCCCAGATTGTGCACCAGCACCGGCGCCGCATTCTCCTCGGTCACCAGCAAGCTCGCCGCACCATTTTCTTCCACCGCAATTAACCCACGCGGCTTCGTCAGCTTCACCTTATCGAGGCCCAGAGCGCGCGACACATCCTCAAAGCTCCCATCCCCGCGATTTCTCAGCACCCGCAACTCAGGCCCGGCCTTCGTCTCCACCAGCACCGCCAAATCCATCCATCCATCATTGTCGTAGTCGAGTGCCGTCAATCCCCATCCGCCCGTCGCATTCGCAATCGGCAGCGTCACGCGCTCAAATCCGCGCCCAATATTCTTTGGCCCCGCAACGTTCTTCCACAGTGTCACACCCGGCGCGCCCGCATGTGTAAACACCAAATCCATCCATCCATCCTTGTTGAAGTCCACCACCGCCACGCCCCGCGTCGTGCCAAGCTTCGCATCCCCGAAAACTTCCTGTGTTGGATACTTTCCCTCGCGCGGATTCACATACAGCAACGTCGTATCCCCCGCAATCGCAATATCCACCGCGCGGTCATTATTAAAGTCCGTCAAAATCGACGCCGTCGTATTTCCGCTGCCGCCAAATCCCGTCGGCTCTGTCATGTCGGCAAAAGTTTTATTCCCCATATTGCGCCACAACACATTCGCCGCATCTCCCGCCTTCAACGGCCGTCCCGTCACCAGCAGATCAAGAATTCCATCATGGTCGTAATCCACAAACGTCAATCCGCTCGCATGATTCTTCGCCGTCAACCCCGCTTCCGCCGTCACATCCTGAAACTTCCCCTTACCCAAATTCCTGAACAGCAGCAGTTGATCATCGAGCGCAATCGCCAAATCATTCAACCCATCGCCGTCAAAATCGCCCACCGCGCACGCCGTCGCCCGGCCCTTCGCAACAATCCCCGCGCTCGCAGCGTCAATCTCCTCAAACCCGCCCTTCCCATTCGGATGCAGTATCACCACCGCCCCCGAAGCCTTCTGTGTGCTCTCGCGCATCAGTACAAAATCTTCCACTCCCGTCCCCGTCGCATCCAGCACACACGCCCCGCCTGTAAAACCCTTCGAGGTTGCCGCAGTCAACAAACTCTTCGCTTCATACTTCACGCTCACCGCTCCCCGCGCCAATCCTTCAGGCTCCACCACCGTCGACACCGTCGAATAATGACCCTGCTCCCCATACGCCAGCCCAATCGCGCTTGAAACTTTCGTTGTCGTCAAATGCCGGAACCTGGCAAAGTGCGGCTTCGCTTCCTCTGCCCGGCCCGTCCTCTGCAACGCCCTCGCCAACGCAAACTCGCTCGATGCATGCAGCGGCTCAATCTCAAGCGCCTTCTTCAGAATCGCAATCGCCTGGTCAAACTCCTTTAGCTCCTGGTAGCAAACTCCCTCGTAGTAATACGAATCCACATCCCGGGGATCAATCGCCACCACGTGCTGAAAACTCTTCAGCGCATCATCCAGCTCATTCGCCGCGTGTTGCGCCAAACCCAGGTTGTACCAGGCCTGCGCGCTCTGCGGATCAAGCGCCAGCGCCGCGCTGAACGCAGCCTTGGCCTCGTCAATCTTTTGCAGATAAAGCAGCGCAATCCCCTTGTTGATCGCCGCTTGCGCCAGCTTCGGATCCTTCGCAAACGCCTCCGTAAACGTCGCCGCCGCACGCTCCGTCATCTGCTGGCCCATCTCCGCCACGCCGCGGTTGTTAATCCGTATCGCTTCCGCGTCATTGTGCGTCTGGGCAAAGGCTAGAGGCGCAAGGAGAACGAGGTGCGCGAAGAGGGAGAGAGTTTTAACGGCGAGTCGCATGATGGTGATCCTGGGCAGAATTTGTGCGCGCACATCCAATCAGCTCGTGCGCGGAGGCATTATTAATAGTGTAATTCGCCGCATCAGACTTTAATTCGCGCCAACCCGTCTCATAAACATTTATGCGGATCTATGGGGTTGTGTGAGCCTCGCATTAAACACCCGCTCCCGGCTGTTCTTCGTATCGCTCAGGTGGAAAATATCTGGTTTGAATTTTGTTGATTCAATGAAATTGATTTATCAGACAGCGCCTTTGCCACTATGGCTGCTCATCAACTCTCTCAATTGCTTCAACCTCATCTACCGGCACGGAGCTCTCCTCCGCACACTTCTCAACCTCATCAGGTAGCCCATTCTGTATCGGATTTTCAATCGGCTCTGTCATATTTCCGCTGCCAGGCTTTCCAGATTCAAAAATCACTTGCCTTCATCATTGGTGTTCGCTTCAACCTGTAGAACCTTATCGGCCTCGCGCATCTGTAGGATTTCCTCTTCAACCTTGCGCTGCTCCTCAGGCAATGACGGGTTGTGCGCAATTGAAGCAAGCTCTTCACGTGTCGGAGATGGCGCAAACTCTGGGAACTGCGAGTTCAAATTGCGCTGCGCATTCGCAAGCCGCCCTGTATAAAGCAATATCTGTGAAGTCATCAAGATCTGTTCATCCAACTGTGCGATACTTAATTTTCTCGGGTCAGGTTGTTGAATATTTACCAGTGAAATTTTTGATTTCGCATCTGCAAGTAAATCATTTGTCAATTTTGAAAGCCCGTCCAGTCGCTCATAGATGGTGCCATACTTGGTTACCTCTGCCTGCGGCATATATTGCAACACATTGCTTTGTTGAGCTGTCTTCCAGGCAGAGTCAACGTAAGATATGTTCAATGACGACCAGCTGAACTTTCCCGGCCATTGATCTTCAGCGGCGCCCGGGTGTTCTCTCAAATACTGATAGATCTTCAAATTCATCTCAAGAGTCGGCAGATAGCGGCGAAACTCTTGTGTCTCAATCGCAAATCGGCGGATATTCACCCGTTTCTCAATTTCCAAAGCTCTGCGCGTCTCCGCCACCTGGTGCCGGTGATGAAAATACTCCACCGTCTGCTCGAGTCCTATCGCCAGCAGCAACCCAACCGTCACAATTCCAATATGAATAAAAACATCCTTCCACGTGTGAATCGATTCGTGCGGCGCATGCGGCTCAATCATCTTTTCTTCCTCGACCTTCGCTGATTCACTGCCATCAACTTCATTCTTCGCGACTGAGTCCGGCTCATCAACGCCAGCATCACCCATCGCCTCACTCGCACTCACCGGCAACGCACTCTCTGCTTCGGGCTGAACATCTCTTGGCCGTACCGGTTCTTCTTCCATCTCGCTCACCTTACTTTGCCCCGCTCCCACTCGGTTGCACAGGCTGTTGCTCCGTCTCTTCTAAGGAATCCGCCGTTCGCATCCGTTTCACCTCATCCAGCACCACCTCATAATCGTGCTTGGGAATTGTGATGTTGACGATTTTGTAAAACTCATTGATGTCAGGTGAAGGCACAAAGTCCGGATTCGCCCGATTGATATTAGATTGTTCATTCGTGCAATTTGAGTAATCACGGATCAATCGCGCTGTGTCCCGTATCTGCTCATCCAGTTGTGCCGATGTCAGTTTCGCAGGATCAGATTCTTCGATGTTGTTCACAAAAAGTTCGCGCTTGGTTTGCTTCGCCGTCTGATTCGCCTCAGTAAGTAGTGTCAGACGGTCATACAATACGCTCAAGTGGCGTACCTCTGCCTGCGGCATATAACGCAGCACATCATTCGCCTGGGCCGTCTTCCACACTGCATCTACATACCGCGGATAAATCGCAAGCCAGTGAATCTCCCCCGGCCATTTCGATGCCGGCGCTCCCGGATGCTCACGCAAATATTGATACACCGCGAGATTTGTTCGCAGCAACGGTAATATCCGGTGAATCTCCTCCGTCTCCGTTGCAAAATAATGGATATTCACCTGCCGCTCCGCATCCAGTGCCGCACGCGTCTCCGCCACCTGGTGCCGGTGATGAAAATACTCCACCACCTGCTCCAATCCAACTGCCAGAAGCAGGCCTACCGTTATAACTCCAATATGAATCAAAATATCCTTCCAGGTATGGATGGATTCATGTGGCGCGTGAATTTCAATCATCGGCTCTTCCTCATCTTTGTCCGCTTCGCCTATCGCTGCTTCTGGCATAGATTCTTCAAGCGGCACAATGACATCCTTCTCTGCCGCGTCACTCTCGCCTGCCTTCTGTCTCTCCGGCATCTCTTCTTCCGTCGCTTCCGTCATCGTTCCCTCAAATCAACTTTCTAACCCTGCCCTCAATCACTTTCCCGCTTCACCGGAATCCCCCGCTGCGCCCTGCGTTATCTCCTTCTCCCGCTTCGCCATCCGCGCCGATTCGTCCATCACTTCCTGCTTGTCTTCAGGCGTCGGTGCAAACTGAAGGATCGCGCTGTAATCCTCCGTCGTCGGTCCACCGATGAAATCCTTATCAAAGCGAAAATAATTGCTCATCAGATTCGCTTCCTTCGCGTAAAGCAATATCGTCTCCGTCGTGTAGTCAATCGCGCGGTCCAGTTGCTCCGTTGTAAACTTCGACGCATCGGGATTCTCGATGAAAAACCGGAACGACTCGCGCTTCGCATCTACCTTCGTCATGCTCAAATCATTCAGCGTCTTCAGCGCGTAGTAGAAACTGCTGAGTTTTCTTACCTCGTCCTGCGGCATATATTGCAGCACGTCGCTGCTCTGTGCAGTCCGCCACACCGCATCAATATAGTTGGCATTGTATGAGTACAAGTGCAGCTTCCCAGGCCACTTCTCCTTGGGCGCTCCCGGATGCTCCTTCAAATATTGATAGATCGACAAATTCATCTTCAACTGCGGCACAAACCTCCGCATCTCCTCCGTCTCCATTTGAAACCGAACAATGTTGATCTTCCTTTCTATCCGAAGAGCCTCACGCGTCTCCGCCACCTGGTGCCGGTGATGAAAATACTCCACCGTCTGTTCCAGCCCAATTGCTATCAGCAATCCAACCGTAACAATCCCTATATGGATAAAAACATCCTTCCACGTGTGGACGGATTCATGCGGCGCATGGACTTCAATCATGGGTATGACCTCGTCGTTCGCAATCTTCTCCGCATTCGCCTCCTCTGCGCACCCTGCATCGTCCGCTGTGACAAAATTCTCCTCCGGCGCAGTTTCTTTCAAATCTGCGGGTGGCGCGGCTGGCCTCGGGTTCTCTGGTTCGTCTGCCATTGGGGGAAGGGAAGATTGTCGCCATCTTATCACCGCAACTCATCTACTAATCAACACTTTTTGTCGCTTTTCTACCGCCCATCATACTTCCCCTGACTCTCCAGATTTATACTCACACCGTGAAGACCCGCCAGATGGAAAACCTCGAAGTAGCCCAGTCGGCTGAACTCCTCAACCGCCTCCGCGAGATGGCCGAACGCCTCCGCGCCAAAGACGCAGAGACCGCCGAAGATCCGAAAAAAAAACGCCGCATCGCCGTCGTCACCACATCCCGTGCAGATTACAGCCACCTCTACTGGCCACTTCGCGAACTCGCCGCCAACCCCAAAATCGAACTCGGCCTCTTCACTCTCGGCTCTCACCACTCCCCCGAATTCGGCCACACCATCCGTGAAATCGAACGCGATGGTTTCCCCATCATCGCCCGCATCGAGTGCCTCCTCAGCTCCGATTCCGACACCGGAATGGCCAAGACCATCGGCCTCGCCACACTTGGCCTCGCCGACGCGCTCACCGCCTGGCGCCCCGACCTCCTGCTCCTCATCGCTGACCGCTACGAGATGCTCGCGCCCGCCTCCGTCGCACTCGCCCTCCGCATCCCCATCGCCCACATTGAAGGCGGCGAAATCTCGCAGGGAGCCATCGACGACGCCGTTCGCAACGCCCTCACCAAGCTCGCTCACATCCACTTCACATCCACTGAAACCGCCCGCCGCCGCGTCATCGCCATGGGTGAAGAACCCTGGCGCGTCCATCACGCCGGCGCTCCCTCACTCGACCACATCACCCGTTCCACTCTCCTCTCCCACGCTGAACTCGAATCCCATCTCACCAATCTCGCCGGCCACGCAATCAAAATCCAGCGCCCGACAATCCTCGTCGCCTTCCACCCCGCCACCATCCTCGCCAACACAACTTCAGAAGCCGGCGAATTCTTCGCCGCACTTGACGCCCTCGATCCCAAAATCCAACTCCTCTTCGTCTACCCCAACTCCGACGCCGGCAGCCGCTCCCTCATCGATCGCACCACCGCCCTTAAAAAATCACGTCCCAACACCGATATCTTCCTCAACCTCCCTCCCATCACTTACTGGTCACTCATGGCTCGCGTCGACGCAATGCTCGGCAACTCCTCCAGCGGAATCATGGAAGCCGCTTCCTTCGCCCTCCCCGTCGTCAACGTCGGAATGCGTCAGCTGGGCAGGGAACGCGCTCCCAACATCATCGACACCCCACCAATCCGCGCCGAAATTCTCTCCGCCATCCAAAAATCTCTCTCCCCAAAATTCCGCACTACCCTCAACGGAATGGAAAACCCATACGGCAACGGCACCGCCGCTGTAAAAATTTCTGAACTCCTTTCCACCGTCAACCTCGACAATCTCCTCATCAAAGCTCCCACTCCACTCCCATCCAAACCTGAGGCCAACTCGTAATGTCACTCGCAAACTCCGAAAAAATCCCGCTCTCATCCCCCGACATAGGTGACGCCGAGCGCGCCGCCGTACTGCGCGTCCTCTCCGGCCCGCAACTCTGCATCGGCCCGGAAATGCACGCCTTCGAGCGCGAATTCGCCGCCCGCATCGGTGTTGAAGATGCCATCACTGTCTCCAGCGGTACCGCCGCCCTCCATCTTGCCCTCCTCGCCCTCGGCATCGGCCCCAACGACGAAGTCATCATCCCCTCCTTCGCTTTCATCGCCGTCGTCAACGTCCTCTTCCAAATCGGCGCCATCCCTGTCTTCGCAGAAATCGACCCCCACACCCTCAACCTCTCCCCTTCAGCCGTTGAAGACGCCATCACTCCACGCACACGCGCCATCATCCTCGTCCACACCTTCGGCATCCCTGCCGACATCCCCGCCTTCACTGCAATCTCTCAGCGACACTCCCTCTTCCTCATCGAAGACGCCTGCGAAGCTCTCGGCGCATCCGTCGCCAACCGCCCCGTCGGCAGCTTCGGTCATGCCTCCGTCTTCGGCTTCTACCCCAACAAGCAAATCACCACCGGAGAAGGCGGCATCCTCATCCTCCGCCACCCCGCTCTCGCCACCCACGCCCGCAAACTCCGCAATCAGGGCCGCGCTGAAAACGAAGGCTGGCTCACACAATCTGAACCCGGTTTCAACTACCGACTCAGCGACATCGCCTGTGCCCTCGGTCGCGTCCAGCTCTCCCGCCTCGACGAGATACTCACCCTCCGCCGGCAGGCCGCCGAGCGCTACCACTCCCTCCTCGCCAACCTCACCTCCATCCAGCCACCACCCCTCAACCTTCCCAACGCCACCATCAGCTGGTTCGTCTACGTCATTCGCCTCCACACTTCGCTTGACCGCGCGGCACTCCAGCAATCACTCGCCGACCAGGGCATCGCAACCTCCCGTTACTTCGCTCCCATCCACAAACTGGCTTTTCTGCGCTCCCACCCCTCTGCCGCCAATCTCTCCCTGCCCATTACCGAGAACGCATCCAACTCCGTCCTCACCCTCCCATTCTTCACCCGCATCTCCGCCGACCAGCAAGCCCGCGTCGTGAATGCCCTCCGTCAATCAATCAGGTGAAACAACAGCGAAAAATATCAGAAAATCAATTCACAATTCTAAGTTTGTGTTCAGTTTTGCGCAGGATTCCCCGCCATTTCGCGTCAAAGTATCAGAACTCGGGTTGAGTTCGTTCTAACCGTGCCCCTGGGGACTGAATTGGCCGATCAGAATTAGATTCCTGCTACCCGTCACCTCGTCTCCGGCTTCATGCGTTTCATGAACTCTCCCAAAACAACATTCAATCTTGCACTTCCCATCTCGCGATTGGCGCAACACTCTCAGATGGGAACCCTCTTCGCAAGCTCCTGGTTGCTCCTGGACTGAACGAATCATCCACTCTCAGCCATCGTTCAAGCAGGTCTATTATGTTTGTCAAAGCATTGAGTAAATCCCGCGGTGTCACCGGGCTTTTAGTCGGTGCCTCCAACGCATGCCGCTATTTTCCTCAGGACATCTATACCATCGAGCTCGAAATCGGCCATCTCAAAATCCAGTGCAATCTCGATAAGGAATTCTGGTCCACCTGCCCCGAGATTCACGACCCCCGCCTCAGCGCCTGGCTTGAGACTAAGCACATGCACTCCAACATTGCGCGTACCCCCGTCTCCCTTGCCTTAATCCCCACAGGCAAATGCTCCTTCCGCCTTGACTCCCTGCATCGCGAAGGAACTGCCCACAAGCGCGAAATGGCTAAAGTGATTCAGATGCCATCTGAAATGCAAATCATGCGGCGCAAGTTGGTACACTCGGAGTCATATGAGCTCCTCCGGCATGAACGGCCCGGCCAATTCGGATCCCAACTCCGAACTGGCCGCGCAGATTGAATCTCACTTCTCCTCCGGCCCCGCTGCCGTCGGCAATCCCGACGCTCTGAGCGCTTTCCTCGCTCTCCGCACCGCCATCGAAGCCGGCACCCTCCGCGCCGCCTCGCCCGACCCCGCCTCCTCCACCGGTTGGCGCGTCAACACCTGGGTCAAGCGCGGCATCCTCCTCGGCTTCCGCATCGGACAAATCACCGAACAAACTGAAGCACAACCATCCGGCGCCTTGTCCTTCGTCGACAAAGACACATACCCCATCCGCCACTTCACTGCCGCCGACGGCCTGCGCATCGTCCCCGGTGGCTCCTCCGTCCGCTCCGGCGCCTTCGTTGCCCGTGGCGTAGTCTGCATGCCGCCCATGTACATCAACGTCGGCGCCTACGTCGATGAAGGCACCATGGTCGATTCCCACGCCCTCGTCGGCTCCTGCGCACAAATCGGCAAGCGCGTTCACCTCAGCGCCGCTGCACAAATCGGCGGCGTCCTCGAGCCCATCAACGCCAGCCCCGTCATCATTGAAGACGACGTCCTCGTCGGCGGCAACACCGGAGTCTACGAAGGCGCCATCGTCCGCAAAGGCGCAGTCCTTGCCGCCGGTACCATCCTCACCCGTGGCACCCCCGTCTTCGATCTCGTCCACGGCACCATCATCCGCGCCTCTCAAGACCAGCCCCTCATCATTCCAGAGTCAGCCGTCGTCGTCCCCGGCTCTCGCGCCATCACCCGTGGCAAGGGCCACGCCAACTCCCAAGATTGGGGACTCAGCCTCTACTGCCCCGTCATCGTCAAATACCGCGACTCCAAAACCGACCTCAGCGCCACCCTCGAAGACCTCCTCCGTTGAAACGGGAGTCTTCCTTTCCAATTCCATCCTTTGCGCATCGGCAGAAAATGAGTCAGGGCACGACTTCAGTCGTGCCGATTGGGTCCCCCAAAAGAGCCACGGGCGCGGCTCACACCTCGCCCCAAAGCACCCCGTAGGGGTGCGTGAATATAGCCCAAGGTGAACCCTGAGCCTCGCGAAGGGGCAACCCTGGGTTACACAACAAAAATCAACCCGCGCCCCGTAGGGTCGCCCGAAACCGCCCAATGCAATCTGCATAGCCCGTCGCCCCTCCCTGAGGGAGCATGGGCCTTCAGGCCCATGAATAAACCTTCGACAAAACATCCGGCTTTAGCCGCGGGCCCTCTACCAATACACCAAAACTTTGCGCATCGGTAGAAAATGAGTCAGGGCACGACTTCAGTCGTGCCGATAAGGTCTGCCCCCCAAAAACAGGCGCAGCTCACGCCGCGCCCGCCCCATTCCCGCCAAAATAATGATGTAACGAACATATTGTCTGCGGCACAACCCTGCGATATAGTTTTTGCACCCCGATGGAGGTCGATATGGGATTGCTCAATTATTTCACTGACCTTGGCTTTTACCCGGAAAGCGGAAACCCTCCCCCAGGCAACGATGATTTTGAGGAGAATTTCCCGGCGCGTTACATCAATCCGCCTACCGCCGGGTTTGTAGGGGGCTCACAGCCTCTCGGTTTTCAATCGCTCGTAGATGAAGCCCAGGCGCAGCCACACGAAAACAAAACGCCGGGGGGCAGCGGACCGGGCGGCAACGGGCCTAAGCGATTCTGGTGGACCATCTTCGTCTTCGTCCTCCTGGCCCTCGGCATCTATGTCAAGCAGAACATGGTCTTGCTTCCAACCGTCACCTTTAATGGCGACCACATGGATTGGCATGTTGCCTTGGGAGCGGTCTTTGTCGCGCTCGCCTTATTCCCCTTCTTTATGCGCACCTTCAACAAGCTCTTCCCCAACCCCTCCCTCTGGCACGCCCTTTTCGCTTTCAGCATCGGCTTCTTCTCCGATCTATCCAGCGAAGGCATCAAGACTCTCGTTAAATCATTTGGATAGGCATCGGCAAATCAAACACGGGCGCGGCTTTCGCGGCGTCCGTCATAATACAGTTTTCTCATTTGAGTTAACATTCCTCAGTTGATCCCTGCTTTCCACAGCAAGGTTCCACCAAAAGAGTGACACAATTATCTAAAGGGGAAATTCTGAATATAAAAGGAGAGACACCATGAGCCTTGAGGATGATTTACGCGTTTGGGCAAACCCTCCGAGTAAAACCGAAATTGAAAAATGTGAGAATGCTGAACGTATTGTCTATAAAGCAATTGCAGCAGATCCTACATTAAGTACATTGAACCTTCGGATTTTTGTACAAGGTTCATATAAAAACCAGACAAACGTCAGAATTGAAAGTGATGTTGACATTGCTGTTTTATATAGAGGGTCATTTTTTTATGACTTGCCAGAAGGTGAACAAACCCCACAAACTTACGGAATAATCCCAGCAACATATGAATATAGTGAATTTAAAAAGGATGTTGATAATGCACTAAATGCTTATTTTGAAGCAGACGATATCACACGTGGAAACAAAGCGTTTGATCTCCATGCGAATTCGTACAGAGTTGATGCAGATGTAGTTCCTGTATTTGAGTACAAGAGGTATTTTATTGATGCACCACCAAGGATAGGAACGGCTTTTGTTCCGGATAATTGTAATAGGAAAGTTTATAATTACCCTGAACAGAATTATGTCAATGGTATGCAGAAAAACACAGATACTTTTGGTAGGTTCAAGGATTTAGTGCGCATTTTAAAACGCATGAAATATAAATTGATTGAACGGGACATTATTAGTGAAGAAGATTCAGTAGCTTCATTTCTCATCGAGTCTGCTGTCTGGAATGTGCCAAATGTAAATTTTGCACATCCTACGTACTATAGTGATGTGCGTTCGGTACTTGCATATTTATTCAACAATACAATTGATGTATTCAACTCTAATTGTTCGGACTGGAGAGAGGTAAACAATTTTAAGTACCTGTTTCATATCACTCAGCCGTGGACTAGTACTGATTTACATAATTTTGTCTCAGCAGTTTGGGATGAATGGGGGTTTGAGTAAAAATGAAAAGTGTAAGAAATGAAATTTCTCGATGGATACAGTTTTTGGGATGTATTTTCATCTGGGTGATTATCCTTTTAGTCACACGTACTTCATTTTCAATTGATTTTGAATCCATAAAGAAAATACCTGAAGCTATCACAGTGTATGTAGCCTGTGCGTTTATGTTTACAGAGTGGGCATGGAAATGGAAAATATTCCGGGGATGGCTGGTTACGTTGCCCATATTCGAAGGAACTTGGCAGGGAATATTAACAAGTAGCTGGAGAGGAGAAGATGATCAGGCCGCGTCAGCAATTCCAATTGTTCTTGTAATCAGGCAGACGTACACAACAATTTCTTGCACTCTTTACACAAAAGAGTCTGATAGTAATAGCATAGCGGCAACATTGATTGTGAATGAGGGAGAAAAATCAACTTTTATCAATTACATTTATGTAAATGTTCCAAAGTTAACCTTACGTGAAAGAAGTGCAATTCATTATGGTGCTACCATGTTGAGGTTTATTAAGAGCCCAGAGCGTAAGCTTGTTGGTGAATTTTGGACTGATCGTATGTCCTCAGGCGTAATGGAGGTCACGTTTAAATCAGAAGAGTGTCAATCATCGTTCGCAGAAAGTGAGAATTAATTTTATGACTGAACTCGCAAATGAAAATAACGTCATGCAATCAACTGTTGAGTCTGTTGGCATGCAGAAAGTTAAAATGTCATCATCATTGTCAATTGATTCAGTTTCAAAGCTGGTTGCAATTATAGTAGTACTTATTTATATTTCGGGATTTTTGATTACGTCACTTCATACGTTTCACTATGGATTCTCTGCAATGAATGCGGTACGTCCTAGGATTTTAGCAGCTGGTGGATGGTTTGCAATTTGGGCTGGGGTTCCGTTCCTGATTGCTCGGGAAATAAAAAGGAATTGGTATGAAGATAAAGAGTCAAAAATCTATGTGAAAATCGCGGCATCATGTTTGTGCTTATTTTTGGCAGCATTATTATGTGCGCTTGTAGCTCCAAGTATTTTCAAACTAGATTTACCTGCCCATCCATTTAATGTATTTTGGTGGCAATATGTTCTTATTCTTTTGAGTTACACTTTGGCAATTTTGTTCATTCTGTATGTTATACAAAGCATAATGGAAAGAATAAAAATAAAGCCAACTGGGAGCGGCATTGTTTCGGTGATTATATTTTTATCAATATTTTTTGTAAGCTTAGCTTTATTTGAATCTGTTAGATCTAAAATGTTTACTGGACTTGCGCTTTTAATATGGACATTCATTGTAGGTGGAATTTCTTTTATTGAAATGATAAGGCGTGATAAATTTCGAACAATTTTAGATTTTTCTATTACTATAACGTTATGCATAGGTGCATTGGTTGCTTTTGGAGTAATTTATTATCCTCATATTATGGCAAAGTGGGGTGGGGGGCAATTGATCCCAATTGAATTGACTATTATGCGAGATTCCACTAATTATGGGGGAGAGCAAATAAATTGTTCATTGATTGATGAGACTGATGCAGGGTTTTATGTGATCAGTGATGGTGAAAAATTTGCAACTTTCATTCCGCGCACAGCAGTTGCAGCCATTCATTATAGTCAAGGGGATAAGCATATTTTGTTTCAAAAACAACAGCCGCAACAACAGATTCAACAAGAACAACAACCAAAAACAAGTAGACCATCTATCGTTCATCCATAATGAAGGTATCCATCCTGCGTTTTATCTTGCGAAGGGTGGGAACCAAAACGTTTAGTTTCGAAGAGTTTTTGCACGTTTGGTGTGTCCGCTGCATGCAATGCTGCAGATAATTAGGAACTAAAGGCGCACAATCTTTCTATGGACGATTCTCGCAAAAACATCACCGTTTCCGTCTCCAGCGCTTCCTATCGACGCGCCAAAATCTGGGCCGCAAACCACAGCATCACGCTCTCCGCCCTGGTCTCCGCATTCCTCTCCACCGTGGACATCAGCAAAACCGCTCTTCAATGCATCGGCTACCAGGGCGATCACGAAGAACTCGTCCGCCGCCTCGACGAAGGCCAATAACCGCTTCATTTTGAATATGTTCCTGATCCCTGATTTCTGACATCTGACTCCTGAGCCCTGAGCCCTAAGCCCTAAGCCCTGTTTCCAAGATTGCTAACCAGATAGTCAACATCCTGACCATCAAACACCACCTAACCCTCAAATTCTTCAACAACATGCACCATCAAAAACCTTCAAAATTAAAATCATTTTTTCAATAAATCGACTGTGAAACTGTGACACCCCCTCTAAACCACTCATAAAACTCAACTTACGACACTGAAATCTTTCAGTCCCCTCCAAATTCCAGCCGCTGTGAAACTGTGACGCTACACCCGCTCAATCGCCATCGCCACAGCATTCCCCCCGCCCAAACACAGCGACGCGATCCCCTTGGTCTTCCCTTGAGCCTCCATGGCATGCAGCAGCGTGACCAGAACGCGTGCGCCGCTGGCTCCGATTGGGTGCCCCAGCGCGACAGCCCCACCGTGGATGTTGACGCGGGCGGGGTCGAGCTGGAGTTCGCGGATGACGGCGAGGGCCTGGACGCTGAAGGCTTCGTTGAGCTCGAAGAGATCGACTTCAGAGAGGGCCCATCCGGCTTTGGCGGCGACGGTGCGGACGGCGTCGATGGGGGCGAGGCTCATCCACTCGGGCGCGCGACCGGCGGTGGCTTGCGCGCGGATGATGGCTCGGGGCTGCGCGCCCAGCGAACGTGCATAAGATTCATCCGCAATCAACAGCGCCGCTGCGCCGTCGCTGACTCCGGGAGCGTTGCCGGCGGTCACGGTGCCATCGGGTTTGAAGGCGGGCTTGAGGCGGGCGAGGATTTCGACGGTGGTTTCAGGGCGGACAGCTTCATCCTGGCTGAAGAGCGTTGGCGGCGCGCCCTTCTTTGCTGCGGGGATTTCAACGGCGAGTATTTCTTTTTCAAAGTGCGCGCGCGCGGCTGCGGCGCGGCGGTGGGATTCAGCGGCGAAGGCATCTTGCTCAGCGCGGGAGATGGAATATTTGTCGGCGACGAGCTCGGCGCAGACGCCCATGTGGTAGTTGTTGTAGACCTCCCAGAGACCATCGTGAATCATGGCGTCGACGAGCACGCCGTTGCCCATGCGGTAACCCGAGCGGGCCTGGGTGAGGAGGTAAGGCGCGTTGGTCATGGATTCCATGCCGCCGGCGATGACAAGGGATGCGTTGTCGGTCTGGATGGCCTGGGCAGCGAGGGCCACGGCTTTCAAACCTGACCCGCAGACTTTGTTGATGGTGAGGGCGGCGACGGAGTTGGGAAGTCCGCCGTGGAGAGCGGCCTGGCGCGCTGGGTTCTGACCGAGGCCGGCCTGGAGGACACAGCCCATGATGCATTCGTCGATGAGGGTGGGGAGCGAGTCTGGATCAGAAACGGAAGCGAGGCCGGCGCGGCGGACTGCTTCACGGACGACGAGAGCGCCGAGTTGGGGTGCGGTGAATGGAGAGAGCGAGCCCTGGAAGCGGCCAAGAGGAGTGCGGACGGCGGAGAGGATGATGGCGTTTTTCATACGGGGATAATTGTAAGTCGGCGCGAGGAAGATTGTCAGGCATTGCATGCGGCAACCGCGCCGTTGGCGCAAAAGCAACAACAAAAGCAACTGCAGATCCTTTGACTACCCCTTCGACTCATTACACTCGCTCAGGGTTCTCACAGGATGACAAATCAAAAATTTAGAGGCTAGCGGGGCGAAAAAAACAGTTACAGGCGCGGGGAGGCGAGTATATATTGTGGTCACCGGAAAATCAGGGATATGCCCCGGCTGTGCTGAGGAAGCGACGCCGCAGATGGAAGTGCCTGTGGCGCGAGAGGTCTCAGCACAATGAAGGAGGGAATATGAGATGGTATTTGATGGTGTGGAAGCGGGCGTTTGATTTTGCAGGGCGATCACGCAGGAAAGAGTTTTGGATGTTCTCGCTGATTCACTTGCTGATTCAGGCTGTTTTGATGATTGTCGCGGTGGCGCTGTCGATGATGGGGCAGGCGGATATTGGGCGCATACTTTCGATTGTGGCGGTGGGTTATTGGATAGTGGGGATTATTCCTTATGTGGCGTGCTTCTTCCGTCGGTTGCACGATACGGGCCGAAGCGGCTGGTGGTGGCTTTTTGCGCTGGTGCCGATAGTGGGCGCGATTGTGGACATTGTGTTTTTAGCAACGAATGGAGCGGTTGGGGCTAACAAGTATGGGATGGATCCGAAGGCTGCTTAAAGGGAGCGGTGGGATGGATGGGGACAGGCTGAGGCTTGTCCCCATTTTGTTTGGATGAGGATAGTTAGATGCGGCCGGCTTCGCGGAGGGCGTGGATTTCGTCGTCGGTGAAGATTTCAGAGCGGATGAGGAAGCGCTGGCCGGTGGGGCCTTCGAGGGAGAACATTCCGCCGCGGCCGGGGACGACGTCGAGGGTGAGCTGAGTGTGCTTCCAGTATTCGAATTGACTGCGGGACATGTAGAAGGGCTGGTCGTCGACTGAGCCGAGTTGGATGTCGGCGTCGCCGATGATGAATTCGTTGCGGGGGTAGCACATGGGTGAACTGCCGTCGCAACAGCCGCCGGATTGGTGGAAGAGGAGGTCGCCGTATTTTGCGCGGAGAGAGCGCACGAGGGTGATGGCGGCGGGTGTGGCGAGGACTTGGAGAGGGAGAGCGGACATTTTGGTTTCTGACGAGAGAATTGGGTGGTGAAGTGTGTGGGTGTGTTGAGAAGGGACTGAGGGACTGAGGGACAAAGGAGTGATGGACTAACCGCTGGCATCATCTGTCATTTGGCTGGCGTTATTACTTAGTCCCTTCGTCCCCTTGTCCCTTAGTCCCTATTTTTTAAAAGAAACCAAGTTTTTTCGGGCTGTAGCTGACGAGGAGATTCTTGGTTTGCTGGTAGTGGTCGAGCATCATGCTGTGAGTTTCGCGGCCGATGCCGGATTGCTTGTATCCGCCGAAGGCAGCGTGGGCGGGGTAGGCGTGGTAGCAGTTGGTCCAGACGCGGCCAGCCTGGATTTTGCGGCCGAAGTGATAGCAGCGATTGGCGTCGCGGGTCCAGATGCCGGAGCCGAGACCGTAGAGCGTGTCGTTGGCGATGGAGAGCGCTTCTTCATCCGTCTTGAAGGTGGTGACAGAGACAACGGGGCCGAAGATTTCTTCCTGGAAGATGCGCATTTTGTTATGGCCCTTGAAGACTGTGGGCTGAACGTAGAAGCCGCCTTCGAGATCGCCGGAAAGAATGGCGCGCTTGCCTCCGGTGAGGAGCTCGGCGCCTTCCTTTTTGCCAATGTCGATATAGGAGAGGATTTTTTCAAGCTGCTCGTTGGAAGCTTGCGCCCCGAGCATGGTTGCGGCGTCGAGCGGGTTGCCCTGGATGATGGCGTGAACCCGTTTGAGGGCGCGCTCCATGAATCGATCGTAGATGCTCTCCTGAATGAGGGCGCGGCTGGGGCAGGTACAGACTTCGCCCTGGTTGAGCGCGAACATCACGAAGCCTTCGATGGCTTTGTCGAAGAAGTCGTCGTCTTCGTTGAAGACGTCTGCAAAGAAAATGTTAGGAGATTTTCCGCCCAGTTCGAGTGTGACAGGGATGAGATTCTGGCTGGCGTACTGCATGATCAGGCGGCCGGTGGTGGTTTCGCCGGTGAAGGCGACCTTGGCGACGCGGTTACTTGATGCGAGTGGCTTGCCGGCCTCGAGACCGAAGCCGTTGACGATGTTGAGAACGCCGGGAGGTAGCAGGTCGCCGATGAGTTCCATCAGCACGAGGATGCTGGCAGGGGTTTGCTCGGCTGGCTTAAGGACGATGCAATTGCCGGCGGCGAGCGCGGGAGCCATTTTCCATACGGCCATCAGGATGGGGAAGTTCCAGGGGATGATCTGCGCGACGACGCCGAGCGGCTCGTGGAAGTGATAGGCGACTGTCTCATGATCAATCTCGGAGATGGTGCCCTCTTGCGCGCGGATGCAGCCGGCGAAGTAGCGGAAGTGATCGATGGCGAGCGGCATGTCCGCGGCCATGGTTTCGCGGATGGGCTTGCCGTTGTCCCAGGTTTCGGCGAGGGCGAGCATCTCAATGTTGTCTTCCATGCGCTGGGCAATTTGATTGAGGATGTTGGCGCGATGGGTGGGGCTGGTTTGTCCCCAGCTGTGGAATGCGGCATGAGCGGCGTCGAGGGCCTTCTCGATGTCCTTCTCGTTGGAGCGGGGAATCTCGCAGAAGACGTTGCCGGTGATGGGCGTGATGTTTTCAAAATATTGGCCGCTGGCGGGCTCGGTCCATTTGCCGCCGATGTAGTTGCCATAGCGCTGACGGAAGCTGAATTTATCGCTGAGTTTGCCGGGATGCATTTGAGGAATGGTAGCCATGAATCTCTCCTTTGGCGGATGTGGCCGCCTGTGACGGGTTTCCCATGAATGCAAAATGCGGGTGGTTGGGGAAACCGCGCAGGGCGCAATGATACATCCATTGAGGGATGGACTGGCAAGAGTTGATTTCGATAGCGATTCAAGTTGCATTGTTGTGATGGAAGCGCGAACGGGTAAACAATAAAATGAACAAATGATTAATATTCAAGCGGCGCGTGAAGAGGATTATGAGGCGATTTGGGGGATTCTGGAACCGATTGTTCGGGCAGGGGATACCTTTGCCTTGCCAAGGGATTTGGATCGCGATGCGGGGTTGGCGTATTGGCTTGGTGCGGGGCACGAGGTTTTTGTGGCGGAGATGGATGGCGTGATTGTGGGTTCGTATTATCTGCGCGCGAATCAACGCGGGGGTGGAGCGCATATTGCGAATTGCGGTTACATGACTGATGTAAAGTTGCGCGGCAAGGGAATTGCGGCGGCGATGTGCGAGCACTCGATCCGGAGAGCGAAGGAGCGGGGATTCCGCGGGATGCAATTCAATTTTGTGGTGAGCGCGAATGAACGGGCGGTGGAGTTGTGGAAGCGGTTTGGATTTGAGGTGCTGGCTAATTTGCCGGGGGCATTTGAGCATCCGGAGATGGGGTTTGTGGATGCGCTGGTGATGTGGAGAGAGTTCTTAATGAAGGAATCCAATAAAATTTCGACTCATTATGCACAAATAGGCATAATTAAAGCATGAAGCAAATCAGAATCAAATTAAAAGCTGGAATGAATGTCTACGCAGATATGGGATTTCCAGATGCTGAAGAGATGCTGGTTAAGGCTCGGCTGATGGTGATCATCGCAGAGATTCTTCGCAAGAGAGGATGGAGTCAGCAGGAAGCAGCACAGGTGCGGGGCTTGACGCAACCGAAGTTGTCAAAGATGTTGCGAGGACAATTCCGTGGCATCAGTGAAATGAAGTTGATGGATTGCCTGGTACCACTTGATCGCGAAGTGAAAATTGTTGTGGGACCGGAAAAAAGGCAAGGATCGGACGGCTTGAAGTTGTGGGCGCGAAACTCCCGTAGTGAAAACCCGCTCCTCAACCATTCCATTTTAACTGTCAATAAATTTACTAGCTTTATTCATTGACATCCCAGAAACTCAATGACATCATTGAAACTAACTCAATTTGCCCGCATTTCTAAATCGAGGCTACTGACATGTCTTCTAACATGCCTTCCCTTCGCTTACTTGTTTCACTCATGTTTGTGTCCGCACTAACTGGCTGCCTCCACACAATGGCTCCCACCCAGCCCAAGATACTAGCCCCGGCTTTTACCTCCTATCCTGTTAATGAGTACAAAGCAAACGTCTCAGCTTACCGCGCCGCCATAGACAATTCCAACTACGTTCAGGCCCGCGTCCTCCGCGATCAAATCGTCTACCGAACTCTTGCCGACATTGAGTCCACTTACGGCCGATTTGAGGGGCAGCTCACCACAGATCGCGCCAGCGAAAGCGTCCTTGCCGATACTGCACAACTCGGTCTCACGGCCGCTAGCACCGTCGTTGCTGCCAGTGATATCAAAGATATCCTCACCGTATCCCTTTCCGGTCTCCAGGGCACGCAACTTTCCATCGATAAAAACTTTTTCCGCGAGAAAACCACCGAGTCACTCATCTCACAAATGCGCGCCGACCGCAAAAACATCGAGGCCCAAATTATCTCCCGCCTAGCCACTCAGGACGTTATCCCCACCACCGACCCTACAACCAAAGCCAACATCGCTGCCTACTCCCTAGACGCCGCTTGGATCGACGTCACACAGTACTACTACGCTGGCACTGTTCCCTCCGCACTCGTATCCATAGCCACCGCCACCGGTAACAATGCTAACGCCGCCACCAAAACACTCACCAATACCGTTAACAATCTGGTTCCTCCCACTGTCGAGCAATTGAAGACAGCAAAGCAAATCAGTGATGAACTCCTCCCACTCTTGGCTGACGCAACCGGATCGGACACTATCAAATGTACCGCCGCTTTGAAAAAAATCAGTGCTATCTTGACCGATCTCAATGAGACCGCCGCACCCAACGCCAGTGCTAACGACCTTGTCTCGGCATTGAAAAGCTATTTCAGCGCAACCGACAAAGACAAAACCAAACTCGCAGCCCTTCAGGCTGCTCTCGAAAAGGAAAAGTAGCTAAAGGAGCTCACATGTCCGTCGGTCAAGTCCCCGCCCCCGGTAACCTCACTTCCAGCGACCTCGCGAACGAACTCTCGTTTCAGGAACAGTCCGACTTTACCCGGCTAACTGGCCTGGTAGCCGATTCGAATAATGTCGGCCAGAATCTGGCGAATTTCACTCAACGCACAGTTCCCATCACATACTTGGCAATCGTCCCCACTGGCACTCCCTCCACAGGCACCGCCTTCATCACCAACACTACCGTCTACATCAGCGGCACCCTCACCTCCGTCGACGTCTATCGACTCCCCATCTAACTACTTTAGTCACGTCCAAACCTCCATTGCTTACCACAGCCCGCTGACCTCCATCAGCAGGCAACTTGATTGATGCTCATCTGTTCATTTATGCCTGTTGCTTAGCTGCGCATCGGAGATATTGATAGATGTCTTAAAAAAAGGAACAGCAAGTCAACCACTGCTTCTTGTGACGAGTGAGTCAGCGTTTTTTGATTGTGCAAGTGAGGACCGCTGACGCGGAGTTCGCAAGCTGGAAGGTTGGCGGGGGGGGGAGAAGTACGAGAATTCAAGCGAGCCCACACTAGACGTAAAAACAACTTTTTCCTCGAAAAGCCTCGAGGATGGGCACGCATTTCATGGGTGAATGGAGTGGAGAAACTGTTGCCTTACCATTAGCTTGATGCAGTAATCTGATAAGCGTAAGAATTTTCCTCAAACTGCGAGAGAACTTGAGTCAATCGATTGTACAAATAGAAGCTCTGACGAAGATCTACGAGGGCAAGAACCGGGTTGTGGCTGTTGAGAGCCTGGACCTGGAGTTGCACGAGGGTGAGATCTTCGGGTTGCTGGGGCCGAACGGCGCCGGCAAGACGACGACGATCGGCGTGGCGACGACGCGGATTCTGCCGACCTCGGGCGTGGTGCGCATCAACGGCGTGGATGTGGTGAAGCAGCCGGATGTGGCGCGCAAATCCATTGGCGTGGTGCCGCAGTTCAACACGCTGGACCGGTCGCTGACGCTGTTTGAGAATCTCTACTATCACTGCCGGTATTTTGCGATGAGTCATCGCGATTCGAAGGCGCGCAGCCTGGAGTTGCTGGAACAGTTTTTGCTGACTGAAAGACAGAGTGCTTATCCTGCGCAGTTGTCGGGCGGGTTGGCGCAGAGGTTGCAGATTGCGCGCGCGATTGCGCACAGGCCGCGTGTGTTGTTTCTTGATGAGCCGAGTGCGGGGCTCGATCCGCAGAGCCGTTTGGCGATGTGGGGGATTGTTGAAGAGCTGCACAAGGAAGGCATCACGGTGCTGCTGACGACGCATTACATGGAAGAGGCCGATGCGCTCAGCGACAGGCTCGCGATTATCGATCATGGACGCGTGCTGGCGTTGGGCTCGCCGGAAAAGCTGAAGTCGATCTTTGGCGTCCACTCGGTTTTTGTTCTGCGGCTCTACAAGCAGGATGGAATTGAAGATGCGGCGGCGTGGCTGCGCAAGCAAGAGGGTGTTGAGAGCGCCGATCCCTACGAAGATGGAATACGCGTTGTGGCGACGCGGGCTGAAGGATTGCTGCCGCTGATTGTTGAAGCGACCAAGGCGCAGGGATTGCGCGATATCAAGATTCAGGAAGCGAGTCTGGAGACGGTCTTCATTCACTTGACGGGGAGGGACTTGCGTGAATAATGCAATGTTTTTATTGAAGGCCTTCTTCGGATTGATGGCGCGCGATTTGCGTGTGATGACGCGCGAGTTGCTGCCGTTTATTCTGCGCGTGGGCATGCAGCCGCTGTTGTTTCTGTTTGTCTTCACATATGTGTTGCCGCGCATGAGCACGGGCAATCCGATGGGCGCGGGGAATTTTGGCCAGGTGTTGCTGCCGGGATTGATGGCGGTGGCGATCATGTTCAGTGGCATTGCGGCCGTGGCGTTGCCGCTCTCGACCGAGTTTGGAATTACGCGTGAGATTGATGACCGCGTGATGAGTCCGGTTCCGGTGTGGCTGGTCGGCGTGGAGAAAGTTGTCTTCAGCGCGCTGCAAAGTATTACGGCGGCGGTGTTGGTGATTCCGATGGCGTATTACATTCCTGCGACGCCGGTGAAGCCGGAGATCGGAAACTGGTTTTTGTTTTTGGTGGTGCTGATTTTGTCGAGCCTGCTCGCGGGGTCGCTGGGGCTGCTGATCGGTTCGATGGTTCCTCCGAAGCAGATTGGGCTGGTCTTCTCGATTGTGCTGGTGCCGATTACTTTTCTGGGATGTGTTTATTTTCCATGGGCAGCGCTGAAGAACATTCCATTTCTCAAGTATGGAGTGCTGATCAATCCGATTGTTTACATCTGCGAGGGGTTGCGCACGACGGTGACGCCGAATGTGGTGAGCATGCCGTGGTGGGTTTCAACGCTGGCGCTGCTGGTGTTTACTGTGTTGCTGGGGCGCTGGGGATTGCAGAGCTTTTTGAAGCGGGTAATCTCCTGAAGTAGATAAAGAATTGAATTTACGGGTGAAAGTGAAGAATCTCCGGTGTTCATCCGGAGATTCTTTGTTTTGGATGCGAATTTTTAAGTTCAATTATGAGACAGAGTGGAAGAAAAAGTGTCTAATAAAGAAGCGGCCGTATAGAGTCCCCGAATATGCACAGCGTTAAACCCTTTAAAAACCGGCAAACCAAAGTAGTGCGCTTGAAGCAGCGCAATGCGATTGCGCGTTTGTGCGTCTTTGGGCTTGCGATGGCGCTGGCTGGTTGCGGTGGTGCGTCGTTGAGTATGCATCCTGGGTTGATTGTGACTCCGAATATTGCGTACCTGGATACGAATTGCACGGGATGCAACAAGTCGCTGGAGACGGGCGCGATTGTGGAGGAGTTTTCAGCGCGCATGAGCGATGGAAGCAACAGCGATGTCCGCTGGAGTGTTTCCGGATTGCATGCGGGTTCGATTAACGCGGACGGAGATTTTACGCCGCCTAATTTTCTGACCTCGGATCGTGAGGCTGTTATGGTGACGGCGACGTTGATCAGCGATCCGAAGATGAGCGTGTCAGTTCCGGTGATTATTACGCCCGGATTTTTTGCTCCGTTGACGCCGCAGAATATTGCGCTTGCGCCGGGTGGTACGGCGACGATCGACGGGATTCTCTCTGAGGCCGGTGGTGAGAGCTCGATTCACTTTGAGCTGATGAAGGACGCGTCGAGTGCAGTTGGCGATCTGGGGCGCCTGGGCACGACGCATTGCACGCGTGGAAATTTGAGTTCGACAAATTGTTCTGTTGTTTATACTGCGCCGACGACGGTGACAGCGCCGCGACTGATTAACCTGGTTGCGACGGTCGGCAACGCGCATACGAACGCGACAATACTGGTGAATCCGGCGGGAATTTCGAGTTCTCCGGTGCTGCATCAGAATGAGCAATTCGGGCCGGTGATGTTGGGAAGCTCAGGCGGTCATGGTCAGGATTACGAGAGCAACGGAAGCATTATTGTTGGCTGCTGCGGAGGCACGCTCGGCGCGCTGGTGGAGGATGGCGCGGGTGTGCAATATGTGCTGAGCAATAATCATGTGCTCGCGCTCAGCGACCAGGCTGCGGCGGGCGACGCGATAACGCAGCCGGGATTGATTGATAACGACTGCTCGCCGATGGGTGTGACTGCGATTGCTTCGCTGAGCGCCTTCACGCCGCTGAGCGCGCCCCATACAAATATTGATGCCGCGATTGCGCAGGTGGCGACCGGAATGGTGGATCCGGCGGGAAGAATTCTTGAGCTTGGCGTGAAGCAGGCGGATGGAACATTGAGCGCAGCTGCACCGGGAATCAGCTCGACGGGTGGACGCGGCGAGACGGTGACTGCGGTGCTGTTGCCGATGAAAGTTGCGAAGAGCGGCCGGACGACGGGTCTGACGTGCGCGAATGTTTCTGCGGTGAATCTTGATTTGAGCGTGGATTATTTCAGGGATTGCGCGGAAACGGTTCCTTATTTGAGCAAGACGTTCACGAATCAGATTGCGATCAGCGGAAATGGATTCAGCGATGCGGGTGATTCGGGGTCGCTGATTGTGGACGCGTCGAATGCGGAGCCGGTGGGGCTGTACTTTGCGGGCGGAACAGATTCGGCAGGAGTGAGCCAGGCGGTGGCGAATCCGGCGCCGGAAGTGCTGACGGAGTTGGCGACGCAATTGGGCGGGAGTTCGAGTTTAAGTTTTGTTGGTGGTGCGGATCACGCGGTAAGTTGCCTGAGCTATGGCGATAGCACGGTAAGCGCGGCACAGGCTCGGGCGTTGCCTGCGAGTGAACAAGCGCGTGCACAACAGGCCTTGAGTGAGGCGCGCATGCTGGTGAATCCGAGTACGGGAGTGCTCGCGGTTGCGGTGGGCAAGAGCAACGACCACATTGGCGAGGCGGCGATTGTGGTGGCGCTGGAGGAAAATTCGACGGCGCAGATTCCCGTGACGATTGGCGGCGTGCGCACGCAGATTGTGTGGACGGATGCGAAGACGCTGCAAGCTTCTGGATTGAATGCGCACTCGACGACGACCACGGCGCTTGCACTGCCGGCAGCAACGTTGAATGCGGCGATTGCGGTGAAGAAGCAGATTGCTCCCGTGTTGATGAAGCAGACTCCGGCGTTTTTTGGAGTTGGCGTAGGAGAGAGTTTAGATAATCCGCGCGAGGCGGCGTTGGTGATTTATGTGGATCGCAGACGCGCCGCGGCGGAGTTGCCGGTGAGCTTCAGCGGTGTCAGAGCGCGGTATATTTTGATGGATAGAATGCACGTGACGCAATCGTATGCGAAGAGTGGAATCACTTCACAACACTGCAATGCGAATAGATCGCCCGCGCAGAGCGATTTAAAACTCGATAATTTGATTCACTCCACCTTGCCTGCAATCAATTAAGCGAGTGCTTCTTTCAGAGCCTTGGCGATCTGCACTCCGTGAAAGCGGCCGTTTTCAATGAAGATTTCATTGGTGCGCTTTCCTGCGACGATGACACCGGCGAGATAGATTCCCTTGACGTTGCTCTCCAGCGTTTCGGAATCGCAGACGGGCAGCTTGTCGGGGCCTTCGCTTTTGATGCCAAACATCTGAAGAAATTCAAAGTCCGGATGATAGCCGGTCATGGCGAAGACGAAATCATTTTTGATTTTGACGCGGCCTTCAGGCGAGGCGATGACGACCGAGTCGGGAAGAACTTCAGTGACATTGGAATTGAAGAAGGCGCGAATCTCGCCGTTCTTGATGCGGTTTTCGATATCGGGCTTGATCCAGTATTTGACGTGGCGATGAATCGCGGCCTCGCGCACGATGATGGTTACGCGCGCTCCGTGACGCCAGAGTTCAAGCGCGGCGATGGCGGCTGAGTTCTTGGCGCCGATGACGACGACATCCATGTCGTAATAGGGATGCGCGTCGTCGTAATAATGATGGACCTTGGAGAGTTCCTCGCCGGGGATGCGCAGCAAGTTGGGCAGATCGTAATAGCCGGTGGCGATGATGAGCTTACGCGCGCGCAACATTCCGCGTCGTCCAAAGCGGTCGTGAATTTGGACGAGGAAGTCGCCATCTTTGCCGGCAACTCCGGTGACGCGTTGGTACTGACGCACGTCGAGTTCATAGTAGGCGGCGACCTGGCGGTAGTACTCGAGAGCTTCGTTGCGCGTGGGTTTCTGATTGGGGCTGGGGAAGGGAATGTTGCCAATCTCGAGTAGCTCTGGAGTGGTGAAGAAGATCATGTGCGAGGGGTAGTGGAAGAGCGAGTTGCAGATGCAGCCTTTTTCAACCAGGATGACGTCGAGGCCGGCATCTTGCGCGTCGATGGCGCAGGCGAGCCCGGTGGGACCGGCGCCGATAACCAGTACATCGTGGAGTGTTTCAGTAAGATGAACGTCTGCGGTATGCGTAGTGCTCATGGTATAAGAGTAGGGCATTTGGGCGATTTAAGGAATGTGAGTGAGAAATGCTACCGTGAATGTCGCGTCAATTTGCAAGAATGTTCATAGTCGCAAGTGGGGATTGCATGCAGAAACGCAGTTGGCTTGAAGCAGTGAGAGCGCGGGTGGTGAATCGTCTCTATATTGAATTGGGGCGAATGGTGCTCGAGTTGCGGAGACGGCTTGCGGGTGGAGTTTGCTGGGTGCGCGGTGGCCCGGTGCTATTGCCTGTGGTGGGTGATGGCGACAGGCAGATGCTGCACTACTCGCTCTATGGCAGAAAATGGTGGAGCTTTGAGAAAGCTCAAGTTGTGCGGTTTGTTAAGCCCGGTGCGGTGGTGATTGATGTGGGCGCAAATGTGGGATTTTTGAGCGCGCTCTTCAGTTCGCAGGTGGGTGACAGTGGAAGGGTATTCGCTTTTGAGCCATCGCCGGAGGTTTTCAAAAAGCTGTGCATGGTGGCGGAGAAAAATCGCCTGGGGAATTTGAGAACGATAGAAGCTGGGTGTGGAAGCCGCGCGGGAATGTTGACGCTTTACTCGCCGCGATTTTCAGGGAATGCAACGTTGCGGCCGGAAGGTGTGAAGGGGAAGGTTGAGGGAGATTTTTATTGGCACGAGGTGGAGATCATCAAACTGGATGAGTTCTTTGGGGTGGGCGAGGGGACGGAAGATTTTCCCAAGTCGGAGCGATTGTCGCGACTGGATTTTGTGAAGATTGATACCGAGGGGTATGAAGACGAGGTGTTGGCAGGGATGGAGGGGCTGATTGAGAAATTTCGGCCGGTCATTTACATCGAGCTCTGCGCGCAGTTTTTAAAATCGTCGGAGCGCGCGATTGAGATTCTGGACAAACACAATTACAGATTTGAGCCGGAGATTGATTTAGTGACGAGCGCGAATGGTGATAATTATTTTGCGATTCCGGCAGAGAATCAAAGTGCGAAAGATCTGAATTAATCGCGCAGAAATACGCTCAGAAGTGATTTACGTACACGGATGCGTCCGTTGTAGTTGATGAAGCCGAGCTTGCGAAAGCGGCTCATGAAGGCATTGACGCGAGGCCGTGTGCTTCCGATCATGCTGGCGAGCGACTCCTGCGAGATGGGCTGAATGAGCGCGTCGTCTTCGCCGGGTTTGCTGTTCTCGGCCAGAATGAGCAGCAGGCGCGCGAGTCGTTTTTCCGCGCGGTTGAAGAGCTGATCGACGAGGTCGGCCTGGGTGCGCAGGGAGCAATCAAGAAGGAAATTGGAGAAGAGGCTGGCGAAGGCCTGCTCTTGCCGCATGACGCGCAGGAACTCCGGTCGTGCGATTCTGAGCGCGGTGCATGCGGTTACGGCAGTGGCTGATGTCACACGCAGGCCGGGTTCGGTGGCCATGGCTTTTTCGCCGAAAAAATTGTTTGCGGTGACGAGTCGAATGGTGGCTTCTTTGCCTGTCGTGGAGAGGACGGAGATTTTGACGCGGCCTTTGTGGAGATAGAAGACGCAGTCAGCGGGATCACCCTGCAAGAAAAATGCCTGCTGACTCTCGAGCTGAACAAGTTGCCGTCCCGGGCCTGCGGTGTGAAGAAATCCGGCGACATTAAATGTTGAAATACTGTTGGGCACCATTGACCAGGCTCCCATGCGCTGGGATCGAGAAAACTTATGAGTGTGCGCAAAAAATTATCCACGAAACTTACTTCATCAATTATATGAAAACCAGAGGGGAGAGCGCGAATGCAGGCGGGTGAAAGAAGTGTCCCCAAAGGAACACCCCGCGAAGAAGGCGCGGAATCATACTGTTATCAGAGTGGCCGAGCACTGCAAAGCACGGCAGGAGGCGAAGAATCTGTACCGGAATAGACAGGAAGATTCTTCAGAAGGAGCAATACATTGTTCAGAAGTGGAAAGATTGTAGTTTTCGCAGTTTTGATTTTTTCATTCGTCCTGATTGCAGGATGCAAGAAGAAGGTGGCTCCCCCACAAGCCGCAACCGCGCCGGCAGTTGTAGTGCCGGCACCTACAGCGCAGATCAGCGCTTCACCGAGCGTGATTACGGCGGGCGATTCCACGGTACTGAATTGGAGCTCAACCAACGCCACGAGCGCATCGATTGACGGGATAGGGAGTGTTTCAACGTCTGGATCAAAGACGGTGACTCCTGGTTACTCGACCAGCTATACGCTTGATGTGAAGGGTGCGGGTGGAACGGAGACGGCGACGGTGCGCGTGACGGTAAATCCGGCGAAGGTCACAGCACCAGTAATTACAGAAAGCCAGGAAGAAACCTTCAAGTCAAATGTGCAGGACGTGTATTTTGATTATGACAAATACACGATTCGCGCCGATGCACAAGCGACGCTTGCCAAGGATGCGGTCTATTTGAACAAGAATCCCGGTTTGAAGTTCACGATTGGCGGATATTGCGATGAGCGCGGATCGAATGAGTACAACTTGGCATTGGGGCAGAATCGCGCCGAGTCGGTGAAGAAGGCGCTGGTGGGCGCAGGCGTGGACGCCGGCCGGATACGGGTGATCAGCTACGGCAAGGAGAAGCCATTTTGCACCGCTGAGACGGAGCAGTGTTGGCAAGAGAACCGTCGCGGAGGGTTCACACTCGATCGCTGATTCCTGAGCATGGGGCTCAATGCCGGCGGGGGTATGTATCCACACATCGCTTGCATTAAGCGACAAGTGAATGTTGCACGGCCATATTTGTATGCGGCAGACAGGGCTGGTTGAGCTTGTCTGTCGCTTTTTATTTTTTAATGCAAGGATGGCATTGTGCCGGAGCGCACATTCACGGAAGTCGACAGGAGTTGTATCCTGTTACGGATAGAGGTATGCGGATATGACGACGATCAAACAGGAAGATTTTGTGGCGAGTATAGCAGGTGCGCTGCAGTACATCAGTTACTACCACCCGGTGGATTACATAACGAGCTTGGCGAAGGCGTATGAGCGCGAGGAATCTGCGGCGGCGAAGGATGCGATGGCGCAGATTCTCATCAACAGCCGCATGTGCGCCGAAGGTCACCGGCCGATCTGCCAGGATACGGGGATTGTGGCGGCATTCCTCAAGGTGGGAATGAATGTGCACTTTGAAGGGCGCAATGGCGAGGACGCGCCGAGCGTTCAGGATATGGTGAACGAGGGCGTGCATCGTGCTTACACGGATCCAGACAACACACTGCGCGCATCGATACTGGCCGATCCGGCGGGTGCGCGCAAGAATACCAAGGACAATACGCCCGCAGTGGTTTACGTGGATCTGGTTCCGGGCAACACGGTTGAGATTACGGTTGCGGCAAAGGGCGGCGGGTCAGAGGCGAAGAGCAAGTTCGTGATGCTGAACCCTACGGACTCGATTGTTGATTGGGTGGTGAAGACGGTGCCGACGATGGGCGCAGGCTGGTGCCCGCCTGGAATGCTGGGAATCGGCATTGGCGGTACGGCAGAGAAGGCGATGCTGCTGGCGAAAGAATCGCTGATGGAGCCGATTAACATTCAGGAGCTCAAGGCGCGCGGGCCCAAGACGCGGGCTGAAGAATTGCGGCTGGAGATTTACGACAAGGTGAACCGTCTCGGTATTGGCGCGCAAGGTTTGGGTGGGCTGACTACGGTGCTCGATGTGAAGGTGGTGGATTATCCGACGCACGCGGCGAATTTACCTGTAGCGATGATTCCGAATTGCGCGGCAACGCGGCATGCGCACTTTGTGATGGATGGCTCAGGGCCGGTCTTTCTGGATCCGCCGTCGCTCGATGCGTGGCCGAAGTTGACGTACGACGTTTCAAAAGCGCGGCGCGTGGATCTGAATACAATCACTCGTGAAGAAGCGCGCAGTTGGAAACCGGGCGAGGTACTGTTGCTCAATGGCAAGCTGCTCACAGGGCGCGATGCGGCGCACAAGCGCATGACCGAGATGCTGACGCGCGGAGAGAAGCTGCCAGTGGACTTCAACGGACGGTTTATCTACTACGTTGGGCCAGTGGACCCGGTGCGCGAAGAGGTGGTTGGGCCTGCGGGACCGACGACGGCGACGCGCATGGACAAGTTCACGCGGCAGATGCTGGCGGAAACGGGATTGCTCGGGATGATTGGAAAATCCGAGCGTGGCCCGGCGGCGATCGAAGCGATCAAGGAATTTGGCGCGGTCTATTTGATGGCTGTCGGCGGCGCGGCGTACCTGGTCTCGAAGGCGATTCGCGCGTCGAAGGTGCTGGCATTTGCGGATCTTGGGATGGAGGCGATCTATGAGTTTGAGGTCGTCGATATGCCGGTGACCGTGGCCGTCGATTCCAAAGGAACGAGCGTTCACACGACAGGACCTGCGGAGTGGCAGCAGAGGATAGCGGGGATTCCGATATTGCAGTAATGCAGGGACAGAGGGACAGTGGGACTAAGTCGCTTCTTTCATTCAAGCATTGATCTCGAACAAAACCGAGTTCATTCATAATTCACTAACCAACTATAAGCAGCCGGCAATTGTCCTGATTGCCGGCTGCTTTGTTTTTACTTGTCTCTTCGTCCCTCAGTCCCTGTCTTTTTACTGCTTTCCAAACCGGTAGACAAGGCTCATGGTGAAGCCTCGGTTGGCCTGGAAGGAGGAGTTGAATCCTGTGGGTGATACCTCGGCGGCGACCCTTGCGGCGAGATTGGGAGCGATGTTGTACTCGCCGACAATGGCTGCGTTCAAGGCGTATGTGAGGCCATTGGGATAGAGTCCAGAGGAGGTCGATGCAGCCTCGTTGCCACCGTAATCGCTGGAGAAGTTACCTTCGTCGGCGCCAACCAGAGCCCGAGCAGAGATGGAGTAGCGCGGAGTGCTGTAAAAGCGGTAAGTAGGTCCGATCATGAGAGCGTATTGGTAGATCTTGGGATGGAAGATGTTTTGAACCGGTGGAGGGACATGTGTTGGAGGTATGAAGCTGTTGCCGTAGTTTCCCCGACCATCGAGCATGACGCCGAACTTTTCGCTGTAGTAGCGTGTGAAGCCGATGTCCCAGGAGTATTCGGTCACGCGCTCCAGTCCATTGGAGAGGATGAATCGCTCATAGCCCATTCCGATGGCGATGTCATAGAGATGCGCGTATGCCTCGTGCATGGCAGCGGCGCGGCGCTGTTCACGGCGCTGGCGGATGCGAGCCTGGACGCTGATTGAGACGGGCTGGTTCTGATCGGATTGCGCCTGTGAGCTGCTGGAACTGGATGAAGAGCCGGTTGTTGCTGGTGCCTGGGTTGTTGCTTGAACCTCTGTTGCTATTTGTGCCTGACCGGAGGCGACAACGGCAAGGCCAAGGGCCAACGGCAGAACTGCGGTGCGTAATGAAAACATCGGTTTAGTTAAATCCCTTCAGGGCGTGTCAAGAATTGGAGGCTCGGAGGCCACAGTGGGCAAAAAACACTCTCCTCTGCTATTAAAACATTCCAGGGTGAGTGTTTGCCGAGGTGGGCTCAAGAGATTTGACGCTTGGCACGCGGATTAGGGAGTTCTGCCGTTGGAGCAGCTTGAGTTCAGACGATTGCCTTGAGGTCGGCAAGGAGTTGCTGCTGATCAAAACCCACCGGCGAGCCCTTAGTCGAGAGCCAATCAGCGCCGAGGAGCGTATGAGCCTCGTCGACATACTGCTGCCAGAAGGCGAGAGTCATTTTCTTGGGCGCACCCCATGTGATGCAGGTGAAGCCGTTGGCGTCGTATGAGGGAACAAAGACGCAATGACCGCCCCAACTGCCCGGCCTGGCATTTGCGCCGCCGTTTGGCACCACATCCCATACATCTTGAGACTGCGCCGTCAGCGGCAGGCTGAGGCCGATGTAGACGCCACCGTAGAGATTAATGGACTGACGGATCTCCGTGATGTTGCCGACTGAGGGATCAACAAACGCGATGAGCTTGTGATTGGAAAAGCCGGCTTTCTTCCAGTCCTTCAGTACGTCGAGTTCAATGCCTCCCTGATCAGTAGAAGGGTCAGCTGGATTGTAGCCATCCCATTTCTCGTAGTAGCTGAGAATGGTCTGGTCCGGGATGGGTTCAACGGTCGTGGGTTGAGCTGCCGTGTTGAGCGCCCAGACCTGGACTGCATGACCAACACCGGCGATAGTACAATCGCCCAGTGAATCGTTCAGCATCATTCCCCAACTGGTTTGGCCTTGCATCCAATCTTTGCTGGGGGGTGCTGGTGGGAGTGTCGGTGTGATGTAGTTGGCCATTAGCAGGGTGCGCGTATCCGTCTTGATGGCTTTGCGGCCGAGTTTCATTCGTGAGTAGTCTGCCATGGGGAAATTCCTCCTTTTGGATTTGACTGCATGCTTTTTGAATGGCATCTTTGTAACTTGTCCTTTTAACAGGTATTGGGATAGTTTGGGTTCATTACGAAAGTTGGAGGTCTGTGAATGGGTAAGCTCATTGTTGGTGTGTTGCTTGGGTGGTTGCTGCTTGCGGTTGCTCTTTTTGTCTGGTTACACCATGGTCATCCTCCGGTTGCGGTTGCTGATACTCCATTCCCCATGGAGAAGACCATTGTGCATGTGCCCCTAAACGCGCGCATCGATCGCGAGATGGTGAAGACGCCGCCGATCGCAGTGAGCGATGAAAATCTGATTGCCGGCGCCCGCATCTATCGCGAGCAGTGCGCCAGTTGCCATGGTTTGCCGGGATTGCCCTCGAGCTTTGGCGGTGAGATGTATCCGGATGCGCCGCCGCTCTGGCAGCAGCATAGAAACAGCAAGGTGGTTGGAGTCAGCGACGACCCTCCGGGAGAGACTGAGTGGAAGGTGGCCAACGGTATTCGTTTGACCGGAATGCCATCCTACAAAAAGGTGCTTTCTGATACCGAGATCTGGCAGGTGACCCTGCTCCTGGCTAACGCCGATAAGCTGCCTCCGCAGGTGGTTGAGATGGTAAAGCAGCCACTTCCCCCGGTCAACGCGGCCCCAGTTGCAGTGGCCAAGCCGGCTAAGTAATGAGGCCGCCGCCCCAAGGCTGAATTGCTGCGCGATGCTGCCGGTTCTGACGCACAGGCAGCATCGCTACTTCTCTGATACTCTGAGCCAGTAGGGCGGAATTATCTGCAAATCAGGTCTGGAAAGCAGGAAACGATGGGTTTTGGAGCGAAAATTAAAAAGGGATTTGGATTTTTTCTGATGTGTTTTGGGGTTTCGTCGAGCCAGAAGGCTAAGCCAAAGGCTGCCATGCCTAAACCAGCGCCGCCAAAATAAGTTCTTATTGAGCAATGAGAAGAGGCCCCCGATTCGCTTGAATCGGGGGCCTCTTTTTTCGGCTTAAGGTTGGTTTTCCTTTGGGTCGAATCCTTTTATCGCTGGGCAAGAATGTTTTAGCGTTGCGCGATATTCATCGGCCCATCGTAACCGGCAGGAGGGGGCTGAACCTGTACCTTTTCTCCTGGGTTGTCGTGAATCCAGTTGTGGTGACCGTTGCCCATTTGGACGATGTCTAGCTTGACCTCGGCCAGACCCGCCTTGATGATGCCAATTTTGGCAGCAGCCGCAAAGGAGAGATCGATGATGCGGCCATCACTGAGAACGCCGCGGTCGTTGATGCGGACGTTGACTGAGCGTCCTGTGGTCTTGTTCGTGACCTTGACGATGGTGCCAAAGGGCAGCGTCTTGTGGCATGCAGTCAGGTCGTACATATTGAAACGCTCTCCTGAAGCGGTGCGATGACCGTTCAATACTGCGCCGTACCAGGAGGCAATGCCCTCAAGCTGGTGCTCGGCTAGGGCAGCAGTGGCTGCGGCAAGTGTTGGGTTATTGCTGGTCTTATTCCCGGTTTGGCTGGGGTTGATTCCAGTTTGCGCCGCTGCTGGAGTCGCCATTTGAGCCGGTGTCGGGGTGGTAGCAATCGACGGTGGGGCTGAAGGGTGTGCGCTCGATGCGCTGCCAAACTTTGCTTGAACAGGTTTGTCAGCCAACACAACGATCCCCGTAGCCAAAAGGAGCGAGGAGAGTCCTGCGACCGGCAACTTCCAGTGATATCCGGAGTAGCCTCGTGCGATTTTTTCACGTGCTTGTGCGACGAAGTTGCTCATCATTTTCATATCTATATTTTACTACTTTGACAACAAAGAATATGCAATATTGCCCATTTTTCATAATTATGTTCCAGAATTGTTCACGGTAAAATGTTGATATTAAGGATAATAGCTGGAGGATCTCAGAATGTAAAATCTGCGATTTTTTTGGCAGATTTTGGCTGACACGAGGCGAGGGAAGTAATATTCGTCTGATATTCGCCTATTTGGCGATTTAACGTGACCTTCATTAGCGTGTTGGTTATTTTAGTCATCAGCATAATTTGTAGGGGAACGAGCTTGAGTGCATCATCAATTATCCTGAAAATATGGAAGAAGTGAAGTCGCTTAAACAGGGTCAAGTTGTCGTTGGAATGGACAAGTTGGATGGTGCGGATCAGGTAATTTTTGACCGAGAGTGGTTTAACAGCTTACGCAAAATGCTAACCGAAGTGAATGCGAGTGTCCCTGAGAGGGATGAGAAGAGAGAGATGGGTGAAAAGGTTTGGAACCAGCTAAAAGACCGATATTGTTTCGATAATTTGCAATCGTGAGCATCAATTTTCCCGTATGGCTTGTGTTGTTATTGGATACTACTGGAATTATTGATTGGTAGTTTCTAGCATAGTGACGAAGTGGGTTCAGTAATACGTAAGATTTTCAATGCGTTTTGCCAAATGCGTCAAACTCACGTCAGGATAAGAGAAGCAAAGCTGTGCGGTTCTTCTCTTTCACTGCGCGGCAATGCCTATGACTCCTGAGGTTTGCCCGACCCCCCCATGCTGGTTAGCACCGCGCCATTCTTTGTCTTTCTCGCTGCAGTTTGCCTGCTCTGCTGGTTGACCCAGCAGTGGCCGAGGATGCGGCTTGCCGTGCTGGCCCTCGTCAATCTCTTCTTCCTGGCAAAATTCAGCATGGTTTATCTGGCCCTTCCCGTTGCGGCAAGCTTTGACTTTCTGATTGGCCGCGCAATTTGTGCAACGCCAAACTCCGAAACACTGAGACGCCGTTTGCTGCTGACGGCTTCGATCGTTCTGAACCTTGCGCTGATGGGAAGCCTGAAGCTGATGCCGCTGATGGCAGCCTCGGGCTGGATGAAATCGCTCGCCTGGCTCTTTCCCCTGAGCCTCTCCTTTTATTGTTTTCAGTCGCTGACCTACACCATCGACATCTATCGCGGCGAGATTGAGCCGACCCAGGACTGGCTCAGCTACCAGAGCGTCGCGTTGCTTTTTCCGGTGATGACGGCGGGACCGATTCCGCGCACTGGAAAACTGCTCAAACAACTGGCCGCGCGCGTTCAACTGACGGATGCTGTCGCCGGGCGTGCGCTGCTGTTGATCGGCGTAGGCCTCGTCAAGAAGCTGCTCATCGCCGATTACCTCGCCAACAATCTGGTGAACCGCGTCTTCGATACCCCCTCGCTCTACTCGAGCGTTGAGATTCTTGCCGGCGTTTACGGCTACGCGTTGCAGTTATTTTTTGATTTCTCCGGCTACACGGACATTGCGATAGCCGCCGGCTTGCTGCTCGGCTTCGATTTGCCGGAAAACTTCAAACGCCCGTATCTCTCTGTCAACGTCGCCGAGTTCTGGCGCCGCTGGCACATCAGTTTCTCGGAGTGGCTGCGCGACTACCTCTTCGACGTCTTGCCCAAGCGGCGCAAATGGCCTGTGCTTTCGTTCGGTTACGCCTTCATCATCACTTTCGCGCTCGGCGGATTGTGGCATGGGCTGAGCTGGACCTTCCTGATCTGGGGCCTCATGCACGGCGTTGCACTCGGCGTGGTTTTTGCCTGGACGCAATGGAAGACGAGGCGGTGGGGACGCAATGCACCCGTGAGTTGGTGGGGACGCACACTCGGATGGATGCTGACCTTCAATTACGTTTGCCTCGCATGGATATTCTTCCGCGCAACCTCCGTCGGCAATGCCCTCGAAATTATGCGCGGGTTAGGCGAGTGGAGTTTTTCTGTTGGCAATCTGACACCGCTTCTGCTGGGCGTGATGTTGCTGGCCGCGATTTTGCACTCACTTCCGGTCAAGGGATTTGATGTGGCCGCAGAGTGGGCGGGGCGTTTGCCGTTCTGGGCGCAGGGGCTCGCAATGGCGGCATTGGTTTTGTTGATTGAAACGCTGGCGGGCCGTGTTTCCGCTCCTTTTGTCTATGGGAATTTTTAACGCACCGGAAAATCCGCGCAACCAAGGCGAGATTAACAGCCCGCCGGAGAAAGTGCGTCCATTGAAGACACCAGCGCGTGTGTGGCTTAAGTTTGCGCAGACGATCTTTGTGCTGACGGCGGCGCTGTTGGCGTGGCATGAGTGGGGCAATCAAGCGCAGGGTATGGACTCGAGCATAATTTGGGAGAGCTTCAAGCTGTCGATGCCGCATCCATCAGTCGAGATTGGCACGCACAATGGAGCGCACAAAAAACACACGGCCGGTGATGTGGTTCCTGCTGAATCCAAACTACTCATTGACGAGACCGGCGAGATGGATCCGTTCTTCGCCGCACTCTGGAAACTCGAAGTGCAGCCGAAGAGCGGCCTCGTAACCGTTTTGCATTATGGCGACTCGCCGACGACTGCCGATCTGATTACCGGCGATGTGCGCGCGGCTCTCCAGGAGCGCTTTGGCGATGCGGGTCGCGGGTACACGCTGATTGCAAAGCCGTGGCCATGGTACGGGCATCGCGGCGTTGAAGTCAGCGGACACGGTTGGCGAATCAAGACCGGAGTGGGTCTGATGCGCGAGGGAATCTATGGACTCGGCGGTGCGTCTTTTGAAGGCGAGCCGGGCGCGGGGTCGAGTTATCGGCTGACCGAGAGTGAGCAGCGGTCAGTCGACTTCGAGTATCTCGCGCGTCCCGGTGGCGGCGCGTTTGCAGTCAGCGCCGGTGGGGTGCAGCTAATCGAGCAACAGACGGCGGCCGATCAACCTGAGGCGCACAGCGTGCATGTCGAGTTGCCACCGGGGACCAAGTCGGTCGAGATTCATCCCACAGTGGGAACGGTTGAGCTTTTTGGTGCAGAGTTTCATCGCGGGCCCGGCTTACTGTATGACAGTCTGGGATTAAACGGCGCAACGACGAGTGTGCTGGCACGTACGCAACCGCCGGGATTGTGGCGGGAAGAACTGGCACACGCGCGGCCAGATCTGATTGTTGTGAATTACGGATCGAACGAAAGCAGCTTTGGAAACTTTGTGCGCAAGCAGTATGCCGATGAATTGCGTCTAGCTATACAGAGGATTCGTGTGGCGGCGCCGGGAGTTCCGATTCTTGTCATGAGCCCGATGGATCGCGGCGAGAGAAGTGGCCTCGACGAGATTAAAACCATGGCGACAATACCGCAGATCGTCGAGATTCAACGCAAGGTCGCCGCGGAAACGCATTGCGCCTTCTTTGATACGTACGCCGCCATGGGTGGAGAGGGAACCGTTGCGCGTTGGTATGCAGCGACTCCGCGATTGGTGACGGCAGATCTTTTGCACCCGACTCCGCAGGGTGCGGCAGTGGTGGCGGGGTTCTTCGTTGATCAACTCTCGCTGGGATATGATCGATGGAAGATGCGCCACGGAATTGAGTTTTCCCGAGCCGCCGTGGTTGCGGCCAAGAGCGGAAAACTGGCGGCAGCTAAGGCGAAACGCGGCGGTGCACAGAAAAAAGCTGCGAAGAAATAAGTTTCTGGCAGGTAATTTTGAAGAGTGCGGGCACTCAAGTGAAATGAGGCAATCAAGAGTGAGTTCGGTCGAGCAAAAAATCGGGTGGGCCGGCGGGAGTTTGCTCCTGACAGGCCGGCGTTTGCTCATGCTCGTGCTCGTTGCTCTTGTCACGCTGGGTGGTGTGAACCGTCTTGAAGCTGTGACGCAAACGAAGAAGCACAAGAGTTCAAAGTCGCCATGGAATTCGAACTCGCCGAAGTTCAGCTCTTCAAAGAAAGGCCACGCAAAGTACCATGCGCGCGTGCATCATTGGCTGCCGGGGCCGCGTGTGAATGCGGCGCGGCGCGTGGCGCTGGTGAAGGAGATTGGCGCTTCGCTCAATGACCCGGGCACAAGCGCGCTCTCCAATGAGAAGGCGCTGCGGGGATTTTTTGCCGCACTCAATGAGCGTGCGAGCGGGACGAGCACAGATTCAACGACGCAAACTTTGCGCGTGCTCCAGTTTGGCGATTCGCATACCGCAGCTGATGTTTTCAGCGGCGAGGCGCGCAGAATTCTGCAGGAGAAATTCGGCAACGGCGGCGTAGGTTATGTTTTTGCCGGCCATCCTTTTGCGGGCTTCAGGGTCTTTGGCTCCTCGCATTCGGCGAGCAATGGCTGGTCAACGATGGGCAATCACTTTACGGAGCTTGGCGATGGGCGCACAGGCCTCGGCGGGTTGAGCATTTCGACCGACCGCGCCAATGAGTCGGTGACGCTCGACGCGCCCTGCACTACGCTCGAGCTTGAGTACCTTGCGCAGCCCGGCGGCGGCAGCCTGCAGTTCACTGACAACGGAACGCCGATGGCGGAGATTAATACGGACGCGGAGACGGTGGGAGCAGGAAGCTTCAACTATCAATGCCCGGTTGGCGACCATCATTTTGCTTTGAAGACCGAAGCAAACCAGCCCGTGACGCTGCTCGGCTGGATTGCGACGCAGCCCGGCGTGACGTGGGAGTGCCTGGGAATCAACGGAGCCGAGGCGCCGCTGATGCTCAAGTGGGATCAGGCTCTCTTTTCTGAATACTTGAAGTCGAATGATCCAGCTTTGATTGTGCTGGCTTATGGTACGAATGAGGCGGCGAGTTCGTCGTGGGATGAGGCTAGTTATGCGGAGAGTTTTGCGCGTCTCGTCGACCAGCTGCATCAGTATGTGCCGGACGCGTCGATCCTCGTCATCGGCCCCTCGGATCGCTCGACCGTAGTGCATCGCTCGTGGAAACCATTCGAAGCGACGGAGAAAATTATTGCGGCGCAGCAGAAGGTTTGCGAGAAGCATAATTGCGCTTTTTGGGATCAGCGCGAGCGTATGGGCGGGCTGGGCTCGATGCAGGATTGGGTCTATGCAGGTTGGGCGCAGAGCGATCACACGCACTTTACTTCCGATGGTTACCGCGCACTGGCTGATGCTTTCATGCTCGATCTGCTGAACGGATACAAAGATTACAAAGATCACGCAGCGAGCCGGAATGTTGAGAGCGCCGGCGCTGACACGATTGAAGGAAGGAACGATGGACGAGAGAGAAAAAATATTGAAGGTGCTCACAGCGGTCTCCGGCAAGGAACTCAATCCCGCTGACGATGAGTCGCTGTTCACTTCGGGGTTGCTGGACTCCTTTGCTCTGGCCGATTTTGTGAGCGGGTTGGAAGATGAGTTTGGAGTGAAAATTCCGGACTCGGATCTCTCCGCAAGGAAGTTTGATTCGATCACGAAAGTGAAAGAATATCTCGCCGCCTGCGGTGGGGCTAACCGAGCCTGACGGCGGCATTGCATGCAGCAACCGCGCCTGACGGCGGCATTGCATGCAGCAAACGCGCCTGTCGGCGCAAAATCAAATGCAAGGTCTTTGACTAGAAATCAGGAAGAATCCATGGCATTCATTCGCGGGTTTGGTTCGTGGTTGCCGGAGCGTCGCGTGGGGAACGCGGAGCTTGCGGCAGTGCTCGACTGCGCGCCGGAGTGGATCCTCGATATGAGCGGAATCGTTGAGCGGCGCTACGCGGAAGATGCGGAAACGGTCGCTTCGATTGGTGTGCGTGCTGCCGTGAATTGCTTGCAGAAGGCGGGCGTTGCGGCGAGTGAGGTTGGCTTGCTGCTTGTAGCGAGTGGGTCAAGCGAGCGATTCTGCCCCGGCCCTGCAGCGGAGATTGCGCTGAAACTTGGAATGGGTGCGACACCGGCTCTCGATCTTCCGGTCGCCAGTGCCGGCTCGCTGATTGGCTTGGCGATGGCTGCCGAGTTGGCTCCCAAGTATGGACGCGTGCTCATAGTCGGCGCAGAAATTATGTCGCGCAGAATTCTGAGGATTCCCGAGGGAAAAAACACGGCCATTCTTTTTGGCGATGGTGCGGGCGCTTGTTTGGTCGATCGCGAAATTGGTTCGCTGTTGATTGCTGATTCTTTGTTGGCTACCGATGGAGCATCGGCTGAGATTCTCGCAGTCGAGAATGGCCTGTTGCGCATGGAAGGGCCATCGGTAATTTTGCAGGCCGCGAGAAAACTTCCAAATGTGATTAAGGAATTGCTGGCGAGGAATTCGATTGCCGCTGACCAGGTCGAATGTTTTCTGCTCCACCAGGCGAATCTGAATCTGATTACGCGTGTGGCCACCTCGCTCAAAGTTCCACCGCATCGGTTCCATACAAATATTCAACAATATGGAAACACTTCTTCGGCGTCGATGTTGATTGCTGCCGATGAGTGGAGCGCGACGAATCCTGCAACGGGGCCTGTAGTCTTCTCGGCTTTTGGTGCGGGTATTAATTGGGGAGCGTTGCTGGCATTGCCGGTATAGAACCTGTGGTGCGGCCAGCCGCGCCTTCGGCGCAAAATAAATTCATGAGAGAACGTCTATTTGAGTTTTGCGGCAGCGATTGCGGCCTGCCCATAGCTGAGTCCACCGTCACCGGGGCTGACTTGAGAATGCGTTAGGACGCGGAACCCTTCGGCTTCTAAATTCCGGCGCAATAATTTTGACAACAAGCGATTGTGAAAGACTCCACCTGAAAGTGCGACGGTGGTGAGGCCGGTTTGCGCGCGGGCGTGCAATGCAGCCCTTGTCCATGCTCTGGCCAGTCCGGCGTGGAATCGGTTGGAAATCTGCTTCGGTGCTGTCGCGCTTTCAAGGTCAGCGAGAATCGCGCGCCACATCGGTGAGGGATTGATTTGGAGCAGATGATTCGCGTCAGCGTCTTCAATCAAATCAAAGCTGTAGCCGGTTTCGTTCGTGTCTTCATCTGCGCAGCCTTCGAGTTCGACCGCAGCTTGTGCTTCGTAGTCGACGGTGTGGCGCGAGAGAACAAGAGCGGCAACCGCATCGAAGAGTCGCCCGCAGCTTGAAGTCTGCGGCGTGTTGATTTTGCGCTCGACCATTTGCCGCATGACGATGGCTTGCTTTTCAGTTAGGTTGAGTCGCTCGAGAATTTTTGGTGTGAGCTCGATTCCGGCAGCAAGGAGTGAGCCAAGCGCCATGCGGTTCGGCTCTCTGATCGCAGCAGCAGAGCCGGGCATAGGCGCGTAGGCGATGTGCGCGTGTCGCGTGAAATCTTTGAGCGAGGCAATCAGCAGTTCACCGCCCCAGACCGCGCCGTCAGTTCCGTAGCCGGTACCGTCGAGTGCGAGGCCGATAACCGAATCAGTCACGCCATGTTCTGCAATGCAGGCAGCGATGTGTGCGTGGTGGTGCTGGACTGCAATCTTCGGTTGCGCTTGTTCAAGCGCCCACTCGGTCGAAAGGTAGCCGGGATGAAGATCGTGAACGATGATTTCGGGGTTGATGTCGAAGACAGCGCGCAGATGGGCGAGAGCTTCTTCGAAAAAATTCAAGCCCGTCAAGTTTTCGAGATCGCCGAGGTGTTGGCTTTGGAAGGCGTGCTTGCCGCGAGCGAGTGTGAAGACATTTTTCAAATGCCCACCGACGGCGAGTAGAGGTGGCGCGTCGAATTGCAAAGTGCCGGGCAGGGCAATCGAGAACGGAACAAATCCGCGCGCTCTCCGAATGAGTTGCGGCGCGCCATCGACGACAGCGAGCACAGAATCATCGCAGCGCTGAAGAATCTCGCGATTATGAAGCAGAAAAACATCGGCGATTTCGCCCAGTCGTGCGCGTGCTTCGTCGTTGTCGATTGCTATAGGCTCTTCGCTGAGATTGGCGCTGGTCATTACCAGCGCGGGCAGGCGATCATCGGCGAGAAGAAGATGATGCAGCGGCGTGTAAGGAAGAAAAATTCCAAGCCAGGGAAGGTTTGGCGCAACATTCGCAGCGATCTTTGTTCCTTCGCGCATTCTCGCCAGCACAATCGGACGCTCAACGCGCATGAGTTGTGCCTCTTCTTCCGCGGTGAGATGTGCGAGCGAGCGCGCATGTTCAAGCGATCGAACCATGATGGCGAGCGGCTTGCCGTAGCGATGTTTGCGCGTGCGAAGAACTGCGACGGCTTGCTCATTCGTAGGATCAACCGCAAGATGGAAACCGCCGAGTCCTTTGATGGCTGCGATCTTTCCTGCGACAAGATGCTCGATGAGAGTTGCAACTAAATCAGAATCCGATGAGAGCGGATTATTTGCTGCATCTACGAGCGAGAGCGAAGGACCGCAGGCGGGACACGCATTCGGTTGCGCGTGAAAGCGTCGGTCAACAGGCGAATCGTACTCGCGCTGACATGCGAGGCACATCTTGAAGACGGACATCGAGGTTTGCGGGCGGTCGTAGGGAATGTGGCGCGTGATTGTGTAACGCGGACCGCAGTTCGTGCAATTCAAAAATGGATAACGATAGCGGCGGTCTTGCTGATCAAACAACTCACGCACGCAATCGTTGCATGTCGCTGCGTCGGCGGGAATTCCCGTCGTCGCAAGGCCGAGATCATGACTGTGTTCTATACGGAAGCTGGGATCTGTCAAATAGTGCGGAGTGAGCTCTGTCGCTTCAACGCTTTCAATGCGCGCGAGCGGCGGCGCCTCAGAGCGCAGGCGAATGAGGAACGATTCCACGCGCGGAGCTGGGCCTTCAATCTCAATGAAGACGCCGTCGCTGTCGTTGCCGATGAAGCCGCCAAGATTTTCTTCTGTAGCTAGTCGAAAGACAGTCGGCCTGAAGCCAACGCCTTGCACAACGCCGCGTACCCTGAGTGAGAGCCGGCGCGTGTGATCAGTATTTGTTATTGACTGAGCCATTCTTATGGCCTCAGTTTAACTGGTGTGCGAAGCGGTGAGGGCAGATTCGCGCGCGGCCTTCATCTTTGCATGGAGCCAGCCAAGCCACTGGTCGAGTCCGCCTGTTGCGGTTGCGGAGCAGCGAATGATCTCCATGGCGGGATGAATGAGGCGCGCATTGGCTTCAGCGGCATCGGCATCGAAAGGAACGTAGGGAAGCAGATCAACCTTGGTCAGCAGGAAGAGTGCAGACTTGAAAAAAATCGATGGATACTTGAGCGGCTTGTCTTCGCCTTCTGTGACGCTGAGCAGAACAATCTTGGCCTCCTCGCCGAGGTCGTAGCTGGCCGGGCAGACAAGGTTGCCGATGTTTTCAATGAAGAGAACGTCCAGGTCGGCCAGGTCGATGCCGAGTTCATTGAGACCGCGCGTAATCATGCTGCCGTCAAGGTGGCACGTGCCACCGGTAGTAATTTGACGTACCGGAAAACCTGCACGTGCGATGCGCTTGGCATCGTTATCGGTTTGAATGTCGCCGGTAAGCACGGCTACGCGAGTCGTTGGCGGAAGAGCGCAGAGAGTGCGCTCGAGGAGTTCAGTTTTCCCGGAGCCAGGGGAGGAGATGAAGTTGAGAACTAACACACCATTGGCGCGAAACTTCTCGCGGAGTTCTTCAGCAATGCGTTGATTTTCGCTGAGAACTTTGGTTTTAATCTCCAGCTTTTCCATCATCGACCTCCAGATATTCAATGTCGAGCTCATCGCCGCCGAGCGGGATTGCGTCATGCGAGCCGCACTCCGGGCAATTTGATTCGAGCGCGAGCATCATATACCGATGGTCGCACATCAGGCACTGCCGCTCAGCCTCGGTGATTCTGAGCTCCAGCTTCAGCCCGTCGAACTCAGTACCTTTGACGCTGGCATCAAATCCAAAGCGCAGCGACTCGGCATCCACCGCGGCCATCGCTCCAATACGTACGCCAACCACCATGACGCGCGCCTTGGGGCGACTCTTCATTTCTGTTTCAACAATCTCCAAAATTGATTGCGCTATCGAAAGTTCATGCATAAAAACAGACCCTGGTTTCTTGAATTAACAAATGCGCGGCAACTGGTCGCCAGTAAGCATATCCACTATGCGATCAGTGCCGAGTGAGGTGCGCAACGTTACACGTCCGACGTGTGTGTCTGTCACGGATCCAATGATGCGTGCTTCGCTTGCGATGCTGAAGCCACGCAGGATTTCAACGGCTGCCTCGGCCCACTCAGGCGCGACAAAAGCGATGAGCTTGCCTTCGTTGGCGACGTAGAGAGGATCGAGCCCGAAGAGTTCGCATGCGCCGCGAACACTCTCGCGAATCGGAATCTCTCGCTCGATAATTTCCATTCCGGTGTGTGATGTGGCGGCGATTTCGTTGAGTGCGGAGGAAAGTCCGCCGCGTGTGAGGTCGCGCATGGAGCGGAGGCCGGGAACGGATTGCGTGAGAGCCTGGCAGATTTCGAGCAGTGAAGCGGCGTCGCTCTTGAGGTCGCCGTCGAGTTCAAGTCCTTCACGCTGCGAGAGGATGGTGATGCCGTGATCGCCGAGCGGGCCAGAAAGAAGGATGCTGTCGCCGGCTCTGACGTTCGATGCGGAGAGGCTGATTTTGGCGGGGATGAAGCCGATGCCGGAGGTGTTGATGAAGAGCTCATCGCCCGAACCGCGTTCGACGACCTTAGTATCACCGGTGACGATCTGGACTCCGACTTGTTTCGCCGCGGCAGACATCGAATCGACGACTGCCTTGAGCGTGGCAATGGGCAGGCCTTCCTCCATGATGAAAGCCGCGCTCAGATATTTCGGAATTGCTCCGCCGACGGCGAGGTCGTTGACGGTGCCAAAGACGGCGAGTTCGCCGATATTTCCGCCCGGAAAGAAAAGCGGCTTGACGACGAATGAGTCCGTTGAAAATGCGATGCGTCCGGCTTCAACTTGCAACGTCGCCTGATCGTCCTGCGCCGTGAGCGCGGGATTCGAGAAGGCAGGCATGAATATATCGCGCATGAGCTCGGCGGAGAGACGACCGCCGGAACCGTGACCGAGAAGAATGTGGTCGTGGCCGTTGAGTGGCAGCGGACAGGCGAGCGCGGGAGTGGTTGCTGGAATTGTCGCGCTCATGGCTGTTCTCCGATCGCGACAAATTCACTGGCAGCCGGACGGCGGTAACGATAGTAGGCCGAACATGCGCCTTCAGAAGAGACCATCAATGCGCCGAGTGGATTTTCCGGCGTACAACGCTTGCCGAATGCCGGGCACTCAACAGGTTTTTTGCGGCCTTGAAGAATTTGCGCGCTGATGCACTCGGCTGGTTCATCGGCGGTAATGCCGGCCAGATCGAATTTACATTCAGCATCGTAGGCTGACCATTCTTTGCGAATGCCCAGGCCGCTCATGGGAATTTCGCCCAGGCCGCGCCACTTGCGGTTGACGACTTCAAGAACCTCAGCGACGACTTTTTGAGCCAGCGCGTTGCCATCGGCGCGGATGCTGCGGCTGTATTGATTTTCAACTTCAGCGCGACCCTCTTCGAGTTGAGCGGCGAGCATGACAATCGCTTCCAGCAGATCGATGGGTTCAAATCCGCCAGCCACGATGGGAATTTTGTACTCGCGCGCGAGGGTGTGGTAATCGTCAAGACCGGTGATGGTGCATACGTGGCCTGGCGCGATGAGTCCCTGAACGCGATTGCCCGGAGAATCAAGAATGGCGCGCAGAGCCGGCGGAACCAGCACGTGCGAGGCAAGCAGCGAAACATTCGTGATGCCCTGGCGCTTGGCCTGCCAGACAACAGCAGCGTTCGCGGGCGCAGTGGTTTCAAATCCCACGCCGAAGAACACAATCTCTTTCATCGGGTTCTCGCGCGCAATCTTCAGGCACTCCAATGGTGAGTAGACCATGCGCACATCGCCGCCATGCGCCTTCACGCGCAGCAGATCGGTCTTCGAGCCCGGCACGCGCATCATGTCGCCGTATGAGGCCAGTATCACTTCTTTGCGCTGAGCCAGTGCGATGGCCTTGTCGATAATCTCAATCGGCGTTACGCACACCGGGCACCCGGGGCCATGAATCATTTCCATTCCGCCGGGGAGCATATCATCGATTCCATAGCGAACCAGCGAATGAGTCTGACCGCCGCAGACTTCCATCAGAACCCATGGCTTTGTGACGATCTTGCCGAGACGCGCAACAAGTGCCTTCGCGAGTTTTTCATCGCGATATTCGTCAACATATTTCATTTGGTTTCCTCCTGCTTGGAGGACCTTTGGGTCGGTGCAGCAAAGCGAGCCATCTGCGGGGCATTGCTGTTGTCGTAGAGTTTAGGGCTGAAGCTGGGCGAGTCTTCGGGCTGCGCGCCAAGTTCTTCTTCCAACATGCCAACCTGCTGCATGTACGCGAAGGTGGTGCGCGCCTCTTCTTCATCAACGCGCGAAATGGCGAATCCGACATGCACAAGAACGTAATCGCCAACCTCGGCTTCGGGCAAAAAATCAAGCGAGGCCTGGCGGATGATTCCGCCAAAGGCGACTTTGCCGACGAGGCTACCGTCGTGCTCTGTTTTTTCAATTAACTTGCCGGGAATTGCAAGGCACATTTTGAACCTCCTGGGAAAAGGGGGAAACGTTGGAACCAGGGAAAAAAGTGCCAACGCAAAAAGTGTAGGAGTTCCGAAAGACAACGCAATGTGACGCCAGTCACGCTCTATGCGGACCATCCTTCTGCACTCTTTAAAGTGAAAAAGCGCTGTTTGTCTTGAGCATCCCTGCTGGAATAGGATTGTATTCCTCGACATACGAATTTGGAAAAGGTATGGATACCAAACTGATTGCGGCCATCATCGCCTGTCTTCTGCTCGGCTTGCGCCACGGCTTCGACTACGACCATCTGGCTGCAATTACTGACATTACTGCGGTACAACGCTCGTGGAAGAGTGGCATGAGGCTCGGCGTCACTTACGCTCTGGGACATGCGTTTACTGTGGTCGCGCTCGGGGTCATGGTGCTGGGGTTGCACATTGGATTGCCGGAGAGGCTCGATCACTGGACCGAGAGGCTCATCGGCCTCACGCTGATTCTGCTCGGAGTCGGCGTTGTCGCCGGACTTCTTCGCAAACGCCCGCACACCCACGTCCACGTTGAGAGCCGTCTTGCCGCCGCAGTCAATGGCGCGCTCTGGTTTGCCTGGTGGATCAGGCGGTTTTTTGTTCCTGAGTTAGAAGAACCCGCGCACTTCAAATGGAATTACTCCGGTAAATCGGTTTTTGTCATCGGCGTTTTGCATGGTATCGGCGCAGAGACGCCAAGCCAACTCGCGCTTTTTTTGCTCACAGCGAATCTCGGCGGGACCTCGCGCGGCATGATGGGCCTCGGCGCTTTTGCTATTGGTTTAATTCTGATGAACACGCTCATGACGGCCTCGCTCGGCGGAGCCTTCGGCGCCAGTGGACACAGGCCCCGCCTCTACAAAGTGATTGCATGGTCAGGCGCGGCCTACAGCTTCATTGTCGGAGTGATCTTTATCTTTGGCCTCTCTGACCGTCTACCCGCGCTCGGCGGTAGCTGAATGCAATATCCGGAAATCATCAATATGAAAACCATGTAAATAAAATTCGGCGTGCACGATGAATAGTTTGTTAAAGAGATCAATTGTAAACAGATTTTAATCACTATCTAAGCCCCACCCCTTAGCTTTCGACTAGGTCGTGATCTCTTCGCATTGAAGTTTTCAGAGACCTGCTGGAAGAAAAGTACAAAGTGCATCAATCAGACATTTGCTTCGTAGGCTCTTCTGCGATGGAGTGCCTGTCAATGCGCTTAGCTTACGTCTTCTTATCATTCCAAGATTCACCAAATTCATTTTTCAGGAGATTATGCATGACGCATACTAATGCCAACGCTGCCTTCAAGCCATTTCGGCTTGCCATGACAGTACTGGGATTGTTTCTTGTGCTGGCGCTTACGATGGGGCGCATCAACGCGCAGTCGATTCAAGGCAGCATTCAAGGTACAGTCAAAGACACAAAGGGCGCGGTTGTGCCCGGTGCTGAAGTTACATTGACCAACCTCGACGCAGGCACGGTTCGTTCCATCAAATCGAGCGGTGTTGGTGAATACCGCTTTGAAGATCTGGTGGCAGGCAACTACAGCCTGGCTGTGACAGCTCCCGGATTCGGCAACTTCGAGGTCACAAGCGTGAAGCTGGTTGTGCGTCAGGAACTTCGTCTGGATGCAAAGCTCGGCGTCGGCGCAGTGCAAACGGAAGTCAAAGTCTCAGGCGATTCTGCCGGAACCATCGAGACGGACTCGCCGACCATCAGCGGCACCTTCAACTCTGATGATGCAACCAATCTTCCCACCAACTCGCGCGCCAGTTTCAGCGGCACTTCTCCGGCGGGTATCTTCACCGCGCTTCCCGGCGTTCAGGGTGACAGCTCGGGTATCTCACTGCAAGGCGCATTGCCTTACCAGGTTGAAGTCGCAGTTGACGGTATTACGGTGAAGAGCGCAACAGGCGGCAACTTCCTGAGTGATTCGTTTCCCTCGAGCGAATCGATTGCAGAAATTCGCGCAGACGGTGTTTTGGCCGGCGCTGAGTTCAGCGATCCGGCACAGATTGCCGTAACCACCAAGGGCGGCACCAACAATCTTCATGGTTCAGGCTTCTGGTATTACCAGAGCTCGGCATGGGATGCCATTGCATACACCTACCCGACGACGATGACCAAACCAAACGTTCACGGCTCAACATTTGGCGGCAGCCTCGGCGGCCCGGTCGTGATTCCGCATCTTTACAACGGACACGACAGAACCTTCTTCTATGGTGATTACGAAGGCTGGCGTCATCCCGCGCAGCAGACACTCAATGAAGTTGTGCCCAGTACGCTGATGAAGGCCGGCGACTTCTCCAAGTATCTGACCAGCGAGGGCACCGGCATCTCTTTGAACGACCCATTTGTTTACAACACCAGCTATGGAACCACAATTCCTACTGCATCCATCAGCCAGATTGCTCTGAACACGCTGAAGCAGTTCTATCCGGATCCGAATATCGGTGACCCCACCGCGTACACGGACAACGGACAAGCGAACTGGCAGCAAAATGTCGACGCCAGCGGTCACTCGAATCAGTTCGATGTGCGCGCGGATCAGTACATGGGCTCCAATAATAAATTCCTGATCTGGGGTAAGTATGGATACAAGAGCTTCCCAACCATCAGCGCGCAGCAATTGAACGTTCCCTCTTCCCTGAATCTTTCCAACACTAATCTTGCCAAGGTAGACGTGAACTGGACGATTACACCGTCACTGGTCAATGAAGCCGGTTTTGGTTTCACTCTGTACACAACAGGCAGCTCGAACAGCTTCAACGGCAATGCGTGGACAAATCAACAGGGATGGGTCGGTTTGCAGAACCTCTTCTACAACGGAATTCCTGAGATGGATTTCGGGCATATCCAGAGTCTGACTGCGGATCGCTTGACCAGCACAACCAAGTCCAAAACTTACGATTACTCGGACGTGCTGACCTGGATCAAGGGACGTCATACCTTCAAGTTCGGCGGCAATGTCCAGACGCTTCAGGCTATTACGCCGCTCGGCTTCAACGGCAGCGACAACTACGGCACCTACCAGTTCAACAACAGCAACAGCAACGGTCTCTTCTCTGGCGTTGATTTTGCTGACTTCCTGCTCGGTCTTCCAAACCAGACCTTCTATGACGTTGTGAAGCAGGATAACAACGGCATCTCGCAGCACTATCACGTCTTCGGACAGGATGAGTGGCACGTAACGCCGCGCTTGACCCTGACCTACGGCATCCGTTACGAACTGCACCCCGGCTATTACGACAAGTACGGCGACATCGGAAACTTTGATCCGAGCGTTGCCGGTTCTGGTCGCGTAATCTATCCCTCGGGAAAACAGTCTCTGCTGGCCCAGGGCTTTCTCGCCTCGGCCAATGCCTGTGATCCGGATGGTGTCACCAACACCAACAACGCAATCATCAACGGTGCGGCTTGCATGCCGGTGACGGGCAACAGCGCAGCTGGTTATCCGGCTGGATTGAAGAAGTATCCTCATCTGCGCTTTATGCCGCGCTTTGGTTTTGCCTTCCGCCCAACAAACAGTGACACGTGGGTACTACGCGGCGGCGCCGGTATTTACAACATCAACATGCTCGGCTCCAGCTTCTATTCGCTCACCGGTACGGTGCAGGCTTACACTCAGCAATTCACCAACAACTACACACCCGCGACGAGCAGCACGCCTTCAGTCATCGGCTACCAGTGGCCGAATATCTACGCCGGGTCCGGTTCAACCGGTTGCACCACATGCTACGGCACGGATTACTTCGGAACGGCGAACAGCACCAACTGGAAGGATCCTTACACCACGCAGTGGACCTTGAGCACTGAGCATGATCTGGGTCATGGTTATGCCTTCCGTCTAAGCTACATCGGCTCTGTAACGAATGACCTGGTTTGGGCGCCGGATGAAAACACGTTGCCTTACTCGTCGACTGTCTCTGCCTATAACGCGCCCATTACCAGCCGCTTGTTTCCGAACTGGGGGCGTATCAATACCCGTGCAACAGGTGCAAAATCCACTTACAACTCACTCCAGGTTTCCACAAACCATCGTTTGCAGCATGGCCTTGAGTACAACTCCACCTTTACCTGGGCCAAGGCATTGTCTGACAACGCTGGTCCCTCAGGTACGGGATTTGCTGGTGAAGGTGGTGGCGCGCGTGCCACCTCAATCCTCAATCGTCATGCTGACTACGGCAACGTTTATGGAACCCGCAAACTGCGCTGGAACACTACCATGCTCTACGACCTGCCCTTTGGTCGCGGTAAGCAGTTTGGCGGCAGCATGAACCGCGCAGCTGACCTGATCGTAGGAGGATGGCGTCTCTCGAACATCCTCACCTTGCAGACCGGTCCCTTTGAAACGCCTTACTTCCCGAATGGTCAGGGCGACCCCTCGGGCACGGGTTCGGGTCTCAATGGCGCCGCTGCCGGCTTTGATCTCGGTCACCGCAATCAGCACGCCGACGTCGTCTCAGGTCAGAGCCTCAAGCCGCTCAGCGGGCAGGGCCGCTTGAACTGGGTCAACAAGCTGGCATTCGGCTGCCCCGGCAACTCCACCTGGCAGGTGGGTACTGCTTGCACCACGGGTGATGGACAGGCAGGAAATCCATATGCCAACCCAATCGGACGCTTCGGAAATGCCCAGGTAGGTTCGGTTCCAGGTCCCGGATTGCTCAACCTCTCCACCGGCTTGAGCAAGAGTTTCACTCTGCCCGCAGGCTTCAGGCTCAAGGCTGAGGGAACCTTCACCAACATTCTCAACCACACCAACCTCGGCGATCCGATGATGGATCTGAGCTCGGGGAGCTATGGCATTGTCCAGAATTCCATCGGTTCAGATTTTGGCGGCGCTCGCACCGGCCAGGTCTCAGTTCGTTTGGAGTTCTAAACGGAGCAGGCTGCTAACTCGAATAAAGCGCGGCGCAAATCCTCAACGGATTCGCGCCGTGCTTTTTTGCACAGTACTAAGTTTTACGCCACCGTATTCTTGGAATTGGAGTACGATTATTGCAGTTCGAAACGCGGGGGAAAGGGTACTTCCCATCCCGCATATCAGTTTTTCACAGCGGTTGAGACTTTTGGTAGACTCGGGCAGTCTAATTGCCTGAGAAGGAGAAATACCATGGCAGAAGATAGAAATTATTCAACATTGGGCTGGTTTGTCGCTGGAGTGGGACTCGGTGCATTGGTTGGCATCCTTTTTGCTCCAAAGAGCGGGCGCGAAACCCGCGAAGATTTAATCACCGGCGCTCGTGAAGGCAGCGAGTACCTGCGCGAAAAAGCGCGCGTGGCAGCCGAGCAGGTTGGCTCAGTCGTCGAGCGCAGCAAGGCACAGGCCGCTGAACTCTACGAAAAAGGCCGTGACCAGTGGGGCGACCTCCTCGATCGTGGCAAGGATTATGTCAGCGAAAAGGCAACGCGCGTTGGCGCCGCAGTCGACGCCGGCCGCGAAGCTTACTACTCTTCAACACGCAATGATGGAACTCGCAACGACGGCTGATTCGGTTTGAAAAGCCGGCCCGGGTGTAAGATGCAATTACTCCTGGGTCGGCATTTTCATTTCTTTGATGGACAATGTGAAGGCTGTGCGCGATTATGTTGAGAGCGTAATGGTGCTTCCCGTTGTCGCGCGCAACTGTTCTGCAACCCTCTTGCGCAGCCGGGTCAAACGCAATCTGAGTCAGGAATTTTTGAACGAGACGAGGAAATGAGCGAGTTGAATACTACATTGTTGATGGTTTTTGTGGGTATCGCCGGACTGGCGATTCTGTTGCAGTCCTTTGTGCTTTTGGCGCTTTTTATGGCGGTGCGCAAGACAGGCAAGGCGGTTGAAACGGCGCTCGATGATGTGCGTGACACGCTGGTCCCGATTGCGCCGCTGGTTCGTAACGCACGGAATACTCTCGACCGCATCTCGCCGCAGATTGAAGTTGGCGTCAACAATCTTGTCGCCATCACTGAAGACCTGCGCACCCAGAGTGCTGATGTGCATAACTCTGCGTCGGAGATGATTGGCCGTCTGCGCAATCAGATCAATCGCGTCGACTCAATGCTGACAGGCGTGCTCGACACCGTCGATCAGACAGCGGGATTTGTGCGCAACGCAGTCAGTCTGCCGGCCCGGCAACTGGGTGGAATTCTGGCCGCGCTCAAGGCCATCACAAACGTCCTGCGAGGGCATGATCAAAAAGAGCCGGCTGATCACTCTCCCAAGGACCAGGACCAATTCATTTAGATCCAGTTTGTTGAGTGTCGATAGCGTGCAGTACTTCCACATAATCAGGAAATCCCTAACCCTGAGGTCACTCTTGAATCTGCGCAGATTTGTTCCCACACTTGCTTTTTTTCTGCTCGCCGGCGCAGCCCTTCTATGCGCGCAATCCACCCCAAAAACTACTCTCCTCGCGCTCTCCAAGCAGGACCACACACTCGCCATCATCGACCCCGCAACTTTGAAAGTCCTCGCCGTCGCACCCGTCGGCAATGATCCGCACGAAGTCATCGCATCATCCGATGGCAGGCGCGCCTATGTTTCCAATTACGGCTTCGGCGCCTTTCACACTCTCGCCGTCATCGACCTCATCTCCCAAAAGCCGCTTCCCCAAATCGACCTCGGCGCACTCAACGGCCCGCATGGTTTGGATTTTCAAGCCGGCAAACTCTGGTTCACCGCTGAAGCTGCGCGCGCCATCGGCAGCTACGATCCGGCAACCAGCAAAATCGATTGGATCATGGGCACAGGGCAGGATCGAACCCACATGATCTACGTCTTTCCCGATGCCAAAAAAATCCTCACCACCAACGTCACCTCTGCCACCGTCACGTTAATGGAGAAGCTCGATCACAAACCCGGCGATGGCCCCATGGGAATGCCGCCGCCTCCGCCGAATGCCAACAGCTACAATCAAGGCCCGCCCCCAATGCCGTCATCAACCGGCGGAGATTGGCAACTCACCGTTATTCCCGTCGGCGCTGGCGCTGAGGGATTCGACGTCTCGCCCGGCGGCAAAGAAGCCTGGGTCGCCAACGCGCATGACGGAACCGTCAGCATCATCGACCTCGCCACCAAAAAAGTTACTGCCACTCTCGCCGCCGATGTGCGCGGCGCAAACCGCCTCAAGTTCACACCCGATGGCAAGCACGTCCTCATCTCCGCGCAGAGTGCCCTCGTCGTCTTCGACGCAGCAACGCACAATGCTCTCAAGCGCCTCACTGAGATTCACGGCACTGGCGGAATTCAAATGCAGCCCGATGGCAAGCGCGCCTACGTCGCCTGCGGGCGCGATGGTTTCGTCGCCGTCATCGACCTCGCCACCTGGACCTCAGTTGGCAAAGTCAGCGTCGCAAGTCCCGACGGTCTCGCCTGGGCCGTGCAGAACTGATTTTGCTAAACGCAAAATCACCTAAAGTATTTTTTCAATGACTGTGTTGGTAACTCCACAACGTGTCGAATGATAAATCCTGAAAGAATGCAGACAGTTAAAACGAATGTAGTTCGTGTCAGGTAGTTCGTCCAGTCTGGCTGCCATCCCGCAGTTATTCGATTTGCAGCAGTGACTATCAGTGTGTGAATGAGATAAACCCAGTAGCTGATGTTGCCGAGGAAGCGTGCCACGGGATTTCTCATCAGTGCGAAGAGCGGTGACTTCACACCGGATGCAATCAAACCGATTACTCCGGTTGAAATCATGGCGACGAATGCGAATGCAAATGTGTTGCCGAGGACGGAGTTCTGCGAGATATTGTGCGTAATCGCACCCAGAACAAAAAGCACGCCGCCGGCAGAAAGCACAATTGACGACCAGCCAATCAACCTCCGGCGCGTGATGCCGGCCGAGCCGGCAAGCAGCGCCAACTGTGCGCCCCAGAGCAAACCATCAAAGCGGAACCAGGAAACATACGAATTGTAGAAACCGTAACGTTGTGAGCAATAGCGGAAGAGCGGCGTCAGCAGGCAAATCAGGATTGCAATGATGAAGAGCGTGCGTCTCCGCAGGTAACGCACCAGCCACGGCCAGAACAGGTAGAAATGTTCCTCAACCGCAAGCGACCAAAGCGGCGGATAAGCCATCCAGATCCCAAGCGGCTGCGCAAAGTTGGCAAGATAGAAAAATGAAAGAGCCAGGAACGCCCAACTGTGCGGAATCAAGATAGCCACCAGCGCCAAAGTGATGAAGTATGGCGCTGCCAGCCTAAGCACGCGCCGCGCATAAAAGTTCCGGTAAAAATCTGGCTTCTTCCGTGTTGTCAGCAGAACCCGCGTAATTAGAAATCCAGAAAGCGCAAAGAAAATATCAACGCCAATCCATCCGGTATACGTCAGTGCCAGCCAGCCGTGCAGCAGCTTTGAAACAGGCATTCCTGCAAAGCTTTGCGAAATATGATGCAGTACCACCATGAGCGCAGCGGCACCACGCAACCCATCCAACTCGTTCATCTGTTCAGGAATTCTGAATCGATCAACTGGAGTTGTCGGCAATTCTATGCTCAGTGAGCTCACGCGGACTTGCTCCATTCAGCGCATGATTAAGGGAGTTGTGAATCATCTTAAACCCCGGACATTAGGCGTTAAATTTACAAAATCCAACCACCACCCACAACCTCGTCATCCTCATAAAACACCGCCGACTGTCCCGGCGTCACCGCACGCTGCGGCTCATCAAATGTCGCCACAACCTCGCCCTCGCCACTCGGCTCCAGCGTCGCCCAGGCCGGCTCATGACGGTGCCGTATCTTCGCCCGTACCCGCATCGGCGCACGCAGTTCCGCAATGCTGATCCAGTTCAATCTGTTTGCCCGCAACTTGAGAGTCGCCAGCTCATCATCCGCGCCCAAGGTCACCTTGTGTGTCGCCGGGTCTATTTGAATCACGTATAGCGGCGTCGGAGAGCTCACACCCAGACCCTTGCGCTGCCCAATCGTGAAGCCGTGAATCCCCTCGTGTGCCCCGAGCTTCGCGCCGCCCGCACTCACCAACTCGCCCGCAGAATCCGGCAGCGTCTCATTCTGCTCTTCAAGGTAAGCCGTGATGAAGCTCTTGTAATCGCCGCCCGGAATAAAACAAATCTCCTGCGAGTCCGGCTTATCCGCCGACGCAATTCCAGACTCGCGCGCCAACTCGCGCACCGCGGGCTTCGTCATCCGTCCCAGCGGAAAAAGCGTATGCGCCAACTGCTGCTGCGTCAGCCCAAACAAAAAATACGTCTGATCCTTTGTGCGATCTACGGGCCGCTTCAAAATCCAACGTCCGCGCGCCTCATCAAATTCGTTGATTGCATAATGTCCCGTCGCAATCTTCTCTGCGCCGATGCTGCGCGCGGTCGTCAGCAACTGATCAAACTTCAAATGGTCATTGCAGAGCGAACAGGGAATCGGCGTGCGCCCCGCAAGATACTCGCTCACAAACGGCCGCACCACGTCGCGCTCAAACCGCTCCTGCTGATTCACAACATAATAAGGAATCCCCAGATGCTCCGCCACGCGTCGCGCATCATAGACATCGTCAATCGAACAGCATCGGCCCGCCTTCGGCTGCTCGGGAATTCCGTGCTTCCCGGCAAGCCGCGTCTGATCCCACAACTGCAGCGTCAGCCCGACAATCGGCGCACCTTCGCGCGCCAACAGTGCTGCAACAGTCGACGAGTCAACTCCGCCAGACATGGCGACGGCAATGGGGGAAGTAGGCATCTGTATCTATGATAACGGAGTTTGCGGTTTCAGCGGCGTTAGCGGAGTTAGCTTGTGAATTTGCTTTTGCATAAAAACAAACTTTATTGAAGAACCATGAGCGTTTGAAGACAATTAGCTCCGCTAACCGCGCTAACTCCGCTAGCTCCGCTGCTTCTCTCTACCCGCGCGTTCCCGCAGCAACCGGAGCAAGCCTCCTCAGATGCTCCACAGCTTCGGGAATAATCGAGAGCGCGTAATCCACATCGGCCTCAGTCGCAGTCTTCATCAAACTAAAGCGCAGACTCGCCCGCGCGCGCGTCTTGTCCAGCCCCATCGCCATCAGCACGTGGCTCGGCTCAACCGCGCCGGAGTGGCAAGCCGAACCGCCCGAAACCGCAACGCCCTTCAGATCAAGCGCAATCACCAGCGCCTCAGACTCCAAATCTCTGAACCAGATATTCGTCGTATTCGCAGCACGCGGCGCAATCTTTCCTGATGCATCTGCGCCGTTCACACCCGTGCCCGGCAGAGCAAGTATCCCCGCCTCTAGCCGGTCGCGCAGCTTGGCAAGCTTATCAATCGTTCCGTCCGCCAGCGAGTGCATCGCCAACTCCGCCGCCTTCGCCAGACCCACAATTCCGGCCACATTCTCCGTTCCCGCTCTGCGCCGGCGCTCGTGGCTTCCGCCCACAATCAGCGACTCCAGCGGCGTTCCGCTTTTCACAAAAATAGCGCCTGTTCCCTTGGGCCCGTGAACCTTGTGCGCGCTGATTGAGTAGAGATGGCAGCCAATCTGCTTCACGTCAATCGGAATTTTTCCCGCCGCCTGCACGCCATCAATATGGAACCACAGCCCGGTGTTCGCCGCAATCTTCCCTATCTCTTCAACCGACTGAATCACGCCCGTCTCGTTGTTCGCATGCATGATGCTGATCAACCGCGTATTCGGCTTGATCGCGCGCAGAATCGACTCCGGCGTAATCAACCCATTCGGCTCCGGATCAACAAACGTGTACTCAATATCGTGCGTGGCCAGTTTGCGCGCCGCTGCCAGCACCGCAGAGTGCTCAATCGAGCTCGTGATCATGTGATCGCCGGGATGCAGCAGCCCAAAGAGCGCCGTGTTGTCGCCTTCCGTGCCGCCGGAGTTGAAGATCACCTCAGCCTCGTGGCAGTTGAAGAACTCCGCCAGCACCGCGCGTGATTGCTCAATCGCCTTGCGCGCCTGCTGCCCGGGCTGATGAATCGATGACGCATTGCCAAAATGCTCAATCCAGTACGGGCGCATCGCCTCAACAACTTCAGGCAGTAATGGCGTTGTGGCATTGGCATCAAAATAAACACGGCGCATGGCAGGCTCCTCACAAGTTGGTTGTATCTATTGTACTTTGAACTGGCATTGCCTGCAGTAGTCGCGCCGTAAGCGCACTTCACATTGCATATACTTATCTGTCGACTACCAGGCCACCGAATTCCATATGGATTAAAACTCTGACGGGTACAGGGTGTCCTTCATAAATGCCAGGTTTGAAACGTGAGTTCAAGAGTGTTTTGCTAATGGGCTCTTCGAGAGTCTTACGCAAGCAATGTAGAATCCTCAAATCTGTGACCTTGCCTTTTCGATCTATGGTCGCGAGCACATCGCAAGGACTTGTATCATCGAAATCAAATGCCATCTGGCTGTATCCCTCATCGATGAATTTAGATAATGTCGGCTCAGTGACAAGATCACTGAGGGGATAAACACCCTTTTCGTCTGGATGTTTAGAGACGGTTCCCGGAGGCGCAGTGATGTAGAGTTGATAAAAATTTTTCGTTACTATTTCTCCTCGTGTCGCGCGAAAGAGAATTGGCCAGGTGAAAGGATATGGGATGGGATGTCCATTCTTGTCCTCAGCAGGTTTGAAACGGAATTTGGAAGCGGTATCGAGGCTAGCTTCTTTGAAAGCTATATCTGTACAGCGTATTGCATGAACGTGTTGCGGCACGCCTTCTTTGTCTATGATAAACGCGATTGCACAACGGCCATTCTTGTTCAGCTGTAATGCTTCCAGTGGAAAAATCAGATCAGGGGAGTTTAGAAGAACAGGAACTTTAACTGCTGTTTGTACCGGGACAGGCGCAGGCTTTGTGTCACCAACAGGAGGAATCATCTGCTGCGCGCGGAAGAAACCTACCGAGAATATGAGAATAAAAACCGGATTGGTAATTAGGCGCATTGAGTTAATTTTTGGAGTTACAAAATAAAGCTACCACATGATCTAAAAATCTTTACAAAAACTTTGGGCCTGTTTGCAGTCAGATGAATCACAGAAAACAGACCCAATTTTCCTAATTATTGCGCTATCTACTCGCGCTCCTCCACCGGCACCCACGGATTCGGATACGCCGGTCCAATGTAATCTGCCCTCGGGCGAATCAGCCGGTTGTCGTCGAGCTGCTCAATCACGTGCGCCGCCCAGCCTGCAATTCTGCTGATTGCGAAAATCGGCGTGAACAAGTCAACATCAATCCCCAGCATCGTGTAAGTCGACGCCGAGTAGAAATCCACATTCGCGTTCAAGCCTTTGTCCTGCTTGATGTAGAGCTCGATGGCGCGCGACCAATCGTAATATTTTTCCAGGCCGGCGTCTTTGCTCAACTGCTCGCTCATCTTGCGCAGGTGCGTCGCGCGAGGGTCTTCCGTTTTGTAAACGCGATGCCCAAAGCCCATGATCTTTTCTTTCCGCGCCAGCATATCCTTCACGTACACAACCGGATCCACTCCCGCTTTTTCAATCGCAAAAAGCAAACGCATCACGCCTTCATTCGCCCCGCCATGCAGCGGTCCTTTGAGCGCGCCAATCGCCCCCGTCACAGCCGAGTGAATATCCGAGAGCGTCGCCGCAATCACGCGCGCTGCAAAGGTGCTCGCGTTCAGCTCGTGGTCCGCATGCAGAATCAACGCAATGTCCAATGTCTTGGTGGCTGTCTCTGAAGGCTTCTCCCCGTTGAGCATCCACAGAAAATTCGCCGCGTGGCTCAGCGATGGGTCGGCTTCGACAATCTCCTTGCCCTTGCGCAGGCGGTCGTAAATGGCGACGATCATCGCAATCTGCGAGGTCAGACGGTAGCTCTTGCGCACATTGGCGTCGTGCGTGTTATCGTGCTCGTCCGGGTCGTAGAAGCTCAGCGCGGATACTGCCGTGCGCAGTATCTCCATCGGCGTCGCTGTCGATGGAAAGCTGCGAAGCATTTCGACGATGCGCGGGTCAATCAGGCGCGAGGCTGCCAATGCGCGGTCAAAGATTGCCTGCTCAGACGCTGTCGGCAGCTTGCCATTCCACAGTAGGTAGGTGGTCTCTTCGAAAGTTGATTTTTGTGCCAGCTCGTGAATGTCGATGCCGCGGTAGGCCAGCACGCCCGCCTCTCCATCGATCCAGCAGATACCGGAGTTTGCAGCGACGATACCTTCAAGTCCCTTGCCCGTTGTAGTCGTGGTGGCCATGTTGAATACTCTCCAGAGAATAAAAGAATGATGCGGTTAAACTCCGGCTGGAGAGTACTCTAAAGTGGCTCTTCTCGCGCGGAAGAAATAAAAGCAGCAACTTATTTATAGCTCAGCCATTTAACGGTTGTCACGGGGCGTACGCCTCCGAACACATAAAATCACGCAAATCCGCAGCATAAGTGACGCCAATCACACTTTCGATGCAAGCCGTAGCCGGGGATGAGGGTCTCCGGAGTAACACCCAGAGTCGAATCAGGCACAGAAAGTACTCGCCCGCACGGCTTGAATTGGATATTCTTATTGGACAATGCAATTTTGAGGGCAGATGTGATAGCTCTGAAGTTGCTGATTTTTTGGGCATGTGCACGATTTTTCGCAGGAATGTAACAATTTCGAGACAAAGCCTGCGGCGGCGCGTCAAAGAATATAGACGCGACAGTAGATTTGTGGCATTTTTGTAGCACCTTTCAATTTTGATGAGGCGAAGCAGCGAAGATCAACAACAGTGCGCGACAAGAACACCAAACCAAAAACAAGAAAAGAGGAAATGTACTCCATGGCAAATTTATTTGAGTCATCTGAAGAGTCCGAAAAAACTCCCAGATCACAATCCGGAGCGCTGCTGGTAGCGCTTGCGCTCGCGCTCTTAGCGGCAATCGGCGGTTTGATCTGGAACTACTCGCTCTCTGGACGGATTGCGCGTCAGGAGGCGGCGCTCGCCGACTCAAATCAGCAGACTGCCAAGCTCAGCTCAGATCTGAGCGAGACAAAGGCGCGTCTCAAGGTTGCAACACAAGAGCTGGGCGATTCCCTCGGCCTGACACAGAAGCAGATGGAAGCCAGCGCACAGGAAATTCTGCATCGCGAGCAGGCTGATAAGCGCGCTCTCGAGAGTGCGCAGAAGGAAACAGCGCAGCAGGTCACTGCTGTCCAGAGTGATGTTTCCGGTGTCAAGACGGATGTCGGAGGCGTCAAGACCGATCTGACCAAAACGCAGGGCGACTTGGCGACGGCTGTAAGCCAGTTGCAATCGATGAAAGGCGACCTTGACGGCCACAGCAGCTTGATTGCCCGCAACCATGACGAGCTTGAACTGCTCAAGCACAAGGGCGACCGCAACTATTACGAATTTACGCTGGTGAAGGGACAAAAGAAGCCAGTCGGAACGGTGAGCCTGGAATTGAAAAAGTCAGACGCCAAGAAGAGCCGCTTTACCCTGCTCATCTACTCCGACGACAAATCCTACGAGAAGAAAGACCGCAACCTGAATGAGCCCTTGCAGTTCTACAGCGGCAAGGAACCAATGCTCTTTGAGGTGGTTGTGAATTCGATCAGCGCCAAGAATACGGTCACTGGGTACCTGACCACGCCAAAGAGTGCGCCGGCGCCAGCCACAATCTCCAGTAACTAATCATCACTTGGATTCAACAAATAAAGAGCAGAGACCAGCGCGGTCTCTGCTCCTTTTTGTTTCTGCTGATGACTCTCTACTGGAACACTGAAGCGGCGGTAGCCTGCTTCTCCTTCTTCACGCCGGGAATCTTGGTAGGCTCATCCAGCGGAGCCGTCAGGTTCGGCATCTGTACGGGCTGGGTCGGCGTAATGATCAGCGTCGGGTTGTATTTGAACGCGAAGCTGAAGTTCAGATCCTTGCGCGCGTCAAAGTCGGCCTTCGTCATCTCAAACGAAGAAAAGATCGTGCCCGAGATTGTCTGGCCCGGATCAAGCGTTGCACCGATATTCAACGGTGTGCCGGCAATTGAGCTCAGTTGCGGATAGGCGACCAGCAAACGCTGGAAGTCTGTCAGCGACGCCGCGAAGCTCGAGTGAATGCCGTCGTTGAGCGTGATGTTCGAGAGCACCTCGTGCATCACCAGCGGGCTCTTGCCCTGGTTGTGAATTTTGATTTCAGCAAAAACCAGCACTCGATCAAATGGCTGCGACGGGATGGGGTCGCCATTGGCATCCACGCTGGGTGTCGTTGTATGCAGGAAATATGCCCACACATTCTCTGCCTTGCCCGTTGAGGGCGGTGGCGGTGCTGAGGCAAATACCAATACGTAAACCGCAATGAGAATGGTGACAACAATACCCGAGACTATGAGGGCTTTGATCAGGTTGCTCGTACCCTTGGCAAAGTCCTCACCCTTGGCTGCGTCGTCAACTTGATCCGTCGTAGTGTTTAAAAGGCTCATCTCGACCTCATCTTTTCTGTTCAACCGAACTCGAACACAGAACAACTCTCACCCTCATCTTAACGTGAGAATGTGGGAATTGGTGGGAGAATTTCTTGAAATGAGAGAGGAAAACCTGGCAATCAATAAAATGACACATCTGCTAACTGTGGCAGTTAAAGGATGCTACAAAGCAGATTCGCTTGCTTTCAATCTAAAGTTCTATTCAGGCCTCAACATTGTGATTGAGAACCTGTGTGTAGACGCACCTTAGGCGCAACAGCCCTCAACGGACTGCTGAGGGCTAATGCAGGTGATTACTCCGCTTTGGCTGCGGCTGGTTGTTTGAGACGCACTACAGACTCCGCTTGAAGTCCTTTTTGACCTTCAACAATGTCGAACTCGACCTCATCGCCGTCCTTCAAAGTTTTGTAGCCATCCACCTGAACGGCGGAGTAGTGCACAAACACATCGGGTCCATCCTCACGTCCGATGAAACCGAAACCTTTTGCGTTGTTGAACCACTTAACCTTACCTTTGTACTGAGCCACAGGCCTTGCCTCTTTCTGAGTGTGGTATCGAGGGCGGAGGACTAACTGGGGAAGTCCACTCCCTCTGCTCATAGGACGTAGATTCTGTGTGAAAGGTTCTCTAGAATTCAACTTTGTACTGTCAAATCTTTGTTATTTAAACAATTGTATGGTCGCTAAATCAATAAAAAGTTATTTGAATTCAAAGATTTGCGGCATCAACACAATCATGATGGCGGGATTGTTGAATTCCCGCCATGTGGTATTCTCGCTGGCACACCTATCGCGCTCAACCCTTGCGTCGCAGTCTCCGCGCAAATATCTGCACTCCGCAAAGCGTCTTCCCATCTATGATGATCCCCTTGTCAATCGCCTTCATAATCTCAGAAAGCCGAACGTGGCGTATCTCGATCTGCTCATCCTCCTCGGGATGCGCTACGCCGGCCACCAGATCTTCAGCTACAAAAATCTTCATCGATTCGCCCAGAAATCCCGGACTCGCATAATACTCAACCAGCAGCTTCCACTTCCGGGCATGGTAGCCGGTCTCTTCGGCCAACTCCCGCTGTGCGCCCGTCAGTGCCTCTTCGCCCGGGTCCAGTTTCCCCGCCGGCAACTCCCACATATATTGCCCCGCCGCGTGGCGATACTGCTTCTCCATCACAATCAGCGGATCACGCTTGCTCTTGCTGCTGTCCACCGCAATGATCACCACGCTCCCGTTGTGCCGGATCACGTCACGGATCGCATGGTGTCCCGCAGGATCGCTGAGTTCATTGCGCAGTACCCTGAACAGCGGCCCCGTGTAAACAACCTCAGAGTTGATGATCGTCTCCTTCTTTGTGTTTTCCGGGCGTGTGATCTTCGCGCTCTTCTCCGCGCCTTTCCCAGCCTTCAATTTCTTGCTCGGCTTTTTGGCCTTAGCTGACTTGCTCTTCTCGCTCTTCGCGGGCTTCGGTTTGACTGTGGGCTTCTTCTTGCCGGGCATAGAATCTCCTCAAATTTGTTTCAACACAAGTTGTAAACAGGTGGCGCGTAATACCGAAAGTATAGCGGCCACGACCGCACACTATTGTGAATCCTGATTTCAATTTCACGAGTTGTGCATCAAATGGGTCTCCCGTGGCATCCTAAAGTACGTAGATATTCCACCGTGGGAATCCAGCCAACCGAAAGAAGTAATGATTTGATCGCCGAACGATTGCCGACGACCGCCTTGCCCGGAGTGAACCGGCTCTACCTGGATGCAATTTCAGGCAGCACAGAGGCTTTCTATTCCTCCACCAAGCGTTCAGCAGAAAATTCGGCCTCTGCGGCAAACTCAGACGCATCCCATCGCACAGAGCTCGTCAAAATTCTCGCCGAACAAAATCCCACTCAAACTCTCGCCCTCTCCATGCTCACCGCAGGAGCATCGGCCATCGTCACCGGTCAGCAGGTCGGCCTCTTCGGCGGTCCGCTCTTCACTCCGATGAAAGCCGCCACCGCCATCGCAAAAGCCCGCATTCAGACCACCCCTCACGTCCCCATCTTCTGGCTCGCCAGTGAAGACCACGACTTCGCCGAGATCAACCACACCACACTCCCCGCCAAGCGCGAGCTCAAGCGCCTCACTTACCAAAGCTGGCCCAAAGCTGAACTCCCCGTCGGTTCCATCATTCTCGACGACTCCATCCTTCCCCTCGTCGAAGAGGCCGCCGAGCTCATCGGATTCTCTGATGCGCAGGAAGCTCTCCAGGCCGCCTACCAGCCCGGCAATACTCTCGCCCAGGCATTCGCCGATTTCTACGCGCGCGTTTTTTTCGCAGCCGGATCTTCCTGCGGCGATGACATTTGTCCTGGCCTCCTCATCTTCGATCCCAACAACCGCGCCGCACATCAACTGGGCGCTCCAGTCTTGCGAGCCGCAATCGAGCGTGCCGATGAACTCCACGCCGCTCTCCTCGAGCGCAACGCCGACCTCCACGCCGCAGGCTATTCCGCCCAAGTCGCCGTTAGTGAGCGCTCCAGCCTTCTCTTTCTCATCAACGCAAAAAACGGCGCACGCGAATCCCTCAAGCGCACCCCCGCAACGCCCGAAGAACCCAACGGTCTCTGGCAGGCCGGCCGCGACACCTACTCAACCGCCGACCTCCTCGCCATCCTCGCCTCAGAGCCCGAGCGCATCTCACCCTCCGCTCTTCTTCGTCCCATCTTTCAGGATTCCATTCTCCCCACCTCAAGCTACGTCGGCGGCGCGGCTGAGATCGCTTACTTCGCCCAATCCGCCGTCCTCTACGAACGCATCGCAAATTTGGGCCGCGTCACGCCCATCCTTCCGCGCTTCGGCGCCACGCTCATCGAGCCAGCCATCGCCGAACTCCTCAAGCGCCACGAGATCGATCTCCCCTCGCTCTTCAACGCCACGGAAGACTCTCTCGCCCAGCGACTCGGCGCACGCGCCCTCCCCATCGAAGGCAAGCGCAAAATTGCAGCCGCCGGAAACGCCCTCGACGCCGAACTCACCGGCCTCGTCACCTGGATGCAAACCGTGGACGAAGGCCTCGGCCGCTCCGCCGAACGCTCTGCCAGCAAAATGCGCTACCAGATGAACCGCCTCCGCCGCATCGCCGCCCGCTTCGCCCTCGAGAAAGAAGCCGCGCTCTCGCGCCACGCACAGGCCATCATGCAAGCCCTCTACCCCAACGGCCACCTTCAGGAGCGCGTCATCGGCGCACCCTGGTTCCTCGCCCGCTACGGTTTCGAGCTCGCCGAAAATTTCATCGACCTCGCCGCCAACGAAGGCCACACCGTCCTCTGGTTGTAAAATTCTCTCGCCGCAATTTTTTCAATTGAGTTGTTTAGTTCGGAGGCGCACCGATGAAGAAATTCTCTCTCCTGCTGCTCTTTACCCTCGCCTTTTTTCTCTCCACAAATAATTCCTCCGCTCAACACCACACCAAAGAAGATTGGATGACCCCCTGCGCCAAGCCCGGTGTCGAAGAATTTCTTGAAGCCCAAACCATCCGCCTCTGGGAAGGCCCCGCACCTGAAGCCCACGGCGACGGTTGCGACGACACTCCCACCCTCACCATCCTCAAGCCCCAGGACGGCCAGTCCACCGGCTCCGCCGTCATCATCCTCCCCGGCGGCGCATACGCAGGACTCGCCGGCAATCTCGAAGGCCGCCAAATCGCCGACTGGTTCGCCGCCCGGGGATTCACCGCCTTCATCCTCAACTACCGCCTCACCTCCGACGGCTATCTTCTGCCCATCCCGCTCTACGACGCCCGTCGCGCCGTTCAGCTCGTTCGCTCCCACGCCGCCGGCTTCCACATCAATCCCAATCGCATCGTCATGATTGGCTTCTCCGCCGGCGGCCATCTCACCGCCCTCGCCGGAACACAATTCCTTCCCGCCAAACCTGATGCCCCTGACCCCATCGACCGCGTCTCCAGCCGCCCGGACTTCCTCGTCCTCGGCTACCCCTGGATCGGCGCAATCTCCTCCGACACATCACACCTCACCTACTGCAAACTCTTCAACCTCCTGGGCGAAAAGCCTGACAAATGCGAAGCCCTCCGCCTCGCCTACTCGCCCGACCTCTACGTCACCAAGCAAACCCCGCCCACCTTCATCTACCACACCTTCGACGACGACACCGTACCCGTCGAGCAGCCTCTCAGCTTCTACCGCGCCCTCATCAAAGCCGGCGTCCCCTCTGAGCTCCACATCTTCGCCCACGGCCAGCACGGCTCCGGCCTCGGCATGGGCGACCCCGCCCTCGACCAATGGCCGGGATTGCTGGAAACGTGGCTAAGGGCGCAGGGGTTGCTGGTGAAGGCGAAATAACTAAGCAGCTACACGACGACGGGATTTTTTAACTTCAGCTTCGACAGCAGTAAGTCGCAGGCCCAATACATTCAGAACTGCAATGAGCGTCTTGAGTGTGGGATTGCCTTTAGAGGAGAGGGAACGATAGAGTGATTCGCGGCTGATGCCTGCTTCGGCTGCGATTTTGCCGATGCCGCCGAAGGCTTCAGCGACGGCGCGAATCGAGAGCAGGGCTGCGCCGCGCTCATTGGGATCATCGAGCGATTCAAAGGCATCGCGCAGGTAATCGATGGCCAAGGATTTGTTTTTAGCGAGGTGTCCTACTTCCCAGTCGTGATATGGAATGCCAGCCTTTGTCTTGCTCATTTTGACCTCCTCTGCCAATCTGTCCAATACTCTTTTGCTTTGGAGGACAATATTATTATTGCTTGTCACTCGTCTTTATTATAATTCTCGCTGATTTCCGGAGATGAATATGAACGCCGCAGAACACATCGTCGAAGCATACTACAGGCTTGTTGAGGGTTGCTTTACTATTGCAGATCGAAAAGTGAGTAAAGGCAATAATATGCAACTAGATTTTCTCGCATACAATTTGCAAAATGATATTCAATATCATATTGAAGTGAGTGTGACACATATGCCTGGTTGGTGGGAGACGCTTGCGCAGCATAAACAAAAATTCGAGAAGAAATTCTTTGGTATACCAACAAAACAGAAACAGCCTAAAAATTATTTCAAGCAAATTCTTGAAACATATCAAAGCGTTGGATTTAACCCTTCCAAAGTCAAACGTGTTTATGTTGAATGGGTAATTAAAGAGTCAGTCGATAGTACTCGAATGAATCACTATATTATCAATCCAATTGATAATGTGGAGTATGAAATCACCATCATTAGTATGCGGAATTTGATTTTGCCAGAATTAGCAAAAACTATTCGTACATCAAATTATGATGATGAAATACTTAGAACTTTCAGTTTACTTATTCAACAAGAGAAGCAAACGAAATCAAGTTTGATTTCGTTTGTCACGAAAAAATCTTAATTCCTTAATTCAAAAACATCGTCCGATACAGCGTATCCCTCTGCACCGGCTTGAATCCAGCTTCCCGAATAATCCTTCTCAACTTATTCAACGGCGATCCCAGTAGCCGCAACAGATTTTGTGCCATCGCTAAGTTCCACGGGGTTTGCGCCATCTTTCCAGTAGGTGGCTATGTTGCTCTTCTTGACGGTATCGTAAACAGAGCCGGAAATGTAAAAATCGCTGCCGGAGACGGCAATCGAGAAAGCTTCCGCCGATGGCGCTCCACTCGGGGTCGGAAGCACATTGGCCGTGCCATTCAACCAGTAGACGGCTTCGTAGTTCGTGGTTGCGGAGTTATACGCCATACTTGCTACGTAAACATTGCTGCCGGAGACGGCGATCGCCGTTGTATTGGGGTTCGGGAATTCCAATCCGCCAGGGAGGGAAAGCGCATTCACCGTACCATTCACCCAATAGACGGCTTCGTAGAGGGTAAATGTGGAATTATACGCAATACCGGACATATAAACATTACCGCCGGTAACGGCTATCGAGTCAACGTAACCTGAAGACATTCCGCTTGGCAGTGGCAGCGCATTAGCCGTTCCATTCAACCAGTAGACGGGTTCCGTGGTAGTTAAATTTTCAGCTGTACCAGCCACGTAAACATTGCTTCCGGAAAGAGCTACAGCGTAAGCATCAGCTACGGTCATTCCACTCGGATAGGGAAGCACATTGGCCGTGCCATTCAACCAGTAGACGGCTTCATAGGTAGTGCTTGAATTCGCGGTACCAGCTACGTAAACATCGTTGCCGGAAACAGCTATCGAAGAAGCTACAGCTGAAGTCATTGCGTTCGGGAGTGGAAGCTCATTGACAGTGCCATTCACCCAATAGGCGCCTTCATTGACATTGTTTGTGGGATCATACGCACCGCCTGCTGTATACACGCTCCCACCAGAAGCCGCAATCGCCAAAACATAAGGGTCTGCGTAATTGGCGAAGAGAGAAGTAGAAGTGTTGCCGGTCGGAGTGATCGTCCAGTAGTTGGCTGTTGTGGGAGACTTGGTTTGATAACCCGCCACGTAGATTGTGGGGCTAGGTGGCGGGGGTGGGTTGCCGCCGCCACCGTTACCACTGCTGCTGCCATTGCTGCAACCGGTAACAAACAACAGGCAAACTACGCCAGTCATCAAAAGAGACTGATTGATCTTCATTTTAGAAACTCCTCGAATCTCAAGACGTGGCGCTTGATCATGGATAGCTTATGTCGCATTCGGATTCCTGCGCACACTTGCGTAAAAATCCAGAATGATGGAAAGGTACACCCCATAACGCTTTTCCGGTGCTCTCATATGCTAGGAAAATTGCAGCAATTACATCTATATAACATTGTAAACAATGAAAAGTCTAGCTTTGAACTCCGGTGATGAAGCAGGTGCTGTAGATAAGTTAGAAAAAAACAGCGAATAGCTATCGTTCACATCACGCTGCCTTCACAAGTGATATAGCACCTCAATTCAAAAACATCGTCCGATACAGCGTATCCCTCTGCACCGGCTTGAAACCCGCATCCCGGATTATCCTTCTCAGCTCTTCTTCCGTCGTGCAATTCGAAGTCCCCGCCGCCTTCACCACATTCTCTTCCAGCATCACCGAGCCCACATCGTTCCCGCCGAAATGCAATCCCAGTTCCAGCACCTTCAACCCTTGCGTCACCCAGCTCGCCTGCACATTCTCAATGTTGTCCAGGTAAAGCCGCGCAATCGCCAGCGTCTTCAGATACTCCACGCTCGTCGCCTCGTCCCACCCGCGGCCGCCGAGCGCCGTATTATGCGGCTGAAAACTCCACGGAATAAACGCCGTAAATCCGCCCGTCTCTTCCTGCAACCTCCGCACCACTTCAAAATGATTAATCCGCTGCTCAAACGTCTCGCCCACGCCGAACATCATCGTCGCAGTCGTCCGCATCCCGAGCTCATGCGCCGTCCGGTGCACGCTCACCCAATCCGCGGTCCGGCATTTCAGCCTGGCAATTCTCTCGCGCACCTCATCATCCAGAATCTCCGCCCCGCCGCCGGGAATCGAATCCAGCCCCGCATCGCGCAGTCGCGCAATCGTCGTCCGCAAGTCGAGCTCGGAATACTCCGCAATCGCCAAAATCTCCGACGCCGACAAGCAATGCAGCCAGATCTTCGGAAACCGCTGCTTGATCCCCGTAAACAAACGCTCAAACCAGTCAATCTTCAAATCCGGATGAATCCCGCCCTGCATCAGCACGCCGGTCCCGCCCAGTTCGAGAGTCTCGCGAATCTTCTCGTAGATCGTCTCGAAGTCGAGGATGTACCCCTCCTTCGCCTGCGGTCCTTTCAGCGGACGGTAAAACGCGCAGAAGGTGCAGTACTCCGTGCAGAAGTTTGTGTAGTTGATATTGCGGTCAATAATGTACGTCACCACACCCTCGGGATGCAGCTTGCGGCGCAGTGCATCCGCCTCCATGCCAAGCGTAATTAGGTCGTTGGAGTTGAACCGGTCGAGTGCTTCTGCGCGTGTAAGGGCCATACTTTGATTTTAATTGGAGCGGGGAAAATGTGCGAATTTCAGTTCTTACTCCCTGTCCCCGGATTTCTGACATCTGACCCCAGGTTTACTTTCTAAATAAAAACCATCCCCGCACTTTCACCGGCGTCGGCCGCGTCCTTGAGAGATTCTGTTGTGTCGAAATCCCGGTAAAGAGCAGAAAAATATCATACAAATGCCGGAAGAACCCCGGCTTCGGCGCTGGAGCGTCACTTTGGCTCGTAGGTTTGTTTTCGTTCTTCACATCCATGGGGAAGTTCGCTCTGCATCTCTATTGTATAGATTCATGAATCGCGCGCATCGTTGCAAATTCTTGCAGAAGATTCAACACAAAGGCTGGAAATGCGAAAATTCAAATGAGCAATCAGCCGATTTTGTGGCCGATGATGGAAATTTGTGCGCGATGATAGAAACATCAGCCTGCGAAATTACAAACTGAACCCATCGGCAAAAAGGACTAATCATGACTTGGTACAACTACGTTTCGTGTTTTATCTCCGCCGCACTGCTCACAAATGCGCTCCCGCATTTTCTGCATGGAATCTCCGGTGATCGTTTTCCGACTCCATTCGCAAAGCCTCCTGGTCAAGGCTTGTCCTCTGCTTTGACCAATGTTCTATGGGGGCTTTTCAATCTCTTCGCCGGATTGTTTCTGCTCAAAATCAACAGAAATTCAGGCGCACCTTGGGATCATTTGGCGCTTTTTCTCTTCTCCTCTGGAATTGTTGTGATCAGCATCGGCTCAAGCATGCGATTCAAATCAAAACACAAAGAGTAACTAGTGCGCCAGCACATAAATCATCACCGTGTGCATATGTCCGCCGCCAATCCCCGATATCAACACCGGATATGTCCACGGATTCAGAGTACTCGCCGTATAGATCGTCACCGTATCGTTGTACGGCGCGCTCACATTCGGTGTAATCGCAGAGAACTCGATATCGAGCCCAACTCCCGCGCTCGCCGTCACTGAAACCGGCCCGCTGTATCCGTTGACCGGCGTAATCACCAGCGTCGTCACCTGCGAACCACCTGCGGGAATATCCAGCGAAGTGTTCAGCAGCGTCATGCGAAAATCGCCCTCATTCACATTCACCGTTGATGGCGTTGAAGCTCCAACCGTGTAATTCGTATCGCCGGAGTAAACCGCAACCAGCGTATTCGTCCCATTCTGCAACGCGTTCGCAGGAACATTGAAAATCGCCGTCGACGAACTCGAACCAACTGTCAGCGCCAAGCTCGCTTCATAATTTTGATCGTCGCTCTCGAGTGTGACTCTACCCGTCGGCACAGACTTGCCGCTTCCGCCACTCACCGTTGCCGTAAAGTTCGTGCTTTGTCCGGGAATAATCGTCGTCGTATTCGGCGCGAGCGTAACTGTTGGCGACATCAGATACGAGAGTGCAACCACTGTCCCGCCATTCGCCGAAGTACCAAGCCAATTCGCATCGCCCGAGTACGTCGCAGTCAGCGGCAAAATCCCCGCAGGCACATTCGCAAATACAATCTCCGTCTCCAGGTACGCATTGCCCACCGTTCCATAACTCGACATCGTCGCATTGATCGTCGTCGTCCCCAGTTGCACCACCACCGTCCCCGTCGGCAACGTCCCCAGCAGCGGCTGGTATCCCGTATAAAGCTGCACATCCACCGCAACCGATCCGCCCGGCGCAACCTGCGTCGTCAGCGGTATCACCTTGAGTATCGTGCTGCCTTTGAGAATGTTGAAGGTGAAAACATTCGATGCATTCGATGGTTTGTAGCTCGCGTCGCCCCCATAACTCACACTCACCGAGTGAGGCCCCGGCCCAAAATTCCCATTCGCCCACTCAGCTACGCCATCTACCTCAATTGGCTGCGTGCTCGTCGGCCCTGCTGTGTCCGTAAACACCAGTGTTCCTGTCGCCGCTGCAAGTTGAGTCGGAATCTTCTCGTTAGTGCCAATTGGCTCCGCATCCAAAAATAATCCCGCGCCGTACGGCAAAGTGATTCCCGCGCTCAGCGGATAGTAATTCAGATCATATGGATTCACCGCCCAGCCTGAGGAGAGAATGTAATCGCTCTCCGGCGTTACAGTAATCATCGTGTAACTCGAAGTGCTCGCTCCAAATGTTCCATCGCCTGAGTAAGTCGATGCAATGTAGTAAGTTCCGCCAGGCAGATTATCCACAAGTTGGCTCGTAGTGCCGTTGGTCAGCGTGAAAGCATCAAAGCTCCCCGCGCGGCTCACTCCATCAATCGTCGTCAGCGCAACCGTACCCGTCGGCGTACCTCCGCCGCTCTTCGGCGTCACCGTGCTCGTCGCCGTGATACTCGTCCCGTGTACAAAATTTTTCGACGAGAGCGCGAGCGTTGTGTACGTTGGTTTGAAGCTCACAGTCGTCCACTTGTTGATCAGCTTGGCCACATCCACCGAACCCAGTCCCGAAGCCTGATCGTATCCAACTCCGGCCTGGTATGCGTTCTCCACATAAAGACCGCCACCCGAGTTCACGCAATTCGATGTCCCCGGATCGCAGAGCACTGTATTCTGTCCCACCGTCACATCATGAAAAACGCTCGGCGCAGTCGTTGCCAGTGGATAGTAAACAAAATCCGCCTGACCCTGCCAGCTTCCCGTCGCCTGGTTGACGAGCGTCTGTATTCCCGCCATCGCCGGCGCACTCGCGCTCGTGCCCCCCACCGCAGTCACAAGAACTGCCCCTGACGGAGTGAAGCTCGTGCAATCTACCAGCGATGCGCAGATCGGATAGTAGCTGTAATTCGCATTCGTCCCGCCGAAGAGAGAGAGGTCGGGAATATCCCGATGTCCATCCGCCGGCACTCCACTCCCCGCCTGCCACGCGGGCTTCGCGTACCCCCCACTTGACATGGCCACGCTGCTCACACCCCCGCCCGTGGCCAGAATATTCCAACTCGACTGGTCGTTCAGATTGCTCACAATGTTGTATCCCAGGCTCACGTTCCACGGTTGCTCGGGAATCGTTTGCAACAGCGAGAGTGATGGGAATGACGTCGTCGCAAATGTCCAGTACGTGGCAAGCTGCGCATTCAGCGCTGATGCTGTGCCATCGTATTGCGAATAATAAAAATCAGTCGCCCCAACCGCGACGTTGTACGGCGTGCTCGCAATCCCATTCACGGCCAATCCGTTGAAGGCCTCCGACTCCGTATTGAAGTTGTCGCACCCAGCTGAACCCGAATCACCCGCCGCCACAAATACCGTCTGTCCCTGCGCCGCGGCCTGCTGCCACAACTGGCTCCAAAATGCATTCCCGGCAAGTCCAAGGTCAGACTCGCACTCCCCGTAACTCATGCTGATCACGCCGGCCACATCATCTTCAACCGCGCGATACGCTGCCAGCAGCAACCCCGGAGTTTCAGCCGTGCCCGATGAAGTGTACAGCAGCACCTTCGCCCGAGGCGCAACTGAGATCGCCAGCTCAACATCTGTGTACGCTTCAACCGCGTCGTCGTTCATGCCCGGGTCCTCGCCATCCACCACCACCTCAGGAAGAAAGCTGGGAATTGAAAAAATAGACTGGTAATCCTTCACCACCGTCACGTCAATATTCGACGCGCTAATGATCGCTATCCACTGGCTGTACCCGTTGATGTTGTTCGCGTAGACGCTGTTCAAATCGTACTGCGCATAGAAGTCGATCGGCGCAACCGCGAAGCTCGGCGTCGAGCCAGGTACGGGAACGCTCCACAGCGGCTTTGCCATATGAGTGCGCGGATTGTAATTAACTTTACCCAGAGTGTTCAGATAGCTCTTCGGCGCAATGCTTGTCAGTGAGACAATCCCTCCAACTACAGGTGCAAGCGCCGCAGGAATCGTCGGCGTGTTGTTGTTCGCAGTGAAGCTCCTCCCCTCGTAACTGTACCTGTGCAACGAAGCATGAAACGCTTCAGCAAGGTGTGCGGCATTCCCTGAAAACTCAATCGCGCCGCGTCCGGCGTGTACCTGGTTCACCGTCAACCCGTGCGATTCAAGCCACCCCTTGATCGCCGCAATATCAGAATCCGCAGGTCCATAGAGCTGCCCAAACTCCTCGGGCTTGAGCCACTTGTGATAAGCAGGATCGCCTTCCGTGTGCGACGCGCGGATGAACTGCCCCAGTGCTGCCTCCTGCGCAGGAGATCGCTTGAGCAACAGCAGCAATCGGTTCGTCGGCTCGCTCATTTCTATCGGGCCATCGTCCTTGGAACGATGAATCAGAGGATGAATCACGGCGGGGAGTGCGGCGCGGTCAGAATCCTCAATATTTGATGCCACCCGCGCGCTCGGAGCAATATCTGGACCTTGAGCACGCGCCGCAGTCGGCTTGAGCAGAAGGGCAACGATCACAAGTGCGAGCGTGGGAAAGAAGATGAGTGCGTTGAGCGATGTTGTAAAACGGTGCATTCGATACATGATTTTCTCCTCAATAAGTAACGCGGCTAAGACACAGAGAAGCTAAGTAATATATCGGCGTACAGATTTAAAACACGAGTAGCTTCTTGTGAGTTGCAGCGCAGAAAAATACATGAAAAATTTGATTTTTCTAAGAAATGAAGCGAAATTAAGATTTCTGGAACTTCTTCCCGCCTGTCAACGTACCTTCATCATCAATGGTTTTGTCGACCAGCCATCCAGTTCTAAAATGGATGTCTCTGAATGCGGAGGGAGAAGCTTATGCATTTGTTTGGTTTAATGTTTGCCGGCGCAATGTACTTTTTGCCAACGATTATTGCCAGCTCGCGCGACGCACGGTCAATGACCGCTATCGTCCTGCTCAACTTCTTTTTTGGTTGGACCGGTGTCGGCTGGCTCGTTGCTTTGATCTGGGCACTGACAGCTGAGCGGCGCTATGGGTTTTACTACAGATAGCTCTTCGACCCTCTTGTCCGCGCAATGAATAAACTAGTGAACCCCACTCGGCTCCATGATCCGCAAGACCGGATGACCGTTGATGTTTTGCAATGGAAAATAAACCAGGTGACTCACCGGATCCACACTCACCGTGTGCGCATAGGGCATTTGCAGTGAGCCCAGCGTAACCAGACTCTTGCCCTCCTCACCAAACACCGTTACATTTCCCGACTCCGCCGAAACATACAATCGCTTGAGACCGGGATCAAATGCCAGAACGTCAGGGTCCTTGCCCACGTTGTACGTGCCCATCACCTGCATCGTCGTGAGATCCACAACAGCCAGTTTGTGATTCTCCTCACCCGCCACAAACGCCAGCTTCGCGCTCGCATCCAGCGCAATTCCATGGGGGCTCTCAATTCCATTCAGCTTATAGCGCCCGATTATTTTTGCGCTCGCCGGGTCTATCGCCACCAGCTCATTCTGCTCGTGCACCGCAACCAGGATATGCCCCGAGTTGGGATCATATACTGTATTCCCCGCGCCGCCTCCAAGTGGTATCAACGTGATCATCGTATTCGTCGTTGCGTCGATGACCGCATCGGCGTCGCCATGTTCATCAGAGACAAATACGCGCCTCTCCTTCGGTGCATAAGCAATTCCATCGGGATAATTGATCGGCCCGGCCTTCGCGATGATCTTCAGGGATTGCATATTCATCACCGCCAGCTTGTGTTCCCCGGTTGATGAAGCGTAAACCTGGCCTGTTTCAGGAATCGCCAACACTCCGTGAACACCCGGGAAGCCGTCGAGATTCGCCACCACCTTGCGCTCCTTCGTGTCAAAGACCACGAGCTGATCGGCGTTCATATGGCTGATGTAGAGGCGCCCGTGCACGCTGTCAAGACTCTGATAATCGAAGCGCACAGCGGGTCCCGGCATCGCGATCTCGGCAACCAGTTTCAGCGCTGCCGGCTGTGCGTTCTCAGCGGGCGCAGCCGCCCTCGTGCATCCAGAAAATAAAAATAAAATCGAAACCGCAAAAACAAAACCCAGAACGCGCCGTAGGTTGAGCACCGCAGGCCTCCAGTATATTTCTTCTTCAATCAGTGACCACTATAGGGCTTGCTACCGCTGCGCTGCAATTTGCTCTTTCAGCTTTCAACAAAATCTACTCCGTATCCGGCCTCTGATAGGGCTTCACCAAATACTGCCGCGCCTCATTCACTCCGCCCTGCGTATTGTCATTCGTCTGCACTGCAAGCCTGTACTCGCTCACCGCGCGATCCCTCTGCCCCGTCACATCAAATATTTTTCCAATCTGAATATGCGACCACACCTCCGTCCAGCGTGGCTCCCCATCCCCGCGCAGCGCATCGCGATATGCGTTCACGCTCGCCTGGTAATTGCGCTGTGCAAACAGTATCTCGCCAATGCGGTAACTCGCCAGCGAGCTCTGCGGATTCGTCTCCAGAGCCTTGTTGTACTCCGCCAGCGCCCCCAGCAAATCCCCCTGCGCCACCAGTTGCTGACCCTTCAAAATATTGATCCGAACCATCGTATCCGGTGAAGATTTCAGCACCCAGTTATCCGGATCAATCATGATGTGACGCGGCCGCCCAAAAGTGTCCACAATAAATTGCGAGCTCGTCCCCACAACATCCACGCGCTGATTCACCGTCTTGCCGTCCGTCTCTATGCGCAGCTCAACCGGCATGCTGAAGAGATCCAGGTCCTGGTTAATCTCGCCGATCGTTCGGAATCCCTTGTTGTTTCCCAGGCGGTAAACGGCATACTTGTTCACGAACTGCGGCGCGCCCGTGCCATCCACCCACTGCGCAAAAAACGGCGTCAGTTGCTGCTGGCTCGCGGCTTCCAGTGCATGTTCAAAATCCGGCGTGCGCACGCTCTTGTCCGTGTACTGGCTCAACGCGCCGCGCAGCGCCGGCAAAAACGCCTGCTCGCCCATCACCCAACGGAGCATGTGGAAGATCATCGCCCCTTTCTCCAGCGTCATCGATTGAAACTCCGGCGAGAAGGCCCCAAGCCTCGCCGCACTCGTCAGCGGCACCGTGTCATATGCCAGCGCGCCGGCTTCAATATCGGGCAGCGCATTCTTGAGCGCGTTGCGCCCGCTCTGATCTTCCACGTACATCAACTCCGCGTAGCGGCACATGCCGTTCGTGATCCACGCGTCGTTGAGCGTCGCTGGGCTCATCTCCGAACTCCACCACTGCCGCGCAATCGTATTCGCCAGTAGCCGCACTCCTGATTTGTCGTTGACGCGTGAACCCTGTATCGCAGCAAGCTCCGGCGCCCAAACCGCTGGCAGAGTATCGTCCGGCAACTCGACGACGTTCATGTGCATGCTCTCTGGATCTCCAAACGCTGTCGAGAAAAATTCAAATTGTTGCGCCGCGTTTTCTGCCAGCTTGCTCGCCCCTGCCTGGTGACTGACCGTCAGATAGACTTTGACGTTCCCCGCCATGCCAGCCGACACCGGCCCAACCAGCCGTCCCGCAATAATCGTTCCCGGAAATCCCGGCCGCGTCCAGTTGAACTCATACTCTTCGCCCGGCTTGCCATTGGCGAGCGTTGTCTTCTTCAGCGGCCCGGTACTTCCGCTGCCCAATACCTTTATTCCTTGCGGCACGCGGATGTGCATCTCCGCCGTAAAGCGGTTCGTCAGGTATCCCGTAGTAGGGAACCACCGCGCCGCGTAAAGCAGGTAAGTTATCGGCTCGTTGATCGCCGCCAGCTTGAGTCCTTCAACCGGCCCATCTTCAGCGCCCGTCAGTATGCCTTCGTATTCAAAGCTCCACTTGTTCACTTGCCCCTTCACGAAAGGCGTTAGCGGAGTAATCCGCACCGTCCCGTCAGCCGAGCGGTCTCCCGTCAGCGTCTTGCCCCCCTCGTCCGTGATCCGCGTAATCTTCAGCGCAGGATGAAACCCGAAGCTCACCATCTCCGCCGTTTCATTTGCCGTAAAGCTCACCTGCGTCTTCGCTGTGATGTGGTGCGCCGTCGTATCCAGCTCCGCGTCTATCACGTACCCCTGTATATTGAGGCCGGTGCGGTCCGCGCGCTGAGCCTGAAGTAGGCGAGTCGCGTGCGTGGTGATCACGAGTGCAATGAAGAGGCCAATGGAGAGTGTTCGCAGCAGGTTCATCGTGCTCTTGCTCGTGCGCATGGGGATCGTCCTCAAAAGTTACTTACTGCGGGCGCTATTAGCTACCGTATCGAGTGTAATCTCGGCCACGCGGTCAATGGCAGTTTGTACTCGAGATTCGGGCTGGCTTGGGGAACTCTCCAGCCTGTGTGGATTGTGACCCTCAAGCTTTTGGCGCACCTCACCTAAGCCCTCCATCATGGACGCTCGCCCCCGCCCATCCGGTAGCAGCGGACTAAGTGATTCAATGATGCGTTCCGCGCTGAACTCGCTCTGTATCAGCTCCGGAACCAGCCTTTTTTCAGCAATCAGGTTCACCATCGCCACGTGCGGCACCTTCACCACACGCTTCGCAATGGAGTACGTCAGCGGCGAAACGCGGTAAACCACCACAAACGGATTGCCCATCAACGCCGCTTCAACCGTCGCCGTCCCGCTCGCCACTATCGACGCCCGCGCATGGAAAAGCGTCGAGCGCGCGTCGTCAAGCAAGTGAATTTCAAGCCCGCTGCCATGCTGCTGTGTAAGTTCTAAAGTTTCCATTCGTTGAGCAAGGGTCAGCGTTGCAGCCATCGGAATCAAAAAGGTCTTTTTCTGATCTTTAATTTTGCCGTCCTCGTTGAGCAGACTGGCCGCCTTCAGCATCTCCGGCAAATTCGCGCGGATCTCCTTGTTCCGGCTCCCCGGCAGAATCCCTATCCACATCGACTCCGGATCCAAACCATTCTCCGAGGCAAACTCGGCGCGGCTCGTCGTCGGCAGCGGCTCATCGGCCAGCGGGTGACCAACAAACTCGGCGCGCACGCCGTGATCCTTGTAAAATTTCTCTTCAAACGGAAATATCACCAGCATCTCGTCAATGTATTTTTTCACCTGTTTGATGCGGTGCTTCTTCCACGCCCAAAGTTGCGGGCTCACAAAAAACAAAACCGGAATCCCCAGCCGGTGGAACTCCTCAGCCAGCTTCAAATGAATATCCGGAAAATCTATCAGAATCGCTACGTCCGGCCTGCGCTCGCGTATCGCTTGTTTCAGCCGGCGGAACTCGCGATAGATGCGCGGAAGATGACGCACCACCTCGGTGATTCCCATGACCGCCATATCTTCGCTGCGCACAATGCGCTCGCATCCAGCAGCCGCCATGCGCTCTCCGCCCATCCCGAAAAACGTCGGCTCGCCCAGCTCGCGCTCAGCCGCTTGCCGCTGTATCGCGGCAATCACTCCCGTGCCATAGTGCTCGCCACTGGCCTCTCCGGCCGAAATGAAAATCTTTAACGACATAAGTATCGTGCAAATCCCCTGCAATTGCGTTCAAGACTAATGATAGCGGCTCTGAGTGTGGGTAAGTTCTTTCCTCATTCCCCGGATAGCGCGTGTAGATTGAATATTTAAGCGACTGCTGTGCCCAAACAACCGTCTAATTGTTGAAAGCCTCCAATGTAAGAGGAGGCTTCTTCGCAAGTGAGGATCTTCAATGCGCCATCTTCTCAACCCGTACCGTAGCGGATTTTTTTCCCTGCTCGCAGTGCTGGTCTTGCTCGCGTCGGGATTCTGTGGCGCGGCTCAACACGGTCCCTCCACTCAGCAACCCGCCGCAACCAGGCCTAAGTATAAGGTCGCGACAGTAGCTCCTAATTTAACTTTTCAAGATAGAATCCCCCCCGAACAATTGAAGTTTCTGAAAGATTATCCCGGCCAACCGGAAAAGAAACTCTTTAAAGACAAACAATTCAACGCCCTCTTGAAACTGGTGATTCCCAAAACCACCTTCAACTATGGTGGTGATTTGTCGCTCGCCGACACGGTGGATATCATGCTGCACGCTGGGCCGGCCGTGGTCTCCGTCCTCAAAAATCGATACGTGATGGTCGCGACAAGCGAAGGCCCCTATCGGCAAGCGCGCGCATTTTTGTGGGTTGATGCAGAGCAGGGAATTGCCCTCGGCGGATTTTTTTTCGACCCCACTAATGGCGAGCCGGCTCCGACGCTCACCATCTTCTCCAATCAACTCCGCGTCAGTGAACTCAGGATGAGCCAGTTGCCGGCGCCCTTCCAGGACGACCTCCATCTCTGGTCAACGCAGTTGAATCTTCCGCCAATTACGGCACGCTATTTCATTCCTAAATCCGGGCGCAAATATCTGCTTGAGCATGATGAAGATCTCTGCAACGGAGTTAGGCGCGTGGTCATTACCGATGAAGTCTGCAAAGAGCGAAAATTGGATGCCGCCGAAATCGATGTGGAAGTCGCTGCCTTCCTGTATCGCACCCACAATGCTGCCGATGCCACCGCATGGAATCTCAATAGTTTGGATGTGGAGCAAGGTGCGTGGGAGCAGCAACGGCAAAAGATCTGCGGCTCAGCGCATGAAAATCTGGAGTGCTGGCTGAGCGTCACACGGCAGCGTACCCAGGCCATCATTGCCAGGCGTGAGCAGGATGCGCCAAACAAGCTGCGCTAGACTCGATGATTGAAGAGAGAGAACGCTCAAGATGAAATTGAAAATTTTGACTGCCACCGTGAAGGTTGTCATCACAACCCTGATCGCTCTGTCCATATCAACAACACATGCGCAAAATCCCGCCTTGAAGCAGCGCACTGATGCGCCAGCCGCGCTGGTCGATCCAGGCCGCTTCGTCATCGATGTCGTCGTCACCGACAAAAAAGGCCAGCGCGTATTGGGCCTCGCCCCGCAGGATTTTCTGCTCGCCGACAACAAGCAGCCGCAAAAGATTCTCACCTTCAGCTCGGTCGTTGAAACCCTTGTAAACTCCACCACACCCGGTGCGCCGGCAACCGCCCCCAAAGTAAGTGTCGAGCCGACTGAGATTCTCCTCGTCATCGATTCCGTCAACGTTAGCTTCACGCAGCAGGGTTACATGCGCGATCAAACCATCAAATTTCTGCGCGGCAATGGCGGCAGGTTAACCGCGCCCACGCGCCTCGTCTTCTTCACCAGTGCAGGCATCCAGGTCCAGAACCAGCCAACCCTCGACGGCAACGCACTCGCCGATCTCCTTGAAAAAGTCGGCGCCAAGATTCGCGTGCAGAACCAGGCCATGGGCGCCAATGGTGAGGTCGAGCGCTTTGAGCTTTCCGCACAGAATTTCAGCGTGATTGTCGAAAACCAGGTCAAGACTCCGGGGCGAAAGCTACTCCTCTGGCTCGGCCCCGGCTGGCCTCTGATTTCAAAAAGTTTTTTGGTCTTTAATTCAAGCGACCTCACGCATAACTACGATGCCATCGTCTCGCTCCTGAATCGCATGCGCGAAGCGCGCGTCGAGGTCATCAGCATTCGCAACGATGCCGATGATGCATCGAACTCAATTCTCTATCAGGATTATCTGAAGCCCGTCCGTAAAAAATCCGATGCCGATTCGGCCAACCTCGCCTTGCAGGTTCTCGCCATCAATAGTGGCGGCATCGTCACCGACCCAAGCAACGATCTCGCAGGTCAGATCACCCGCTGTGTCGACGACGCAAATTCCTATTACACCCTGCGCTACACACCGACTGAAACCGGCAAGCCATTCACCTATCACTCCATCGACGTCAAAGTGAACCGTCCCGGCCTCGTAGCACGCGCCATCGCCGGCTATTACGAGGGTCCATAGCCTCGCCTTCCCAATTACTGAATCAGTTCTTAGCGTGCATTCCGCCCTCCTTGACACACCTTTCAGCACTGCCTAGACTTAAAGAGGAGAACTTTGCCTGTTTTCCAACCTAAATTGTTGAAAAATCAGGCAGTAACTTCCGCCGACGGGCATCTGCCCCATGCCTTCTGCTGGATTCTCCCACTGTGAATGAGAGGAACGCGTCTCCATGGCCAACATCACCAATCCGGCAAGCCCCATCATGACGGCGCGTGAAGAGTTGGTGCTTGGCGCCATCATCGACCTCTACATTCAGACCGGTGAGCCCGTTGCCTCTCAAGCTGTCGCGCGCACTTTTGAAAAACGCGAAGGCATGAGCTCGGCAACCATCCGCAACGTCATGGCCACCCTCGCCGAAGCCGGACTCCTCGATCAGCCCTACACTTCCGCCGGACGCATCCCCACCGCCGCTGCATTCCGCGCTTACGTCGAGCGTTTCACCGAGCCCGGCGACGCAACCGAAAACGGCCGCCTCAATTGCCGTGTTGTCCGCTTCGGTCTCTCTGCCTCCAACAACGCCGGCTCCCTGCGCCAGATCCATCTGGCCACTGAATCCCTCAGCCCCGAGCGTCGCGGTCAAATCGAAGAGAGCTTCTCGGGCGTCCACAGCTCCACGGAATATCTCGAGCGCACTTCGCACGTTCTCGCCCTCCTCTCCAGCGGATTGGGCGTAGCCGTCGCCATGAATCCCGCGCGTCAGCCCTTCGAGCACATTCACTTTTCCCGCCTCGGCGCCGGCCGCGTCCTCGCCGTCGTCGTCACAACCGGCGGCACCGTTCAGGACCGCGTCCTCATGCTCGATCGCGAACTCGGCGCCTCCGAACTCGAAACCGCCGCACGCTATCTGAATGAGAACTTCCGCGGCTGGCAGGTCGACAAAATCCGCGCTGAAATCGCCCGGCGCATGGAATTGGAACGCGCAGCCTACCACCAGCTTCTCGGCGCTCGCGATAGCCAGTTGTTGAACAGTGTTGACGAGTTATGCACGAAGGGCGCGCTCGCTGAAAGCAGCACCGGCCCCACTATCTTCATGGAAGGCATGGCAAACCTCATCGGCTCCGAGCTCGACCGCGAACGTCTCCGCCAGATGCTTGCCGCGCTCGAAACCAAGCAGCGCTTAGTCGAACTGCTCTCCGCTTACGTCGATGCGCGTCAGCATGAAGTGCGCGTCGTCGTCGGCCTCGATGAGACCTCGCCCGCCATGCAGGATTTAGTCATGATTGCCGCCCCTGCGCGTCTCGGCGGCGAAACTCAGGGAACCGTCGCTTTAATCGCGCCCACGCGCATCCAGTACCAGCAGATGATTCAGGCCGTGCGCTACGTCGCTGGATTATCTGAGCGAATTCTGGATTCGCCCGTGCAATGAAGCGGGGAACCATGATCCAGCATCTAACAAATAGCAACTGAGAACTGGCATTTTATGTTCAAGAAAAACAGGAGTGGTATGCACCAGCAGGATGAAGAGTTGGTCGTGGCCGAAAAAAATCCGCCCGCGACTGAAGCATTCAACGAGAACAGCGCTGAAACTGAAGCGGAACCGCGCACCGTCAGCGCCGAGGAGTACGACCGCCTCGTTGCCGAGCGTGATCAGCTCCTCGATCGCGTCGCCCGCGTGCAGGCCGAGTTTGAAAATGCGCGCAAGCGCGCCGAGCGCGAGAAAGCCGACTACCGCGATTACGCAACCGGCCACGTCGTCGAAAAGTTTTTGCCCGTCCTCGACAACTTCGAGCTCGCGCTCAAATCCGATAGCTCGCACGAGCAACTGCACTCCGGCGTCGAACTGATCGTCAAGCAGATGGAAGAAGTCCTTCGCCAGTTGCACGTCAAGCCCGTCGCAACCATCGGCGAGCCCTTTGATCCCCATCTGCATGAAGCCCTCGGCACCGTCGAGCGCGACGACCTGCCCGATCACTCCGTCGCTGAGGAGATTCGCCGTGGCTACAAATTGCGCGAGCGTCTTCTGCGTCCGGCAATGGTGCGCATCGCTTCAAATCCAAAACAAACCGAAGCTTGATTTTTTCCCTACCCTATTTTCAAAAAACGAGAGTGAATTCACAGAGTGAGTAAAGCAGATTACTACGAAATATTAGGTGTTGATCGTGCAGCCAGCGACCAGGAGCTGAAGAGCGCCTATCGCCGCCTCGCCATGAAGCACCACCCCGACAGAAACCCCGACGACCACGCCGCAGAAGAAAAATTCAAAGAGGCAAGCGAAGCCTACCAGGTCCTCAGCGATCCTGATAAACGCGCCGCTTATGATCGCTTCGGTCATGCCGGCGTTGGCGCAGGCAGCGGCTTTGGCGGAGGTTCTCCATTCGCCGGCGGTGTCGACATCAGCGACATCTTCGGCGATCTCTTCGGCGAGATGTTCGGCGGCGGTGGCGGCGCAACTTCTTCTGGACGTCGCGGCAGCCGTCAGCAGCGCGGCGACGATCTGCGCTACGATCTGACCATCGAATTTGAAGCGGCTGTCTTCGGCACCGAAACTGAAGCCAAGCTCCGCCGTCGCGAAGCCTGCTCCACTTGCCATGGAACCGGCAGTGCCGGCGGCAAGGCTCCCGTCACCTGCGGTCAATGCCGTGGCACTGGCCAGGTCCGTTTTCAGCAGGGCTTCTTCGCCGTCGCGCGCACCTGCGGCGCATGCGGTGGTGCCGGCACTCTCATCAACGACCCCTGCACAACCTGCCGTGGTGAAACCCGCGTCACCCGAGACTTCAAACTCAAGGTCAAAATTCCCGCCGGCGTTGAAGATGGCACTCGCATTCGCTACTCCGGCGAGGGCGATGCCGGGCGCTTCGACGGCCAGCACGGTGATCTCTACATCGTACTCACCGTCAAGCCTCACGCTTTCTTTGAGCGCCATGGCAACGATCTCCATTGCGTCGTCCCCATCAGCATTCCCCAGGCCATCCTCGGCGACGAAGTTGAAATCGAGGGCATCGACGGCGAAGTCACGCTGAGAATTCCTGAAGGCACGCAAAGCGGCAAAGAGATCAAGCTGCGCGGCAAAGGCGTTCCCCATCTCAACGAAACCGGACGCGGCGACATGATCGTGCAAGTTGTCGTCCAAATCCCCCGCAAGCTCACCAAGGCGCAACGCGAGCTGGTCAAGCAACTCCAGGAGTCCATGGCCATTGACAACAAGCCCACCTCCCGCAGCCTCCTCAACAAAATGAAAGATCTCTTCAGTTAAAAGCAAATCCACCACGAAGCTTCAATGTGGTTGGAAAGACTCAGGGCACGACTTCATCGGTGTAATATGCGCAATCAATCCGCCAATATCTTCGCTGTGGTTGAAAATGAGTCAGGGCACGACTTCAGTCGTGCCGCAAAGCTGCTCTAAAAAATCTCCGGGGGCTTTAGCCCCCGAGGAAAGTTTTTAGTGCGGTGCCAATATCGACTCGCAATTTACAATGTCGAATTGAACCCTATTGACTGGACGCTGCATTTCAGGAGACCCCATGGACTACTTCCTCTTCAAAACCGAACCCGACGTCTACTCCTTCGACGATTTCCTCCGCGACTCCGAAACCATCTGGGACAACGTCACCAATCCCACTGCCGTCAAATACCTGCGCGAGATGAAACCCGGCACCAAATGGATCTTCTACCATACCGGCGACGAGCGTCGCGCCGTCGGCACAGGCACAGTCCTCAGCGTTGACCCCACCGACCCAAAAGTCCCCATCGTCAAAGTCAAAGTCGGCAAAAAACTCAAAACCCCCAAGACCCTCACCGAAATCAAAGCCGAAAAGATCTTCGCCAAATCCCCCCTCATCATCATCGGCCGACTCTCCATCGTCCCCCTCACCAAAGAACAGTGGGAGTGGTTTGTCGGGTAGCTTGACTCAGGATATATTACAGGATATATTACTGGATATAGGTTGATCGGAAGGTGAACGATGCAAGTTTCGGCGCAGGTTCGTGCGATTCAGAACTACCGTAAGCGCCTTACCCAAAAAGGCGTTGCACGGTTCGAAGTTCTTGGTCTTGATTCTGATAAAGAATTGATTCGCGCCTTGGCGCGGAAGCTGGTAGAAGACAACTCAGAAACCAACGAGATAAGGGCTAATTTGCAGAATAAGGTACTTGCACCAACTTCGACCAAAGGAGAAATTCTGGCAGCCTTCCGCAACTCTCCCTTGGTCGGGAGTGGAATTCTATTCAAGCGCGAGAAGACGAGCGGCAGAAAGATTGAGTTGTGAGCAAATTCCTGCTCGATACAAATATTGTGAGTGATCTGATCAAGCCTCTGCCCTCGGACAAGTTGGTTGTATGGATGGGCGAGCGGGAGAATCAGGAATTATATTTTTCAACAATTTCATTGGCTGAAATAGATAGAGGAATTCGCAGTGCACCTAGTGGGAAGCGACGTACACAATTGGAGTCATGGTTTCACGGATCATCGGGACCGTTCTCGAAATTCCAATCACGCATCTTAACTTTTGACATTGCGGCCAGCATGGTTTGGGGGCGATTGATGGCCGAGGGTGACCGAAAAGGTCAGCCGCGTAGCGCGATGGACATGATGATTGCAGCGATAGCCGAAGCAAATAATTGCATCGTTGTCACTGACAACGAAAAAGATTTTGCAGGCATCAAATTTATCAATCCAATGCGCAAATAAACTTATTTCTCTTCTTCCAGCCAACGCTTCGTATTCAGCATCTGTCGCTGATCCAGCGCCCAAACCTTATCCGTAAAATCCCCCGGACCCTTGCCCTGCTGTGCTGCCCTCTCAAACTCCGTCGCAATCACCTGCATCTTCGCATCAAAATCATCCAGAAAATTCAACGCCAGCGCTTCGGGAATCATCGGCAGCTTCGGCGATCCAAACTCCAGCTTTCCGTGATGCGACAAAATCAAATGCAGCACCACCGTCTTCAATCGAGCCGGAAAATTCGCAATCCCGTCCATCGTCTTCTCCGCCAGCGCCGCGCCAAATTGAATGTGCCCCAGCAGCGTCCCCTCCACGGTGTAATCAAATCCGCTCGCCCACTCCAGCTCTTTCGTCTTCCCGATGTCGTGCAGAATCACCCCGACAATGACCAGGTCCCGATTCAAAATCGCATAATTCGGCAGCACGCGATCCGCCAGATTTAGCAGACTCACCACGTGTTCCAGCAACCCGCCAATCCACGCATGATGCAGTTGCTTCGCCGCCGGAGCCTGCTTGTACGCCGCCGCAATCTTCGCGTCGTCCAGCAGCGTAAAAATCAGCCGGTTTAGATACGGATCCGTAATCGAATCCGCATAGCCGCGCAGTTTGCTCCAAAGCTCGTCCACGTTGTACTGCGTCGAAGGCAGCATATCCGACAAACTCGCCTCATCATTCGACGCATGGCGAATCTGGTCCACCTTCACCTGCAGCGTCTCTTTGAATCGCGACACCGACCCGCGCACCTTCACCAGCTCGCCGCGCACCAAATCTCTTGCAATCTTCGGATCGCCCGGCTCCCATGCGCGCCCTTCAACCTGCCCGCTCTTGTCCCCCAGCGCCAGGCTCAAATACGGCTTCCCGGTTGACGTCGTCCGCTGCTGCACCGCAAGCAAAAGAAAAAATGTGTCAAAGGGTTTCCCCTCATCCATCTTCGTGAGATCTGTTATGAATAAGTCTTTCATCCTGCCGGAACAATAACAGCTACAGTCTGCCGGAGCAAGTCCTCCACGCCATCCCCCGCCGCCGCCCACAATAAAAACAACGGCCCGGAGAGTTTCCTCTCCGGGCCGTTGCTTTTTTCTAAAACCTTCCTACTGTTGCGGCACAGGCGCTGTCGTCGGAGCTGGTGTTGTCGTATCCGTGCTCTTCTGCGCATCCGCCTTTTTCTTCTGGTCTGCCAACCGAGTCTTTTCTCCTGCCGCTGTACCCGCTGACTTTTTCTTCTTGTTCTTCTTCGCCGTATCTCCGGCCAATCCAAGTGGCGCTGCCTGTTGCTGACGATCAGCTATCTCCGTCGAATCCTCAGGCGGAGGCGTCGCTGCTGCTTCCGTCGCTGCCGTCTTTGCCTTGGCCTTCTTCTTCGCCTTCTGAATCTCCGGCGCGCGTGCAGAGAAGCGCGTCTTTTCTGCCTTGGGCTCTTCCTTCACGGGCGCATCCGGTACCGCATTCGCTGCCTCTTCCGTCTTATCCGGCAATGCCCCTGCGTTTTCCGTCTTGGTCGTCGCAGCCGCTTCCGGAAGAGTCTCGCGCGGCGCCTGACCATAGCGAACCTTCTCTTTTTTGCCAGCCTTCTGCGACTTCTTCTCCGCCTTGGTCTCCTTCACTGCCGGCTTGCCGCCTGGTTTTGTCGTCGTCGCATCTGTCACCACCTCCGGCGGCGGTGCCACATCACCAGCTGGCGCTGATTTCTGCCTGAACGTACGCGTCGTCTCGCGATACCTTACCCGCTCTACCTTCTTCTTCTTCTTCGGTGCTGGTGGCGTATACGCGCTGTAGATCGGCTTCGTTTCCTTCGGGCTCGCGCCTGTGTCCACATACCCTGGCCGAATATCTATGTAACTCTCTTCGCGCATCTGCGTCAGGTATTCACGCATCGCCGGTTCCATGCGGCTCATATACAGGCTCTCTTCAACCTGCTGTTCTACATCCTTCAGCGGCGCCACGCCACCCGGTACATGCTCAACCACTTTCAGAATCACGTATCCCTGTTTGGTGTGTATCGGCTCCGTTATCTCCCCGGACTTCAACGCGAATGTCTTGTCCTCAAGCACCTTCGCCAGCATCCCGCGCTTGTACTCGCCAAGATCACCGCCCTGCGCCGCCGTCTGCCCATCGCTGAATGACCGCGCCAGTTGCGCAAAATCTCCACCCGCATGCAACCGCGATTCAATATCGTCTGCCTTCGCCTTCGCCGTCGCAAGCTTCGCCGGATCGGGCGCTGTCGCCTCCCCGCCAATCGCCGGCGCTACACTACCAGACGAAATCAAAATCTCCTGCAGCCGCACGCTCTCTGGGCGCATGTACTCCTGCTTGTGCGCGTTGTAATACTGCTGCACTTCGCCCGGCGTAAACTGTACCTTGCGCCCCAGCTCCTGGCGCATCACATCTTGCGTAATAATGCTGTTCCGGATATTCGCCTTGAAATCCTCAAACGATATCCCCTGCTCCTTCGCCGCCTTCTCCAGGTCTTCAAGGCTCTCCATGTTGTACTGCTTGCGGATCTCGTCAAGACGCTTGATCAGCTCCGTCTCGCCGTTGATCCCCAGCTCCTTGCCCTTCGAAAGCCAAAGCTGCTGGTCTATCAACCCGCGCAGAATATCCTTGTGTCCTTCGCTGATCGCCTGCATCGATTCCCCGCGCTGCCGCGCTTCCGCGTCGTAGTCCTTCAACGCCCGCTCATAATCCGAACGCGAGATAATCTGGTCGTTGATGCGCGCCACTATCTCTTCTACCGTCACGCCTCCATACGGGCTGTCGTTCACCGCAGGCTTCGTCTGTGCGCTCAGAACGGCGCTGTAGGTTGTGGCGCAGAATATGGTGGCAATCATCAACGCGCCAAATGCGACGCCCGCAGAAGTACTTCGAAGTGTTCTCAAGGTCATAGTTTCCAGAAATGCCTGCGGATGAATGGAAAAATCTCCGCAATATGCATATAGACGTTATTGTAAACGGCGGGAGAGCCGGTTTCACACCCGCCACCCCAGAATCCCTCCGAAATTACACCCGAATCAATCATTTATTCTCTTTAAGTGGTTCTGGACTTCTCATTTCTCCATCCATCACCATCCGGAGGCTGGCCCACATCTGACCCTCCACGGAATTCTCTGTGAACCACTTCTCGTTTTTGAGAAGTGGGATTCCATTCACTCCCTCACCTTGCCTGTTTGTTCCGTCAACGGCGCATCAGCCGCTTGCAATGCCTTGCAGATAATTACCCCCAATACGCGCACAATAGAGTTGAAAAGGAAATCTCCATCTCCATCACTCCGTCCCTGACCCCTGACATCTGAAATCTGACACCTGTTTTCAAGATGGCTAACTAAATAGTCAACATCATCGCCATCAACATCAAGTCAACTCCCCAGCAGTCAGTCACTTACCCCCTCCAACCCCTCAAAATTCGAAATGATTTTTTCAAAAAACCCGCTGTGAAACTGTGACAACCACCATAAATAAATCAAAACAAATCACATCCACCCGGTAAATCTCGCCAGTACACATCAAATCCAGTCACTGTGAAACTGTGACAATCTCCAAAACCCCTCATTTCGCCTTCACTTGCGTCTATTCCACCCATTCGGCGTCTAAATATCCAGAGTGCTATACTCACTCGCAAGACGGTGATTTGGCCGCTCCTGGGCTTCGCTTCCCAGACACCGCCATATAAGCCGTTCGGAGGTTCTACCCAAGCATGAATCGCAGCGCCACAAGGGCCTTTTTCCTATCCATAGCGTTTCTCGCCATCTGCGCAATTCTCGGCAGCACCATGCAAAGCCGCGTGGGTGCGCAATCCTCATCCGACGAAAGCCAACTGCGCGACAGCCTGAAGTCCTTCACCGATGTTTACGCGCTGGTCGAGCAGAATTACGCCGAGCCTATCACCGGCGACAAGGCCGATGAAGCGATCTACGACGGCGCAATTCCAGGCATGCTCCGCATGCTCGATCCCCACTCCAATTTCTACGACCCCAAGGCCTACGCGAAAATGCGCGAGGATCAGCATGGCCGCTACTATGGAGTCGGCATGGTGATTCAGCAGCAGGCGGGGAAAACTTTTGTTGCCTATCCCTTTGAAGACACGCCCAGCTTCCGCGCCGGTATTCATCCCGGCGACATTATTGCCTCGGTCGATGGTAAGACGACCGATGGCGTGAGCTCTGACCTGGTGGCCAAAATGCTCAAGGGGCCCCGTGGTACCCATGTCACGGTTGAGATGATCCGTGAAGGACAGCCGAAGCCGCTGGTTTTTGATTTGGTGCGTGACGAGATTCCGCACCCGAGCGTGGATTTGAAATACGAGATTCGACCCGGGGTCGGCTACATTCACTTGAGCCAGTTCCAGGAGACGACCGCGCGCGAGATGATTGACGCCATTGACAGCTTTGGGGATATGAAGGGGCTGGTAATTGACCTGCGCGATAACCCGGGCGGATTGCTGAGCCAGGCGGTTGATATTTGCGATCACTTACTTTCGAAGGGACAGGAAATTGTCTCTCAGCGGGGTAGAGGTTCGTCTAGCCAGGAGTACTCTGCAACGCGCGGCAATGGCGGCAAAACTTTTCCTATCGTGGTGCTGGTGAACCGGAATACAGCTTCAGCAGCGGAGATTGTAAGCGGCGCGTTGCAGGATCATGACCGTGCGCTGATTGTGGGCGAGACAACCTTTGGCAAGGGTTTGGTGCAGACTGTCTATGACCTGTCGAATCATTCGATGGCTTTGGCGCTGACGACGTACCACTACTACACTCCATCGGGAAGACTGATTCAACGCGACTACTCAGGCGTGTCGCTATATGACTACTACTACAACCGCGCAGGTGCCTTGCCTTCGAATTCGACGAACCGCGAAGTGAAACTGACAGACGCGGGACGCACTGTCTATGGCGGCGGCGGAATTACCCCGGATGAAAAAATTGAGACGCCCAAGAGCACGCACTTTGAAGATGTGCTCTACCAAAAGGGTGCCTTCTTCCACTTTGCGCCTAAATACATGGCCTTCAGAACGGTGGACAAGAACTTCCAGGTGGATGATGCGATGCTCAAGGAGTTCAAGGATTATCTGAAAAGCGAGAAGATCAACTACACAGATGAGGAGTTCAACGCTTCGCTTGATTTTATCAAGACGAGTTTGAAGGAACAGGTCTTCACCATTCAGTTTGGACAGAAGACAGGATTGCGCGTGATGCGTGATTGGGATCCTGTTTTGCAAAAGGCGCTGACCTACCTGCCTGAAGCGCAGGCTTTGGAAGACAATGCGCATAAGGTTGAGTTGAAGAAGGCGCAAGCGAGGAACGAAGCGCCGTAACGGAGATCAGGTGTCAGAGCTCAGAGATCAGCAACTCTGGTAGCCCGTTTTGAAACCCTGCTTTGAAAGTCGCGTTTTGAAAGGGCACGACTTGAGTCGTGCCGCAAGACGCGGAGAATAAAGGGTGGGCTTTAGCCCCTGAGGGATGCTTTTTGGGATTAACCGTTGATGATTTTAGAAAGTTGAATTTTTAATAAAGGCCATCCGTAAATGGGGGGCCTTTTGTTTTTGAGGTGGTGTATACTGAATTAGTTGTTTGAACAAGTAATTGGGCGGATTGGTGGGGGGTATATCCTGAATCAGTTCACGACGCAATTATCACTCACAAGGAGAAAAGGAAAATGACCGAACCGGTAATTACACAGAAGGCGCCATTTGGCGTCGAGGTTGAGGCAGGCAAGAGCTACTACTGGTGTGCATGCGGCAAGAGCGCGACGCAGCCGTTTTGCGATGGCAGCCACAAGGGTAGCGGCATCAGCCCGATGAAGTATGAGGCGACAGAGACGAAGAAGGTTCACTTCTGCGGTTGCAGACATAGCCATAACTTGCCGTTATGCGATGGAACTCACAAGTCGCTGTAAGCGAATTTTCCCGAACAAAAATCAGGGAGCTTTTGAAGGAGTGGATGACCACTTTTTTAAAAGCTCCCATTTGCTTTGCAATCATATTTGGCGCGGCTATTTTTTGTGGGGTATGGTGAGCGTGGCGTTAGAAGGAATTTTGTAGTGCTCGCCAAAGTTTCCCTGGTTGGTGCCGATTGATAGGCGGCCGCGGGAATCAATATAGAAGAGGTCCTTGCCGACTGGCACATCACTGAATGTTTTAACAAAAGGCATTGTGTAGGGCTTTCCGGCAAGTGTGGCAGTGACATTGTCGCCGACTTTGTACCCTAGCAAAGCGAATGTTTCAGAGGGAACGTTGAGGACCAGATTGCCAAAGGGGCCGTCGGTTCCGATTACGTTGGCATGGAGGCCGTCCGCGTCTACAGTGGCATTGTGAATTTCGATGCGGACGAGCTTGGCTGGGTCGATCGAGGGACCTGCCTGGGCAAAGTCGTCACCGCGGGCTGCATGGGCTCCGGCGGGCGAGAATATGTCGCGTCCATGAAATGTTGAAGAGATGCCGGAGCCGATCATCCAGGCTGGGTTGGTGATCTCGTGAACTTCGGCAATGCCGTCGCGGTCCTGCACCAGTGTGAGCAGGCCATTGTCGGGGAGGATGAAGAGCTGGCCGACTTTGGATTTGGCGATGATGGCCTTTCGTTTGGAGCCGACGGTCGGGTCAATGACAACGACGAAAACTGCGTCCTTGGGAAAGTAGGGAGCTGATCCGGCGAGGAAGCGCGCACCCATGGCGATATTGAAGGGCTGTGATTGATGGGTGATGTCGATGATGTGGACGCCGGGGGCAACGCCGTCCATCACGGCTTTGCAGATGCCCACGGCGTCGTCCTTCACGTCGAAGTCGGTCATGAAGCCGATAACCTTGGTGGCCGGCGCGTGCTGCTTGTGATGGCGGCAGCCGCTGACGAGAGTGGTTGCCGCGATGAGAGCGAGGAGTAGCGTGATGCTGATGCGGGAGGTGAGTTTCATGATGGCCTCGGGGAAATTTTTGTCTTCTCTAAAATGTACAACTTTGTGGGGGTGCAAGTCTTCGGTAAGATCGAGAATATGAGAGTTCATGGTTCGTTGGCGGCTTTGGCTTTGATAATTGTGGCAGCGGGAGCCTGTGCGCAGAGTGTTGTGCAGGCAGCCGGGAAAACCACGCAGCCCATCGTGGTGAAGGTGGTCGTCGTGGCGATGTTTGAGGTGGGCGCGGATACAGGGGATGCGCCGGGCGAGTTGCAGTATTGGGTGGAGCGCGATCATCTGGACAAGATCTACGAAGTTGCGGGTGCAGTGCATCCGGCGCGGATGAATGATCAGGGCGAGATGGCTGTCTTGACAGGCCTGGGACCGGCTCATGCGGCGGCGACGATTACTGCAATAGGTCTGGATAAGAGATTTGATTTCTCGCACGCGTATTGGATTGTGGCCGGGATTGCGGGCGGCGATCCGGAGCGGGTCTCGCTGGCCTCTGCGGCATGGGCACGGTGGGTGGTGGATGGGGATTTGGCGTATGAGTTGGATGGCAGAGAAATTCCCGAAGGCTGGAGTACGGGCTTGGTTCCGCTGCGGCAGAGCAAGCCGTTTGAGGAACCGGTGCAGGTAATTGAAGGCCAGGTCTTTGAGTTGAATCCGAAGCTGGCGCAGTGGGCGTTTGAGACGACCCAGGATGTGAAGTTGGGCGATACGCCAGAGATGGCTGCCGCAAGGAAACCGTATGCGCAGACAAGCCATGCTGACTCAGTTGGCCAGCGCGCTCCGTTTGTGCTGCTGGGGGATGAGCTTTCATCGGCACGGTATTGGCATGGAGCCAGGATGGAGGCTTGGGCGCGTGAGTGGATGAATTATTTCACCGGCGGCAAGGGCGTCTTTGCGACCAGCGCAATGGAAGATACAGGCACTCTCGATGCGTTGAAGAGATTGAGCGCGAGCGGGCGTGTGGATTGGGGCCGCGTGATGGTGCTCAGGACGGTGAGTAATTATGATCGTCAGCCGCCAGGGTTGACGGCGGAGGAGAGTTTATTGAAGCAGCAATCCAGAAAGTCGGTAGCTTATCTGCCCTCGCTCGAGAGTGCGTATGCGGTGGGGCATAAAGTAGTGGGAGAGATTTTGAAGGATTGGCCCAACTGTGGAGAGGCCAGCGACGTCGTCGTATGTATGAGCGCGAAATAAGAGCTCACTTTTTGCTAGCGAATCAAGTCGAGGGCAACTCTACAAATTCACGCACGCAAAACGATTCCAACCAACAGTTTCAAATCCGCACTTGCAGATCATTTCCCTCATCTCCTGCAAAATAGATTCAGCACTAACCCTGCCCAAAGAAGCTTAAAGTTTAAGTCTGGCAGTTAAAAAC
>VFSW01000064.1_pt1 | contig 124589 bp, 117 predicted proteins | sample 5358111 | NCBI WGS metagenome assembly VFSW01 (sample SAMN11554181, study PRJNA540505) | mine drainage metagenome | isolation source: sediment from site ElyBrook_90M | place: USA: Ely Copper Mine, Vershire, VT | collected 2017 | reverse complement strand
GTCCTGGGTCAACCAAAAGTCGGCACGCTGGGTCAATATTCGGTCGGTATCAACAAGGTGGTCGGCCCACGCTTGCATCATCCCGTGCCTCTCCTTTAAATACATCAAATGTGGTTGATTTTGGTATGCCGCGGCTACTTCATTCTCTTCAACATGGCTCAATTGCGCTTCCACTAAATGAGGCGCATATCCAGCGTTGCGCATCCACGTCCCAGCTGCTGTTCTGCAACCATGCGGCACTATGCCTAATTGACATGACCTGAACGCTTTTGATAGCGCGTCTCTAACTAAATGTGAGTCGCAATTCTTTGAGGGGAATAGGTAAGGCGTATCGCCGGTGATTGCCTTCAACTCCTTTAACAGTATTATTGTTTGCGCAGCCAGCGGGACAACATGAGGTCGGCGCATTTTCATTCGTGACTTTTCAATGTGCCATTCCTTGCGTTTAAAATCGATTTCCTCCCACGTTGCACCCATGCTCTCTGAGCTGCGAAGAAAGCAGAGGAATTGAAGTTTCATGGCATAACGCATCACCTCTTCTTCGTACTCGTCTATTTTGCGGAATGTTTGCCGAAGGTCTGCCGGAATCGCCTTTGGTTTACTGGCTTTGCGAACGATGATTCCTGATAGATCAGGCTGCGTATATGGCGGCCTGTAGCCGCGCTGTATGCTGTATTTGATAATCATGCTTATCAGTTCTTGGTTCTTGCGCGCAAGGCTGTTGCTTCTGGCTTCTATGCGTTCAAGGACTGGCACAATATCGCTGATGTGGATTGACTTAATGTCTTTGTGTCCTAATGATGGCAACAGGTCATTATTAAGGCATTCGCGGTACTTGCGTATTGTTGCACCACTTCTCAATAAAACAGAGGATTTCCACGTCACAAACTTCAAGGCTACGGATTCAAAGGTGTTTTCGATGGTTGGTTTTGGCGAGGCTGTTGGGTCAATCCCTTGTCTGATTTGCTTCTTCATCCCCGCTGCCTTCTCTCGTGCATCGGCCAATGACATTTCGGGGTAATGCCCCAAGGTGATACGCTTATCTTCGCCCTCGATCATTGCCTTAAGTCTGAATGTCTTTGTGCCTGTGGGCTGGATTATTACGTGCAAACCTGTCTCCATGCCGTCGAACAGCGTTGTTAGTTTCGCGGATGGTTTTGCGTTCTTGATTGCTGCGTTTGTGAGTGCTGGAATAATCTTTGGCATTTTTGGTAACTCGTTGGTAACTGAATATCTTGGTTACCGTCATAGTTACCTATATGGGTTGAGCTGTCAAGATACAAGCTGAAACCTGTAGATACTGACTGACACTAATATAGTATTGATTATATTGGTGTTTTTAAACTGCAAGCAAGAAAAAAGCCCTTGGAGTCAAGGGCTTAAAATTCTATCTTGGTGCGAAAGGAGAGACTCGAACTCTCACGTCTTACAACGCTGGAACCTAAATCCAGTGCGTCTACCAATTCCGCCACTTTCGCTAAGGGCGCGGATTATAGCACCACTCATGCCAGCTACACGGGCTAAATTAAAAAATCTGCGATCACTTTGCAACGGCAAACTGGATGACCGTGCGGCCTGTCGACTCGCCCTGCAACATAGGCGAAAATGTATCCGGCAATTGTCTGAATGAAACAGTATGTACTATTTTTTCCAGCACTTTTGGGTATAAACTGCTTGCGAGTCGCTGCCATATTTCTCGGCGCAGCGGCATTTTTGTTTCAGCTGAATCGATGCCGATCAGGCGCACCCCACGCAAAATAAAGGGCATCACCGTGGTGTTGAGTTCCATGCCGCCCGCGTTGCCGAAACTCGCGATCGCGCCGTTTTGCTGCATGGTGCGCGTGAGCCACGCCAGTATTTCTCCACCCACCGAATCAAGCGCTCCTGCCCACTGCGCCTTTTCCAGCGGGCGCGTGCCCATCGACAGATCGTTACGCGATAAAATTTCAGCAGCCCCCAGCGATTTCAAATAATCGTGTACACTGTTTTTTCCGGTGACCGCGACAACCTGATAGCCCAACTGTGCCAGCATCGCGATCGCAAGGCTCGCCACGCCGCCTGTCGCTCCGGTGACGATCACTTTGCCGTTTTCAGGTTTAAGTTCATTCTGCTCAAGACGGTGTATGCAAAGCGCGGCGGTGAACCCCGCGGTTCCCAAAGCCATCGCATCGAATAATGTTAAACCGGATGGCAACGGCACGACCCAGTCGGCCGGCACGCGCACGTATTCGGAAAATCCGCCGTCATGTGACACGCCCATGCCATAACCTGTAACCAGCACTCTGTCGCCAACATTAAAGCGCGCATCCGCTGAGCTTTCAACCACACCCGATACGTCGATCCCGCCAACGCACGGATAACGTCGAATAATTTTACCTGCACAGGTAGCGGCCAGCGCATCCTTGTAATTGACGCTCGAATAATGCGATCTGATAACGACTTCGCCTTCATCGAGATCATCCAGTGTCAGCTCGACAAATCGCCCGGCAGCGCTTTCTTCATAATCAGCGACTTGGCTATCATTTTTTGCGAGTTGGGCGTGAGACAGCCCATCCCTGCGAACCCCACTTGAAAGCTTAGTCGAATGGCTAGTAGCTTCATCAAAGATACGAAAGGCGGAAAATGTTTTCATGGAGTGAAGTTAAATTGTGTGTAAGTTAAAGACAAAACAGCAGGTGGCAGACCGGCAACAAGCCACACCCGCAAGGGGCGTCCCCGCACAACTAAGGGGCAGCGCCCAAGTTGTTGCTTGAAAGAAATGCCGCCCCGGTTTGCAACTGATCGAGACAAACCGGAACTTGAAAATAACCATGAATAAGGGCGAAAAAAGGTCGGCATCAAGGTCCAGATCAACACGCTGCAAGCGCCGGGCGCCGCCAGTCAAACTGAGAAATAATGTGCTGCCAGTTCGATACTTTTTACGCTGTAAAAATTTACGCTGCCAGCTCTTCAGCCAGGTCAGGATGCCTTTCAATCAGTCGCAACAAGCATAATATTCCGGGGGGAGAAAATCTACCTTGTTCCCAGTCGCGCAGTGTAGCCACGGGGGGTGCAATGCGCTCTGCAAATGCCTGCTGCGACAGACCCGATTTGGCCCGGGCCGAACGTACCAGAATTTGTTCCGGTGTGGTCACGCGACCCGTTCCCGCTTTGGCTTCAGCAAGTGCCTTCCTGACTTCAGACAGCTCTCCTGCTCAATGGCACGAGCGATTTTTTCAATATCCATGTCACACCGCCTTCTCAATATCGCATGGCGAAATGTTCGCCTGGTCTGATTTGGTATACATCATTATCAGTATCACTTCGCCGCGTTCAGTCAGGTTGAAATAAACAATTCGCACGCCGCCACGCTTGCCTGAACCTGCAACGACCCCAGCGCACCTTGCGAGCCCCGTCCGCACCCGGAATCACCGCTCAGGGGGTTGACGGCGGTCGATGAAAGTCAAGCGCTCTGATTCGGACCAGATTTTCCAGATATTTTTTTGATTGACTGGTTAAGGCTGCGGCAAGTCAACTTTCTATCCGCGAAGGTCCGCTTTACATAAAGCGGCCATTCAAACTTGTTCACGTGACGTGCCGCTTGCGGCACGGTCCAGCACGTCAGGTTACCATTATGGGCGCCCGAGCATCCATTCAAACTGAACTATTTCATATGAGAATCAAAATGGTCCCGGCGCTTCATGTAAAAAGCAAAAAAGCTCTCGTTCAATTGTTTCAGCCGAGCCCTTTCCTCGAATACTGTGCGACATATACCATTGCGCTCGCGTAAACCAAGGCTCACGACCAGCTTGTACGCCGAGCCTCCTTCACAGGCAGGAAAATTATCCTGTATCAGCATACCTGCTACTTTTTCATTCGCACACCAGGCGGGAAACCATGTTGCATCAAGATCATCCAGATCAGCCTGACAATTATTCCAGTCGCGCGCCAGCGCTGTATCGTGCATTTCATCAACAAGGCCATCAAATTCTTGCGGTGATAACCAGGCAAATCGCAGCGTAGCACTTCTGGCATGTTCTGTTTCACCACACCCCGCGTATCCCAATGCCAGCCAACGTTGTACTGCTGAGCGCATATCCGCACCGGGTATCACTTTGGCTGTCCTTACGACATCATGAAATTGACCGGCACGTAAATATAGTTCGGCGGCAAAACAATTACCCTGTTTTGGATCAATGCCGGCCTTCTCAGACAACTTTGCCAAAGCACTCCAGCACGTGCGAGTCAACACATCTCGCTTTACTCCCATCACAATCGCCGCTGGAACAATCTGTTCACGGATCAGCTTTTCTTCAGAGAGGATTGTTGTCACAATATCCGACCAGTCCGGCTTGGTAACATATTCAATCCAGTGCTCAATGAAATCGCATAGCACCTGAAACTTGTTCAACGCCTCCCCATAGGGATCAACTGCCACCAATTCACGCATAGCCTGCCGTGAAGCCATATAATCAAAGCGGGCCAGGGCAGCAATCAAATCATTAGTTCGTTGAACCGGCTCTGAGTCGGCAAAAATATCAAGCTGCTGCATAACTATCCTGGCAATATCGGTTAATGCAAATCAGGCCGCCATAATTTGAAAGTCAGTCGCATCGGCAATTGGGCGCACCAAGTTTTTTTCACGCCTCATTTCAACAATACCATAGCTGGACAAGGTTTTAAATGTGCGAGAAAGATTGCTCGGTTTGCGCCCTGTCATTTGGGCCAGCGATGAAATAGACTCAGGTTGCACATCCTTGATCACATGAAGCAGCGCTCTGTTATCGTCACTGAGCACTTCTGCCCATGATTTCATTGATGTGAACCAAATTTTCGGTTCACTTGATTTTGGTTTGTATTCGCCTTTTACAATCGCATAGATGCACTCACGAATTTTTTCTTGCGGCACAATGCCTATTACAATGCTTTTCATTTTTCCGTCTCCTTCAATACTCTCGACAGGCAACCCCCGGCGGTGTTGATCTTGATTTTCCGCGCACATCAACACATACCGCGAGGCATCAAAATTTCTGCCCTCACCCCCTAGCCATCTCCCTTGCAGGGAGAGAGGATGGCCGCATCCCTTACAAATCCAGCAGCACGCGGCCCGGGAATTCCAGCGCCTCCTTGATCGCTGAGAGAAACTGCACCGCCTCGCGACCATCGATGATGCGATGATCATAGGAGACTGCCAGATAGTTGATCGGGCGGATCACGATCTGGCCGTTTTCAACGACTGCCCTGTCTTTGGTCGCGTGTATGCCCAGTATCGCCGCCTGCGGCGGGTTGATGATGGGCGTTGAGAGCATGGAGCCGAACACGCCGCCGTTGGAAATCGAGAAGGTTCCCCCTGTCAACTCTTCCATCGTCAGCTTGCCCACTTTGGCGCGCGCGCCGAAATCGGCGATCTGCTTTTCGATCTCGGCAAACGAGAGCTTGTCGGCATCCCTGATAATAGGCACCACCAAACCGCGCTCGCTGCCGATCGCAACGCCGATATCGAAATAACCGTGGTAGATGATGTCGGTGCCATCCACAGACGCATTCACGATGGGGAATTTCTGCAACGCATAGACCGCTGCCTTGACGAAAAAACAGGAGAACCCCAGCTTGATGCCGTGCTTCTTCTCGAATGAGTCCTTGTACTTGTTGCGCAAATCGATCACAGGCTGCATGTTCACTTCATTGAAGGTGGTGAGGATCGCCGCGTTCTGTTGCGATTGCAGCAATCGTTCTGCGATGCGCTGGCGGATGCGCGTCATCGGCACGCGCTGTTCTGGACGGTTGCCTACAGGTACTGCCTCAGGTGCAGCCACTTTTTCCATCGCGCCAAGCACATCGTCGCGTGTGATGCGCCCCGCTTTTCCTGTGCCTTGCAGACTTGCCGCATCGATGTCGAGTTCATGCGCGAGCTTGCGCACCGACGGCGAGACCGCCGGCTTTCTACCTTCTCCCCCGCCCTCTCCCTCAAGGGAAGAGGGAGTAGCAATGCTTGCCACGGCATCGGTATCGATCAGCGCAATCAGTTCGTAGCTAGCGACCTTTTCTCCGTCGCCCTTGATGATTTTTGTGATCACCCCGCTCTTGGCAGCAGGCAATTCCAGCACCACCTTGTCTGTCTCGACATCGATCAGGTTCTCCCCTTCTGCCACCGCATCGCCGACCTTTTTGTGCCAAGTCAGTAGGGTCGCTTCGGATACGGATTCGGACAGCTGTGGCACTTTGACTTCAATGATGCTCATGATGTTGTGCTCCATTCGTTACATCGATATCGGGACGGAAGGCGGCTTCGATCACCGCCTTCTGCTGTTCATTGTGCACTGCAAGATAGCCTGCGGCAGGCGCGGCTGATGAAGGACGCAGCGCATAAGCCAGGCGCATATTCGCTCGCATGTGGCGCAGCAGATAATGCTGGATGCGGTGCCACGCGCCCTGATTGCCCGGCTCTTCCTGACACCAGAGCAGTTCTGCGGCATTGGGATAAGCTTCCACCTGGGCTGCAAAATCATCGTGCGGAAAAGGATAGAGCTGTTCGATGCGGATGATCGCCATATCGGCTATGCCTTTGGCGCGACGCGCAGCCAGCAGTTCGTAATAGATCTTGCCGCTGCACGCGATGATGCGACGCACACGGGTGTGATCCAGCGCATCAGCTTCCGGTATCACCGCGCGGAATCCGCCTTGCGTAAAATCTGTCAATGGGGATGCCGCCTCCTTGCTGCGCAGCAGACTCTTAGGGGTAAACGCGATCAAGGGGCGGCGCGTTGCGCGCAACATCTGGCGGCGCAGCAGGTGGAACATCTGCGCCGGGGTCGACGGGATGCACACCTGAATGTTGTAGTCCGCACACAGCTGCAGATAACGCTCGATGCGTCCCGATGAGTGCTCGGCCCCCTGCCCCTCATAGCCGTGCGGCAGCAGCATCACCAGGCCGCACAATCTGCCCCATTTCACTTCACCCGAGGCGATAAACTGGTCGATCACCACTTGCGCACCGTTGGCAAAATCGCCGAACTGCGCTTCCCATAACACCAGAGAATTCCTGTCGGCCGTGGCATAACCGTATTCAAAACCCAGCACCGCTTCTTCGGACAGAAGCGAGTCGATCACCACGAAGTCCGCCTGATCAGGCGACAAGTGCTGCAGTGGCGTGTATGCGCCTTCATACCAAACCACGCGATTCTGGTCGTGCCAGGTGGCGTGGCGGTGAAAGAACGTGCCGCGCTGACTGTCCTGACCCGACAGCCTGACGGGATACCCTTCCGTGAGCAGCGTGGCATAAGCCAGGTTTTCCGCCATCCCCCAGTCCAGCGGCAATTCGCCGCCCGCCATAGCAATGCGATCATCGACAATTTTCTGCACGCGCGATTGCAGCACAAAACCTTCCGGCGCCGTGGTTAAAGGAATTGCCAGCAGCATGAGGCGCTCCAAGGACACGGAAGTGTTGACAGGAACATTCCAGGGTATACCCTTCTTGAATACAGCCCAGTCGGAAACCGGTTTGTCTAGCGTCAACAGTGCAGGCTGTATTGAATTCTTCCCCTCGTCCATCGCGCGGCGATAGGTCGCAATCATTTCCTCCGCCTCATCCGCAGCAATCACACCTTCATCGGCAAGACGCTTGGCATACACCGCGCGCGTGCCAGGATGCTTTCTGATATAGCGGTACATGAACGGCTGCGTGACCAGCGGCTCATCCTGTTCGTTGTGCCCCAGCTTTCTGAAACACACCATATCGATCACCACATCGCGGCCAAACTGCATACGATAGTCAAACGCGATTTCTGTAATCAGCATCACCGCATCCGGATCATCTGCATTCACATGAAAGATCGGCGCATCGATCATCTTCGCTACATCGCTGCAATACTGGCTTGAGCGCGTATCGCGCTTGTCGGAGGCGGTAAAACCGATCTGATTGTTGATGATAATGTGCACGGTGCCGCCTGTGCGGTAGCCGCGCGTCTGAGACATGGAAAGGGTTTCCATCACCACGCCCTGTCCCGCAAAGGCCGCATCGCCATGCAGCAGTATAGGCACGACTTTTTTTCCTTCGAGGTCCTTCAGGCGATGCTGGCGCGCACGCACCGACCCTTCCACCACAGGATTGACGATTTCAAGATGCGAGGGATTGAAGGCCAGCGCGACATGCAGATGGCCGCCCGGCGTGTCGATGTCGGCCGAGAATCCCTGATGATATTTCACGTCTCCCGAGGTCAGATGCTCGGCATGTATGCCCTCGAATTCCGCGAACAGCATGGAAGGCTGTTTGCCGAGTATGTTGACCAGCACGTTGAGGCGCCCGCGGTGCGCCATGCCGATCACGGCCTCCTTCACGCCCTGAGTGCCTGCACGCTGCAAAAGATGATCAAGCAAGGGCACCAGTGTATCGCCGCCTTCGAGCGAAAAACGTTTCTGTCCGACGTATTTGGTATGCAGATAACGCTCCAGCGTTTCTGCCGCGGTAAGCCTGCCCAGAATGCGGCGGCGCTGATCGGCGCTGTAACCCGCCACCCCGCGCACGCCTTCCAGCCTGTTCTGTATCCAGCGCTTTTGCGGCACGTCGCTGATGTACATATATTCCGCACCGATGCTGCCGCAATATGTCTCGCGCAACAACTGCATGATCTCGCGCAAAGTCATGCGCGCTGACGCTACCAGCGAACCAGTATCAAAAGTGGTATCCATGTCGGATTCGGAAAAACCGTAATACGCAGGGTCAAGTTCGGGAACGACAGGTTTTGCATGGCGAGCCAGCGGATCGAGGTTGGCGACTCTCAATCCCAAAAAACGATATGCATTGATGATTTGCAGCACCTTGATCTGACGGCGCTCATGATCAGCCTCCGGCGCGCTTTCAGACAGCGCCTTCGGCAAAGTCTCAAATGCACGCTGGATCGGTGTATGCGGCGTTTCAATTGCCGGATTTTCCCATGCCGGCAAGGAATCAAAATAACCGCGCCACTCGGCAGAGACGCTGGCAGGATCGTTCAGATACTGCTCATACAGATCTTCGACAAAGGATGCTGCGAACAGCTGCGAGCTGTCCTGCATCAACTTGTTATAATTTGTTTTCAATGCTTATCCCGTGACGGGTAGTCGCGCCGGGTTGCGCCGATATAGAGCTGGCGGGGACGGCCGATCTTCCGATCGCTTGCCGACATCATTTCCTTCCACTGCGATACCCAGCCTATGGTGCGGCCCACTGCGAAAATGACCGTAAACATATTGGTCGGTATGCCTAAAGCGCGCAGCACGATGCCCGAATAAAAATCCACGTTGGGATAAAGCTTGCGCTCGATGAAATAAGGATCGTTCAGCGCGATCTTTTCCAGTTCCATCGCCAGCTTGAACAGCTTGTCGTTTTCAAGCCCCTGTTCTTTCAGCACCTGGTAACAGGTCTCGCGCATCACCGAGGCGCGCGGATCCATGTTCTTGTATACGCGATGACCGAAGCCCATCAGGCGGTATTTCTTGTCCTTCACGCCCTGCACGTATTCGGCCACGCGCGACACATCACCGATTTCCTCGAGCATGTTGAGTGCCGCCTCATTGGCGCCGCCATGAGCCGGACCCCACAGCGCGGCGATACCCGATGCCATGCAGGCAAACGGGTTTGCGCCGCTGGATCCTGCCAGGCGAACCGTCGAGGTCGACGCATTCTGTTCGTGATCGGCATGCAAAATGAATATGCGTTCGAGCGCATTGACCAGCACAGGGTTGGGCACGTAATCTTCGGCAGGCGTGGCGAACATCATGTAGAGAAAATTCTCCACATAGCTGAACCTATTTTTCGGATACATGAACGGAAAACCGTTGTGATATTTGTAAGCCATGGCAGCGATAGTCGGCACCTTGCCCAAGAGGCGCATCGCCGCCAGCTCGCGGTGTTCGGAATTATTGATATCCAGCGAATCGTGATAAAAGGACGAGAGCGCACCGACCACGCCTACCATCACCGCCATCGGATGGGCATCGCGCCTGAAGCCATTGTAGAACCTCGCCAGCTGATCATGCACCATGGTGTGCGATTTCACTTTCTGCACGAAGTCAGCCTTCTGCTCTGCATCGGGCAGCTCTCCGTCAAGCAGCAGATAACAGACTTCCAGAAAATCCGATTTCTCCGCCAGCTGCTCGATAGGGTAGCCACGGTAATACAAGAGCCCTGCGTCCCCGTCGATAAAAGTGATCTTGGAGGTGCAGCTCGCCGTGGAAAAAAACGCCGGATCGTAAGTAAAGATATCCAGTTTGCTAAGTTCATGTATGTCGATGACATCCGAGCCCAGCGTACCGGACATGATGGGCAGTTCAATGCTGCGACCATCATCCAAGGTCAGCGTTGCAACGCGTTTTTTCTGGCCTAATTCTTTTTCCATCAGGTTTCCAATCTTGTAGTTATACCGATCTGATTTTTTCCAGCAAAGCGATCTGCTCATTCGATGTCGCATCCATCTTGCCTGAAATCATATCCCAGAGCGGATTGTCTGCCATATCCAGAAACTCTTCAAATGTTTCCCGGTCCGCCTGCGACAGAAATGGATAACGAGCTTCGACAAACCGCCCCAGTATGATATCCAGTTCCAGCAAACCGCGCCTGCATCGCCAGCGAATTCTCTGCAAAGAAGCATGGCATTCATCCGTCTTCTGTTTTCTGTCTTCTGTCCTCTGGTGTGTCATACCATGCGCCTGATCATCATATCCTTGATCTGGCCGATTGCCTCGGTGGGATTCAGTTCCTTCGGACATACGTCCACGCAGTTCATGATGGTGTGGCAACGGAACAGACGATAAGGGTCTTCCAGATCATCCAGTCGCTCGTTTGTTGCCTGATCGCGCGTGTCGGCGATGAAACGGTATGCCTGCAACAATCCTGCGGGGCCGACGAATTTATCCGGGTTCCACCAGAACGACGGACAGGCTGTGGTGCAACAGCCGCACAGGATGCATTCATACAAGCCATTGAGATGTTCCCGCTGGGCTGGGGATTGCAAACGCTCGGTCTCTGGCGGCGGGTCGTTGTTGATCAGATAAGGTTTGATCGAATGGTATTGTTTGAAAAACTGCGTCATATCTACGATCAGATCGCGTATCACAGGAAGGCCCGGCAAAGGGCGCAACTCGACCGGTTCTTTAAGGGATGACAATGGCGTGATACAGGCCAGACCATTGCGCCCGTTGATGTTCATCGCATCCGAGCCGCATACCCCTTCGCGGCAGGATTTGCGTAAAGACAGACTATCGTCCTGCTCCTTGATCAGCAGCAGCGCGTCCAGCAGCATGCCGGAGCTGATGTCCAGCTCATAATTCTGCATGCGCGGCGCCGCATCGGTTTCAGGGTTGTAACGATAGATTCTAAATTTCATGGTTTCATTTTCCTGTAATCCATCAGCATCAGGCAGTTTTACCACTTTGCAACAGCCTGTTCAGCCATAGCTCGTTCAGTGCTGCTAAATCGCCTGCATCAGCAGCCCGTAGCGCATCAAAATAGATGGCCTTGCCGGATTCATCAGCAGCGGGATCGATTGGTGGAAGTGCGAGTTTGTAAGCCAATGAAATAAGTAAAATTCTCCCCAGCCTGCCGTTAAAATCCTTGAATGGATGTATCCATTGAAAACGCCAATCTGCCCATGCCAGTAGCTCAGCAATGGATTCTGCGCCGCGCAGATGGCGCAGGCGCTCTTCTAAATCCAGGCAGAAGTTTTTGACGTAAATGGCAACTTCATGGCCGGATGGTGGAAAATGCGTACCCACCTGAACATCCGTTGTGCGAAAGTACCCCGCCCATTCCGGAAATAGCTCACCGGCGATGCAACGGTGGGTGTCACAAATCCATACCGGGGTAAGACATATATCCTCGGGTGGGGTTTCCAGCAATGCATCAAGGCAATGCACGATGTTCACAGCAAGGCGCTCCGCCACTTCATTATAAGTAAGCAGCCCAGCGCTAGTCGCCAGTTCACGGGTGGCGTTTATCGGGCGGGTTGACACAGCAGCAACGCCAAACGTTCAGGATCAACAGGCTCATTTTCCAGCGCCATCGAGCTTAGTGTAAAATTCTGTACCTGTTGGCGATACGCAGCACGCACGCTTTCTGCGTCGGCATGGTTTGCCCGCCACTGATTCAGTTGCTGATCAATTTTCTGAAGCTGTTCGATATTCATCATGTCCTCCTGTCGCAATGGCTCAATTTTAAAAGTCTGCTGGCCTTTACGCATACTCAATTAATTCCTTCAAGGGCTGCCTTTGCCAATATGTCAATCAGTATGATCGATTGTTTCTCGGATGGAATTCTGGCGGGTATCTTCGATGCAACCTGAAGAATACCCAGCTCCATTGGTGAAAAAATATTATTCTTATTACCATCGGCCATAATCTGTTGCCACTTTGCAGCGGGAACACCCATCACTTTTCTCTGCGCCTCAATTCCATTGTCAATCTTCTGAGTTTTAACAGCTGACTTCACCTCATCGACAATATCTTCCTCGTCAACGAGGCTGTTTAAAAATGACTTGGGCAGCAAAGACTTTAATTCGCTGGACTTCAGTTGAAGGCGATCCCAGCAGGCTTCTTTCTTGCACCATTCCGAAATATTTGAAATTCCAACCGTTGGGGTCATGATACTGTCAAACACGGCCTTAGCGGTTATTTCAATCGCGTCTCTCATCACGTCTGTAATGTCCTGCGTTTCCCACACCTTCATGAAATTGAATGATTTGCCCATATCAGCGCATAGTTTGGAAAGCAGCGCCAAGGTATAAGCCACAATGTTTGCTCTGTAGCCACCGCTGTACCATGATTGCACGGACACAATTCTTCCCGTTTTCCTGAACAGGATCGCCCTCGCGATAGCCCGTTTGTAGTAAGGCTCGTTGAAATTATCGGGGTTCTTTGCCCACTCCTGACCAATCCTTTTGGCGTATTGTGCAAAGTTTTTCTGCGCACCAAGATTCACATAGGTCGGCTTATCTTCCCATACATTCTCAAATTTTGGCAAATCAGTCTTGGCGAACATCTGGCATGACGGAAATTCGGCCAGAAACTTCTTTTTTTCAGCTTTTGAAATTTTCGCCTGCGCATCGGAATACTGCCCCCTGGCGCGTTCGTAGAACCATTTACTTTCACGCAACGCTCCCTGCTGTGGTGGCGCCCAGACGCGTCGAAAAATTCCTCCATCCTTATATGGAAGGGATGGTTGGAGAAGAAATCCGCCGCGTTAACTTTGTTCTGTGTATTGGCATACTCAGAGATTCTTGGAATAACCTCTTCGCCCTTCTCGCTGTCCACCACTGAGAGCTTCAACTGCACGAATATTTTTTCGAGTGAGGCTTTGTCCTTCCTGCTGGTATGAAACAACGATGCCGTAGTCTGCCCACCGTTTACAATCTGAAGTTCTTTAATTTCCCTGATATAGATACCATCTGCCTTGAGTTCAGCAATCACCTCACGGGCTGTTGCTGTAATTCCATTGTTGTAGGCAAAAAACATTTCCGGGTCAGTGAGAATAGTAGAGCGCATTCCCTTATTGACCTTGCCCCGCGCCTGCAGGAAGCAGCGGACATTCTGCTCCAGCAGCCTGTCGCCATATTTTTCATACAGGTCGCCCAGGATCGTTGCAGGCATAACTACTATTCTTTGAATATATTTTCACGGTGAAAATTCAGATAATGCTTATGCGGACGCATATCTCCTCTCGCGGGTAGAAGCAGGCGATGATCTTTGTTTAAGAGACGAACTGCAACATCAGGCAGCCGATTTTTTGCAATAAGAATACTATAATCATCATCAATGGAAACAAGACCACGATCAAACATCCAGTGAACCGTGCCAGAGAGTGCAACCCCATTCCTGATTGAGTCAGAACCATTCTTGGAAACTGGCTGAATATGCGCTGCTTGCACTTCAGCCCGGCCACCACCACTGATAATCCTGATGCCAGACATCGCACACGTGTTATGGTAAGCATCTTTTATTGCTACTGCAAAAGCTGCATCACGGAATGGACGTGCGACAACACTTTCTACAATAGGACGTTCAAATGGTCTAATGTCTTCAGTTTCCACATAGGGGAGATCTGGCTTAACCTCATCATAAAGTGATTTTGTAAACGCTAAAGTTTTTGTAAAACCTGATTGTAAAATGAGAGCATACTCATTTTCAGGAATTACACGTACGGAACGGCCAAAAGCTCCTTTGTTTGTTCCACCATCTTCTCTTTGAAGCGCGCTTTCAAAATAATGTTGTCCATCTTTTTTAAATGGAACGGGATGGTCAAACTCCAGATAGTTATTTACAAAAGCATAGTAGTGATTTTTTCGAATTTGATCTTGCTCAATACGGAGCAACTTCGCAGTTGCAAAATAGGATTGTCGTCCACCACTGCTTGATAGCTCGCCCGTTGACCGTCGAGGCTCGTAATACACTATCCAGTCTCCCACGGCCTGCTCAATTTGTCGCAGATATGTCTGAGGAAAATGATATCGCTCTTCTGGTAGATCATCATAAGTTGGATCAACTTTTGAAGTGAGTACGACTTTAGCCATAAGCTACTCCACTGGGCATAGCAACGTCTATGACTTTATATGTTGCCCTATGGCTCATTATTCCTGCTTTTTGGATTGCATAATTTTCAAATTTTATTTCTGTGTTAATAGACCCGCGCCTTGAGCGGAAAGGAGTCCACCGTCAAGGGTTTCAAGCGTACCGGTTTGTAATCCAGACGATTCCCTTCCGAAAAATACAGGCTGTGTTTCAGCCAGTTCACATCGTCGCGCAGCGGATAATCCTCTCTGGCATGCGCACCGCGGCTTTCACGTCTGGCCTCCGCCGCGATCATGGTCGCTTTCGCGACCTCGATCAGGTTGTCCAATTCGAGTGCCTCGATGCGCGCGGTATTGAACACGCGGCTCTTGTCAGTAATCTCGGTGTGCGCGACACGCTCTGCAACGGCTTTGATTTCATCCACACCTTCTGTCAATAACTCAGGAAAGCGGAACACGCCGCAATGCTTCTGCATGGTACGGCGCATGGCCTCTCCCACCTCAGCAACGCGTTCGCCGTTTTTTTGATTTTCCAGGCGAGACAAGCGCGACAAAGGCAGCTCGGCTGCATCCACAGGCAGGGGCTTGGGATGCGGATTGCTTTTCAAGTCTTCGATGATCTGGCGACCAGTTTCGCGTCCAAACACCAGCAAGTCCAGCAGCGAATTGCAACCCAGACGATTTGCACCGTGCACCGACACGCAGGCACACTCGCCCACCGCATAAAGACCATGTACCACTTCATCCGGTCCTGTCTTGTAGGGAGCTACCACCTGCCCGTGAAAATTGGTTGGGATGCCGCCCATCATGTAATGTGCGGTCGGCACAACGGGGATAGGCGCACGGGCAGGGTCCACATGGGCGAACTTCAGGGCGATTTCGCGTATGCCGGGCAATCGCTGTTTGATCACGTCATCGCCCAGATGATCGAGTTTTAACATCACATGATCACCGAGAGGTCCACAGCCGCGCCCCTCGTTGATCTCTATGGTCATCGCGCGCGACACCACGTCGCGGCTGGCCAGGTCCTTGGCATTCGGCGCATATTTCGGCATGAAGCGTTCGCCATTTTTATTGACGAGATACCCGCCCTCACCTCGCACGCCTTCGGTGATCAACACCCCTGCGCCATACACACCTGTCGGATGAAACTGGAAAAACTCCATGTCCTCCAGAGGAATGCCTGAACGCGCTGCCATCCCCAGGCCGTCGCCCGTGTTGATGAAAGCATTGGTGCTCGAATGAAAAATGCGACCTGCACCGCCCGTGGCAAACAACGTTGCGCGCGCGGCAAACATCATCACCTCGCCGGTTTCGATTTCCATCGCGGTCACGCCCAGCACATCGCCCGCTTCATCCCGGATCAGGTCCAGCGCCATCCACTCGATGAAAAAATTGGTATTGGCCTTGACGTTCTGCTGATACAAGGTATGCAGCAACGCATGCCCCGTGCGATCCGCCGCCGCACAGGCGCGCTGCACCGGATTCTTGCCGTAATCCTGCATGTGTCCGCCGAACGGACGCTGATAAATCTTACCGCTATCAAGGCGATCGAACGGCATGCCGAAGTGCTCCAGCTCGTACACGACTTCTGGTGCTGCACGGCACATGAACTCGATAGCATCCTGATCGCCCAGATAATCCGAGCCCTTCACCGTGTCATACATGTGCCAGTGCCAGTTGTCATCACTCACATTGCCAAGGCTTGCTGCAATGCCGCCCTGAGCCGCAACTGTGTGAGAACGGGTTGGAAACACCTTGGAGAGCACGGCGACTTTCAAACCAGCCTGTGCCAGTTGCAGGGCGGCGCGCATCCCTGAGCCGCCTGCGCCCACCACCACAACATCGAACGTCCGCTTAGCGACTGCCATTTTTTGCCTTTAAAAAATATTTCTGGATTCCCGCCTGCGCGGGAATGACGGCCATTAAAATCCCCACAATATCTGCACAGACCAAATCGTATATACAATTAAGGCCAGAATGACCAGCACATGAATCAGCAAACGCACCCAGGCAGGTTTCACGTAATCCATTGCGATGTCGCGAACGCCTATCCAGGCGTGGTAATAAAGACTGAGCAAGAACAACAGGGCGAAGGTTCGCAACGGTCCGCTCGCGAACAAAGTCGTCCAGCCGTCATAGCCCATATGCGGGTGTAGTAAAAGATATGTTGCCAGCGACAAGCTGAAAAGTGCCATCACGACAGCCGTCACGCGCTGTATCAGCCAGTCGCGCAGACCATAATGCGCACCCACGATAACACGGCTCACCATAATCTTGCTCCGATCAAAACAGTCAGCAGCAGACTTGCCAATAGAACCACTTTACTGCTGTCTCTCGCCTGTTTAAGGTTGGCGACAATATGCAGGTCGATCGCCAGGTAGCGCAGGCCTGCACAGAAGTGAAACAAGAATGCCCACAGCAAACCCAGCAAAGCCATCTTTGCCAGTGGCTTATCCAATATACCCATCAACACGGTATAAGTTTCAATCGAGCGCAGACTGTATTGCAACGCAAGCAGTAAAAGTGGAAGCGCAAGAAACAAAAGCAGGCCGCTTGCGCGATGAAATATGGAAACCATACCGGGGAGAGGCAGCTTGATCAGATGCAGTGCCAAGTGTATCGGACGTTTTTTTTGCATTGCCAGCCTTCACGATATCAACTGATATGCATGTTACTGCATGGCGCAAAAAAATGAAAAGAATTATGATGAGTACACCACATCATCAGGAGTGATTTCATGAAAGCACCTGTACGCGTCACCGTCACCGGCGCTGCCGGACAAATCGGTTATGCCGCGCTGTTCCGTATCGCCAATGGCGACATGCTGGGACGCGAACAGCCGGTCATCCTGCAGCTGCTCGATTTGCCCCAGGCACAAGGCATGTTGCACGGGGTGATGATGGAACTGGAGGATTGCGCATTTCCGCTCTTGCAACAGGTCATCATCACCGATGATCCGAAAGTTGCCTTCAAGGATACTGAAGTCGCTTTACTGATCGGTGCACGTCCGCGCGGCAAGGGCATGGAACGCCGTGACCTGCTGGAAGCCAACGGCGCGATTTTTTCCGGGCAGGGAAAAATACTTAACGAGTATGCTGCACGCCACGTCAAGGTGCTGGTGGTCGGCAATCCTGCTAATACCAATGCGTTGATTGCGATGAAAAATGCGCCCGATCTTGACCCGAAGAATTTCAGCGCGATGATGCGCCTTGATCACAACCGCGCGATCGCACAGGTCGCCCTGAAATTGTTCCAGCCGATACGCGACATCAAAAAAATGATCGTCTGGGGCAACCATTCAGGCACGCAATATCCCGATCTTGATCACGCCGAAATTCGAGGCCGGCAGGTGCGCGACATCCTGACCGATCAGGGCTGGGTGGAAAACACTTTTATTCCGATTGTGCAAAAGCGCGGCGCGGCAGTCATCGAGGCGCGCGGCCTGTCGAGTGCTGCAAGTGCCGCGAATGCCGCCGTCTCGCATATCCACGACTGGATGCTGAGCTCGCACCACAACGACTGGGTGACCATGAGCGTACCGTCGGATGGCAGCTATGGCATTCCTGAAGGCGTGATCTACGGCTTTCCGGTGACATGTAAACACGGTCATTTCAGCATCGTGCAAAATCTGCCCATCAGCGAATTGGGACAACGTCACATGAAGGACAGCCACAAGGAGCTGCTGGATGAACGTGAAATGGTCAAAAATTTGCTGGTATAAACCAATTCATGATGAACGAAAAACTGTTGCATCTTTTGAGCGGTAACGAAAAACTCTACCCGACAAATCTGGAAGAGAAATACCTGCGCGTGCTGAACCGTATCATCGAGCTGTGGGACTCGAAAGAGATCGATGAATACTTCAACGAGTTGATGATGGATACCCGTAACGGCACCCGGCAGGGTTTTCCTCACGATGTCGCATCCGAAATTTTTGCTTTGAGCGTGGCGCACACAAAGTTACGCGAGCAGAAAATCAAAGCCGCGGGTAATCCCTGGGACGACGTGGATGCTTCAAAAGCCATCGAGCGGCAAGGTTATGCCTTTTCTCCAAAGGGTTTCGTCAAATCTGCCGAAAAGGGTGACAGTAGCGCCGTTCTGGTATTTTTAAACAGCGGCGTGGATATCGACACGCGTGATGAGCGCGGCTGGACGCCCTTGATGATATCCACCTTCAATGGCCGTGAAGAGGTTGCCACCCTCCTCATCCAGAACGGTGCCGACGTCAATGCCAGTGATACAGCAGGCTATGGACCGCTGCACTGGGCCGCATTCAACGGTTACAACAGCGTAGTGAAACTGCTCATCGTAAAACGCGCCCATGTGAACGCACGCAGCAACCATGGCTGGACACCGCTGCTGCAAGCCGCCACACGCGGTCACCTGACCACAGCTGGACAGCTGATTGCCGCTGGTGCCGACGTCAATCTTTCCAGCGACGACGGCTGGACGCCACTGCACAAGGCTGCCGCCAACGGACATACCGAAGTCGTCAAACTGCTGCTCGCCAAAGGTGCGCTGCGAAATCCGGAATATCGGGATGGCATTACACCCTTAACCCTTGCCACCAAAAACAAACATGCGGATATTGCGGCCCTGCTCACCGCCTGATTTAAGACTTGCGCTTCTCTTGATTTTTGCTCTGCCGCCTCCAGATATGCCGCAACGAATAACTCGAGGTTTATCATGCAAAATATCCGGCCAACGGCGGTTGCAAACATGTTTTATCCCGGCGACGCCCATGCGCTGGCGCGCCAGGTGCAGGATTTTCTGACTGATGCCCAACCATACAGTCTGATTCCCAAGGCGCTGATCGTCCCGCACGCAGGTTACATTTATTCTGGCGCCATTGCCGCAGCGGCCTATGCCACGCTGCGCCCCATCGCCTCCCACATCCGGCGAGTAATCCTGTTAGGCCCCGCCCATCGCGTCGCGGTGCATGGGCTGGTTCTGCCCGACGCGGATGCCTTCGACACGCCACTGGGCCTGGTGATGATTGATGCTGAAGCGGCACGCGCGCTGGATCATCTGCCGCAAGTGCACGTCAGTTCAGAGGCTCACAAACTTGAACACTCTCTGGAAGTGCAGCTGCCTTTTCTGCAAACTGTGCTCACCGACTTCACGCTGCTGCCCCTGGTGGTCGGTATGGCTACTGCAAAGGAAGTAGCCGAGGTGTTGGAATCCTTATGGGGCGGTGAGGAAACACTGATTGTCATCAGCTCTGATCTGTCTCACTATCTGCCCTACAGCACAGCACAACTTACCGATGAAAAAACCGTGCAGGCCATACTCAATTTTCAGCAACCCATATCTCACGAGCGCGCCTGCGGCGGCACGCCGATCAGCGGGCTGATCCTGGCAGCGAAAAGGCACAACCTTGCAGCGCATTTGCTCGATTTACGCAATTCAGGCGACACAGCAGGCTCTCGCGACAGAGTAGTAGGTTATGCCGCACTGGCCTTTACCGAGAATGAAAATCATGTCCCCTGATAAAGCGGGAGTACTGCTGCCGATCGCGCGTTCTGCGATATCCAGCGCGCTGAACTTACCCATGAGATCAGACGAGCGCGCGGCGTGGCTGAACGAACCGGGAGCCAGCTTTGTCACCCTAATGCAAAATGGCCAGTTGCGCGGTTGCATCGGCTCATTGCAGGCGCACCGCGCACTGCTTATGGATATCAAAAGCAATGCGATATCAGCCGCCTTGCATGATCCGCGCTTCATGCCGCTCATTGCCTCAGAACTCGACACGACAAGCATTGAAATTTCGCTGTTAAGCGAAGCACGATCAATGGAATTTCGCAACGAAGCCGATGCCTTGTTCCAATTGCGACCCGGGACAGACGGCGTGATATTTGAATTTTCCCGCTATCGCAGCACGTTCTTGCCGCAAGTTTGGGATCAGCTGCCCGACCCTCAGCAATTTATGGTGCACTTGAAGCGCAAGGCCGGACTGCCCGACGATTTCTGGGATGAGCACATCAGACTTGCGCGTTATACCGTCACCAAATACAAGGAGAGAGACAATGGATGAACCTATCGGCCCGACCGAACATTATCCTGCCAAATACTGGCATACGCTTTCCGACGGACGAATCCAGTGCGACCTGTGCCCGCGCGACTGCAAACTGCACGAAGGGCAACGCGGCGCGTGCTATGTGCGCGGCCGGGTGAATGATGCGATGGTGCTCACCACTTATGGCAGATCATCCGGATTTTGCGTCGACCCCATAGAGAAAAAACCGCTCAACCATTTTTATCCGGGCTCAAGCATTCTGTCGTTCGGCACGGCAGGTTGCAACCTTGCCTGCAAATTCTGCCAGAACTGGGACATCTCAAAGTCACGCAGCTTTGACAAACTGGCTGACGAGGCAACGCCTGTGGCCATCGCGCGCAGCGCAGAAAACTTAGGCTGCAAAAGTGTCGCATTCACCTACAACGACCCGGTCATATTCGCGGAATATGCGATGGATGTTGCGGATGCCTGTCATGCGCGCGACATCAAAACTGTGGCGGTCACGGCAGGTTACATACACGAGGCAGCGCGCCGCGATTTTTTCGCCAAGATGGATGCCGCGAATGTCGACCTGAAAGCCTTTACCGATGAATTTTACGTCAAGCAATGCGGCGCACATTTGCAGCCGGTACTCGACACGCTCAAATATCTGTGCAATGAAACCCAGGTCTGGGTGGAACTCACCACGTTGCTTATTCCCGGCCTGAATGACAGCACCGATGAAATTGCCGCGATGAGCGCATGGATTGCAAAGGAGCTGGGAAATGAAGTGCCGCTGCACTTCACCGCGTTTCATCCGGATTACAAGATGACCGATGTTCCGTCCACACCTACCGACACGCTGGTGCGGGCGAGAGAAATCGCACAGCAGGCGGGACTCGCCTTTGTCTATACCGGCAACGTGCATAACATCGCGGGAGACACCACCCGCTGCCCTGTTTGCAAAAGTGATCTGATCGTGCGCGACTGGTATGAAATCAAACAATACCGCCTGACACCTGACGGTCATTGTCCCGATTGCCACGCTGCCATTGCAGGACATTTTGAAAACTTTACTAAAGCCTACGGCCGCCATCGCATGCGGGTGATGCCGTCATAGTTTATTTCCGGACAAGAGTAAAATCCGTTCGCCCTACGAAAAATGCGATATTCAATGGCAATTCAATGGCAACCCCGGTGTTTTAAGCTGGAAATGCGTTATTATTGACCGCATTTATATTGACGATATTTGTATGGCGCAGCAAGTCTCCGATTCGCAACCCAAACCGCCGCTGATCTATCTTGTGGAAAAGGATACGACACAGGCCGAGCTCTTAACACTAATCTTACGCAACAACGGCTACCTTGTGCAGGTGTTTTCCGCAGCCGACGAGTTCCGCGCCGCGTGCATCACCGGGCAACGCCCTGACGCTGTGGTGACAGACATGATCGATGACGACGGCGCCATGTTGTTTACCAAATTCAAGACCAAGGGCAGTCCGCCGGTCGTATTTATTTCTGTCCGCGATGACTTGCCTGCACGACTTGCAGCGTTTCGCGCGGGAGCCTGCCGCTATCTGGTGAAGCCTGTGCAACCTGACCGATTGGTTGAACTGCTGGACGAACTTGTCAACCGTCAGCCACTGCCTCCCTACCGCGTGTTGTTGGTGGACGATGAGGTGCTGCCGCTTAAAGCCAAAGCCGCCGTGCTGCGATCGGCCGGCATGACAGTCCATGCCTTGTCAGACCCGCTCAAGACCCTGGATGCAGTGGACCATTTTGTACCCGATGTTTTAGTGCTCGATGTGGATATGCCCGAGGCCACCGGGCCTGAACTCGCGGCTGTTCTGCGCGAGAGCGATGCACAACTGCCCATTCTGTTGCTCTCCATCGAGAGTGACCTCGACCAGCAACTGCATGCGTTCAACTTAGGCTGCGACGATTTTCTGGTCAAACCCGTACAGCCTGATCACCTGATCGCCGCCGTCACCGCGCGGGCTCGTCGGGCAAGACAGAACAGCGTCACCCAGCGACGTCTTGAAAGAACCCTCTACGAGCGCGAGCGCGAACACATGGCGCTGAACCAGCACGCCATCGTCAGCACGGCCGACCGGGCTGGCAACATCACCTATGTCAACGACAAGTTCTGTGAGATCAGCGGCTATCCGCGCGATATGTTGCTGAATCAGAACCATCGCCTGCTCAAATCCGGCGAACACCCGCCGGAGTTTTACCAGGAACTGTGGCACACCATCTCGAATGGACATGTATGGCAAGGCGAAATCTGTAACCGGGGTCGTGATGGCAGTCTGTACTGGGTGGAATCCACCATTACGCCCTTTCTCGATAGCGATGGCAAGCCTTATCAATATGTGTCGATACGCACCGACATCACGCATGTGAAGGCTAGCGAAATCGCTCTCGATCATTACAAGGAAAGACTGCGCCGTGGCCAGAACTTCGCCAACATCGGCACCTGGGACTGGAACATCCTGACCGGAAACCTGTTCTGGACAGAACGCATTGCGCCCTTGTTCGGCTATCCCGAAGGCAATCTTGAAACTTCCTACGACAATTTTCTGCATGCTATCCATCCGGATGATCGTCAATCCGTGGTAGATGCTGTCAATGCCAGTGTCGAACGCGATGTACCCTACGAGATCGAACACCGCGTGGTATGGCCGGACGGCACGGTGCGCTGGCTGATGGAGCGCGGTGCAGTGGTGCGCGACAAGACAGGAAAACCCTTGCAGATGCTGGGCGTGGTGCAAGATATCGACGAGCGCAAACGTATCGAACTGGCATTGGCCGAACGCGAACGGCAATTGCGCGAAGCACAAAGACTGGCGCACATCGGCAACTGGTCGGCGGATCTTGCCACCGGCGAACTTTCCTGGTCGGACGAGATCTACCGGATTTTCGGTCATACCCCTTACAGCATTAAACCCAGCGTCGCAGTTTTCCGGGATGCGGTGCACCCTGACGACATGGCGAAGGTGCGCGAAAGCGAAACACGCGCAGTACAGACAGGTCTGCACGATGTAGTGCATCGCATCGTTCGCAAGGACGGGACGGTGCGTCATGTACATGAACTGGCGCAGGCCGAATCTGATACAAATGGAAAACTGCTGCGCCTGACCGGCACTGTGCAGGATGTCACCAGCCGGGTAGAAACCGAACAGGCCCTGATCACTGCTCGCGACGAGGCAGACCGCGCCAACGCTGCCAAGTCAGAGTTTTTGTCCAATATGAGCCACGAGCTGCGCACGCCGATGAACGCCATTCTGGGTTTTGGCCAGATTCTGAACTATGACGACACCTTGTCGGTTGAAAACAAGGATAGCGTGCATGAAATACTCAAAGCAGGCGAACACCTGCTGGAACTCATCAACGAGGTGCTGGATCTGGCCAAAGTCGAATCAGGCCACATAGATATGTCACTTGAAGCTGTGAAAGTGTGTCCCATCGTCGAGGAATGCATGAGCCTTGTGAGCACGCTGGCAGACAAGCGCAATATCAAGCTCAGCCACAGGGGGTTAAATGGGATCGCTGTGCGAGCCGACCGCATTCGGCTCAAGCAGGCATTGCTCAATCTGCTCTCCAACGCCATTAAATACAATCGCACGAACGGCAACGTCCAGATTGAAGTTCGAACGACAGGGTGCACAGAACAAGATCGACTGTGTATTCGAGTGACGGACACAGGTCCTGGCATTCCCGCCGCGCATCTTGCAGAACTGTTCCAGCCATTTAATCGACTTGATGCCGAGAATAGCGGCATTGAAGGCACCGGTATCGGTTTGACCTTGACCCGGCGCATTGTCGAGATGATGGGGGGCACGGTCGATGTTGAGAGTGAGCTTAGTGTTGGCAGCACATTCTGGATTGAACTGCCGATAGATGCCATGCCTGAAGATGAACACGATGCAACCCGGGTCGCCACATCTGCACAGCACACTGCGCAGCACACCGTACTTTACATCGAAGACAACCCGGCGAATTTGAAACTGGTGGCACAGCTGTTGGCACGACGCAAACATATCCATTTGTTAACCGCCCATACGCCGGAACTGGGCATTGAACTTGCGCTGACGCGTAAACCGGACTTGATCCTGCTCGATATCAACATGCCGGGCATGAACGGCTACCAGGTGCTGGAAATATTCAAGGCAGAGGAAAATTTGAAAGACATTCCGGTAATTGCCATCACCGCCAACGCGATGAATCGCGACGTCACAGATGGCGTGGCAGCCGGCTTTGCCGTTTACCTGACCAAGCCGGTCAATATAACCGAATTTTTCAGCGCAGTTGACCGATACATCACGAAGGAAAAATCTTAAATACCAAATACAGCAGGTTTCTATATCCTCCACAGCAGCGCCTCGAACTCATCGAGCGGCACAGGCCGGCTGAACAAATAACCCTGAAAGGCATGGCAGCCGCGCAGATCGAGAAACTCAAGCTGTGCCTCGGTTTCCACGCCTTCGGCGATCACATTAAGCCCCATCGCCTCGCTCATCGCAATCACGGTCTGCACGATGGCCGCATCGTTTGGATCGGTCGTGATATCGCGCACAAACGACTGATCGATCTTGATCTGATCCAGCGGCAGGCGTTTCAAATATTGCAGCGACGAGTATCCTGTACCGAAGTCGTCCATCGAGAATCCGACGCCCAGGTTGTTGATCTTATGCATTCTCAATATCGTATCTTCGACATGTTCCAGCACCATGCTCTCAGTCAGCTCCAGCTTCAACCGCGATGGATTCGCCCCCGATTCCTTGAGCACGCGCTGCACTTCTTCGACAAAGTCAGACTGACGAAATTGCCGGGCGCTGACGTTCACCGCCAGCACAAGATCGCGGGTCAATACATCGTCCTGCCAGATTTTAAGCTGCTCGCAAGCGGCCTTGAGCACCCACAAGCCTAACGGCAAAATCAGCCCGACCTCCTCACAGAGCGGGATGAATTGCAACGGTGAAATTAAACCCCGTTCGGGATGCGCCCAGCGCAGCAGCACTTCCGCACCGGTAGGCCGGCGCTCATTGTCTACCTGTATCTGATAGTGGAGGAGAAACTCCTCATTATCCAGCGCACTGCGCAACTCTTCTTCCATTTGAACACGCTCTTCCAGAGCGGCCTGCATGTCCGGGTCATAGAAGCGTATCGCATTGCGACCTGCCGCCTTGGCCTGATACATCGCGGTATCGGCATATTTAAGCAGGTTGTCGATGCTCTCCTCGTGCCTGTAAAATAATACGATGCCAATACTGGGCGTCGTGTGATGAGCATATTGATTAAGCTGGTACGGTAAATTCAATACATCGCGTATTTTTTCGCCCACCCGTTCGGCCTGCAACACAGCCTCTTTCACATGTGTGCTTAGCATTTCCAGCACCACCACAAATTCATCGCCCCCCAGACGGGCAACACTGTCGACATCGCGCACACAGCCTTGCAGACGGCGAGCCACTTCGATCAGCAGCAAATCTCCCATGTCGTGACCCTTGCTGTCATTGAGCGTCTTGAAATGGTCCAGATCAAGAAACATCAGCGCACCATAACAATCATTCCGGTGACTGACCGCAAATGCCTGACTCAATCTGTCCATTAGCATGCGTCGATTGGGCAATCCGGTCAGCGAATCAAAAAATGCCAGCTGGTGAATTTTTTGCTCAGCCTGTTTACGCTCGGTAATATCCAGAAAAGTTGTCACTGCGCCCAATACCTTACCGTTTTTTATGATGGGATGTGACCAGTACTCAACAGCAACCGCCGTGCCGTCACGGCGCCAGAACACCTCATCTTCAACATGCATGGCCTGCCTCTGCCTGAATGCCTGATACACACGACAGGTTTCAGCCGGATAGGGCTTGCCATCGGCGTGCGCATGATGTATCAGTTCATGCATATTTTTCCCGACAATTTCGCCCGCATCCGGATAGCCCAATATGCGCATAAAAGCCGCATTCACGAAGGTACACAAGCCGTCGTTATCTACGCCGTAGATTCCCTCAGCGACAGAATTAAGCAGGCGTTGCAAATTCTCCTGTGTATCCTGCAAAGCGCGTTGCGCCAGCTTGCGCTCAGTGATGTCACGGCAAGAACCGTAAACTCTGCCATCGGGCAGCAGTACCGCATTCAACTCCATCGGGATCTTGCTGCCGCCTTTTTTAACCAGACGAATTTCCTTAACAAGGCGCTCGTGACCTGCCAGCATTTCACGCGCGCCCTGCCGGTAGAGCTCCTGCCAGTCTGTCGGCACCAGATCAAACGCAGTCATCCCGTATAACTCTTTGCGGCCATAGCCTAACAACCTGATCACCGTGTCGTTGACATAAACGATACTGCTGTCCCGCTTGCAGATAAATACCGCATCTGGCGAATGTCTCAACGTCATGCGCAGGCGCGCTTCGCTTTCACGCAATGATTTCGTCATCTCACGAGCCTGCTGTTCGGTATAGGCTATCTTGTGCAGATGTTCCCGCTCCAATGCATCCAGCATGGCCGCGTTTTGCTGCGCTATGTACTTGTCGTACAGGCTGGCGAAAATAGCGCAGGCAAACCAGAACAGCGAGGTCACCGAAACCAGCATGGCAAAAGTGAGCCATTCCATGCCGGGAATCCCTGGCACGCTGCCCGGTTCAATGCCCGGCACAAGGGCATAATGCATCAGACTGATGACCGCACCCACCAAGAGCACACTCGGAACAATGCGCTTTGGACTGATCTTTGTTTTCCGCATCATCCAGAAGCCAAGCAGCGCAGCACCAACGGCAGGCAGCGCAGACATCAGGATCTGATCAAAAGCGATGGGTGCCGGAAGATGCACCGCCAGCATGCCGATGAAATGCATCGACCAGATGGACAGCCCCAGCGTGAAACTGCCGGTCAACATCCACAGTATTGCCACATAACCTGTGCTATTGCGCATGCGCTGCGCGTGGGTCGAGGCGGCATAAGCACCTGTCATGGCGACCAAAACAGACAACCCTGCCAACGGCATAGCAATTTGCACTATAAAGCTCTCATCATTTTCTGCATTTAATAATATCCGAATCTGTCACGGCTCACTGTTAGCCGTCCGACTGCTGAAATATCGTGACTTGTTGATAAAAACAAATCCTGTTGCGGCCTTCCTTTTTGGCCTGATACATTGCGGCATCCGCGCGGCTCAGAAGATCGTCCTGGCTGCCATGCTGATCCATGAACAGCACCACGCCAATGCTTGATGTGCAGTCATGTTCAAGCAGGATTTCCGGCTGGCCTTGCGGCTGATAGCGCAGGAAGTAAGTTTCTGCCAATATTGAACGGATTTTTTCCGCAACCCCGCGCGCCAAGTTGAGTGCATGTTCATGATCCGCATCAAGACATCCCAGCATCACCACGAACTCATCGCCGCCGAATCTTGCAACAGTATCTTCCTCGCGCAGGCAGCTGCTGATGCGGCGCGCCGCCTCGATCAGGAGCAAATCACCGACCGCATGGCCGAATTGATCGTTGAGCGGTTTAAAATTATCCAGATCGAGAAACAGCAAGGCGCCGTAGTGACCGCCGCGCGAACAGGCAGATAAAGCCTGTGCCAACCTGTCGTTCAGCAAACGACGGTTTGGCAAAAGTGTCAAAGTGTCGTAAAAAGCCAGCTCGTGCAATTGATTGGTCGCTTCATTAATGCGTTGCTGCAAAATTGCCCGCTCGTGCTGCAAATCGGCCGTCATCTGGTTGATGCCACGTGACAAGGTACAAAACTCGCGTATATCGCTTGCGACTGTTACACGTGTGTCGAGATGCCCGTCACCTATCGCATGAATCGCCCCGCTTAATTGTGTGATGGGAAAAATAATGCGGCGGGTGGTAATCTGCACCAGATACAGCATCACCAGCAGGAACAGTGAAGTCATCAACAGGGTGAACTGCAATAGGTGCCACTTCTGGCGGCGCGTTTTTTCCCAGCTCATTTCAAGCACCACCGCCCCTGCCTGCTGAACGGCATCCGGTTCATTGATTTCAACCTGTGTGGCCAGGATGGGTTGATAGAGAAGCAGCACATCACCGTTATCGAATACCGGCGCCTGGGGGCTCACCAGTCCCATTGCAATCTTTGCGTCTGACATATCACCAGCACTCACGATAACTGACGGCTTCGCATTCATCACTGCGATTCCTTTGACACCCGGTTCCTGCAAAGCGCTCCGTGCAATCCCATCCAGAAACATCCTGTTGTCGGAAAATACCCCATACTCGCTGCTGGCAGCCAGCTGACGGGCAAGCAGCCGTCCGCGGGTGATTAAGGCACCATCCAGTTCGGCGTAACGATCATGAAGCAGGAAGGCTTCAAGCAGGATCACCATGACCATCAAAGGCATCAGCGTAAACCAGATGATGTGCGTGCGTATGCTGTATTTCTTATTCATCATCGCGAACCCCCTGATGATTTTTCGACCTGAAGAAGAAGTGCTTCGTCCGACTTGAGAGCGAACCCCAGGGTTCTGGCCACTTCCCGATTGACGGCGATGCTGTATTTTGTTGGAAATTGTGCACCGGGCAACTTGCCCGATTTGGCAAATTCAGTAACCGTACTGGCCGCTTGCAAGGCCAGCTGTTCTGGTGTGGAGAAAATCGCACACAATGCGCCGGCCCTGACATAAGCCTGCGAGAATCCGACCAGCGGCATGCCACGCCGGTAACTGGAGAGCAGAATATTGCGGATACTGTTGGCGTTGTAAATTTCACTATCCGGCACGGCAAGCAGCACGTCGCTGTTCGCCAGCAATTCGTCCAGGTCGGCGGACAGTGTATCCTTGCTGCCCAGATGCCTGGCAATCAAGGTGGCATGATAACGATCCAATTCGCTGCGCAGCACCGACATATCCTGATTACCGGAATACAGCACCCCGATTCTTTTGCGCTGCGGCATGACGGCGCGCAGCAGATCCACTTGCCGATCCCATGGCTGATCGAGATAGATGGCGGAAATCTGACTTTGCCGCAGCCCCTGTAAATCGGCATAGACATTGCTCGGGATCATCGCCGCCAGCATGGGTTGCGTGGTCTTTTCCGCTACCCGATATGCGGCCCTCACGCCGATGGCCACGATCAAATCGGTTTTTTGCGCATCGAAATCTTCAGGGTATTGAATCAGCGCCAGGCGAAGGTTCGCCGGCAAATTTTGCTTGAAGGTCTCAGCGAATTTCTGATACAGCGGGGTACTGTCGCTTTGCACCATCAGCACGCGCAAGTCATCTGCACCGCATGCCGATTGAAAAAATCCACTCAGCAAACCCAACACTACGGTTTGCAGAAAGCAACGTGAGATTTTATGGATTAAAACCACGTTACCAGTTCAGCGTCAGCATGACATAGCCGCGCCGGTTGAAGAGATTGCTGGCGATGTATTCGGTGTAATCCTGATTGAGCAGGTTTTGCAGCACCAGCGCCACATCCCCCTTGACGCCTCTGGGCATGTTAAGCGCTTTGGCAATGCGTACATCCACGCGGCGCTGTATCGGCTGATAATCGATGGCACCGCGGTCAAACGGCTGCATGGCGCCCTGATAATAACCTGACGCGCTGAATGAATAATCATGGGGCAGACGTTGCATATAAAGCAGGCTGGCGCTATTGCCCGGCATGCTCGCACTCAGAATGTCATTGTTCAACGGATTGGAGGATACCATTACTTTCTGACCTGTCGCCGCAAGCGATGCGCCATTGCTGGCGGCCCACTCGTGCGCGAAATTCACCGTCAAGCTGCTATCCGCAGTAAATTCATGTTTGATCGTGGCCTCGAACCCGCGATATTCGCCGGACATCCCGTTCACAAAGCTTTTGGCCGTAGAGGAAAGGTATATCCCGTTGCTCAGCTGATCGCTGAACACACGCAGATCAAGCGAAGTTGCAAAATCGGGAAACTCGCCGAGATAACCTATTTCATGCGACACCAGTTTTTCAGGCTCGAGACCCGGAGCGCTCACAGCCTGGGTTGGGACTATCAATGCACCGGGCTGGAGCAGAGGAAAACTTGTCTCGGCCGTTGAAGGCGTCCGGTAAGCAACCGACACGCCCATGCGCAAGGTCTGCTCCGGCGTGACATGGAAGTTCAACGCGACGCGCGGAGAGGTATTGAATTGTCCCAGACCATTTTGCTCAAACATACCGCCAAGATTGAGCAGCCACTTGGGGCTCATGCGCCATTCATCGTGCGCAAACAGCCTGTATTCGTTGTAGCTGTATGATGATGCATAATACAGCGACAACGGCGGCATGGCACTCTGTCCACCCGTCCTGTCCATCTGGTAAGCCGCTCCATAAACCAGACGATTGACATCGGACAGCGGCAATGTATGCTGCACCTCGATTTCATCGCGGCTGGTTTGCAGCGACTGGACGACAGGCCCGGGATAATACACACCGACCAGATATACAGGTAGTGCCTCGTACTGGTCTTGCCTGCTGTGGGAATAGCGCAGCGATAATTCGGCGCCCTCTTCGAGCTGGCGTATCCACCCTAACTGCACAAAGTCAGAATTAGCGATCAGGTTATGGAAAGGGTCCCCGTTCGTACCCCGATAGCTGTTGCCCGCATTCGGATTCTTGTCGCTAAATCCGACCCCCTGTACATCGTGATTAAAACCGAATTGAATGTCATAGCGATCGATGCCGTTGGGATGATAATCCCCGCGGTAATTGAGCAGGCGCGCCTGATTGCTGTCGTTGCTGTTGTTAAGCAGGCCGGGTGCCTTGAAGGTTGAGAGGGTATAGTTGTTGGGCGGCATACTCAGGCTGTCGTAACCGTTGTCCGCCGTGTAGGCTAAGGTCATGCGATAATCGAAGGTGTCGCCGCGTTTGCCAAAACGCGTGGATACATCGTTGACCCCCTTGTCACCGTGCGTGTAAGACACGCTCTTCCCATCCATCGCGCCCGCATCCCGTGTGATGATGCTGATCACACCCTGGGTCGAATTTGCGCCATACGATGCGGCAGCAGGCCCCCGTATCACCTCGATGCGTTCGATGTCATCGACCGTGATCGGCAAATCCGCCCAGTTCACCGATCCTGTCGGCGGCATGTACACACTGCGTCCATCGATCAGCACCTGCATGCGCCGCGCGAACTCGTCGGTCGAACCGTGATAAGCAACGATAGGTTGACTACCCTTGTAATAGCTGACATACATGCCGGGCACCAGCTTGAACAGATCGGCAATCGTCCTGAATCCGGAGGCGACGATCATCTTTCGATCGATCACCGTCATCGCATTCGGCGCATCGGACAGCGGTTGCGACAGCCGCGAGGCGCTCAACACCACTGGAAGTTCCTGATAGTAATCGGACTCGTTCACATAATCGGCCGCGTAGCCTGCCTTATAAGCCAGGCAAAGTATTGCAAGGTATTTATTTTTTATCATGCTAATTTCGGGCGTTCAGACTTGGGCGGAAAACATCGCGTTAGTTTAGCCTACTCCCGGGAAAGATAGGGAAAATCTGAGGCGCCCATCTAAACGTTTATCAGCTGTTCCTGCGTCATCTGTTGCAAGGATGGAAGTTCCTGCAACGCGCGCAGGTTCAAATCGTCGAGTAACTGGCGGGTGGTCGCGAACAACTCGGGTCTGCCCGGTGTATCGCGCGTGCCGATGACTTCTATCCAGCCGCGTGCCTCGAGCGTCTTGAGAATTTGTGATGCGACTGCCACGCCGCGTATTTCCTCGATATCGCCGCGCGTGACAGGCTGGTGATAGGCAATGATCGCAAGCGTTTCCAGCACCGCGCGCGAATAGCGCGGCGGTTTTTGCGGACTTAATCTGTCCAGATGAACCTGCATGTGCGGCCTTGCCCGAAAACGCCAGCCACTCGCAACCTCGGTCAGTTCAACGCCGCTGTTCTGCCAGTCGAGTGCAATGTCTGCCAGCAGCGCTTCAAGCTCGCGACTGGAAAGCGGCTCCACGCTTAACAATTTCATCTCGGCAAGCGACAGCGGCTCGGCACTTGTCAGGAGCGCAGTCTCAAGAATGATCTTGAAAGCTGCTTTGTCTTGCAATTCACGCGGCAGTTCGGCAGGTTCTGACATATATGCTCCCAAATGTTTCACTTTGCTGAATTTCCAGCAGGTACTCCTTGGCCAGTTCAAGCATCGCGACAAAGGTGATGACCAGTTTCGGCAAGCCTCCCTCAAGATCGAACAGCGCATCGAATGCCACGAACTCGCCCCCCTGCAGGCAGCGCAGAATATGCGTCATCTGCTCACGCACCGACAATGCTTCGCGGCGCACGGTGTGGTGGGTAAGAATTTTGGCACGATTCAATAAACCCATCCAGGCCATCCTCAAATCGTCCACCGTAATTTGCGGCAAATGCGCCTCAACAGCGCGCTCGATCATCACCTGGACGATTTCAAAATCACGACCGGCCTGTGGCAGCTCGTTAAGCTGTTGCGCTGCGAGCTTCATCTGTTCATATTCCTGCAAGCGGCGCATCAGCTCGGCGCGTGGGTCCTCTGCTTCCTCGTCTGATACCTTAAGCGGTTTGGGCAGCAACAGACGCGACTTGATTTCGATCAGCACCGCCGCCATCAGCAGGTATTCCGCCGCCAGCTCCAGCCTGTGCTGCTGCAACAGTTCGATGTAACGCAGATATTGCCGGGTCAGTTCCGCCATTGGAATATCCAGCACATCCAGATTGTGTTTGCGTATCAGATACAGCAGCAAATCCAGCGGCCCGGAAAATGTATCAAGCACCAGCTCCAGCGCATCGGGCGGAATATATAAATCCTGCGGCAAACTTAACAAAGGTTCGCCATGAATGCTGGCATAAGGTGCCACTAGCATCTCGGACATGAATCAGGCGTAACTCAAGCCCATCGCCTCGCGCACATCCCGCATCGTTTCACCCGCCAGCTTGCGTGCCTTTTCATTGCCATCGGCGATGATGTTACGCACAAGAGATGGGTCATCAAGATACAATTGTGCACGTTCACGCATCGGGCGTTGCTCAGACAACACCGCATCGATCACCGGCTGCTTGCATTCGATACAACCGATACCGGCGGTCGTGCAGCCTCGCACCACATCCTGCCTGGTTTGTTCGCTGGAATAGATCTGATGCAAAGCCCATACCGGACATTTTGCAGGGTCGCCCGCATCGGTTCGGCGTATGCGTGCAGGATCAGTCGGCATGGTGCGGATTTTTTTGGCAACACTCACCTCGTCTTCGCGAAGCGCAATGGTGTTGTTGTAGGACTTCGACATCTTCTGTCCGTCAAGACCCGGCATCTTCGATGCGGCAGTGAGCATCGCCTGGGGTTCTGACAAAATCATCTTGCCGCCGCCTTCCAGATAACCGAACAGGCGCTCCCTATCGCCCAGACTCAAACTCTGCTGCTCATCGAGCAACGCCTTGGCCGATTCCAGCGCTTCATCATCGCCCTGTTCCTGAAAACGATTGCGCAGTTCATTGTAGAGCCTGGCCTTCTTGCTCCCAAGTTTTTTCACCGCCAGCTCCGCTTTTTCTGCGAAACCGGGTTCGCGTCCATACATATGATTGAAGCGCCGCGCCAACTCACGTGTGAATTCCATATGTGGAATCTGATCTTCACCGACGGGCACTTTAGTAGCGCGATAGATCAAAATGTCTGCGCTCATCAGCAGCGGATAACCCAGGAAACCATAAGTGCTCAAATCCTTCTCGGAGAGTTTGGCCTGCTGATCCTTGTAGGTCGGCACGCGTTCCAGCCAGCCCAACGGGGTAATCATCGACAACAGCAAGTGCAACTCGGCGTGTTCCGGCACTTTTGACTGAATGAACAGCGTAGCACGGGCAGGATCAACGCCCGCCGCCAGCCAGTCGATGACCATATCCCAGACGCTTTGCTCGATGATTTGCGGGCTATCGTAATGCGTGGTCAGCGCATGCCAGTCGGCCACAAAAAACAGGCACTCAAACTCGTGCTGCATTTGTATCCAGCTCTTCAATACACCATGGTAATGCCCAAGGTGCAAACTCCCTGTCGGGCGCATACCCGATAAAATGCGATCTGCAAACATTTAAATTCCAACTATCATAAAAATAACTTGTTGAGCCAGCCTGACCATGGGATAGAGCACCCAGCCCAGCACCGGCGATATCGCAAGTGCGATAAGAATGAACATGCCATAAGGCTCGATTCGGCTTAATTGATACGCCTGCCGATGCGGCAGCAGACTGACCGCCACCCGTCCGCCATCCAGTGGCGGCAAGGGAATCAGGTTCAGCACCATCAGCACAGCATTGATCTGTATGCCTATTTTCGCCATATCCATCAGGGGTATGGCAAAATAGTTCTCAGGGTAGGCGTATGACAATTTGAACAGCAGCGCCCAGCCCAGCGCCATCACAAAATTCGAGGCGGGTCCTGCAAGCGCCACCCAGAACATGTCTTTTTTCGGATTGCGCAAGGCGCCAAAGTTGACCGGCACGGGCTTGGCCCAGCCAAACAAAAAACCACCCAATGCGAGTGTCAGCAAGGGCAGCAATATGGTACCGACAGGGTCGATGTGGCGTATGGGATTGATACTGACACGTCCCATTTGATAGGCGGTCATATCGCCAAAATGCTTTGCCACATAACCGTGTGCCGCCTCGTGCAGGGTGATCGCGAACAGTATCGGAATCGCCGCAATGCTGATGGTTTGTATCAGTTGTTCTATTTGCATTTTTAATCAGTAAGTTATTTTTTATTTATAAACCAAATCATCAGGCGTCAGCTTCAATCCCGAATGCTGCAACATCACCCTTGCCCTGCCTCAAAAGTACCGGCACACTGCCTGTCAAATCGATCACCGTGGTGAAATCAGCTCCGGCAGCGCCACCGTCAATCACCGCATCGACCTTTTTCTCCAGCAGTTCACGTATCAGCTCCGCATCATTCAAAGGCCAGGGTTGATCGGGCAACATCAGCGTGGAGCTGCACATCGGCTCCCCCAGTTCTTCGAGCAACGCAAGCGCCACCGGATGATCCGGCACGCGTATGCCTATCGTACTGCGCTTGGGGTGCTGCAAACGTTTGGGCACTTCTTTTGTCGCCTCAAGTATAAACGTGTAGCTGCCCGGTGTATTGGCTTTCAACAAACGAAATTGTGCATTATCGACCCGCGCATAGTTGGCAATCTCTGACAAATCGCGGCACATCAGCGTGAGGTGATGCTGATCATCAAGCCCGCGTATCCCACGGATACGGGCAACCGCATGCTTGTCATCCAGATGGCAGCCCAGAGCGTAGCTGGAATCGGTAGGATACACCACGATACCGCCACCCTTGATGATGGCTACGGCCTGATGGATCAGACGCAGGTTGATGTTGCCAGGATAAATGGTAAAAAATTGTGCCATTATTGCAATACCTGCCAGACAGGACGGCAAATCAGCGGCAGATCAGGCAGCCGCCCCATGTCCCGATAACTCTCGCCCGGCCCGTGAAAATCTGAACCGCATGAAGCGAAAAGGTTGAATTCATCGGCATAGCGCGCAAACTCTGCATATTGCTCGGGCGTATGACTGCCCGTGACAACCTCCAGAGCCTGCCCGCCAAGTGCCACGAATTCGCTGAGCAACTCATGCATTGTCTTCTTGCCCATGCTGTCTTTACCAACCATATACCGGCCTGGATGCGCCAGCACAGCCACCCCGCCGCTGCCGCGTATCCAGCCGATCGCATCACCTAGATTCGCCCATTGATGTGCCACATAACCCGGTTTTCCGGTAACCAGATAACGGTTGAATACGCTTTTCACATCCTTGCAGTAACCGGCTTCGACCAGATAACGCGCGAAATGCGTGCGGCCTATCATGTTGGGATTATTCGCATATTTGACTGCGCCCTGAAATACGCCGCCTATACCCACGCGTGCCAGATCATCAGCCATACTCATGGCGCGCTCTGTACGCCCGCTGCGCACAGAATGCAGCCCTTGCTGCAATGGAACATAGTTTGGGTCCACGCCCAGACCCACGATATGCAGCGTGTGTTTTCGCCAGGTCACGGAAATTTCCACACCGTTGATAAAGGTCATGCCGTGTTGCAAAGCTGCGCTTCGCGCCTCATCCAGACCATCCATATCGTCATGATCGGTCAGCGCCAGCACTTTGACGCCGCGCTGATAGGCGCGATTGACTACTTCAGCAGGTGCCAAAGTGCCGTCTGAAATATTGGAATGACAATGCAGGTCGTAATCTAACATCGACTTTCAAACCGTTTAGCCACCGGAATCACAAAATCAAATGTTTCTTCGTTCTCTGTGGCAAATATCAAGCTTTTAAAATTCATGCGTCCCCGCCGCCCTTCTTCATGACCTTGCCTTCTTCTGCTCGCCGGCGGCGCACTTCCTTGGGATCCGCAATCAGTGGCCGATAAATTTCGATGCGGTCCTTGTCGCGCAACACAGCATCAGGTTTGGTCAACTTGCCGAAGATACCCAGCTTATGCGTGGACAAATCAAGGTCGGGAAACTTATCGAGCAGACCGCTGGCCTGTATACCCTCCATCACCGTCGTTCCTGCCGGCACGGCTTTTTTCAGCAGCGTCTGCTCTGCGGGCAATGCGTAGACCACCTCTATGTTGATTTTATCCGTCATCTGTAAGTTTTTTCTGCTCGTTGTATGAAGGCATCCACGAAGCTGTTGGCTATCATATGAAATACCGGGCCCACCAGCTTTTCCAGCAGCTTGCTGGAAAATTCATAGTGCAGCCGGAACTCTATTTTACAGGCTGTTTCACTCAACGGGATGAATCTCCAGCTTCCATCCAGATGGCGAAACGGTCCATCCTGCAAAGTTATATCGATCTGATGTGGCGGTGTTCGCACATTCCTGGTCGTAAAACCTTGTTTGATATGGTGATAGTTGATATGAACCGTCGCGTGCACGATATTTTCGTCCTTATGGGCAACACTAGCCCCGCCGCACCACGGCAGGAATGCCGGATAATCCTCCACGCGATCCACCAAATCAAACATCTGTGCTGCGCTATGTGCAACCAGCACTGTTTTTTCAACTGTCGCCATTCGCCATCCGTCATTCCAAAGACTGGTAGAATAGCCGAACATACAGCAAAATTCACCTCTCATGAGCATTATCCAGAATAAAAAAGCGTTTCACGAATACTTCATTGAAGACAAATATGAAGCCGGACTGATGCTGGAAGGCTGGGAAGTCAAGGCCATCCGCGCCGGACGCGCGCAACTCAAGGAAGCCTACGTCACCTCGAAAGAGGGTGCGCTGTACCTGTTCGGCTCACACATCAGCCCCCTGCTCTCCGCCTCCACGCACATTCATCCTGATCCTGTGCGCACGCGCAAGCTGTTGTTGCACAAAGCCGAGATAGAGAAAATTATCCACAAGGTACAGCGCGCAGGTTACACCGTGATGCCGCTGGACATGCACTACAAGGCCGGCCGTGTCAAACTGACGATCGGTCTTGCCAAGGGTAAAAAGCTTCATGACAAGCGCGCAACGGAAAAAGAGAAAGACTCTAAACGAGAAGCTGCTCAGGCCATGAAAAAGGAACGACGTTAGGAAAGTGCGCGCTTGCAGCGCGACTTTATGTTTCCTATCAATACTCCAAGCTACAAGAGAGCCACTGAGAAAGAAAAAGACTCCAAGCGAGAGGCAGCCCAAGCTATGAAGAAGGAAAGACGATAGTGGCTCTACTTTCGGCGCAGCTATGATTTAAGGAAAACATGATGAACAAACAAACCGAACTGCAAACCGCATACCTTGCAGGTGGCTGCTTCTGGGGCATGGAAGAACTGGTGCGACAAATTCCGGGCGTCATTGCAACCGAAGTGGGTTACTGCGGCGGCACAACAATGGATGCGACTTACGAACAGGTCAAAACGGGACGCACGGGGCATGCCGAATCGCTCAAGATTGTGTTCGATGCTAACCAGCTCAGCTATCGCCATCTGCTATTTGAATTCTTACGCATGCACAATCCCACCACGCCCAACCGTCAGGGCAACGACATCGGCACGCCGTACCGCTCGGCGATTTTTTATCTTGACGAAGCCCAGCACAGCATCGCGCAGCAAGTCATCCAAACCGTCGATCAGTCTGGCGAGTGGCAGGCTGCGATCGTCACTGAAGTCGTGCCCTTCAAGACATTTTCCCGCGCCGAGGAGTATCATCAGAACTATCTTGCGAAACATCCAGGCGGGTATACCTGCCATTACGTAAGACGCCTTGATCTGGGTGAGGCAAATTAAATACCGACTGCCATGAAATATCTTATCGTTATCCTGTTGCTGTTAGGCGGATGCAGCACAACGCGCCATGACCTGTCTGTTGCACCGCCGGACAACGGCGAAGAGCAGATGAATAATCTGGCGATTTACGCGATGAGCCTGTATGACACACCCTATCGAGCCGGCGGTACTTCACAAGCCAGCGGTTTCGATTGCAGCGGTTTCGTGCAGTACGTGTACAGGAATTCAGTGGGTTTACCTCTGCCGCGCACCAGCGCCGAGATGAGCCATCTGGGTACAGCGATTAATACTGATCAGTTAAGACCGGGCGATCTGGTGTTCTTCAACACCCTGCACAGCCCGTTTTCACATGTCGGCATTTATGTCGGCGAAAATCGTTTCGTGCATGCACCCAGCAGCGGCCGCGCCATCATGCTGAGCGACATGACTGAAAAGTACTGGCGCACACGTTACGATGGCGCAAGGCGCATCGAGTTAAAAAATATACTGGTTGTTAATCAGTGAGTAATTCGCCCTGCTAAATTTTCCCGCTGGCAAGCCACTGAGCACACTCCGGTCCCAGTTCGCTCACGGCGCGAGCTTCATATTCAGCCGACTCTTCCTGGCTCAACTTGTCCATCCAGCGGCCATTCACGCCCTTGTTGATAAAAGTTTCCGCGCCACCATCCCAGAAAGCGCCACCCAGCGGCACGCTCTTCACTGCATTCTTCTTCATCCAGTCAAATGAGCAGTATTCGAGTATGCTGCTCCATCGCGATTCATCTATCGGGATATCAAGGAACCTGGCAATGCGTCGCATTTCAGCGGGCATGTCGCGCTTAAGATCACTGAAGTGGACAAACAGGACATTAGGCAGTGTACGAATTTGCCACCAGGTGCGGATGTTTTCCCAGAACGACCAGAACGGCTGGCCATCTTTATCGAACCAGTCGCGCCAGTACTGCCGAATATCGGCGTGTGGTTGTTCTATCGGCGGCCCTACCCGGCCGGGAGTATCGTTCAGCGCCTCATACCAGGCCTGATTGGCGTTAAGGTGATGGTTGTGTATGCTCCACAGGACATCCCTGCCATCGCGCCCGATGTAGATATATTTTGCCTTGGGCGAGTAAACCAGCGCGTCCAGCGGAAGATGGGTTTTCATGATTCTGCGGTTGGTCTGTGCTTCCACCATAGGCAATTTCACTTCCTTGGGCGGGATGCGCAAATCCAGCCAGGGCGACAGCTCAGCCACAGCCAGCTCCGGGTCGCCATTGAACAACATCTGCGCGACGATCTGCTGCATCCAGGTGGTGCCGGATTTGGCATAAGTGGCAATGATAATATCGTTATCGCGAAACTTGAAATCGTTCCATATCGTCGAATCGAAGTGATGGTTGTGCAGCTCTCTGGTCTTTTTGGGCCAAGCTACATTGTTGGACATACTTCTTCCTTTCAGATGATAAAGTGAGTTTTGTCAGCGTTTAACTTTGCGCGCATCCCTTAATGCTTCTGCCAGCTGAAAAACCGACATCGCATAATAATCGCTGTTGTTGTAGCGCGTGATCACATCGAAATTGTTGAACCCCAGCCAGAACTGCTTACCCTCAGTTAGCGTATAGTCCAGCAAACGGGCCGGTTCATTCGTGTTGATTTTAACAGCGGGCACTACGCCAACACCAGCCCACTCAGTCAGGCTGCGCGGTGTGGCAATCTCACCCGCACAGTTTTCCTCGCCAACTTTTGCACGCACCGCGATCAGGCCGCCTTTAACCCAGCCGTAATTTTTCAAATAATTCCCCACACTGCCTATCGCATCAACCGCTTCGTTGGTCAAGTCTGTCTTGTGGTTACCGTTGAAATCGACCGCATATTTTCGATAGCTGCTCGGCATGAATTGCGGTATGCCCATCGCTCCCGCATATGAGCCTCTCACCTCAAGCAGATTGAACTGTTGTTCGCGCGCCAGCAGCAGGTAATTTTCCAGCTCATCGCGAAAAAAATCTGCACGGCGCGGGTAATCGAATGCCAGTGTGGTCAGGGCATCCATCGTACGGTAGTTGCCCATATTCTGGCCATACAGGGTTTCTACGCCGATGAGCGACACGATGATTTCCCGAGGGACACCGTATTTCTTTTCGGCACGAGCCAATGTCTTACGATACTTCTTCCAGAACGAAAGCCCCTGTTCGATGTGATAGTCATTGACGAAGGCTGCACGATATTCCAGCCACGGCTTGATCGTGGAAGGGCGCGAGATCGCTTCGATGATCTGCGGCCTGTAATTCGCACGGTCGAAAAGTTCGGTCAATTCATCACGCTTGAAGTGATGCTTCTCCACCATCTCGTCGATAAACTCAGGAATACCGGGCAGCGTCGCCGAAAATACCGGCATCGCTGACAAACAAGCGATGGATAAAAAAAGGCGGGACAATATTTTCATGACGGGAATTCTAACCTATGCTCGACAGATTGCCTTCATTGCTGGTAAATTTCGTTCTTTGCCGGATAACGGCCCAACCTACCGAGAGCACCATCATGACCACTCAACATCATCGTCTTATTATTCTGGGTTCAGGACCTGCCGGATACACCGCTGCCGTGTATGCAGCCCGCGCCAATTTAAGCCCCGTTCTGATCACAGGCATGGCACAAGGCGGCCAGCTGATGACCACCACCGAAGTGGACAACTGGCCTGCCGATGTGATGGGTGTGCAGGGCCCGGAATTGATGGCGCGTTTCCAGCAGCATGCAGAACGCTTCAACACCCAAATTATTTCCGACCACATACACACGGTCAAGCTTCAACAAAAACCCTTCCAGCTGATCGGCGATGCGGGCAGTTACACCTGCGACGCACTGATCATCTGCACCGGCGCATCGGCGCAGTATTTGGGTCTGCCAAGCGAACAGGAATTCATGGGACGCGGTGTTTCAGGATGCGCGACCTGCGACGGATTTTTCTACCGCGGCCAGGATGTCGCAGTGGTAGGCGGTGGTAATACCGCTGTTGAAGAAGCGCTTTATTTGTCAAATATTGCAAAGCATGTCACGCTGGTACACCGGCGCGAGACCTTCCGGGCCGAGCGTATCATGGTCGATCATCTGATGGAAAAAGTAGCCGCCGGTAAAATCACGCTGCAACTGAACAGCACGCTGGATGAAGTGCTGGGGGACGACAGCGGCGTCACCGGCATGCGCGTGAAAGATGTGCACAGCGGTGAGAAAAAGGATATCGCTTTGACAGGCGTGTTCATCGCCATCGGCCACAAACCCAATACCGACATCTTTGCAGGTCAACTGGAAATGGATAACGGTTATATCCTGACGCGCGGGGGATCGACCGGCAATGCCACGGCCGCCAGCATTTCAGGCGTGTTTGCCGCAGGCGACGTGCAGGATCAAATCTACCGTCAGGCTGTTACCAGTGCAGCGACGGGCTGCATGGCAGCGCTGGATGCAGACAAGTATCTGGCCTCGATCGGTAAACTGTAATCACCTGAAGAATAAACCTGAAAAAAGCAGCTGGCCACAGAAAACACAGAGTTCACATCAATGATGATTGACGATTTTATCGTCACAATCAGAATTGAGTTGTTTCATCAGAGAAAAAAGTTGCAAAGAGTTACCTGTTCACCTTTTTGGTAGTTTCGAAAACACCGTAAACCACATCACGCTCGGTGTGCTCTGTGAGCTCTGTGAGCTCTGTGGCTAGAAATGCGGCTTTTAGGATCAACATGGATGATAGCGGAGAGGATGCCGAGCTGTTTCGCAAGACTATCGGTGATGTCACACCGCTGGCTGAACAGAACCGCATCCTCCCGCATCAACCTGTAACTCAGGCCAGAGTGAGGCGTACTACCTTAACAACCTCGGTACTGGACACCTTATCCGATACTCAGCAAGACGACGCGCCGCAAGAATTTCTGAGCAACGGATTGTCCCGCCTGGCATTGCGCCGCTTGCGACGCTGCGCCGTTCAGGATAGTCTTGATCTTCACGGCAGCACTGTGGATGCAGCACGCGCGCTGCTACAACAGTTTCTGTTTGAAGCTCACATGCACGGGCTGCGTTGCGTGCGTGTGATACATGGCAAGGGGATCAACAGTCGGAACAACGAGGCGGTGCTGCGCACACAAACACGCCACTGGCTTACTCAGCATCCACAGGTACTGGCTTTTTGCGCAGCCTCGCCTGCTGAAGGCGGCAGCGGCGCGGTAATCGTTTTGCTGAAAATCAAGCCTTAGACTTATTCCCCATCACGTAAATCAGATATTCGAAAAACAGATCACACCACTCCAGATCGTTTTCTTTGAGTGAATGCATCATTTTTTCAACTTGCGTAATCGGCCATTTCGGATTGAATGACACCAGCATATTTTCCGAATACAGTTTAAGCGATTCATTCAAACACGCCGCCACCCCACTGATCCCATTGAACATCAGTGCGAGATCCTTATCTGTTTCAGCCTCTGCGGTCAAATTTCCATAAATCTTCGGATATTGCCTGGTGAACTCTATAAATTTGGTGAGCAGGAAAAAAAACTCGCCCTTATTGTCCGGCGTCACCTTATCTCCCAGCATGAAAGGCCCGACAGACAACTCCAGCCAGTAATAACCCAACTTGGGATTGCGATGTTTGGACACACCAACATAGCCATCGCGTGCACTGGCCAGTTTGACTGTATCATCGATCAACAGCTTGTCTGATGGGCGGGTTGCTATTTCCCGCCCTTCCAGCACCTCTGGTTTAACCAGGAAAAAATCCGGAAACTCCTCGTAAAATTTCCCGGAATGCATGTGCTTGCGATAATAGGTATTAAAAACCTCCAGCGCCAACTCGGCATTTTTATTCACATCGTGATAATTAAGTTGACCTTGAGCGCCTGAACTGCGTTGCTGCATAGATTCTTCCCCCCGGATTTTCAGACTTATTTTTTAACTGCCGGTGATAATAACCGGAATAGCTCAAAATGACGTCGATTTTAACTAAAATTTCCGATTATTTTACGCAATGGTCTCGTCTCTCATGCGCAGAGCAGCCTCGATGTCCACCGATACCACCTTGGAAACACCCTTCTCCTGCATGGTCACGCCGACCAACTGATGCGCCATTTCCATCGCTATCTTATTGTGGCTGATAAATACGAACTGGGTTTGCTGCGCCATCCTGGCAACCAGCGCGCACAGCCTTTCGGTATTGGTATCATCCAGCGGCGCGTCCACCTCATCAAGCAGACAAAAGGGCGCGGGATTCAATTTAAACAGGGAAAATATCAGCGCAATGGCCGTCAACGCCTTTTCACCGCCTGAGAGCAAATGTATCGAACTGTTCTTCTTGCCGGGAGGCTGCGCCATCACCTGCACGCCGCCGTCGAGTATCTCCTCTCCAGTCAGCACCAGTCTTGCCTCACCACCTGCAAAAAGAACCGGGAAGTTCACTGCCAGTTGCAAGTTGACCTGATTGAAGGTTTCCATCAAAAGCTCACGCGATTCGCGGTCTATATGCCGGATCGCCTCTTCCAGCGTCGCCATTGCCTCCTGCAAATCCTGAGTCTGCGCATCCAGATAAAGCTTGCGCTCGGACGCGGTTTGCAGCTCTTCGAGCGCTGCAAGATTCACCGCACCCAGTGCTTCTATTGCGCTATTCAACCGAGCCAATTCGTTCTGCATGTTATTGGGTTTCGCACCCGCCAACAAGGGCAACAGAGGCAACTCATCCACGCCCTGCAACTGACTGTCCCATTGCTCAAAATACAAGCGAGCCTCCTGCTCCTTGAGCGCGTGCGCATTAAGCCGCTCGCGCAGATCTGTCAGCTGATGTTCGCAGGACATGCGCTCCTGCTCAAGCTGTTGCAGTTCATTCGTCGCCGCTTCAAGCTGATTTCTTGCAATGCCCAAGGCCTGCTCTCTATTACCGCGAATATGCAGGGCATCCTGCAATGACTGAGTGGCTGCATCGTCACGACAATCCGACAACTCGGCCCGCATATCTTCCATACTTTTCTCGGCAAGCGCCAGGGAATCGGAGATGCGCTGAATATTCGCATTCAGATCCGTGATCTTGTCGGCACAGGTACGGGAGAAAAAATGCGCCTCATGCAGTGCATGTTGCACCTGCTGTGCGAGCGTACGCTGCTCGCGCAAGGTGATGTCCTGATCATGGGCTGAACGCCCTGCCTCATCCACTTGTAGCTGATGAACCGCAAGTTCCTCGCGCAGCAAGGACATTTTTAATGTGATTTCCTGCTGTTGCTGTTGCTCGGCATTCAGCAATCCCGCCACACCCTCGATTTCTGCCGCCAACTGCTGGCCGCGCTCATGACTTTTCTGATGCGCCTGATTAAGCGTAAGTATCTGCATCTGCAGCGCGTGCTGACTCGATCTGGATACATTCACAGCACTTTGCAAGGGCGGGATTTTCAACTCAATTGCCTGATGGTGCTGTTCGGCTTCCTGCACAGCTTGCCGGGCATTCATCACGAAAACTTTGTGCTTCCCCGCATCAGATTCGAGCTGCTCAATCTCACGTTGCCTCGCCAGCACGCCATGCAGCTGACTGTCTGGCGCGTGAAACAGCACGCTGTGCATGCCGATCAAATGACCTTCCGGCGTAACGAGATAGCCGCCTTCCGGCAACTGATCCCGCAAGTTCAAAGCCAGCTTTATGTCTGCCGCAACATAGATGGTTGCAAGCCATTCGCGCAGCGCCGGGTACACTTTCGTATCCTGACATTGCACGTAATCCAGCAACGGGGTCAACTGCGCTGCTGTCCCGGGAGTATCATAAGCTGCATCAGCCGGTTCATACATCGCAACTCTGGCAGGCGGCACATCAGACCAGCTGTCGACCACTCGGGGCAGCGCACTGAGCCGTTCGCGCAACACCGCTTCCAGCGCATTCTCCCAGCCGCTTTCTATGCGTATCAGTTGCCAAAGACGCGGCAAATCGTCAAGGTGATGCTGAGCCAGCCATTCCTGCAATTTTTTGTCATGATCAAGCTGCCGCTGCAATTGCAGCAGCGCATGCAAACGTGCCTCTATCCCGGCAGCTTCCCGCTCCTGCTGTTGCAAAACAGACCGCTGCCGTTGCAGCTCCTGACTCGACTGCGGCAACTGCTCCTGCAAACCTGCCAGATTCTCCTCATAGGCGCCATGTTCCATTTCAGCCTGAACCAGCGCTTCCTTCGCCTGCTGCAATGCCGAGCTATCAGGGCGCGGCAGGGTTTCCTGCTCCTGCAACAGGCGAGACCTTCGCACTTCCAGCTGCTGGATATTGCGCAACAAGTTGTCATGCTGAGCCTGCGCGAGCTGTAGTTGCTGCTGCAATTTCAACTGCTCCTGCTGCAAGTTGTTGTATTGGATTTGCGCAGCACGCGCGGATTCTTCTGCATGCTGCAAACTCCCGCCCTGCGCGCTTTGCTCTGCCTCCAGAAGCTTAAGCTGCGCCTCCTCCTGCTGGCTACGCCAATGCTCGAGCAGACTTATCGACTGATTTTTCTGCTGCTGTTGCTGTTCAATTTGCCGCGCAGCAGTTTCAATTTGCAGCGAGAGTCGCTTTTGCTGTTCTGCCACATGTTTGACTTGCTGCTCCAACCCCGCGATTTCGGCATTCACGCTGTAGAACTCGCCCTGCCTTGCATGCAGCGCATCGGACAACTGAAAATGACTGCTGCGCAGACTCTCCAGACGGTTTTCAATCTCACGCAACTCCGCAGTCTTGGCTTCCAGCCCGGTGCGCGCCTGTTCGATGTTCGCGGCATACTTATCCCGCAGTGCGCCGGCTTCCTGTTTTTTTAACAGCCAGAGCAAATGTTGCGCAGTATCGCGCTCGGCTTCCAGCGTGCGATAATGCTGTGCGACCTCGGCCTGAGTACTCAGGCGCTCCAGTTGTTTATCCAATTCCTGCAGGATGTCAGAGACACGTTGCAAGTTGTCGCGGGTATCCGACAGTCTCTGCGCCGTGTCTTTGCGGCGATCGCGGTATTTCGAAACGCCCGCTGCCTCTTCAAGGAACACGCGCAATTCTTCAGGCTTGGCCTCGATGATGCGCGAGATCATACCCTGTTCGACAATCGCATAGGCGCGCGCACCCAGCCCGGTGCCCAGAAAAATATCCGTCACATCGCGGCGTCTGACCTTCTGATTGTTGATGAAATAACTGGACTCGCCATTGCGCTGCAACACGCGCCCGATAGATATTTCCGCATAGCTTGCCCATTGCCCTCCAGCCTTGCCCAGAGAGTTGTCGAACACCAGCTCGACGCTCGCGCGCGCCACGGGTTTTCGCTTGTCCGAACCGTTGAAAATCACATCTTGCATGTTCTCGCCGCGAAGCGCGTGAGCTCGCGACTCGCCCAATACCCAGCGCAATGCATCGATGACATTCGATTTTCCGCATCCATTGGGACCCACCACGCCGACGATCTGCCCCGGCAGATGAATGTGCGTAGGGTCAACAAAGGATTTGAATCCGGCCAGCTTTATTTGTGAAAGGCGCAATTTGTCAGTCGCAACGATATAATGTGCGCATTTTAACCCAAGCCACCCACCAAATGACCAGCCAAGCCACCAAAAACCTGGAATCCTTCCCCAACCCCCAAACGCTACGCGATTATCACATCCACATGGAAATCCCCGAGTTTACCTGCCTGTGTCCGAAAACCGGCCAACCGGATTTTGCCACGCTGGTTCTCGACTACATTCCGGACCGGCAGTGCGTGGAATTGAAAAGTCTGAAGCTGTATATGTGGTCGTTCCGCGATGAAGGGCATTTTCACGAGGATGTCACCAACCGTATCCTGGATGATCTGATCAATGCCCTGCAGCCGCGTTTCATGCGCCTTACTTCTAAGTTTTACGTGCGCGGCGGGATATTCACCAATGTGGTCGCCGAGCATCGCCAACCTGGCTGGCAACCCGCTCCGTTTGTGGAACTTTCCCGGTTTGCCGGCCAATCGAATACACGCGACTAGCATTTTTCGCTTTTGCGCTAAACCTTTTGCTATAAACGCCGATAATGGTCATACAGTATCATCGCTTACAACCTAATCACCGGAGGTGTAAAATGGCTACCTTGACCATGGACATGAGCAGTTACGAAATCGATCGCAGCGATATGCTCACATACGGCGATGAAATATTGAGCACAGGCTGGAATCCAGCCCTTGATTTGCAACAATACACCGAGAGCCGGCAGGTCATGCCAGCCGACTTGATCGCGGTCGACAGTGAAATGTTCATCAAAAAAATGAACACCATTGAAGCCAGCGCAGAGGTATTCCTTAAAAAGATGTACGCCTGTCAACGTTAACATGCGGCACGACTAATGTCGGGCGCAAATGGAGTCATCACATGCCCGTAACATCCGATCTGCTGCTGCTGCGCGACAAACTGCGCGTATTTGCCGATGAACGCGACTGGGACCAGTTTCATACGCCCAAAAATCTGTGTATGGCCATGATGGTTGAAGCCGCCGAATTGATGGAGCATTTTCAATGGCTGACGCCGGATCAGTCCTGCGATCTGGCAGCCAAAAACAGAGATGACGTTAAAGATGAGCTGGCCGATGTATTGCTGTATCTGATACGCCTCTCCGATAAGCTCGGGGTCGATTTGCTTGAAGCTGCCTTGCTCAAGATTGAAAAAAATGCAAAAAAATACCCGGCGGATACCGTTCGCGGCAGCGCAAAAAAATACAACGAGTATTGATGCCTGAACAAAATCGCATTTGCAGCAGATTAAAACGGACACCAAAAAATGAGCGATACGCCACGCAAGAAGCGCACCACACTAACCGATGCCAGAGTTGAAAAAATCGGCCTTGCCACCGCCAAACTGCACCGCATACTCAAAGAACTCGGACACACACGCCTTCTGGAAAAGTCCGCATCCACCATGCCTGATGCGCGCGAGCGACTTTCCTTTATCGACAAATCCATGCATGATGCATCCGAACGCACCATCAGTGCAGTCGAGTCATCGCTGCCGCTGGCAAGCCAGAACAGGGCCACTTGCAGCGAATTGTCCATGCGCCTTGCAGATACCAACTTCAAGGAAAATCAGCCTCTGATCATGGACGCGATTTCGAAGCTGGGAGAAATTGCAATGGCAGAAGAGACCGTGCGCCACAACCTGATGCAAATCATGGAGGCGCAGGAGTTTCGTGATGTAGCGGGACAAATGGTCAACAAGATCGTGGCGGCCGCCGTCGAAATTGAAAACATCCTGCTCGACATCCTCTTGGAATATGCACCGAATGCACATGACTCGTTGATCAGTACGGCAGGTTTAACCGCAGGGCCCGGACATCAGGCCAGCGTCAACGGACAGGATGAAGTGGATGACCTGTTAGCCTCCCTCGGCCTTTGATCAAAGCCCCCTGAAATCAAAGATGAAACGCAATCCGGACAAAGCCATCAAAAACCCAGACGGGTGGCTTGCGTCACGCGTTCAACTGCTAGTTAAACACAGGGCACAGATTCTACAAATCCTGTTGGCCATGGTCTTTTTTTTACTTTCTGTGGGCAGTCTTCAATACATACCGCAGCTGGCAGTCTGGTTCCACATCAGCGACAAATTTTTCGGCGAAGTGATGGTTTATAGCCTGCCAGCATGGATCATTCTGGCCTTTTTTCTGATTTGGAGATCCTAACGGGATCAAATCAGCACGTTAAGGATTTGCCTGACCACCCGCAGCCTTTAACAGTTGCGCCAAGCCTCCGGGTGCTGCAGCTTGCGCTTCCACCTTTTTTTCTTGCGTCATATCCACAAGATACCCCGCTCCCCATGACAACATGGAGGCAATGACCAGCACCAGTATGCCGCGTGTCGGCCCTTTGGGAATGCCTTGCTCATCCAGATAGCGATGTATATACCAGGCGGCAATAAAAAATACGATGGTGGAAATGATCAGATTCCACATGGAAGGCATTGCAAACATGATTGCTTTTCTCTTAAAGTTGATTGAACGATAACGCTGTCGGCTGCTGTTTACAGTCTTTGCATAAGCATCTTTTCCAGTTTGATCTGATCGGCCGTAAACCCTCGTACACCCTCGGCAAGCTTATCTGTTGCCATCACATCCTGATTCATCTCCCAGCGGAACTCGGCTTCGGTCATCGAGGCAGGACGCGAACTGATCGTGCCGGTATAGCTTAAGCGGCGTTGCAGTACGCCATCTGTGTTTTTCAATTCATCCAGAAACGATGGACTGATCGTCAGGCGGTCGCAACCTGCCAGCGCCAGAATCTCGCCACTGTTGCGAAACGACGCGCCCATGATCGTGGTCGGGTAACCATGCTCTTTGTAATACTGGTAGATGCGTCGCACCGAGAGCACGCCCAGATCCTCTTCTGCGGGTATATCGGTGCGGCCTTCGTGAGCTTTTTGCCAGTCGAAGATACGCCCGACAAAAGGCGAGATCAGCGTGACGCCCGCCTCGGCACAACAACGCGCCTGCGCAAAACCGAACATCAGCGTGAGATTGCAGTGGATGCCTTCGTGCTCGAGTATCTCACCCGCGCGTATGCCTTCCCAGGTGGAAGCGATCTTGATCAGCACTCGCTCGTTTGATATGCCCGCCTCGCTGTACAACTCAATCAGCTTGCGCGCCTTCGCAAGCGTCGCCTGAGTGTCAAACGACAGGCGCGCATCCACCTCGGTGGAAATGCGGCCCGACACAATTTGCAGCACTTTTAGCCCGACGTTCACGGCAAGCTTGTCCATCGCGTCGTGTGCCTGCTGTTCGCGAACAGTGCTTTGCGACTTGGCCCAGCCGAGCGCATCCGCTATCAAAGGCTCGTACTCTGCCAATGTTGCAGCTTTGAGCAATAGCGAAGGGTTGGTTGTCGCATCCTCGGGGCAATGCTGACGTATCGCTTCAATGTCGCCGGTATCGGCAACGATGGCTGTCATCAATTTCAACTGTTCCAACAGATTGGACATTGCTCTCTCGCTTTCTCTCATTGTGATTAAACCCCGGCACTTTCCAGATGCGTCACACCGGAAAATATAATCAGCGCCCCGTCAAACCGGCAGGTGCTGCGCGCAAATATTGCATAGGCCAGGTCGTCGCCTGTCCCAAAGCCTGCGCTGCGGCAAGCGGCCAGTAGGGATTGCGCAGCATTTCACGCCCGAGAAGCACCATATCCGATTGCCCGCTGCGGATGATGTGATCAGCCTGTGCGGGCGATGTGATCAGGCCGACTGCCGCCGTGTTAATCCCCGCCTCACGGCGCACCTTCGCTGCGAATTCGGTCTGAAAGCCGGGGCCTGCAGGAATTTTTGCCGTTGGCAGCAAACCTGCGGATGACACATCTGCCAGATCCACACCCATCGTTTTCAGTATCCGGCACAATTCAACCGTTTCTTCAACACTCCACCCACCCTCGATCCAGTCGGTCGCCGACAGGCGAATCAACAACGGGAGCCGCTCCGGCCATTCTGCCCTGACAGCGCTGACGACTTCCCGAACCAGGCGAGTGCGGTTCTCGAAGCTGCCACCGTATGCATCCTTGCGACGGTTGGACAGCGGAGACAAAAACTGGTGCAGCAGATAGCCATGTGCCGCGTGTATCTCTACCGCCTCGAATCCGGCATCATGCGCGCGCCGCGCGCCGGACACAAACTGGGCGATCACGTAAGCGATACCCGCCTCATCGAGTTCATCGGGCACGGCATAGTTTTCGCCGAAAGACACAGGCGATGGCGCGACGATATGCCAGCCACCCTCAGCCTCAGCAAGCGTGCTCTGCGCCTGCCAGCCAAGGCCAACGCTGGCCTTGCGTCCGGCATGCGCCAGCTGGATGGCGGTCACGCAACCCTGCGTCTTTGAAAAACTGGCGATACGCGCCAAAGGTCCGATATGCTTGTCATCCCATATTCCAAGATCACCATGGCTGATTCTGCCCTCCGGCGTCACAGCCGTTGCTTCGATGATCATCAACCCGGCACCGCCGACTGCGCGGCTGCCGTAATGCACAAAATGCCAGTCTGACGCCACACCGTCATGCGCCGAATACTGGCACATGGGCGGAATGCCGATACGATTGGCAAGCTGAACATCCCGCAACTTGAATGGCTCGAACAGATGGGTCATGACTTTGCACCTTATGAAAACAACGAATAGACTCTAACACACAGCCATTGTTCCGCACATTACGGATTAATGCGCACGACAGACCTTGCTACGCGCATTACAAGTCACACGCGTCGAGCAACAACACCGCTGCCGTCTCGTGTAAAATGTCCGCTTCACAGAGGACATCCATTGGCAAACCCATACCATATCCTTGGTGTATCTCCGAATGCAACAACCGACGAGATCAAGAAGGCTTACCGCTCCCTGGCCATGCGGCATCATCCGGACAGGAGTGAGCATGCGAGCGCAGAAAGCAGATTCGATGCCATCCAGAAGGCGTATGAATTGCTTTCCGACCCCAAAAAACGAGCCGAATATAATCAGAGCACCAGCAACCGCATCATCATCGATCCGGCTGAAGAAGCGGAATCGCTCTGGACTTCGCTGTTCAACCGTTGCGGAATAATACTCCCACCCGACACACTATGAAAAAAATACATCCTGAATTCGCTTACCAGTCCCGCGAACTTGGCATCCAGATCGAAGACACACTGGGCGATCCGCCCGACAGGAAGTATCATGCAACAGTCGTCAAATCCCTGATCGACGAATTCGCCCGCGGCTCGGAAATCGACGATGTCAATCTGTTGAGCTTCGCAATCGTCGATGATCTGAAGTTTAACGATACTGCCGGACTGCTGGCGCAAAGTGATAACTACGACCTCGGCGATGTTGAGGCTGTGATGAGCATGGTTTCATGCAGCAGCGATGCGACAGGCCTTGCGCTGACAACGCTTGCCAAAAAAAATCCCGGCCTGGTACGCCGCGCAATCATCACCGCTTTCCTGTATAAGCATCCGAAACGCTGGTCTGATGAGGATCATTCGCTTGAGACTTTACAAAAGAGCGAAGGTGGCGATGACGAGGACGAAGATCAACTCACACCGGGACACGACATCGAACATCTGTTCGACTCAAACGGAGGCGAAAATGTCTGATCAAAAAACCAATCTCCCCGCAATCAGCCGCCAGATCACCGAACTGGTTCTGGCAGGCTCACCTGCTCACGCAGAAGAGACTTTCAGCGAGGCCGCAGAACAGTTCGGCGATCTGGCCATCGTCGAGGTGCTGGATGCGCTGGAACCCCAGGTCGCGTCCATGCACTTGTCTGCCTTCGATGGCGGCAAGTTATCGCTTGCCACGCTGTTGATTTCGCCGAAAGCCTGGGCACAGAGCCTGGCATTTTTCGCGGCGCCCTGGAGCGAGGACATGATAGAAGACGAGCCCGAGCTTTTGTCAGAAGCACTGTTCGCGCATATACACGGCATCCTCTTTGCCAGCGAAGATCTGGACAGGCGTGCCGCGCTGATACATGAGGCGCTGGCGACCGATTGGGGAACGACCGCGTTTGCCGCGCTGTTCTCGACAGCCGCGGAAGAAATCGTCGAGCTTGCCAATGAAATCCACGATCGCGGCCCATACAGCAGCGGCCAGACTTCATCCGATCACGACATCGTGCCGTTGGCCCTTGCCGTTGCGCGCAGCGATCCTGAAGCCTGGGATCGCGTGCTGTTCGAACTGTTCCCAAACTGGCAGCCGGGCGAGAATCCATTTCAAGCCGACGAAGCTGAAGAAGAGGTGGACAGCGATGATGCGCGCGGATACGAGTATGCACCAAGCCGCACCACACAGGAGTTACTGTTGCGCCTGCGCAAGCAAGTGCCAAGCAGGCAGATAGACACTCGAGGCAACCGCCCCAGCCTGGGTGAGGATATTTTTGCGTGATGCGTATTAGCCAGGCTTTATGAAACTCGCAAGTCACACCCCGCGCATCCCGCATCTGGTTCAGGCGCTCGAAGCGCTGGCACAAAAATCAGGCAACAGCGAAGCTGCCGACGTACTGTTGCATGAACTCGCCGGCATCACCGTGCTTGTCGCTGGCAAATTCACCAACGACAGAACGGCAGACGGCCTGCTCGACGCGTTTTACCTGACGATAGGATGCGTCTCGCTTGGCATCAGCCTGAACAGCGATGAATCAATATTACCGTTTTTACTGAAACACGGCGCCGAACATGTGTTCCAGATGGGATTCCGGCACATCAAGGAACTAGCCAGCCTGCCTGCGCAAACCCTGATTGCGGATTTTGACAACGATCCATACATACAGCAGCGCAACATCAAGGCGCTCTTCTCCGAGATCTGCCGCGCCGATCCCAATTCGTCGTGGACGGGCGACGAGTCATACAGAAAAGAACTGCTGATCAGGCGCGAAAACCAGGACATCATCGCCTGCGCAAAATGGCTGCGCAAAAATCATTTTGCCGGTGCGATTGTGGACAGCGATCTTGATGCCAGTGCAGTGATCGCCATCGCCGTCATGTTCGCCATCCTGAATGACGGGCGCATCGTTGCCCGCACCGGGCAAAAGGATATCGAAGAGCTGATCAGGCGCGCCCGCGAAATCAAACCCGATGCCGAAACCGGCTGGCAGGCGCTGCTCAAAAAATCTCCGCCCGAATATCAGAGCCTGCTGCGCGAGCGCATGGACGAATTCAAAAAATCCATCGTCAAGAAAATCCTGTCGAAAACAAAAGCAGAAAAAATCATCACAGAGATACAGAATTGCTACGCGGGCGTGGAACAGGATGTCGACTACGACTGATGCATGAAAGTGTATATATCGTTATTGGGACGCGGGATTATTTATTGGGCGCAGGAAGCGACAACTCCGTGCACTGGGAAGCGCACCCTGCACATTAAACCAGCTCGCCCCACAAATCGTGAGTATCGGAATCGGCAATCACGACTTCTACCATGTCGCCGACCTTCAGATGCTGGCCGTCGTTGATATAGACCTGACCGTCGATTTCAGGCGCATCGGCAAAACTGCGTGCAATCGCACCCTCCTCGTCCACTTCATCAACCAGCACCGTCATGGTCTTGCCAATTTTGAGCTTTAAACGTTCTTCGCTGATTTCTTCCTGCAGCAACATCAGGCGCGCCAGGCGTTCCTGCTGAACTTCGGGCGGGATGTGATCAGGCAACTCGTTGGCAACAGCGCCTTCCACAGGCGAATAGGCAAACGCGCCCACGCGATCAAGCTGCGCCTCTTCAAGGAAATCGAGCAGCTCTTCAAACTCTTCTTCAGTCTCGCCCGGGAAGCCCACGATGAAGGTGCTGCGTAGCGTCAGCTCGGGGCAAATCTCGCGCCACTTCTTGATGCGCGCCAGCACACCATCACTGTTGCCGGGACGTTTCATCAACTTTAGGATGCGCTGATTCGCGTGCTGAAACGGTATATCCAGATACGGCAATATTTTCCCTTCTGCCATCAACGGGATCACTTCATCCACATGGGGATAGGGATATACGTAATGCAGACGCACCCATACGCCCAACTCACCCAGCGCCACTGCCAGCTCCGTCATACGGGTCTTGAGCGGCCGGCCGCCCCAGAAGCCTGTGCGGTATTTCACGTCGACCCCATAGGCGCTAGTGTCCTGCGAGATCACCAGCAATTCCTTCACGCCTGATTTGACCAGATTCTCAGCTTCCTGCATCACATCTCCCACAGGGCGGCTGTCCAGATCGCCGCGCATGCTGGGAATGATGCAGAAGGTGCAGCGATGATTGCAGCCTTCTGAAATTTTAAGATAAGCGTAATGCTTGGGCGTGAGCCTTATGCCCTGAGGGGGAACTAAGTCCGTATACGGGTCGTGGGGCCCTTCGACATTACTCAGGACAGGCCCTTCGACATAGCTCAGGACAGGTTTGGGCAGATGCAGATGCACCGCCTCCATCACTTCATCGGTCGCGTGCGGACCTGTGACGGCGAGCACTTTGGGATGCGCTTCGCGCACCACGTCGCCCTTAGCACCCAGACATCCCGTGACGATCACTTTGCCGTTTTCCGCCAGCGCTTCGCCGATCGCATCCAGCGATTCTTCCACCGCGCTGTCGATAAATCCGCAGGTATTCACCACCACAAGGTCCGCGTCCTCGTAGCTTGCGGAAATCAGATAGCCTTCGGCGCGCAGGCGCGTCAATATGTGTTCGGAATCCACCGTTGCCTTGGGACAACCCAGTGAGACGAAACCTACTTTTGCAATTGTATTATTCATTTAAGCACCAACCAAAAGATTGACCAGATATATTGAGGACACGCCAGCTACGATCAGCAACACCTGTTCCAGCGTGTCGCGCAGACTCGTGCGCTGATGAAGGCCAGGAATCAGGTCGGCCACCGCAACGTAGATCAGGCTCGCAGCAGCCAGCCCCAACAAGGTCGGCACCACGTTCTGCACGGATTGCAGCGCGTAATAGGCCAGCACGCCGCCCACCAGCGTCGCCAGCGTGGACAGCATATTGAGTGCAAGCGCCTGTGTCTTGCTGTAGCCCGAATGCAACAGAATCATGAAGTCACCGACCTCCTGGGGAATTTCGTGCGCGATGATGGCCAGGGCCGTCACGATGCCCAGATGCACGTCGGTGATGAATGCGGCGGCGATGATCACGCCGTCCACAAAATTATGAAACGTACCGCCGACCAGGATCATCAGGCCGCTGCGGCCATAGGCATGCTTTTCATGCGGCTCATGCACTTCGCAATGGTCATGGTGACAATGCCGCCACAACAACAGTTTTTCAAGTATGAAAAACAAAAGGATGCCGGCCAGTATCGTGCCGCTCAACGCTGCGCCATTCTTTGTCAGATGGATCGCTTCGGGCAGGATGTCGAGAAACACCGCGCCCAGCAACGCACCGATCGCGTAACTGACCAGCGCATTCATCCAGTGTGCGCGCGCGTTCAACGCAAACAGCGCGGCACAAGAAACACTCAGCGCGCCGCCCAACAGACTGGATGCAACTATCCACAGCAGAACGGTCATGGGTTCATTCAAAAATCAAGGCCTTGGATTATAACTGATTGCGTCGATTCAAATCAGCTTAACAACCTTAAACAAGCCGCCACGAATGACTACTGCCCATAAAACCCCCCCCAGGTCTAAAGCCTGAGGGATAACTTAAAACAGGGGAGTCTGCACACCGGATCAAAGGGGGATAGGAGTTGAGCCGATATTCCCGACAATATTACTCTGGTATTTATTTTAAATCAACAACCTTCTGAGCTTTGATCACGACAACACTTGGTTCAATGCATAAATTGCGCTCATCCCAGATTGTCCATTAGAACGAAAACTCGTCATTTCCGCCTTCGCGGGAATGACGGAGCTAATGGATTATTTGCATTCATCACTCTTGCATGCTTAATAAATCAAATTAGCTCGAAAGGGCTAATGCATTTTATAAAAAAAGCATCAGATTAGTCCGATCGGACTAATGCGTTTTTCTTAGGCATTGAATATAATGTGCCTGCAATACATAAAAATTCGTTTCAAATTATTTTTAACTTACATATTGAGGAAATACATCATGAATGCAAAAATGACAGCAATAGCACTGGCCGTAACGCTCGGCCTTGCGGCGGGCGCAGCACAAGCAGCGGTCGACAACACTCAGATCAACTCAAACTGGAGTGGTTCTAATACGGCCGGTTGGGACAGTGGTTTTATCTCCGGTTCAAAAACGAGCAGCTTCTCGGATTACTTCACTTTCTCTATTCCTTCAGGCGCAGGCACATCGGGCGGAGCAAGTGCAATTTCTGGCTATACAAAGTTTTTCACAACCAATGTAAATATTTCTGAGTTTGAACTTGAGGATGTCACTGGTATGAGCACAGCACAAATCCAAAGCGACTCTGAAAACGTCGTTGCCAATGGATCTACTGGCAGCACCGCATTCTTGTCATTCTCCGATCTTAACCCCACGCACACCTATGCACTTGAACTCGAAGGCACCTTGGCAAACAACGCCACGCACGGCTCTTATTCCGGTAACGTATCGATCGATCCTGTTCCTGAAGCCAGCGAGTGGGCCATGATGGCATCCGGCCTCGGTCTGTTCGGTTTCATCGCTTCACGCCGTAACAAAAAAGCAGCGTAAGCACTGTTTACACTGCGCCCGCCATCTTGCAAGATGGCGGGCTTTTTCATTTACACACCCAGATTTTGTTTCATTGCCGCCGAATTGACCCGAAAGGGCTAATGCATTTTATAAAATATGCATCAGATTAGTCCGAATGGACTAATGCGTTTTGCATAGGTATTGGTTACAATACGGCCAAGATACATAAAAATTCAGTTACAGATTAATTTTAATTTAATATTTTTTGAGGGATAGCAATCATGAAAGCAAAAATGACAGCCGTAGCTCTGGCCGTGACGCTTGGCCTTGCGGCCGGTGCAGCAAATGCAACAACAACCTCTAAACTTACAGGCACTTCCTTCCAATTTGCAGATGGCAAAATGGCGAAGGGATCCTTCAGCGATGTTTTTAGTTTTACTGAAGAGACCGCGGGCAAGATGACAGGATTTTCTCTGAATGATACCAAGAATGGCTACAGCGCAATCAGTTACACATTATATGACGTGACCGACGCAAAGACCATTTATTCCGGAAGCGGAGCTGTTGGTTCGGCTGGTTTTAACGAGTTGTATAACTCAGGTGCCACGTTTACTCTTACCGTAAAAGGGACCGACATCATGACCAATGCCAATTATCATGGCACCATCAGTACATCGCCTGTGCCTGAGGCGAGCGAATGGGCAATGATGGCATCCGGTCTCGGCCTGTTGGGCTTCATCGCTACACGCCGCCGTTCCTCCAGCGCGATTTAATTTAGATTAAAGGATTACTTAAAATGAAGAACTATACTAAACAATTCTCCGGGATCGCATTGGCGATTGCGCTTGGCCTGTCAGCCGGTGCTGCGAGTGCTGCCACTTATAACAATCTTGACACCACACAACTGGATGCTTTGGGCGTCGCTTTTTCCCAGACTTATAACACGGGAGATACATTCAATGACATCTTTACCTTTACAGTGCCCACGAATAACACCGTCAACGCAACTCTGTCTTTTATAACAACGAATGTTTCCATCAGCAGCTTCAGTTTGCTTGATCCAAGCAATGCTGTTGTACCAACAACTCTTGACTTGTCTGGTGGCATCGGAGCTCCTTCACTGACCACAGGCAACCTTAGTATTGGCGGAACTTATAAAGTGGATGTGGTTGGAACGGCGTTGGTTAAAGATGCTAATTATACAGTCGGCGTGACGGTCAGCCCTGTTCCTGAACCAACAGAAAGCGCATTGATGCTGTCCGGCATCGCAATGCTGGGTTTCATCGCTTCACGCCGCAACAAGAAAGCTGCGTAAGCACTGTTTCAAGCTTCAAGTAAAAGCCCCTCGGCGAGGGGCTTTTTTATTTGCTACTTTGCAAGCCAGATGAAGCTGCCCATGCGTCCTGTCACGCCGTCACGCCGGTAGGAAAAAAACAATTCAGACTCACGGTAAGTACAGCGATCTCCGCCGTAAATCTCTTTGATGCCAAGCGCATTCAATTGCCTTTTCGCCAGCGCATAAATGTCTGCCTGATATTTGTCACCCTCTCCCTTTGAGTGCGAGGGTGTAAATGCGCCAGCCGCAGCGCTATCTGCATTCACAAATGCAGCATATACCTCAGCACCCACTTCAAATGCCAACTGGCTGATTGCAGGCCCCAGCCACGCCATGAGGTTTTCCGGCGCCACTTCCATTGCAAGCACAGTGGCTTCGATGACGCCAGCCGCAAGTCCCCGCCATCCGGCATGCGCAGCACCCACCACCGTGCCTGCCTTATCGCACAACAGGATGGGCAGACAATCGGCGGTCATCACCACGCACACCCCGCGGCGGGCGATACAGGCATCGGCCTGCGGAAGGCAAACCGCCCTGTCGGCATCGGCCACTACTGCGCCATGCACCTGCTGAAGCCACACGGGTTCACTGGGAAACAAGCTTGCGAGTCTCATGCGGTTCTGTTCCACCGCAAGCGATGAATCCCCCACATGGCTTGCAAGGTTCAGGCTGTCATAAGGCGCACGGCTTACGCCGCCTTGTCTTGTGGTCTGTATCGCCCTGACATTGGCGGGCGCTGGCCAGTCGGGGATGATCAGATGTTCACTCAGACGCATTTAACACACGCTCGATTTGCTTCAACAACTGTTGCATGTCTTCAGGCAGCAGCGCATGCCATTCCATTATTTCGTTTGTGACCGGATGCATCAGTGCCAGACGGGTGGCGTGCAGCGCCTGACGCGGAAAGTGAGTCAATATGTCGCGCAATTGCGGCACGCATTTCTGTGGGCCTTTCAGATAGACGCTATCGCCCACCAATGGATGTTTGAGATAACTCATGTGCACGCGGATCTGGTGGGTGCGCCCGGTCTCCAGCGTGCAACGCAGCAGCGTGCAACTGGGATAGGATTTTTCGACCTTGTAATGCGTCATCGCAGGTTTGCCGCTTTCAGTCACCGCCATCTTCACGCGATTGGACGGATGCCTGCCTATCGGCTCATCCACATAACCGCCGTGCTGCAACTCGCCATGCACCAAGGCCAGGTATTCGCGCTTCACGCTGCGCTCCTGCAATTGTCGCACCAGATGAGTTTGCGCGGTCAACGTCTTGGCGACCACCAGCAAGCCGCTGGTATCCTTGTCCAGACGATGCACTATCCCTGCGCGCGGCACGCCCGCCAGTTGCGGCGCATGATGCAGCAGGGCGTTGAGCAACGTGCCCTGCCAGTTACCACTGCCCGGATGCACCACGAGACCCACCGGCTTGTTGATCACCAGGAGCTCGTCATCCTCATGAACGACATCCAGCGCAATGTCCTCGGCCAGATAGGGCTGATCGGACAGCTGGACTTGCGGCAGCACGGAAAGCTTCTCGCCGCCCCACACTTTCTGTTTGGAAATGGCGGGCGCACCGTCCAGCAACACCTGCTGCTGAGCTACCCATTCCTGCAGGCGGCTGCGCGAATACTCGGGCAACAATTTGGCCAGCGTCTGGTCGAGGCGAAGGCCGGCACAATCGGCGGGCACGACGAAATGGATGATATCTTCGTCAGGTGCGTTATAATCTTGCATATTTTTTTCGGATTCAGTCATGCGCCATAGTTTAGCTGTATTTTTGTTGCTTACGTTAACTGCTTGCAATATGTTCAGTCCGCTGCCGACCGGAGAGCCGTCCGATGCGACCAGTCACATGTCTGCGGAAGAGCTCTATCACCATGCAAAAGGTGATCTTGACGATGGCGATTATACCAATGCAATCAAAACCTATGAAACGCTGCAGTCCCGCTTTCCTTACGGACAGTACGCGCAGCAGTCCATGCTGGAAATGGCCTACGCCTATTATCGCACCGGAGAGCCTGATCCTGCGATATCCACAGCCGACCGCTTCATCAAACAATTCCCCAACCATCCGCATATCGATTACGCCTACTACGTCAAAGGTCTGGCTACATTCAACGGCGAAACCACCCTGCTGAGCACGATCTCAGGTCAGGACGCAGCCGAACGCGACCCGCAATCCCAGAAGGATTCGTTCAATGCATTCAAAGAGCTGATCACGCGTTTCCCGAACAGTATATACACGCCTGACGCGCGCGTACGCATGGAGTATCTGACCAATGAACTGGCAAGACACGAACTGCATATCGCCGAATACTACCTGCGTATCGGCGCTTACATTGCCGCAGTGAATCGGGCGCAAGGCATCTTTACCGAATACCCGACCAGCCCGTCGACACGGCCCGCGCTGGAAATCATGATAAAAGCCTACGATGCAATGGGTTTAACCCAGTTGCGCGACGATGCCAAACGGGTGCTTGCCAACAACAATTCTTCAATTCCTGACAACAATGCCGGAAAGCCAGTCAGACACTGGTGGCAATTCTGGTAATGAAATTCTGCCCCAACTGCGGCGGCGCAATTGAGCTGCGCATCCCTCCGGACGATAACAGGGCACGGCACATCTGCACCGCCTGCAACGTGGTGCATTACCAGAATCCCAGGCTGGTGATTGGAGCCATTCCAATATGGCAGGACAAAGTGCTGCTCTGCCGCCGCGCCATCGAACCGCAACATGGCAAGTGGACATTGCCGGGCGGCTTTATGGAAAACGGCGAAAGCACTGCCCAGGCAGCAATACGCGAGACGCTGGAAGAAGCCTCTGCACGTATTGCGATCATCGATCTTTATTCGATGTACAGCCTGCCCTACATCGATCAGGTCCACCTGTTGTTCAGAGCCGAACTGCTCGATCTGGATTTTGGCCCTGGACAGGAAAGTCTGGAGGTCCGGCTGTTCAGTGAAACTGAAATTCCCTGGGATGAACTGGCCTTTCGCCCGGTGCGCTACAGCCTGGAACATTATTTCACTGAACGCGAGCGCGGCAAGTTCAACTTGCATATGGGTGAACTGACACCCGTTAGTGCCACAGCTCGTGCAACCGCTATATAATCGCACAAACCTTTCTGCGCCTGGACACAACATGAACCTCATACGCATTTCTATCGCACTCACCCTGCTCGCGCTGAGCGGCTGTGCGTCGACATCGGCAAAAAATCCTGCCGACCCCTTTGAATCGTTTAACCGTGGCGTATACAAGTTTAACGACACCCTGGACCGCGCCGTCGCAAAACCCGTCGCAAAAGGTTACGACAAGGTCATGCCCGATACCGCCAAGATGATGGTGACAAATTTTTTCTCCAACCTGAATGATGTTATCGTTACCGCAAACGATCTTCTGCAATTAAAACTCAGACAGGGCTTCTCGGACGGCATGCGCGTACTGGTCAATTCCACACTCGGTATCGGCGGACTGGTGGACGTCGCCTCCATGCAGCTGCCAAAACACAATGAAGACTTCGGCCAGACACTGGGCTATTGGGGCGTGAAGAGCGGGCCTTATCTCATGCTGCCAGTATTAGGGCCCAGCTCGTTCCGCGATGGCATCGGCTTGTACGTCGACGGCATTACAAGCCCAATATATCGCGATGTGCCCAAGATACGCACCCGCAACCAGCTGTACCTGACTGAGATGGTCAACCAACGCCAGCAACTGCTGTCCGACGAAAAGGTCATGGAAGGGGCGATACTGGATCGCTATGCCTTCATCCGCGACGCCTATTTGCAGCGGCGACAAAATCTGGTCTACGACGGCAATCCGCCGCGCGACATATATGATGATGACAGTTCGGATTCGGACAGCGACACTGCGACACCCGCACCATCCAAGCCATCCTCAGAGTCACCGACAACACCTTAATTTCAGGCATAAAAAAAAGCCCCCGGCAAAGCCGGGGGCTTTTAAATACAAGACAATCAAAAAGCTGTTATATCCTGGTTGCGTTTGCTGCGAGCAGCGATAAAGCCAAGCAGGCCTAAACCTGACAACAGTAACGCCGACTCAGTTGGCTCAGGAACCGGCGAAAGATTGATGTCAGCATGATAGCCACCCAGACCATACGCACCATTACCAGGGCCTGTGGCCATACCTTCCATTTCGAGCACATAATTGCCTTTTGCCAGATTTCCGAAGTTGAGATTCGCATAGATCCCGGTATTCGAAGACTGCGCAAGGAAATGTATGTCGTCATCTATCGCTGCCTGTGCAGGTGTCATGAGTTCCATTTTGGTAATGTTCGCGTTGAAACCCGTAAAGGCAAAGTTCGCGATCGCATCCGCACCCAGATTACGAGAGGATGACGTCTGGAATGTCCACAGATCCTCAAAGCCAAGATTTTTACCATTGCTAATGGTATTGGTAACATTAGCCTGGAAGTAGTTATCCCCCATTGAGAGGACACCCAAGTTCTGGTTGCCTGCGTGAGCAGCACCTGCAAACCCAAGCGATGTAGCCAGCATAGCAGCCGTCATTTTTGCAGTCATTTTTGTATTCATGATTTTCTCCTTAAACAAAATTTAATTGCGCAATTAATCTTAGTAAGTCGCCCATTACAAAACTCGGGCTTAATGCAAAGAGTATTAGCCAAAAGTTATCAGCTCATAAAACTCACTGAAACCCCCTTGCTGGCACGCACAATAATGATCAGTCGCAAGAAAGACAATATGCACAAATACCTATGCCATAATGCATAGACTCTTTGGATCATTCGATTCAGCGTTCTGATTCACCCCCCAGCCTCAATACCTTTTGCCGGACGCCCGATTTCTCCCAAGCCTCATTCAATCCATCCGAATCATTTGATCTATTGCCAAATTGCGCAGATAATTTTGTACAAGGATTCACATGCGACTCGTTGGATACTTTGATTGACTCATCAAAAGGAGGATCATCATGCAAAACGATACACTGGAAGCCGATGTAAAGAGCGCCATCGAACAGGGTCACGATGTGCAGGAACTGGTCAAACAGCTGACCTTGCGCCGTATCAGTGCACATTCGCTTGACATCGAATCATTGCAAAAAATCGCAGCCAGCGTGCTGCGCGGCGCGCGAGCCGGTGTGCAAAAAGAACTTAACTTGTCAGCGGCGCAAGCCAAAACAGCACGCGTACAACTCAAGCAGGCCGTTGCAGGCCTTGATGCAGCACTGGCACAAATAGCTTCCGCATCAAAGCTCGCTATGGAAGAGGCAACAAGCCGCGCGCAAAAGTTCTCAGGCGAAGATCTGGCGCGCGCGCGCGAAAATCTGGGAAGCCTGGAAACCATGTTTCTGGAAACCTTGCAAACCTCCGCATCCAGCGCTAAGGATGCAGCAGGGGAAATCCTGCACGACATCGCAGCTCACAGCCGCACACAAGGTTCCGCGGTAGGCGCGCAACTCAAGGAAACGCTGTCCGTCATCGCACACCAGTTGGGGGCAGCAGGACGCACCCAGGCCGTGGCAGGCCTGCATCTGGCGCAGGCTACTTCGGATTTACTGCGTCAAATCGCCGCCGGCGTGTTAACAGGCGTTGCCGAACACGTCAAACCAGAAGTGCACAGCAAGGAAAACTGATGCTATTGCAGGCACTGGTTGCAGTACGCGACTTATCCCGCTTGCACGACATCGCTGCCATCCTGATCCGTTACGGTTTCGGCGACGTCGTAAACCGCATGGGGCTCACCCACGCGCTTGAGCGTGCCGGGTTTCACAGACACAACAAGTCTGAGCATGCGCACCTTCCGGCATCCGTCAGGGTGCGGCGCGCGCTGGAAGAACTGGGTCCGACCTTCGTCAAGCTGGGACAGTTGCTTGCCACCCGCGTGGATTTGTTCGAACCCGAATGGATAGCCGAATTTGGCAAGCTGCAGGACAGCGCACCCCCTGTGCCTTATGCCGACATCCGTGAACAGCTCACCGAAGACCTGGGTGCGCCGCCCGAAGAGATATTTGCGCACTTCAACCCAGAACCGATTGCAGCCGCTTCCATCGCGCAGGTTTACCGGGCCCGAACAGAGGACGGTAATGAGGTGATCATCAAGGTGCGCCGCCCCGGCATCAGGCCTGTGATTGAAGCCGACTTGCGCTGGCTTGCACGGCTCTCGGAACTTGCCGAATCGGAAAGTCCGGAATTGCGCATTTTCCGCCCTAAAGATATGGTGCGACAGTTTGCACTATCGTTAAGGCGCGAGCTGGATTTTTCCGTTGAATGCCGCAATGCCGAACATATCTCGCAAAATTTTCAAGGATATCTGGGCGCTGTTCCCCCAAACACCCCGATCATCGTCATCCCTTCTGTCTATTGGCAATGGACCGGCGAGCGGGTATGTGTACAGGCGTACATAGAAGGCATACCCGGGCGACAGCTTAAGGCAGTTGACGAGGCGGGGCTGGATCGCAAATTGCTTGCCAGGCGCGGCGCACACGCGGTGTTGAAGATGATCGTCGAGGACGGATTTTTTCATGCCGACCCGCACCCCGGCAACGTATTCTATTTGCCCGGCAACCGCATCGCCTTCATCGATTTCGGCATGGTGGGACGACTTACCGAAGAGCGCCGTGACCAATTGATCCACCTGCTGCTGGCACTGGTTCGTCATGAACCAAAACAGGTGCTCGATGTGCTGCTGGACTGGACAGGCGACGGCGTGCAGGATGAAGCCAGCCTCACGCTGGAAATCCAGACTTTCCTCGATCAATACCACGGCGTGCCGTTGAAACGGCTCAGCATAGGCGGCATGCTTTCCGACATGGTGGCCATATTGCGTCAGCATCAGCTGATGCTGCCTGCCGATCTTGCACTGCTGATCAAGGCATTTATTTCCCTGGAGGGCATGGGCCGGGAGCTTGATCCCGATTTCGATATCGCCGGTGAAGCCATGCCCATGCTGGAAGAATTATTGCATGCGCGTTATACACCCGCAGCCCTCATCAAACGCGGAGGACGCGCTGTTGCCGAGGCATTGTCCCTGATCGCAGGTCTGCCTCACGATCTCTCACGTCTGTTGCGCGCCGCCCGACGCGGAAGACTGGAAATCCACATCGATGTGACTAATTTACGCCATGTCGGCAACCAGCTCGACGGGGCTGCCAATCGCATGGTGATAGGCATCGTTGTCGCAGCGCTCATCGTGGGCTCTTCCATCATCATGACCGTGCCTGGCGGACCTCATCTGTTTGGCTTGCCTGTTCTGGGTCTGTTCGGTTTTATCAGCGCGGTAATCGGCGGCCTGTGGCTCATCCTATCCATCTGGCGTAGCAGCCGGGCCGACCGGGAATAGTCAGCGTCCGGCGCGCAAGGCAGCAATGCGCTCATCCAGCGGAGGATGCGTCATGAACAAGCGGCTGATCCCACCCCCACCCGAGATACCCATTGCCGCCATTTGAGATGGCAAGGAAACCTGCCCATGATTGACCTTCAGGCGTTCCAATGCCGCAATCATCTTTTCACGGCCGGCAAGCGCGGCACCGCCTGCATCGGCGCGAAATTCGCGATGGCGCGAAAACCACAACACGATGATGCTGGCCAGCACGCCCAGTACCAGCTGGGCGACGATTTGGGCAATGAACGAACCGATACCGGGACCACGCTCATCGCCCTCTTTGCGCAGCAACGAGTCCACAAATATGCCGAACAGCCTGGAGAAAAACACCACAAAAGTATTCACCACACCCTGAATCAAGGTCAGCGTCACCATGTCGCCATTGGCAACGTGACTGATCTCATGCGCCAGCACCGCTTCCGCTTCATCGCGGCTCATGCTGGCAAGCAGCGCCGTGCTCACTGCGACCAGCGCGTTATTCCTGTTCCATCCGGTGGCAAACGCATTCACATCCGGCGCATCATAAATCGCCACTTCCGGCATGCCGATGCCAACGGATAACGCCTGACGATGAATAGTGTCCATCAGCCAGCGTTCGGTCAGATCAGCAGGTGTCGTGATGATCTTTGCGCCCACCATATGCCTGGCTGACCACTTGGACATGAACAGTGAGATGATGGAACCTGCAAAACCGACCACCAGAGACATCAGCAGCAGCGCGTTGAAATTGATCGCGCCACTTTGATCCAGAACGCGATCAACACCTAACAGACGCAGGGTAATATTGATCACAAACAAAACTGCGAGATTGGTCAAAATGAACAGAAAAATTCGTTTCATGATGAACTCCTAAAAAATAGCAATTTCACGACGAACAAGATGGGGGGGGGAACCATGTATTTTCAAGCGCCCGAGCAACGAATGAATCCCCCTTTATACCACGCACATCTTGACAATAGCAGGTTTCGCCAACTAAGCTCTCACCATGCTATCTGCCTTCAATCAAAATATGCAAATGTCGATGATCGATCCCATCACCGGCTTTTTCAACCGTGCCGCGTGCTTTAACAAAATTTCACAGCTGGCCGCGCAAGCCACATCCGGGAGCCCACTCTCTGTTATCTGGATCTCGCTTGATCGAATCAAACTGGTCAATGAATCCTTCGGACATCAAGGTGGAGATATGGTGATCTTTCAGATCGCCAGTCGCCTGCGAGACAAGACAGGTACCGATGCGCTGTGGTTTCGCATAGCCGGTGACGAGTTCGTCCATCTCTCACCGGCCTGCGATCCCGATCAGGCAGAACAACTCGCTGCCATGTTGCTGAATGAGATTCAGATATCTCTGCCTTTTAACAGCCTGGCACTCCATCCTTCAGCCAGCCTGGGTGTTGCAACGCTTGAAAGTAACGAGCCGCCTTCTGCCTGTCTTGAAAGAGCCGATCACGCGATGAAATCAGCCAAACGCGCAGGTGGCAGATGCGTGGTCGTTTCAGGCACCGAGTCCATACCTGGGCGCATGGGTATACACCTGGCTCACCACGAACTGCAAATCGAAAACAAACTGCACCAGGCCATAGCGCAAGGCGGATTAAATCTGCATTACCAACCCGTCATTGCTTCTGATGGACGCATCGTGTCCTTCGAGGCGCTGATGCGCTGTACCAGCCATAATCTCTCACCTGCCACATTCATACCCATCGCCGAAAAAACGGGTTTGATTATTCGCCTGGGTGAATGGAGTTTGCTCGAAGGCGCGCGCTGTGCCCGCAGGCTCGACGCGACCGGACGGCGTACAACGGTGTCGATCAACATTTCACGTGCACAGTTTGCCACACACAATTTTCCGCAGACGCTGCATGCCGCACTGCTTTGCGCCGACGTCAACCCGCAACTGATTGAACTGGAACTCACCGAATCCCTGTTCATGGACAATTCCAGCATCGTACAGTCTAATTTGCGCGCCACACAGGAGACAGGCGTTAATATTGCCATCGATGATTTCGGAACAGGCTATTCCTGCCTGGCAACACTCAAAGACATCCATGCCGGAAAACTCAAGATAGACCGTGCCTTTGTCGTTGCACTGCCCTATGATAAACGCGCATTTTCTGTGGTTAAAGCGATCGCCCGCCTTGGTTCAGATTTAGGCATGCTGGTTGTCGCAGAGGGCGTTGAAAGTCAGGAGCAAGTTGAGTCATTGTTTGATGCCGGCGTTCACGCGATACAGGGATATATACATGCCAGACCGATGCCTGAAGACACGCTACTAACATGGATGCAGAACAGAAAATGACAACTCCACACTCGGCTGTTGAAACGCAACTTGAAGGTTCACTGGATAAAATCGGCATTCCGCCGCGCCCTGCGATACTTGATCGCATCAGCGAAGAAATACGCAAGGATGAACCCGATCTCAGCCACCTCACCGGCATTATCTCCTCCGATGTGGCCCTTGCAGCCAGTCTGATCAGCATCACTAACTCACCCTACTTCGGTTTTCACGGTCGCGTGCATACAACCCGCGAAGCCCTGATGATTCTGGGACTCAATGTCACCAGCAAGGCAATCACTGGCATCATCATGCGTCGCGCTTTCCCGAGCTCTCCGCATCTTGAACGCTTCTGGGATGCATCGGCCCGTATCGCCCGACTTTCCGGCTGGCTCGCACAGCGAATCAGAAACAGCGCGTTGCGGGCTGACGATGCCTACACCTTTGGCCTGTTTCGCGATTGCGGCATACCCATCCTGATATCAAGGTTTCCAGGCTACCTTGATATCCTGAACCAAGCCAACCATGACGCCGTCAAAAGCTTCACCGCGACAGAAGACTTTTCCCTTCCCACCAATCATGCCGTCATAGGCTATTTGCTTGCACAAAGCTGGTGGCTATCCGAAGAAACCATCATGTCCATCCGCCACCACCATGATCTTGATGTGCTGTGCAGCGCCGCCATCCCCCCCTCGCTGAACAGCCGTTACATGATTGCGATCGCACAACTGGCCGAGCACCTGTTGCAGCAACACTCCGGGCGCTGCCTGACTCAGGAATGGATCAAACTGGGACCGGCCTGCCTGAAACTGCTCAAACTCAACGAAGAAGGTATAGAGAGAATTTTTGCTGAATCCATTTCAGTCATTGAGGCTGAGGATTAAACCCGGACTTGTTGCAGATACAACTGTTCCACTTTCACACGCGCCCACGGCGTTTTCCTCAAGAATTTCAGACTGGATTTAATGCTGGGATCATCGGTAAAACAGCGAATTGGCACGACGGCCGCCATGGCTTCCCAGCCCATGCTCGCGGACAGATACGTGACGATAGTTTCCAGAGTAACACCTTCCAGTGTGGGTCGAACAGCTGATTTTTTAACGGTCTCCATGACGATATTTTACCGCTGATTGCAGCAGGACGATGGATTCAACGCTTAAGTGCAACTTTTGCAAGAGAGTTTAGGTGGCGAGCTGCGTTATTATCAGCGCCACTTAAACGGCCAAGCAAAAGGAACACGGATGAAGAACTATAAGCAGCTCACCAGTGGGCTACGATACCAGATTTATGGGCTGAAACAAGAGCGAGCTTGAATCAAACCGAGATTGCCAAAAAGTTTGGCGTAGACAAAGGGAAGATTTCGTGGGAGTTTAGGCGGAACAAAGGTATGCATCCGCTTAATCACAGCATACATGGTCATGTCAGAGACACAGTTGCCATTCTTGCTGCCGGGGAAAACCAGTTCAGAATCAATGCGAGGAAGGTTTTTCAGCAGTATGATGGCAGCATCCTACAGCGGGATGTAGTGCCCGCCTTTGCACCCCAGAGGCATATCAAACCAGTGCTCAAGCTTTTGCCATTGCTGCCGATAACATTATTGCAGCTCTACGCATAATCAACGCAAAGGATGAACATGTCACAGCCCTCGATACTCAGGCAACTCAAGTATTCTTTCCTGGGTTTCGGACTGACCATGGGTATCGTCTTCCCGTTTTACGCCAATTTTTTTGTCAACTGGAAAGAAGGCATGCTGCTGTGGTTTACGCTGGGCTGCATCGTTGCCGGCATCACCATCGGCATCGTCAATCACAAGCTGCTTGAATATCTGCTGATACGCAAACTGCGCCAGGTTGCCGTCGCAGCAGAACGCATACGCAAGGGCGATTTGCGCGAAGGCTGCGGCATACGCAGCTGCGATACGATAGGCGAAATCACAGAAGGGTTCGATGGCATGGCAAGCGGTTTGCGCGTCACGCTGCGCGAAGTGTCTCACTCTGCCGATTCTGTCGACGCCACCGCGCGCGAAATCGGATCCTCCATGCAGCAGCTTAGCAACAGCATGGACGAATATCGCCAGAATTCTCATGAAATTACCAACGTCATCAACGGCATGGCCGATGCCGCCAACTCCATACTTATGCTTTCTGATGCGGCCCGCAACAGCGCATCATCCGCTGACAGTCTGGTGAAAAATGGCGTATCGGAAGTTACCGCCACCGAAAAAGCGATTTCGGTATTAAGTGATGCCAGTCAAAAAATCTCTGCCAATGCGGACAGCCTCAAGATCAGCGCCAAGGAAGTCGAGACCGCCGTATCAGCGATACGCGCCATCGCCGAACAGACCAATCTGCTGGCCTTGAATGCCGCCATTGAAGCGGCACGCGCCGGTGAGCAAGGGCGTGGCTTTGCAGTCGTGGCAGACGAGGTCAGAAAGCTATCCGAGCAGGCGGCACAAGCCACCTCCCGCATCGATGCGGTCTTGAAACGCGTCAATATGGATGTCGCCTCAACCGTCGCGATATCGGAAGAAAACGCCAATGCGGTCCGCGATGGTCTGAAAGCATCCAAATCCTCTTCAGAAATATTCGTGCAGATAGAACAGGCCACAGCGGCGATGAAAAGCTCGGTCGATGCAGTGCGCGAGGCAGCCGACGATCAGCAGATGCTGGTGGGCATCGTGCTCAACCGCATCTCGGAAAACCAGGCACGCACAGATATCGCTGCACAATACACCACAACGAGCATCAACGATTCGGCGCGCATGCTGGAAGCGGCCCGCACCCTTACCGATACCACCAAAAATTTCATCGTCTGACGCACAGCCTGCGCCCATCAGCCAGCCAGAGTCAGGGTGCATCGTTGCCAGAAACAGAATATACCGTTATTTTTTCTTGCCATAAATCTTCCAGAAGGTCGCGGCATTTTCCACGTTTTTCCACGCCGGGCTCTGGAACACCGCATCATCGAACACCCTGGGCCACTGCGGCTCCTGGGATTTTACTTCGGATCTGATCTGGTGAAGGTCCTTGAAGCCGTACACGAAATCGTCCTCGAAAGTCACCTGCTCGACATGATTGAAGTCGTGCACGCAGGATTCTTCTCCCAGGAAGCGGTAAATGCCCTCCATCGTTTCTCTGGGTTTTCTGGTCAGATCGTCGTAGTCGACAAAATGCATGCAGTCCTTCCAGCCGCGCGTGACTGCGTCCCGGATCGCGTTGTAGGCGCGGCCTACAGGCTGGCCGTCGTCGATGAAGGTCTCGACGCGGCCCAATGCCGTCTTGAATTTGAGCGCCATGCTCGCTTCCTGCTGGATCTGGCCCAATGCTGATGTCTTGCGGAAAAGCTGCTCGAAGGACGCCAGCACGTCGCGCATGTCGCGCACCGTGACGATGACTTTCACCTTGTCGCGCCCGCCCAGAAGCTGTGCCGCCATTTCCAGATATTCCGCCCAATAGCGGTTCTTGTCGAAGCAGACGGGTTTGTCGGTATGCGCAAAATAAGCCTGCAGCATCGCATGCAGCACGCGCTCCTTGGTTTGTTCGTTCTGTTTCCTGTCGGCCGCCTGGAATGCATCGTTCCTGTCCCAGCTGTTTCTCACCTGCACCAGCATATCGACGATGCCGGAGGTCGGCGTGACATAGGTGCTGGGATTCTGCGCGAGGATGTTTGCAAGCAGGGTCGAGCCGCTTCTGGGCAGGCCTGCCAGGAAATAAATTTTTTTGTCAGTGGACATAATTTCTTTCGCTGTAAAAAAGTGATTATACTCAATGTGCTGTCCGATCCTGCGCGATCATTCTGCCGATTTGCGAATCTGAGGCGACATGCTCGATCAGCACGATATGCATCGCAGTTCCTCGAAAATAGGATTGCTGAAAAGGCCAGATTGTTAATCTGGCCTCTTATGTGGATCAGTTATCATGCCTTAACTTGGGTATACTGCTTTTTTCTTTTTCAGACCCAGAAAACCCAAGAGGCCCAGACCCACCAGCATCATCGCAGACTCGGCAGGCTCGGGCACCGGCGCCGCTGCGGCAACCGTCAACCGTACCGCACCCAATGCATTGTTGTAAACCACATCAAGCGCCTGCCCGCCGCCGATATTGACACTATTGCCGGAACCCGTAAAACTGCCGTCCTTGATGCTCGAAAACTGGCCGAAGAGTTCTCCCGGAGTAAAGCTTGCGATGTCAAAGGCCTGCCCGGCTGAAAAGGAAAAACCTTTTCCGGTCACAATATTCAGAGTGCCGCCAAGTTGAATAACGCCATTGATGCTCAGGGAACTGAATTGGGCGGGACCATTGATCAACTCCTGCAGGGTTCCGCCCGCTCCCTGGATGAAGCTGCCGGCAATGTTCAAAACGCCCGGCGTACCACTCGACCCGCCCTGCACGATTCCGCTGTTGTTGAAGACAGGTCCAAAGAGATTGCCGTTTCCGAACAAAGAACCGCCGTCAATGGAGATTTTGCTTTGCACTATGTAGCCGTCGATCTGGCTCATGCCGGCAGTCTGGGTGATCGTGCCCGTGCCGATCACCGTGCCGGTGTTGGTATTGATGAAGGTTCCGGCATTTACAATCGCACCTGAATTTGTCAGCATGCCAGTGTTGTTCAGCGTGCCGGTATTGGTTAACGTGCCGGTATTATTCAAGGCGCGGAAGTTGGCCAGTTTACCACCGTTGCTCAATGTCTTGGAGTTGCTCAGCGTCCCATCGTTATTCAATGTGCCGGAGCTGGTCATCGTGCCTGAATTGTTCAACGCACCGTAGTTGATCAGTTTGCCGCCGTTGTTCAGCGTCCCAGAGTTGCCCAGATTGCCTGAATTGCTCAGTGTGCCTTTGTTGTTCAGCGTGCGGAAGTTGTTCAGCGCGCCTGAATTGCTCAGTATGCCGCCATTGACCAGCGTGCCGCCGTTGTTGTTGAGCGTGCCTGCGTTGTTGAGCGTACCGACATTGTTCAGCGTGCCATCATTATTCAGCGTCGCGCCGGTTTCGTTGTTCAGCGTACCTTGGTTATATTGGTTGTGACCTGCCAGGTTGCGCAACGTTGCAAAATTGTTCAGGATGCCCCCGGCACGAAGGCTAATCGTGCCTGCATAGGCAGCCCCAAGGCTGAAACTCCGATTCAGCGTGAGCGTGCCGGTATTGTCCAGTGTGCCGCCGCTGAAGTTATAGCTGCTTCCAGCTGCCAGAACGAGGCTACCGCTGTTTTCAAATGAACCAGAGTTGTTAAACCTGCCAAAGTTGTTCAGCGTACCGGCATTGAGTTGGCTGTGACCAGACTTGTTGGTCAGCGTGGCGTAGTTGTTCAGCGTGCCGCCAGACCTCAGGTTCACTGTGCCTGAAGCGGAGCCGAAGCTGAAGTCACGCTTGAAGGTGAGCGCGCCATAATTGTCCAGCGTGCCGCCCGTCAAGCTGTAGGTGCTTCCCGCCTCAAGAACCAGCGTGCCATTGTTGTACAGCATGCCGGCATTGTTCAGTTTTCCATAGTTGTTCAGCGTGCCGGCATTGTTCAAGGCGCCACCGATGAAGTTGTTCAGCGTGCCGGTGTTGTTCAGCTTGCCCGAACTGTACAGCGTGCCGAAATTGTTCAACTTACCGGTATTGGTCAAAGCGCCCAAGTTGACCAGATGACCAGAATTGCTCAGCGCGCCATAATTGTCCAGCGTGCCGCCTGTCTCATTGTTCAGCGAGCCGTAATTGCCCAGAAAACCTGAATTGATCAGCGTGCCGCCGGACTGATTGGTCAGCGTGCCGGAGTTGATCAGCGTGCCGGTGTTGCGCAGCTCGCCGATGTTATTCAGTGTGCCGGAATTGCTCAGCGTGCCGGTGTTGTACAGAAAGCTATTAAGTCCTTTTCCGTTTGTCAGCGTGCCGGAATTGCTCAGCGTGCCGTAGTTGATCAGCCCGCCGCCGGACTGGTTGGTCAGCGTACCGGAATTGTTAAGCGTGCCGCCGGACTTGTTGCTCATCTTGCCGGAGTTGATCAACGTGCCGGCGTTGGTCAGCGTGCCGTAGTTGTACAGAAAGTTAAATCCTTTTCCGTTGGTCAGCGTGCCGTAGTTGGTCAGCGTGCCGTGGTTGTTCAGATTGTAGTTGCTGTTCAGCGTGTTGTTCAGCGTGCCGAAGTTGTTCAGCGTGCCGTAGTTATTCACATCGTTCTGAAGAAGATACGTAGAGCCCGAGGAGATATTATACGTAGAGCCCGAGGAGATCGTCAGCGCATTCGCGGGATTGGCGACTGCGGAAAGGCCCAGCATCAAACTGAGCGGAACGATTTTAGAAACACTTGTCCTGCGCATGAGGTTTTGCAGCAATAAGCTAATGCCAAAGCTATTGCGACGGGTTTTGCGATGTATCTTGCTCTTTGCTTTATTCATGATGATCTTCCTTGTTGAGTGAGTCACGTGTATCAGCAGGCCGCCGTCAATGCAATCTTTTTCCGCCGCGCCAGCCATCCCATCAACCCCAGACCTGTAAGGAACAGCGTAGACTCAGCAGGTTCGGGAACCGGTGCCGCTGCGGCAACCGACAACTGTACTTCGCCCAGTGCATTGTTGTAGGTCACATCAAGCACCTGTCCGCCGCCGATATTGATGAAGTTGCCGGAACCCGTAAAACTGCCATCCCTGAGATGCGAAAAACGGCCGACAAGCCCGCCCCGCGTGAAGTTCATGATGTCGTAGGACTGTCCTACAATAAAGCTAAAGCCGCTTCTGGTCTTGATATTCAAAGTGCCGCCCAATTGAGCAGCGCCATTGATGCTCAGGGAGCTAGACTGGTTTTGGCTATTGATCAGTTCCTGAAGAGTTCCTCCTGAGCCCTGAATGAAGCTGCCGTCGATGGTGACTGTGCCGGATGCGCCTGACGAACCACCTTGCACCAGACCGGCTTCGATGGTCGTCTGCCCCGTCAGCACGCCGTTGCCGAACAGCGCCCCGCCGCCTATTGTGATCGAGACCTGTTTGAGGAGGCCGTCGATTTGCGACGAACCGGCCGATTGTTTGAATGTGCCGGTACCGTTGATGATGCCTGCATCGATCAGGCTGCCCTGGTTGGTCATGTGTCCATCGTTGGTCAAGATGGCACCCAGCGCGTTGTCGAGTATGCCGGAGTTGTTGATCGTCCCCAAATTCAATGCGACGCCGTGAGCCAGATTGCTGAGGCTGCCGCCATTGTTCAAGATTGCTCCGTTCTCGATCACCATCGCGCCCGAATTGTTCAGGCTGGAACCGTGCTGGTTGGCGAAGGTGCCGGAGATCACGACCTTGCCGCCAGCCAGATTGTCCAGCGTGCCCAGATGGTTGGTGCTTGTATCCGCCAGTTGCAGCGTGGCGCGCTGCACACTCAGCGTGCCGCGGTTGGACCCCGAGAATGAAGTAGACCCCGAATCGAACAGAAGCGTGGCGCCAGGCTTGACGCTCACACCGGCGAGGGTGTTGTCGAAGGGGCCGCCGCCGAGACCGTCCCCGCCGATGTGGATGATGCCGCTGAAATATCCGGCAGAGGCACTCAAGTCCAAGATCGAGATCGAGCCCGTGCCGGTCTGCGCAAAGCTGGGAGCCGGAGCCGCAGCACCTGCAAGCTGGGTCATGAAACCGTTATCGAACTCGATCGCCGACATGTTCGACGCGGTCAGCGTGCCCTGATTGATGGTTTGCCGGAAGGTTGTGCTTGATCCGGGTTGCGCCATGAACGCACCCTGAAGGCTGGCCCCGAGTATGGAATTACCGCCAAACAGGCCGACCACCGATCCGGGCGCAGCCTGTATCACGCCCAGCGAAGCGTTTGCCGAGTCCTGCCCATAGACCGTGGCATCGATGAAGTTCAGCGTCGCACCCGACGAGACGGCCAACACTGGAGCAACGCCCCACAGGACCGTTCCTGGAACCTTGCCCGCCGTAGTCTTGTTGCGGGCCAGCGCGAAAGTGCCGGTGACCTGGGCAACGGCTCCCGGGCCGGAAAAGCTCAGGGCCGTGCTGGCGATCGTCATGTCATTGAGCAAACTGCCTCCCTGACTGCCGTTCACGACGACACTGGCGCCGACTATTCGCGATCCATCCGCCGCCAGCGTCGCACTGGTGAGCGTGCCCCCGCTCAGGCCGAGATATGAATTGGACAGCGTGAGTTTGGAAACGGTTGGGCTGATGACTTGACCAGTCTGTACCACCTGGACCAGGGATCTTTGGCCGAGATTGGCCATCATTGCCGTTGCGGAGGCGTTGGCGATCACCACATCGTACTGAAGGCCGCCATTGTTCGGAGTGCCCCCCAGACAGGTCCCGCCGCCGCCGTTCGAAAACATCGACCATCCGCGCGCATCACCCCAGGTGTAGAAGGCCGGGTCGCCGCCTATACCATTGACAAGCGGCGTCTGGTAGACCGGCCCGACCCAGTAGCACGTGAAGTTGGTGGCCCCGGCGAGTCCCGGGCCGGCGACGGCGAACGCCATAACGATGGCCTTCGCGCACAGGGAGACAAGCGCCGTTCGACGTTTGTAGTCAATTGATTTGAATTTATTTATAAATTTCACGATACTTTCCCTTTTATAAGTGAATTTTGAAGGTCAGTATTACTTTTCGTCATGTACCCCGATGCTGATTTTTCCGCCGAGCCAGCCATCCCGTGAGGCCCAGACCCATCAGCATCATTGCGGATTCTGCAGGTTCGGGAACGGCGGCGACATTACCGGAGCGAACAGCCAGGGCGGACATGCCGCCGCTCGTAAAGTACGTGCCCTGACCACCGTAGCCTGTACCGAAGTACCACGCAAAGGCAGGATTCGCGTACGCCGTACCGTACCAGTAGGCGCCGGTCAAACCGGACTGAACATTCTTGAACAGCCTGTAGTTGGCATTGTGGGTCGTTGCAATGTCAGTTCCCGCTACCTGACCCATCCCGTTGTAGAACAGGTTGCCCATTTCGCTGACGGTACAGTTGACACCGATACACTTCTGGTTCATCACGGGCAGGCGCCAGTCGCTGAAGCCAAGATATTTGGCAGTGTCCATCGCGGCGATCCAGCTTTGCGCAGTGCTCCAACTCATGGCGCCATTTGCACCGATTCCGCTCACGCCAAAGGTATTGGTGGCCGCCAGGTTGGCGTTGGCGATCCAGCTCAAATTTTTGGTTTTGTCGTAGACAACCGTTCCGCCCAACTCTGATACCAGGATATCCGTCGCATGCGCGGCGCTGGCAGTCAACAGTGCAAGGCTCAGTACAACAGGTTGGATCAGGTATTTCATGATTTCCTCTCAGGTTTAATTTTTCAAGTCAGGTTAAAATGCGCGTTCATGGTAACGATGCAGGGCTCGCCAATCCATACCACATATGCGGTATATTTAGCGCGTATAATCGCGTCCTGACCGTAATCGCTGCTGTCGTTATCGTGAAAATCGCGCTGTTCAGGCTGATGAGGTGCAGATTTTCAATCCTGTGTCGCACCCCACCCCATGGACAGCCCCTACCATGACAAAATCTCCCTTTCCTCGCTCACTGGGATCCCGTATTCTGCTGCAAATGGCGTTGCGGGTAGCGATCGTCATTGCGGCAGCATCGGCGCTCGGTTATTATTTCGTCTACCGCAGTGTCGAGCAAAGCACACTGGAAACTTTGGGAAAGTATGTGAGCGAACGGGGCGAACGCGAAAGCCAGCCCTTCCAGAATTTACAGAACAATCTGGGCATCATCGCCAGCGCCTATCTGGATGAAATCACTAAGCCTGTTCCCGCCAATACCGGGCAGGAGTTCAACAGGCTCTTCATGCGAAATCAGGATGGCGCGTGGCGCCGGCGACCCGAAGGCCATGACATCAGCAATCAGCCGGGCAGCTTTGTTTCCTCCTTAACGCCGCTGACCCCGGACGCAAAGCGGCGCATTCTGGCCACCATGCACCTGACCACTGCTTATGGCAACGCCTGGCATAATCAGATGGCAACCGTTTTTCTGGCTTCCATGGATGGTTTGTATTCGACCTACTGGCCAGGATTCGACTGGGCAAAGGAAACTAAATCCACCCAGAATTTTGCTGAGTTCCCTTGGGTAATCAACGCCAACAAGCTCAACGATCCTTCCCGTTCGTGTGCCTGGATGCCCATCTGGTACGACTGGGTGGGGAAAGACTGGTTTACCACCTGTATTCAGCCTGTGGATGTAAAAGGCAAATTTCGCCATTATGCGGGCGGATCCATTTCGCTCGACGACATTCTGAAGAGAACCTCTACAAGCCAGATCGCGGGCACGTACAACGTCATTTTTCGTTCAGACGGACTTCTTATCAGCCATCCTCTGTATGTCGACAAAATCAAACAGAGCAACGGGAAATATAACCTCAAAGACGGAAGCGACCCACACCTGCTTGCCCTCTTTCAGATGGCGACCCAGGCTGACAAAGGCGGGGTGATTGAACTGAAACAGTTCAATGAATATCTTGGCGTGGCTCGCATCAAGGGGCCGAATTGGTATTTCGTCACCGTTTTTCCCAGGAATCTCATTGCCGTTACCGCCCGCAAAGCGGCACAAACTTTTCTGTGGCTCGGAATTGCTTCACTCGTTCTGGAGATGCTGATTCTCTATTTAATCATCCGCAGACAGATTACGGCCCCGTTGCGCCAGTTTGCCGTCAGCGCTTCCAGAATCCGCGACGGCGATCTGGGTACGCGATGTGACATAGTTCGCATGGACGAACTGGGCGATTTGGCCACATCGTTCAACGACATGGCCGATGCCGTTCAGGCAAACAGCAAGATCCTGGAGGCAAATAACCTTGCTCTGGAGGGGCGAGTTACCGAACGCACCAGGGAACTCGACGACCAGAACGTTCTGCTGGAGAACATGAATGTCATACTGCGACAAAAAGAGAGTGCGTTGCGCGAAAGCGAACAATTCCTCAGGGAAGCGCAGAGCATTGCCGGCCTGGGCAGCTACGTGCTGGATATTGCAACCGGTCGCTGGAGCGGCACGGATTCCATTCTTCATATGTTCGGGATGGGCGAAAAGCACGAAAAGACTTTTGAGCAATGGATAAGACTGCTCCACCCAGACGACTGCGCGATAGTCGCAGATTATTTCGCGGATATGCTGCTCACCAGAACTCAGGTCTTCGACAAGAAATATCGCATCATCCGCCTTGACGATAAGGCTGTGCGCTGGATACACGGACTTGGAAATCTGGAATTCGATGAAGAGGGGCAACCTTTGAAAATGATCGGTACGATTCAGGATGTCACCGAACAACATGAACGCGAGGCCGAACTCATGCTAAGCCGTGACCAACTGCGCGTGGAAACAGCAATTGCCGAAACTGCGCTGACTGAAGCCGAACAGGCCAATCTTGCCAAGACAAAGTTTCTCGCCGCAGCAAGCCACGATCTGCGCCAGCCTGCCCACGCTCTGGGCATGCTCATTGCCACTTTGCATGCCGTTTCGCAACAAGCCGCAATCGAGCCCGGCAGGATCGCATATATCGCTGAGCGTTTGCAGACCGCTCTGGACGGGCTGGGACACCTGATGAACGGGTTGCTCGACATATCAAGGCTGGACGCCGAAGTCATTCATCCCGCCAAACAGACGGTCGCGCTCACTCAAAAACTGGAGGCTTTGTACTATATATTTTCCGAGCTGGCGGCGGCGAAGGGCCTGGAACTGCGTATCATGCCCTGTTCGCTTGCGGTCGATGCCGACCCGTTCCTGCTGCACAGAATACTCTGCAATCTCGTCGCCAATGCGGTGCGCTATACGGAGCATGGCCGCATTCTGGTCGGTTGCCGCCGCCGCAAAGGTCAGGTGGAAATACAGATTTTGGATACCGGCATCGGCATTGCACAGGATCAGCTTGGCAACATATTCACCGAATTTTTCCAGGTCAACAATGTGGCGCGCACCCGGGAAAAAGGGCTGGGGCTGGGATTGTCCATCGTGCAGCGCAGCGCGGAACTTCTCGACACAAAGGTCTTCGTCTCATCAATCCCCGGCAAAGGATCAGGGTTCTCGTTTTCGCTTCCCCTGGCCACTTCCGAATATAAACCTGTAGCAGAGCTACTGCAGCCGCACAATCCTGAATCCATGACCCTCTTAGTCATCGACGATGACCGCGATTCGCTTGATGCAATGCAGACTTTGCTCACAGCATGGGGGCATGTTGCCGTACCTGCTGCTTCGCTCAACGAGGCCGTCGCAGCAGCAAAACGCACGTCTGCCATCGGTTTTATCCTGGCTGACTATCGTCTGTCCGATAACGTCACCGGCATCGACGCCATCCGCGCCGTGTTTGCATGCCTGGGTCACGCAATACCCGCCGCCATCATCACCGGCGACACGGCTCCCGAGCGCATCAGGGAAGCCAGCAAAGGCGGCTATGCCGTATTGCATAAACCGCTGGCTGCCGCGCAATTGCGGGATCTGCTGGATCGGACAATCGTATCACCGGTTCAGCCTGGCATGTAAAGGCCGTTGCTGGCAGCATAAGCTGCAATCTCGACGGCGTTGCGCAGGCCTAGTTTCGTCATCAGCGTTTTGCGGTGTGTGCGCACGGTATGCGTGCTGATAAATAAAGCGGAAGCGATATCCGGATTGGTAAGTCCTGAAGCGATGAGTCTGATAATTTCCCGCTCGCGTTTAGTCAGCGGCTGATCGGCGTGCAACCGGGCCGCGATGCTCCTGCTGACATATTCGCCGCCTCCCAGCACGATCCGGATTGCCAGCAGCAATTCGCTGCTGTCCTCATTTTTAAGTACATAACCTTCAACCCCAGCCTTCAGCGCGCGGGCGAGTAACTCGACCGACTGATTGCCGGTAACCACGAGTATCCTGGGCGCCACGGATCGCGCCTTGATGCGTTCGGCCAATTCAAGGCCGTGGCATCCCGGCAGTTCGAGATCCAGCACCAGCAGGTCGGGATTCAGTTCGCTCACGAGTTGCAGGACCGCTGCGCCGTCGCCCGTCTCGCCCACCACATCAAGATTTAGCACGGTAGTCAGCATCAGACGAAGCCCATCCCGAATCATCGCGTGATCGTCGGCAATGAGCACTCTGGTTGCAGCCTGACGGCTAACCGGCGCACTGTTTGGCATCTCTGAATTCATGAGCATGAAAATACAGTCGTAATTTTGGATAATGTCCTTAACATTCTAAAGGATAATACAGCCGTGTCACACTTTTGGATAATGTCCCCGGGTGTGAAGTCCACATTTTTACGGGTATCAGCTAATTACGGTAACGCCGTTCGCCAAGCATGAATTGGGACGGAGATATCCAAAGAAGCTGGCGCTTTATGGCGAAAATTGGAAGAACACGGCAAACGAACCTGAACGAGCTATCGCGGGCAGGGCCCGCTCCTACAAAATAATCCTTCGATCATTAAAGCAACGGCTTAATAATTGCGCAGCTTCCTGCACGCGTAAAAAACCCGCTCCGGGTGGAACGGGCTTGACGAGTTTTATTTTCAGGGGCGGCATCTGCGCCATGCCCTTTAAAACTTGTAGCGCAGCGAGACGGAAAAAGATTCCTGCGAGTGCGTGGTCATGTTATACAACGAACCCGCAGCCCTTCCGGCAGCATCACTGACATCCACGCTGGCTGTCACTTTCGGCGCATACATGAACGAACCTGCCAGCTCATAGCTCTTGTTCAACATATAGCCCCCGCCGAAAGTGTATGAACTTTTAATGATGCCCGGGAACATCAGGTTGTTGAACAGATTACCTATGCCGTTCTGCCCATTCATTGCACCTGTCCCGTTTGTGTATACACCGATGGGATTACTGGAGTTGTTATAGCCTGCGCCCAGCCAGTAGCCGTCACCCGTATATTTTCCACCCATCGCGATGACCGTCTGATTCTTCCAGCCAAAGTCGCTGTATCCCGCGGCATCAGCCCATTGAATCAGGCGATAATCTGCCGTCACGGTAATGCTGTTGCTTGCGACGTAAGATACACCCGCCTTGATTTCAGCGGGCTGATCCAGATGGTCGGCAAAATTCTGGCCGAAGCCTGCGCCGGCGACCGACATCTGCGTGCCATAACTCATTTTGATTTTTGAATTATAAGAAGCCGCAAGCGTTAAGTCAGGGGTAGTGTTGTAATATCCACCCAGTGCAAACCCAAAGCCCGTATCGGTGCTTGCATTCTGCGCCGTATTGACAGCGTTATAGGAAATGGCAAGCGAGCCATACTGCAACACGGGCGAGAAGCCCACTCCGTAATTCTCATCGTTGTAGGCAATGGTCGGGATCACTTTCAAAATGCTCAGCGCCGTTCTGGCATACTGATTCGCGGCAGACGCACCGGTATAATCCACACCCATGCCGGCAATCCCCGCCATCGCAATGCCATAAGTCAGATGATCGTTGATGCGGCTGGAATAAGACACATCGGGAATGTAGCTGGTATCCGCGGTGCTGCTTGCAGGAACGCCCCCTATGCCGTCGTTGGTGACTTTCGGTTTAAAAAGCACCACACCGCCGACCAGTTCATCGCCAGTCGATTTTCCCAGCATCGCCGGGTTGGCAAAGGTGCTCTCGGCACCCACATAATGCGCAACACCCGTGCCACCCAATGCGGTATTTTCAGAACCTACGGACATCATCGTATCACCGTTGGTGGCATACGCCAGCGTCGATACCATCGCACCGACTATTGAAACAACTAATTTTTTCATCTTCATGTAACTTTCATTTAAATTAAATATTGATCAGGCGTGTTACTCGACTTTGTCATTCCCGCGCAAGCGGGAATCCAGGCAATACTCAATGCGGGACAACTCAACAAACATGGTCTTGTCCGCTGCGCGGCGTTATATATCGAACTGGGTTCCCGCCTCCGCAGAAACGACGAGATTAATTATAAAAACTATATTACTGTTGCCAGCACGATCTAAGTTTTGCAGGCATAAAAAAACCCGCCCCATACAGGAGCGGGTTTTCAGATCAAATCAACCAGAGTTACCAGCCGTAAGAAACCATGATGGAATCTTCGTGCATGTTGAGATTGATCGCACTTCCTGGGCCATATGGGCTGTTGGTGCTAGTAACAGACTTGGCAAACGCGTGCACGTAGCCTGCAGAAACTTCAGACTTGTCAGCCAGCGTCCAGGTTGCACCCAGCGTCAGGTGATCCTGAACCACGCCCGGCGCCAGGATGTTGAACATGGTCTGCGTGTTTGGGATCTGCTGGTTGTTGTGGTTGTAACCTGCACGCAGTGTCAGCGAGTCGCTCACCTTCTGGCTCACGCCCAGCTTGTAGACCGTCATGTTCTGCCAGCCGAAACCGGAACCATTGTCTGCTCCCAACGGTGCAGTCATGGTTTGTACATTGGCAATGGAAGCAACACCCGCATAGTCGATACGCTGAACGTCCATCGCAACAGTGGTATCCGGTGTCGCCTTCACTGCGATACCGACGCCATACGTTGCCGGAATATCGAAACCGCCCTGCTCCGCAAACAAGTGGCTATAGGTGCTCAGCTTACCCATCCAGGTCTTGGACTGGTACATCGCACCCAGACTCACAGCGGAAGAGACCTGACCCAACCAGCCGATGTGCACACCGTAACCTGTCGAGGAGTCATAACCCAGATTACCGCCTGCGCTATTCATTACGCCAAATCCCTGCAAGCCGCTGGCTGCAAACTGCTGGTAAGCCAGATTCAGCGAAATACCGATCTCATTGCTTGGGTTGATCTTCATCGACCAGGTAGGCGCCACGAAAAGTTGCAACAGATCCACGCCTGCATTTCCTGCACCGAAGGCTGGATTGTTGGCATAATTAGAATTCATCCCGCCGTTGCCATAGATCGACACGCCCAGGGAACTGTCCTGACTGATCATCTTGTTGTAACCTGCATCAGGAACAAAGAAACTACTTGTGCCATTGCCATCGTAATTCCCACTGGCTGGCACGCCCATGGCAGGTGCGCCCGCTCCGGTTCCTGAAATCGTAGTTGTTCTGACCGGCTTGAAATACTCCACGCCCACGTCCGCCCTGTCACCCACCATCACCATGCCGGCAGGATTTTCTGCTGCTGCCAGGGAGTCCTGAGGCAGCGCGATGCCAACTCCGCCCATGCCCTGCGATTTTACGCCGTAACCGATGGCAAAATAACCGTTGGTGGCATTTGCCAATGGGGATGCCATCACACCGGCAGCGAACAAGGTAACAACAATTTTCTTCATCTTCATGCAAACTCTCCCTGAGTTATTATTTGAATAATTGCCTGGTATTGCCACTACACACTACAAGGTTGACATTCTATTGCGACCTAAACGAACAGGCAAATATCAGTTTCTCCGGCAAAACCAAAGAACATCGATGCGCCGCCGTATTCGACGTTCTCGATAAACTCGCTCTTGTCAAATTCAAACAGATCCACCGTCATCTGGCAGGCAATGAATTTCACGTCCGCTTCCAGACACAGATCGCGCAGCTCTTCAAGCGATGCCACGCCGTGCTTCTTCAACTTCTGCTTCATCATCATGGTTGCCATGGATTCCATGCCGGGCAGCATCTGCACGAACACCGGCATGGGAACCGGCATAGGCATCGCGGGATTGGCCAGCGGACTGATCATCACACTCGACAAGTCCTTGCGCAACAGTTGCAGACCGTAAAAGGTGAAGAATATCTGCACATCGTAGCCCAATGCGGCTGCGGTGGATGCCAGGATGAACGGCGGATAGGCCATATCCAGCGTGCCTTTGGTTGCGATGATCGCCATTTTTTTTGTCATGCTGCTCCCCCTTAATAGTGATGGATGAATTACTTCTTCTGCATGAAGAAGATAAACTTGCCGCCTTCTTCAGAGTTGGAGAGCAAGGTATTGCCGGTCTGATCGGCAAACGCCTGCATGTCCTTGACCGCGCCACAGTCTGTGGCAATCACCTTCAATACTTGACCGGACTCCATATCAGCGAGCGCCTTTTTGGTCTTGACGATAGGCAAAGGACAGGACATGCCACTGGCATCAAATTCTTTATTAAAATTCATCTCTTCAATCTCCTACAGGTTAGTAAAAACTGCCAAAGCAAAACACTGGTCGCACCCAAGCAGATACAGCATTTAAAACGAGCTACATCGTTTCGTCCATACCCACAACGGGAAAAACGTATAACCCACAAGGGCTATCTAGAATCAAATGCTTATGCAGATACCGCGAACTGCCAGCACTGCCAAAAACTACGCAATGATAGCGCTGTTAACCGATCACCACAACCAGCGCAGGGTTTGCACACAATAACTATTTGCCGGCAACCAGCATGCCGGATGCGGCAAGTCCCTGCACGGCCAGCGCCCCCACACACAACGCGACGAACACCCAGTCACGGCGTCGCACATAGATTGGCAGAACGGCCAAAAGACAGATCAGCGAACTGGCTGACAACCAGGCAATGCCAATCAGGCTTGCAAAATCGCCCTGACCCACAAGGCGCAGCCAGCTCCATCCCGTGGGCGCACCGGTCTGTTTCAGATACTCGTCTACCGGCAGTCCCCATACTTTCGGCAACTGATCGAGCGCGATATGAGAGGGCAACCAGCCCGACACATACGCAACAAATGCTGCGATGAGCATCAACAGGCCGGATCGCGCGCCCCAGTTCAACCAGGTTGCGTAGCGCTTCTGCTCATCGGACAGCAAATTAACTGTCTCGTCTTTTTGATCGTTCATGGCCATATCCCTAATCCTTTTAACAAGGCGCGTATTCCTGCAAACAATAACAGCGTAATCACCATCTTGCGTACCACTGAAGCTTTCAGCACATGCAGCAGGCGCGCACCGATCATCGCCCCGAGCATCATGCCGATCACCGATGGCACTGCGATGATCGCAAGCACCGAACCTTCATTGAGATACACCCAGGTGGCCGAAGAACTCGCCAGCGTCAAAATCAAACCTGACGTTCCTGCAGCCAGCTTGATCGGTGCACCCATCAACAGATTGAGCACAGGCAGATTTGCCCAACCTGCACCCACACCAAACAGCCCGCCTATGAAACCGATAAACACAAACAGAAAAATCCCCAGCGGCGTGCGGTGCACTTTCCACGAGATATTTTTGCCCTGTGCCGAATCGCGAAAAATGCCATGCATGGACAGTGCGATCGACAATTTATCCGCGGCAGGCACGATGGGAAACTCGGATTTTTTGGCGGTTGCCATCAGGGTCACGATACCCAGTATGGTGAGGCCTAACGCAATCTGCACCACATTGGAGGGAATCGCAAGACCTACAAGCGCCCCGGCAATCGCACTGGCAGATGCCAGGACCGCCAATGGCAAGGCCAGTCTCAAGTCCGCCAATCCGGCTCGCATCAGCGAAGGGCCTGCTGCGAGAGAGCTCGCCAAAGCAACCAGCAAACCTGCACCACGCACAAAGTCCAGATGAAACGGAAAAAATCCGCCCACGATAGGCACAAACAGTACACCGCCACCCACGCCGGATGGCACGGCGACGATCCCCAAAAAGAAACAGGTGACGAATAAAGCCAGCGCCCAGCCCCACCAGGGCAAGGTGCTTGCGACATCGGGGATCGCTTCGGCAGCATAGGCACCACCGGTAAACAGCGTCAGCGATAACAGCAGCAACATCGCATTTGCCTTTAGCAAACCCACCGTTGTTTGCAGCCTGCAAAAAAATATATTCAACATCTGTTGTCACCTATAGAAATTTTGAAGGGATGCTGCTTCAACTTGTATGATCGTCAACCCACAGTCTGATAATAAATGTTTTGCGGATGATTCGCCTGCGCAAAGAAGAACCAGCGCTCGGCCAGCAATCCCGCATACTGAACGATAAACGCAATACCGAACAGCGCTGGACTCACCATACCTATCGACAGGATGAGCAACGGCAGCACAAAAGCCATCAGCAAAAAAGCCGGTTTGATCGCACGCAAAAAGGCATCGCTCTTGCCGTGGAAAAAATCGCGCGTATTGAACGATCCGCCCATGAAGCCCTGAGAACGTTGCACAATGCGCGGATGCTTTACGCCGATGGCAGTCTGTATCGTCGACTTGGGCTTCAAGCGAGCATTGCGCACCAGAGAGGCAATTCTTCCTGCGAATGCCAGCAGCGTGATGATGATTGCCCAGCCGCCGAAAAATCCGGTTTGCGAAGACGCTGCGATGGACGCATAAAATGCTGCCAGCGTGAATCCGGATGCGCTGCCCATCAGGATATAGTTCGCAACCGTAAGCGGAGAATGCCACTCGCGCAAGAAGCGCAGACACGCGTAGACCATGCCAGTGCAGACAAACAGCGTAAAAGCCATGAATGTGCCTATCACACCCAGCACGATGGACAGATCGATGGACAGGCTGCTGGACACGATCAGCACAACAGGGTTGTATCCTGTCAGATGAACAACAGCATACAGAAAGGTCAGCCCCATGAAGGCAGGCAAGACGATCACCTCACGCGACAACCATGAAGTGCGCCATTGCGTGGCCGAACGCCAGGCACGCTCGGGATGCCCCAGGTGAAAGAACGAGGCGATCAATCCACCAGCCAGCAACACCAGAGCCAGCACCGCACCTTCGCCATAAAAGGCACCGGATTGCATCGGCAGCAAGCCGAACAGCGCATAAGTTTGATGGGTGAACAAAGCCAGGAACAGTCCTTGCGCAGCGCCGATCAGGGTGGTGAGAAAAATAACAGAGTAAGCAGGTTTCATAAATTAATTACCAGGCAGAAGCATCGTCCATAGACGGTTCATTTTTGCCAGGCTTGGGCAATAGACCGTCCACTTTCAGCGGATTATCCGCACGTTCAAGTTCATCTTCATGAATCTTGAGATTCGTCTTGCGACGCGGCAGATACTGATTGGCAGGGTGCGTTCCCCACTCGGGCATCAGCGCATAACCCGCATTCTCGCGTATCGCCTTTGACACAGCCGATTCAGGATCATGCACATCACCAAACAAACGCGCGCTGGTAGGACACGCTTTCACACAGGATGGCTTGCGGTCGTTCTCAGGCAAAGTCATGTCGTAAATGCGATCGACGCACAAGGTGCATTTCTTCATCACCTTTTCTTTCTCGTCGAACTCGCGCGCGCCATACGGACACGCCCAGGAGCAATACTTGCAACCTATGCATTTGTCGTAATCCACCAGCACGATACCGTCTTGCTTGCGCTTGTAGGACGCGCCTGTCGGGCACACCGGAACGCAGGGCGGGTCTTCGCAATGCAGACATGACTTCGGGAAATGCAGCGTTTCACTGTTGGGATACGCGCCGATTTCAAAAGTCTGCACACGGTTAAAAAAAGTACCGGTCGGATCGGCTTCATAGGGGCGCTCGTCGCACAAGGGACCTGCCGAACCCGACGTGTTCCATTCCTTGCAGCTGGTCACGCAGGCATGACAGCCGACGCACACGTTCAAATCGATGACTAAGGCGAGCTGGGTCATTTTTTACCCCCTTTCAACTTGCCGCCAAAATAGGCGAGCAGACTTGGATGTTCCTTCATACCGGGGTATTTTTTCATGGGTTGAAATTGCGGGGAGGTCTGTTCAGGCTCGCCCTCCTCCGCCTTGTAGATGCGCACGCGCACGTCATACCAGGCAGCTTGTCCGGTAATCGGATCGGAATTGGAAAATATTTTTCCGTCCGCGGTTGCCGGCAGCTCCTCAGATATCAGGTGATTGAGCAAAAACCCCTGCTGCGATTCATTCGCATCGGGCGACAAATTCCACGCGCCGGATGCCTTGCCGATCGCATTCCATGTCCACACCGTGCCAGGCTCCACCGATTCGCTGAAGCGCGCCATGCAGCGCACCTTGCCCCACTGCGATTCGACCCACATCCAGTCGCCATCGGCTATGCCCGCAATCTGCGCGGTCTTGGAATTGATGTTGAGATAGTTGTACGCGTGTATCTGGCGCAACCAGGCATTTTGCGAGTCCCACGAGTGATACATCGCCATCGGGCGTTGCGTCAATGCCGACAGGGGATACTTGTGCTTGTCGGTGACCTGCGTTTCCAGCGGCTCATAGTAAAACGGCAGCGGATCAAAATAGGTTTCGACGCGTTTGGCCAAATGCGCGGGCGGCTTGCGGGTGATGCCCTTGCCTTGTGCCGCGAGGCGGAATTTTTGCAACACCTCGGAATAAAGATGGATCAGAATCGGCTCGGAATAACGCGTGATGCGGTTGCGCTGCGACCATTCAAGATAACCCTGGTTCCAGTTGCGCATGTACTGATATGAACGCGGCAGCTTGTGATGATGCACACAATCATTCTTGGCATACATCTCCCACTGATTCGGGTTCGGCTCGCCGCGCATCGATTTCTCACCACCCTTGCCACGCCAGCCGGACAAGAAGCCGATACCGGAACCCGGCTCCGTCTCCCAGTTGACGATGAAGTCGGGATAGTCGCGATACTTGCGCACACCCTCTTTTGTGACAAAGGCAGGCAGCTTCAAGCGCGTGCCAAGTTCGATCAACACTTCCTGGAAAGGCTTGCATTCACCCGACGGTGCCACGACCGGAATGCGCACCGAATCGACCGGGCCGTCGAACTCCGAAATCGGACGATCGAGCATGGACATCACATCGTGACGTTCAAGGTAAGTCGTATCCGGCAAGATCAGGTCGGCAAACGCGGTCGTCTCGGATTGGAATGCATCGCACACCACGATGAACGGAATCTTGTATTCGCCATCCTCCTCCTTGTCGACGAGCATGTCGCGCACTTCCGTGGTGTTCATCGTCGAATTCCACGCCATGTTCGCCATGAACAACAAAAGCGTGTCGATCTTGTAAGGGTCGCCGCGCCAGGCGTTGGTGATCACGTTGTGCATCAACCCGTGCACCGACAGCGGATGTTCCCACGAGAAGGCCTTGTCGATGCGCACCGGCGTGCCATCCGGATTGACGAACAGGTCGTCAGGATCGGCAGGCCAGCCCAGCGGCATACCATCCAGCGGCGTGTTGGGCTTGACCGCTTCCGGTGAATTTGGCGTGCGCGCGCAAGGCGGAATAGGACGCGGGAAAGGCGTCTTGTGGCGGAACCCGCCGGGCCGATCGATCGTGCCCAACAGCGTCATCAAAATGGACAAGGCGCGTATCGTCTGAAAGCCGTTGGAGTGTGCAGCAAGCCCGCGCATCGCATGGAACGAGACCGGATTTCCGACAACCGAATCATGCTCCTTGCCCCAGGAATCGGTCCATGCAATCGGCAGCTCGATCTTCTGATCGCGCGCGGTAATCCCCATCTCATAAGCCAGACGGCGGATCGTATCGACCGGAATGCCGGTGATCTGGCTCGCCCATTCAGGCGTATATTCCTCCACTCTTTCCTTCAGCAACTGGAAAGCAGGTTTGACAGGCACGCCGTCAGCCAATTTGAATTCGCCAAACAGAAACGGGTCAGCACCCTCCGAGTGTGTCACAACAGCCCTGTCCGAGTTGCGGTCCCACCACAGCTTATTTTGCGGATCGTAACAGCCTTCCTCTTCCGGCACCTCGGTGCGCACAAACATGCCGAACTCGTCGTGCGCCGCATCGAGATTCACCAGCTGGCCGGAGTTGGTATAACGCACCAGAAATTCCCGGTCGTATAAACCCAACGCGATCAACTCATGAATGATCGCCAGCATCAACGCGCCGTCTGTACCGGGGCGGATCGGCACCCATTCATCGGCAATCGCGGAATACCCTGTACGCACCGGATTGATCGAGATGAAACGGCCGCCTTCGCGCTTGAATTTTGACAGCGCAATTTTCAGCGGATTGGAGTGATGATCTTCTGCCGTGCCTATCATGATGAACAGTTTGGAGCGCTCAAGATCGGGGCCGCCGAACTCCCAGAATGAGCCGCCTATGGTGTAGATCATGCCGGCTGCCATATTCACCGAACAGAAACCGCCGTGCGCAGAATAATTGGGCGTGCCAAACTGGCGTGCAAACATGCCGGTCAAGGCCTGCATCTGATCGCGCCCGGTGAACAAGGCGAATTTTTTCGGATCGGTGGCGCGCAGATGTGACAAGCGTTTTTCAAGTATGTCGAAAGTCTCATCCCAGCTGATTTCTTCAAAATCACCCGCGCCGCGCTCGGTGCCAGGTTTGCGGCGCAGAGGCTTGAGCAAGCGCGCAGGTGAATATTGCTTCATGATACCGGATGAACCCTTGGCGCAAATCACGCCATTGTTAAGCGGATGGTCCGGGTTGCCGTCTATATAGCGCACTTCGCCATTGCGCAGATGCACACGTATACCGCAACGGCAGGCGCACATATAGCAAGTCGTGTTGCGAACTTCAGTTTTCGCATCCGCAACTGGCTGCGCTAGCGGATCGTGCAAGGGTGAAATGGTGCTGGAAGAGTCGCCGGGGTTGTGGGTTTTCATTCAAGGTTCCGCTGGTATATAAAGTTCTTCTGGCACGCCGGATTAAAATCATTCTGACGATCAGTCGGTAATGCTACGAAGATATCATCATATCAGGCTGCTATATAAGCAATACATAAATCTGTTATAAAATCATAGAAGCATCAAGCAAATGGAGTAAACAGGATGCGCCACAAAAGGTCAGCGATTATGCACAATGACAAACAGAACCATCCATAACCGTGATGAGCTATCCGTCTATAACCCGTAAGAGGGGTCGCAATATTTCAAGAAAAACCCTCATAATAAAAATGCTTAATGGCGAAAATAAACATATAATCTGCAACGAGCAAGTCATGCAAGGCCTACAGATTCATAAAACGGTCTGTATTGTGTTTCAAATCCGGCAGTCCAACATTACAAGATGGGGGGGGTAGTAGGATGGCATTGGTTAAACCGCACGGCGGGGGTGATCTCAATCCCCTTTTGTTACAAGGCAAAGCACTCGCAGACGAATTGGCGCTTGCACGTTCTCTACCTCAGATCACCGTCAGCTCACGGGAAAAAGGCGATCTGGTGATGATGGGCATAGGCGGATTTACCCCGCTTGACGGCTTCATGTCTTATACCGACTGGCAAGGCGTTTGCGCCGGAATGAAAATGGCCAACGGATTATTCTGGCCTATCCCCATCACGCTCTCCGTCGACGATGCCCGTGCAGTGTCAATCAACACCGGCAGCGACATCGCACTGATTGATCCCGACGATGGCAGCATCCTGGCTACCATGCGCATCACCGAAAAATACACCATAGACAAAGCGCATGAATGCGCAACGGTATTTGGCACAACAGATGCCGAACATCCGGGCGTCAAAATGGTGATGGAACAAGGCGCAATCAACCTTGCAGGGCCTGTCAAAGTATTATCCCAAGGCGGCTTCGACGTAAAATACGGCGAGCAGTTCATGTCGCCGCATAAGACGCGCGAGTTGTTTGAAACCATGGGCTGGAGCAAGGTTGCCGCTTTCCAGACACGCAATCCGATGCACCGCTCGCACGAGTATCTTGCAAAAGTAGCGATAGAAATCTGCGATGGTGTGCTGATCCACTCCTTGCTTGGCAATCTCAAGCCAGGCGACATTCCCGCCGAAGTCAGAACCGACGCCATCTCCACACTGATCGAAAATTATTTCGTACCCAAAACCGTGATACAGGCAGGCTATCCGCTGGACATGCGCTATGCAGGCCCCAGAGAAGCGCTGCTGCATGCACTGTTCCGCCAGAACTACGGCTGCTCGCATCTGATCGTCGGGCGCGACCATGCGGGTGTCGGCAGTTATTACGGCCCGTTCGATGCGCATCATATCTTCGACAAGATTCCCAAGGATGCACTGGAAACCCAACCGCTCAAGATAGACTGGACTTTCTGGTGCTACAAGTGCGGCGGCATGGCATCCGCACGAACCTGTCCGCATGAAGGATCAGATCGCCTGTTGCTGTCCGGTACCAAGCTGCGCAAGATGCTGTCCGAAAACGACGAGGTGCCGGCCGAGTTCAGCCGACCCGAGGTACTGGAAGTGCTGCGTGCCTATTACGGCGGGCTTGCCGAAGATGAAAAGGTAGAAGTAAAACTCAGCGGACATTCCGCACGTGTCTGATTAGCAATGCCTGAATGAGTCTGCGGCCTGCCTGACCACCGACATCCCGCACTTGCTCAGGAGTTCTATGGGGGTTCCACGCATCATGTGGATATTTGTGTTTGATTTTTTCAATAGGAGTATCGAAATTGCCAACATTCGTACGTACCGAAAAATGTGACGGTTGCAAGGGTCAGGACAAGACCGCCTGCATGTATATCTGCCCGCATGACCTGATGATGCTGGACAAGGATGGTTCTGCGACCGGTCACGCAATGAAAGCCTACAACCAGGAGCCTGAACAGTGCTGGGAGTGCTATTCCTGCGTCAAGATCTGCCCGCAGAATGCAATCGAAGTTCGCCATTATGCCGATATCGTCCCGCTGGGCGGCTCTGTGCAACCCATGCGCGGTTCCGATTCGATCATGTGGACCATCAAGTTCAGAAACGGCACGCTGAAGCGTTTTAAATTCCCGATCCGCACCACGTCCGAAGGCTCCATCAACCCATACGGCGGCAAACCGATGCCCAAGATGGCTGACCTGACCTCTCCTGGCGTATTCACCAGAGAAGTGATGGGCGGGTATCGCGCAGGCCGCCCTGACGAGCTGATCCGCAAGTAGACCGCAAATAACAATAATTGGGAGTAAAAATATGTCTGAAGGAACTTTTGGTAATCCAAGTATTGTTCAGGAAGAATTGGATATTCTCCTGATCGGTGGCGGCATGGCGTGTTGTGGTGCCGCCTATGAAATGATGCGCTGGGCCGAGGCTGTCAAAGCCGAATCCGGCGTCGATCTTAAAATCAAACTGGTCGACAAGGCCGCGATGGATCGCTCGGGCGCTGTCGCACAAGGTCTCTCCGCGATCAATACCTATATCGGTACAGAGCAGGATCCAGCCGATTACACGCGCATGGTATCAAACGACTTGATGGGCATCACGCGCGACGATCTGGCATACGACCTGGGCCGTAACGTCGATGATTCCGTGCACCTGTTTGAAGAGTGGGGCCTGCCGATCTGGAAGACCGACGCTGAAGGCGTGCGTCATGACGGCGCAGAATCCATCAAGGAAGGCCTGCCTACCCTGAAAGACGGCGGCAAGCCTGTGCGTTCCGGAAAATGGCAGATCATGATCAACGGCGAATCCTACAAGTGGATCGTTGCCGAGGCGGCCAAGAAGGCGCTGGGACTCGACCGCATCGAGGAGCGTATTTTCATCGTCAAGCTGATCAACGACAAGAACGATCCTCTGCGCATTGCCGGCGCCGTTGGTTTCTCGGTGCGTACCAACACCATCCACATCTACAAAGCCAAGTCAATCATGCTGGCTGCCGGCGGTTGCGTAAACATCTTCCGCCCACGTTCGGTCGGCGAAGGTTCAGGCCGCGCATGGTATCCAGTGTGGAACGCAGGCTCGACTTATGCGATGGCAGCAGAAGCGGGTGCCGAAATGACCATGATGGAAAACCGTTTCGTACCCGCCCGCTTCAAGGACGGCTACGGCCCGGTCGGCGCATGGTTCCTGTTGTTCAAGGCCAAGGCAACCAATGCTTACGGCGAAGACTACATGGTAAAGAACAAGGAGATGCTAAACGACTACCCTCCCTATGGACAGGCTGCCGTTCCTGCATCGTGCTTGCGCAACCACCTGATGCTGAAAGAGATGAAGGATGGCCGCGGCCCGATTTACATGGACACCGTAACCGCCCTTGGCAAACTGCGTGAGACACTTTCCCCCAAGGAAGTCAAACACCTGGAAGCCGAAGCCTGGGAAGATTTTCTGGACATGTGCATCGGCCAGTGCGGTATCTGGGTCGGTGAGAACATAGAGCCTGAGAAGAAAAATTCCGAGCTGATGCCAACCGAGCCTTACCTGTTGGGTTCGCACTCCGGTTGCTGCGGCATCTGGGTATCTGGTCCGACAGACGTTGGCGCGCCAACGGATGAAGAGCATGAAGAAAAAGACAAGATTCCCGCTCACCTGCCCAAGGGCTGGAACTGGGGCTACCGTTCGATGACCACCGTCAAGGGTCTGTTCACCGCAGGCGACGGCGTGGGCGCATCGGGTCACAAGTTCTCCTCGGGTTCGCACACCGAAGGTCGCCTGGCCTCCAAGGCAATGGTCAAGTATGCGCTGGATAACAAGGACTGGAAACCAGAGTTCGATGTAACGCCTGAGCAGCTGGCCGAAGAAATCTACAAGCCGGTACGCAACTTCCTCGAGCACAAGGACTACACCACGGCGATCGATGTCAATCCGCATTACATCACGCCCAAAATGCTGCAAATGCGTTTGCAGAAAATCATGGACGAATATGTAGCGGGTGTTGCGACTTATTACAACACCAACGACAAGATGCTGGCGGTGGCCGAAGAGAAGCTGGAAATGCTCAAGGAAGACTCCCAGAAGATGCGCGCAAAGGATCTGCATGAGCTGCTCCGCGCATGGGAAAACTACCACCGCATCATCACAGCGGAAGCGCACATGAAGCATATCCAGTTCCGTGAAGAATCCCGTTACCCGGGCTTCTACTATCGCACCGACAAGAATTTCGTCGATGAGAAGAACTGGCACTGTTTTGTGAATTCCATTTACAACAAAGACACCAAGAAGTGGACCTGCTTCAAGCGTAAACATGTCGACCTGGTCGACAAGTCCAAGCTGTTCAAGGCGGCTGCACCACACTAAAGTAGCAGCATGATGTGAAGGCGGGTGCCTGCGGGTTCATTGATGAACTCATAGGTACCCGCTTTTTTTTGTACCCTGTCAGGAAAGCATAATGAATCAAACCAGCGATAACAACCCCTATCCGACAAGCCCTGTGATGCCTGAAATGTTTGAAGGCGACAAGGTCATTCAGTTCAGTTGCCATAAAGGCATCGGGTGCTTCAATGCGTGCTGCAAGTCGATCGACATCAGTCTCACGCCTTATGATATTTTGCGCCTGAAGAAAAGGCTCTCGATTACCTCCACCGAATTTCTGGAACACTTCACCTTCCCCTTTGAAATGGAAATGAACAGCATCGCCGGCGTGAAACTCAAACCCGTCGAAGGTGGTACTGCCTGCCAGTTCATGACCGATGAGGGATGCAGCGTTTATGAAGACAGGCCGACCGCCTGCCGTTACTATCCTGTCGCATTGTTATCCATGCGCCGCCAGGACGAATTCGTCGACCGCAACGCCTATGCGCTGGTCAAGGAAGATCACTGCCTGGGGCACTTGGAACCGCGCAAGCTCACGATAGATGAATACCGCAAGGAACAGGGCATCGAATCCTACGACGAAGCATCGCGTGGATGGCGCCAGCTGATCCTGAAGAAAAAATCATCAGGCCCTTCGATAGGCAAACCGTCCAAGCGCAGCCTGCAGCTTTTTTTCATGGCCTGCTACGATGTAGATCGTTTTCGCGAGTTTGTGATGAGCGACTCATTCAATATGCTTTATGACATTGCCGATGAAGAGCGCGCCACCTGGATCTCCGACGAAATATTGCTGCAGTTTGGTTTCCGCTTTCTGCGCCAGGTGCTGTTCGGAGAAGAGAGCATCAAGATGAGCGAAGAGGCCCTGCTCGTGCGCCGCAAACAGGTTCAGGACAACCATATGCGTCTTGAGCTTGAGGCCGCAGCGATCAAGGCGCAGCATGAAGACGATCTGGTCGATGAAGACTGACCATGCCGACGCCAGATAAACTCGTCACCCTGGCCCCTCAACACATAGAGGATGAGCCTTATTATCAGGCAACCGGCGGCGAGGTGGAACTGTTCGAGGCGGCTTACAAGCACCACCTGCCGATGCTGCTCAAAGGGCCTACCGGTTGCGGCAAGACGCGCTTTGTCGAATACATGGCATGGCGATTGAAACGTCCGCTGGTGACGGTTGCGTGCCACGACGATCTGACTGCATCCGATCTTGTCGGTCGCTACCTGATCGTCGGCGGTCAGACCGTGTGGATGGACGGGCCGCTGACCTCGGCGATGCGTAGCGGCGCAATCTGTTATCTGGATGAAATCGTCGAGGCGCGCAAGGACACCATGGTGGTTATCCATCCGTTGGCGGACAGTCGCCGCATCCTGACCATCGAAAAACGCGGCGAAGTCGTACATGCGCCGGAAAACTTCATGCTGGTCGTCTCCTATAACCCGGGCTATCAGAGCGTATTGAAGGAACTCAAGCAAAGCACCCGCCAGCGCTTCGTCGCATGCGCATTTGATTATCCGGATGCCAACACCGAGGCAGGCATTGTGGTGCGTGAATCAGGCATCTTGCCAGACCTTGCAATGAAGCTGGTCAAGTTCGCCGCGATGACGCGCAACCTCAAAGGTAACGGCCTGGAAGAAGGCGCCAGCACAAGACTGCTGGTGCATGCAGGAAAGCTTATATCTGCGGGCCTCTCGCCAGCCGCCGCCTGCAAAAGCACCATTGCAGAAGCATTGACCGATGATGCGGACACGCTCGCTGCCGTACTGGAGCTCTCCTCCTCGCTGTTCTGATGGACAACTTCGGGAAGATACAAAGCCAGCTTGAGCTCTGGCTTGAAGTCGAATTCTCGATGAAGGATGTCAGCGGCATCGCCCTCGACATTGCAGCGATGGATCACGTCGATCAGGATTTCATTCTCAGATGGACGCAGCGACTCTCCGCAGCTCATGTGCAGATCGCCACGCTATTCGTCAATCAGGCCCCTCAGCTTGTGGCCCGGATGGATCGTCGTCTGATCGAAGCATGGGTCATGCAATCGCTCGATGCCCATGACCGGGACGGGCTTCAGGCCGCGGTCAAAGTGCTGTTTGATGTCGACCGCTTCGTTGAACTGCGCCATGAGCATACTGCCGGCATCGTGCTGGAGGATGTGCGCGGCATATTGCTCACTTTCGCCCGAGGTCTTTCAGGACGACACCTGCTGCTTGATGCCGGTGAAGACGCATGGACAGATGGCGAAACTTTGTATCTTCCAACCGTGATAGCGCGCATGGAAAGTGCAACAGATAATTTCATCCTGTGCAAGGCGCTGGTCGCCATGCTCTGGGCACAGGGACATTTCGGCACCATGCGCGTGCTGGCTGAAGATGCGCTGTCAAACTTTGCTGATGAAAGTCTTGCGCTCATCTGTTTCAACCGCCTTGAAACCCTGAGGATAGAAGCGTGCATCGCACGCGAGCTGCCCGGCCTGTTCCGCGAGATGATACGCCTTAAAGACGAAAATCTGTCTTCAGCGTGGCAAGCTTACGCCGAGCGTCTTTCGCATCCTGACGCTTCGAGTCACGACAGTCTGGTGCTGGTTCCCGAAGCACTTAAAACTAAATTGCCGCCTCCTGTCTGTTACCAGTGCGAGCTGCACCCCGATGCCGTTATGGCACGCATCGCAAAAGAAAAAGCGCTGCTGCGCGTGCGACTATCCGAACTCGCTGTAGCCTTGCCGCAGCAGGAAACCGAAGATGCCCCAAAGCAGTTCAAGCTCAAACATGAAGAAAATCAAACCGGCGGTTTGGGTGAAATGGAACTGCTGCTGGACGATATGCCTGTCGCGCCGCCTGAAGATGTGCGTCAGCTGCTTTCCTCCATCATGCTCGATTTCGGCGAGATTCCACCCGAATATCTGGTCGCGGCAGGCCCGGGAGAATACGACCCGGCTCTTTATCGCGCAACGCAAAAAGATCCTGATCAGGTATGGCAGGGCACTTACCATGAGGAAGGCGCCCTGCTTTATCCGGAATGGGATTTTCGGCGCGGCAGTTATCGCAAGAACTGGTGCGTAATGCGCGAGAAGGATGTGATAGCTGCCCATGATGATTTTGTTGCGTCGACGCTCGTCAAATACGGCCCGCTGGTGCGGCAGATACGCCGCACCTTTGAAGGCATGCGCGACGAAGACCGATTGCTCAAGCGCCAATCGCAGGGTGAGCATATCGATCTCGACGCGCTGGTTGAGGCATTGTCCGACTTGGCCTGCGGCACCGAGATGTCGGAGCTGCTTTATGCCCGCCTGCATCGTGCCGAGCGCAACATCGCGGTAGCCTTCCTGATCGACATGAGCGGATCAACCAAGGGGTGGGTAAACGATGCCGAGCGCGAGGCGCTGGTGTTGATGTCAGAAGCGCTTGAAGCACTAGGGGACCGTTACGCGATATACGGTTTTTCTGGCATGACGCGCAAGAAATGCGAGCTTTTTCGCGTCAAGCGTTTCGACGAGACTTACGGGGATGCGGTCAAAGCGCGCATCAGCGGTATCCGCCCGCAGGAGTACACCCGCATGGGCTTTGCGATCCGGCACCTGACAGAGTTGCTGCGAGACACGGATGCCAAGACCCGGATACTGATCACGGTGACCGATGGCAGGCCCGAAGATTATAACGACAACTACCGCGGCGAATACGGCATCGAGGATACGCGCCAGGCCTTGGTTGAAGCGCGGCGCGCGTGCATTCATCCCTTTTGCATCACCATCGATAAAGAGGGGCGCGACTATCTGCCGCGTTTGTATGGCCCTGCGCATTACGTGGTTATCAATGAGGTGCGCACCCTGCCCCTCAAGGTGGCCGAGATTTACCGGCGACTGACCGTATAACGCTGGATCGCACTGTTTAATCTGCAAAATTCTCTCACTATGCACGATGAAAAATATTTTCGCCATAGCATTATGCAGAGAAACAATATATCCTTGAGCCGATGAACCTTGCTGAAAAAAATTTTCGCAAACGCAGAACGCAGGCCATCGGCGCACGACTATAAGATCATGCGTACCTTGTCGATACAAGCCTATCTCCTGCTGCTGGTTATGGCAGTATCCGTTCCGCTCGTGACGGCGGTCGGATACGGCATCTATTCGGACAGGCAGCAGACCATCGCCTATACCAAAACGTCCTTGAGAATACTGGCAAACACGATGGTCAGCAACACCGGCGGCAAGATTGACAGCACCCGCCAACTTCTTGAGCGACTGGCCGCCCGCCCCATCATCCAAAAGCTCGACCCAAAAAACTGCGATCCGATATTAAAGGATATCTACAGCCTCCATCCGGAGTATGCCAATGTCGATTACACGAACAAGGACGGGCTGATGGTCTGCTCGGCGGTACCGCAACCTGGCGGCAAGCTGATCAATATTGCAAAAACCCCCTTATTCCAGAAACTTTTGAGGATGCAGAAATTCACAGTCGGGGAACCCCATTTTGGCCCGATCAGCGGCAAGTGGGTATCTGTTCTCACTACCCCTATCTTTAACGCACGTCATGAAATGACAGGATCGGTGCAGCTTCCGCTCAACCTGGAATCATATGACCCCATCATTCCCGTTCAATTGCTGGCAAACGGGAGCCACTACGGCTTCTTCAACGAGGATGGCATCTTGATCTGGCGCAACGTGGACCCTGATCATGTCATCGGCACACATCCCAAAAAAGACGTCGCAAGACAGATTATCGCAATTAAAAATGGCGAAGTTGAAAGCACCGCAGCAGACGGTGTGAAGCGATTCTATTCCGCGTTACCCATACCCCACACGGGCTGGGTAGCCTGGGTGGGTGTGCCTGTGTCGGCAATCTACGCGGAAGCCGACAAGCGCGCGCAAATCGCAACGGCCCTCTTGCTTGCTACAGTACTCACGCTGCTGCTGATTGCACTCGTCATAGCAAGACGTATCACCAAACCGATAGCGAAACTGGAAAGCACTGCACGCGCGGTTCATGACGGAAATCTTGAGGCCAGGGCACCGTTGGACGGTCCGCGCGATATTGCGGCGGTGGCACGGGAATTCAACGCGATGGTCGATGCCCAGCAGCACAATGTTGAACAACTGCGCATTGCCGCCACCGCTTTTGAGTCGCATGAAGGCATGATGGTCACCGATGCCAACCGCATTATCCTGCGTATCAACGCTGCATTTACCAGGACCACGGGCTACACATCAAAAGAAATCGTGGGCAGGACGCCGCTCACACTCAGGTCGGATCGTCACGACGCAGATTTCTATCGCGCCATCTGGGAGAACATCAGCCGCACTGGCGGATGGCAGGGCGAGATATGGGGCCGTCGCAAAAATGGCGAGATATATCCGAAATGGCTTACCATCACCGCGGTAAAAAATGAGAAAGGCATCACCACCCATTATATCAGCACAGATTTTGATATCACCGAACGCAAAAAGACCGAAGAAAAGATCAATGAACTGGCTTTTTATGACCAGCTGACCGGCCTGCCCAACCGCACTCTGCTGCTGGACCACTTAAAGCAAGCCAAAAGCGCCAGTGCCCGCAGCGGCAGTTATGGCGCATTGATGTTGATCGATCTAGACAATTTCAAAACGCTCAACGACACCTTTGGCCATGACATGGGTGATTTACTGTTGAAGCAGGTCGCACAACGTTTGACTGAATGCATACGCGCAGAAGAAACCGTGGCGCGCTTGGGCGGCGATGAGTTCGTGGTGATCCTGACCAACTTGAGCGCTCACGAAAGCGATGCCGTCTCCCACGCCAAAACGGTGGGCGAAAAAATCATCTACGCGCTTAATCAACCGTACCAGCTCAGGAACATGGCCTACCACAGTACGCCTAGCATTGGCCTCACCTTATTCAAAGGATCGCATGCAAGCCATGAAGATCTGTTGAAGCAGGCTGATCTTGCCATGTATAAATCCAAGGAAACAGGACGCAATGCGATGCGTTTTTTTGATCCTGCCATGCAAACGGTTATTGTCGAGCGTTCCGCTCTGGAAGCCGGTTTACGCAATGCCATTCAGCAGAACCAGCTCCTGCTCCACTATCAGGCTCAGGTCACAAGCGAAGGGCACATTACCGGCGCGGAAGTGCTGGTGCGTTGGCATCATCCTGAACGCGGCGTGGTGCTTCCAGGCGAATTCATTCCCCTGGCCGAAGAAACCGGGCTCATTCTTCCCCTGGGGCGATGGGTGCTTGACAGCGCATGTTCCCAACTGGCCCTGTGGGCTGAGCAATCCGATCTTGACGCACTCACGCTGTCGGTAAATGTCAGCGCACACCAGTTCAGTCAGGCTGACTTCGTCGATCAAGTGCTGGCTGTACTCAAAAAAACCGGCGCCAATCCGCAGCGCCTGAAACTTGAACTGACGGAAAGCCTGATGGTGCAGAATATTGAAAATACTATCGGGAAAATGATCGAGCTGAAAACTCATGGTGTAGGTTTTTCGCTTGATGATTTCGGCACCGGATATTCCAGTCTGAGTTACTTGAAGCGCATGCCGCTGGAGCTGTTGAAAATCGATCAGTCTTTTGTTCACGATGTGCTCATCGACCCCAACGATGCTGCCATTGCCAGAACCATCGTGGCACTGGCGCACAGCCTGGGCCTCGGGGTCATCGCAGAAGGCGTTGAAACCAAGGAACAACGCGCATTTCTGGCGAATGCCGGCTGCCATGACTACCAGGGCTATCTCTTCAGTCGTCCGCTGCCTGTCTCAGGCTTTGAGGAATTTGCAAAGCGCACCTGATCAGCGCTAACGGGAAGCAAGATTTACCGGCGACTGCCGGTGTGATTCTGAGTTTCGCCGCGCCGTTTCAACCTGATAAACAGTATATCCTGTTTATCGCATTTGCTGGAATAAATCCGCTGATACGCTACTTTTCCATACCCGAACCCCGTCCCTCAGGGACATTCAAATTAGTCCGATCAGACTATTGACTTTTAAAATAATATTCATCAGAGTGGCAATCGCATGCAGCTCATTATGCATGTAACTTATAGGGAGATATATCATGAATAATATTTCTATCAACACACGAGTTCTTTCTGCATTGACGACGGCTCTGATAGGAGGTGTTTTCTCCTCAGCTGCACAAGCCGTTCCCGTGGCTGTCGGCTCAACCGTATCGCTTCCGGGTACAACATCTGCCGCGGAACCCAATCTTGCAGGCACAGTAGTACTCGACAACCTGTACAGCTTCAATAACACTTTTGGCTCAGAAACATTTGTCGGAACCGTGCAGGAACGCGTGGTGCGAGAAACAGGGACTGGGACACTGGACTTTTACTGGCGTGTGATGAACACAGGCACTGCCGGACTTGATGCCAATATCGGCGACTTCCGCATTGGAAACTTCAACATTCCCAGCACCCCGGTCAACCTCAATTTCCGAACAGATGGTCTGGGAGAGGTTGCGCCTACTTCAGCGCAGCGATTTTCAGGTTCGTTCCAGAACTATTTCAACTTTATTTTCCCGAACGGAATCACTCCCGGCCAGTCTTCCAACTTCATGCTTGCCGAAACCAATGCGACCGCCTTTACGCAGAATGCCAGTTTCGACGTGACGAATATCGGCGAATCCCAGATCGTGTTTACAGGCATGCAGGTCAGCCCAGTTCCCGAACCCGGAGAATTAGCGCTTCTGGCTTCCGGGCTCAGCTTAATGGGCTTTATCGCGATGCGCCGCAAGAACGAAAACAAGAGCACCTGATATTTCAGCTTATCAAAAAAACCGCCTCAAAATTTGAGGCGGTTTTTTGTGCGCAATTAAATTACCAGTGGCCCCTGATATTCCTCATCTAGATTCGCGGCGGTGGCACCCGATGAGGTGTTGGCCAGCTGACGCTCGTGATCGGCCTGCACCTGTAAAAGCGTTACGACACAAGTATGCAAACCCTGATATTCTTCTTTTCCGGTGCCATATTGGTCGGCATCAGAATAGAAAAATTGACTACGGAAACGTCCTTCGTCGATCTTGCATATGACAAACTGTGCGCCACGCTCCGTCCAGTAAAGCGTGGGACACAGGGTTAATTCTGTCGAGGCGGGATCAAGTTGTAACTCACTGTCGGCAAGCTGCAATGTAACCGGTTTTCCGTAACGCTGAAACAGTTCAGCGCTGACCATTTTTTGTTCTGCTTCGGTAAAATCGGGGACGTTCATACATTTTTCCAGAATTAAATTCACAAATCAGGTCTGCGCCCAGGGCAGGCCGTCAAAGCGCCAGCCGTTGTGCGAGTTGCGTCTGTGGCTATCATCAAGATCGCCTTCGAAGCCATTCGTCACGTTGTACACTTCCTGCAGACCCGCATTTTCAAGCGCCAAACCTGCGTCCATCGAGCGGCGACCGGAACGGCAGATCAGCACGACGGGGCGATTCACGCTGGCGGCTTTTTTTACCTGTGAGACAAAATGTGGATTGTAGTCCCACTCGGGACCATCCACCCAGGGAATCAGAATGGATCCCGTCGGGTGGCCTACAAACATATGCTCCATTTCGCTGCGCACGTCGATGAACACCGCCTCTGGATTGTCCTGCAAAAATTTTTGCGCCTCAATGGGTGTCAAGTGTTGCATGGTGATCTTTTCTGCACGCCGTCGTTTTACTTGCTGGCGATGTCGAACAACTTGTTCGGGCGCAAAATATTGCCATCAAGGCCTGCCTGCTTGCTGCTGCCGCCATAGGCCACAGTCATCAGCTGCGAATAGTACACCACCGGCATCGCAAGCTTGGTGCCCTTCTTCTTGTTGATCTCCGACTGGTATATCTCGACGTTGGCCTGGCACAACTGGCAGGGCGTGACGATCATATCGGCACCGTGATCATAGGCGGACTCCACGATGTCGCGGATCTGCTTCTGTGATTTTTCAGGCTCCGAGAAAGCCAGCGCACCGCCGCAGCAAGTGACTTTCTGCTCATAGCCCGTGGCAGCCTCAGCCCCCACCGTTTCGATCATCTTATCGAGATATTGAGGATTTTCAAAAGACTCGCCTGCAATACCAAAAGGACGGTTGGTCTGGCAGCCGACATAACCTGCGATCTTCAGTCCTTCCAGCGGTTTGACAACAGGTGCTTTCATGCCTTCGAAACCCACGTCTTCGATCAACACCTCGACCAGGTGGCGCGCCTTGACCGTGCCTTTAAAGCTAAGCCCTGCTTCTTTTAACGCTTCGTTGGTATCGGCCATCAGGCTGTCTACCTCGTTCAATTTCTCCGCGGTCTCGCGCGTCGACAACCAGCAGGCAGGACAGCCTGACACCAGATCCTGTCCAGGCAGATTCTGTTCTACCAGCGCAAGATTTCTAGCATTGAGCACCAGACGCGACAGCTGGCCGCCCTCTCCGTAACCCACCGAGGCGCTGCAGCAGTTCCAGTCGGGAATCTCGTTTAACTGTATATCCAGTTTGTCGCACATCACGTCGATGGAGGGGACGAAATTGGAAGCCGATGCCCCCTTCTGGGATGAGCAACCGGGATAAAAAGCATAATTTTTCTTGGCCATGATTTTCTTGCTCCATCAACTTAGGAAGTAAAGCCCTGCCTGCGATCTTCAATTTCGCGCGCCTTGGCGAGCATTTTCTGGATACCGCCCACATCTTTGCATTTATGCCCGCCGATAATTTCCATCGGATTAAGACGCTTCGCTTTTACCAATCCGAGTGCAATTCCCTGCATGCTCAGCAAGTTCTTGACGCCCTGCATAAACCCGTCCTTGAAATAGATGGCCAGCGAAAACTTGAGTTCGTTAACCCGTCCTGTCTTGGCCAGATTGTTCCAGAACAGCCTGGCAAGCTCGCGTGTCGGCTGCCCCTTGGGTGCGAGATTCAAGCGATGCGCGTAATGCGCAAGGCCGTGCATGATATGCGTGATCGGCAATTTTCTCGGGCAACGCACGATGCAGCTGTAGCATGAAGTGCACATCCACACCGAGTCGGATGTCAGCACCTCATCGCGTTTGCCCGCCATGATCATGCGGAATATTTTCTGCGGGGAATGTTCCCAGTGCGGACCCAATGGACAGGAACCTGCACACACGCCGCACTGCATGCACATCGAAACCCATTCGCCATCCTCGACGCGCTCCTCGACTTCCTTGAGGAAGTTATTCTGGTATTTCGCGACGGCCTTCTGATTCAGCTCGCTCATCACATACACTCCTTAATTGAAGCCCTTCATTGGCGATGGACCCATTTCAACCAGCTGTGCGACATAATCGTTGATGTAGCTGGCGACCTTTGCATTGTCGGTGATCGCCACCTCAAAGCTGGATACGCGTTCGGGCTCAAGCCCCATCCCGGTCAGCGTGTCGCCGATCTTGCTCATGCGGTAACCCGCCAATTCGGAACCCTTGACGAAATGGCACTGGTATTCGTCGCCCTTCTTGCAGCCCATCATCATCACGCCGTCATAACCCGAATTGAGCGCATCGGTGATCCAGATGGTGTTCACGGAACCCAGGCAGCGCACCGGAATGATGCGCACAAAAGCCGAATAAACGATGCGCGACAGCCCCGCCATATCGAGTGCAGGATAGGCATCGTTCTCGCAGGCAAGGATCAGCACACGCGGCTTCTCGGAAAATTCATCGGGGATCTCCACCGCCTTGATCTGGTTGCCGACGGTGTCGACCGAATAATTCTCGAAGGAAATCACGCGTACAGGGCACGCACCCATGCAGGTGCCGCAACGGCGGCAGCGCTGCTCGTTGAAGACAGGGAAGCGCCGCTCATCCTCGTCGATCGCGCCGAACGGACATTCCACCGTGCAGCGTTTGCACTGGGTACAGCCTTCCAGACGCACGATGGGGTAAGACAAGTCGCCGGCTCTCGGATGGGCCGCACGTCCCAGGCTCGCGTTTTCGGTCGCCTGTATCGCTTTTAACGCGGCGCCGGTGGCATCTTCAGTCGCCTGCATGATATCCATCGGACGGCGCACAGGGCCTGCGGTATAAATACCCGTGCGCTGCGTCTCGTAGGGGAAGCAGATGAAATGCGAATCGGCAAACCCGGATTTGAGTTTGGGTAAGTCCGGTCCCTGCCGATAGGTGAGGTTCAAGATGGAAATCGTTTTTAACTCTTCCTTTTGCTGCTTAGCCTCGATCGATCCGCCATCCGCTTCCTTGGTGAGCTTGTCCCATGCAATCACATCCACGCCGGAACTTGGTACCTGACCTGTTGCGAGAACGACCAGATCGGCAGAAATCTCGGCATCCGAGTCGAGGATCATGTCCCTGTAGTTTACCAGGCAACCATTGCCTGAAGCTTCAACCTTATTGGCTTTGCCCTTGGCGAAGATCACGCCCTTGTGCTGGGCGCTGCGATAAAAATCCTCGCCCATGCCCGGCACACGCAGATCGTCATACACCACTACGGTGTTCACTTCAGGATTTGCATCCTTGAAATACATTGCCTGCTTGATGCTGGTCGCGCAGCAGTGGCCTGAACAATAGGGCAGATGCTGGCCGCTGTCGTCGCGCTGTCCCGCACATTGCAAAAACACCACGGATTTTATTTCCTGCCCGTCGGCACGCTTGATTGCGCTGCCATTGGCAGTTTTGGCCAAGACTTCGAGCCCTGCCTGATCCACAACGTGAGCAAGCCCGCCGCCCAGCTCAGGCAACTTGGCCATATCATAGGTCGTAAAACCTGTCGCCTGAACGATGGCACCTGCTGAAACTTCAGTGATTGCACCCGATTCCTGCGCGAGCTTGACCGCGAAACGTCCAGGCGCACCGGATGTTTCCGCGACAGTCGAATTAAGATGCACTGTGATCAGCGGATGTGAACTCACTTTTGCTGCGAGTTCAGCCACACCTGTGTCCTGCGGCTCGGCATAAGGCGTTTTGAACGGAACCCGTTTCCATAACTTGCCAGCCCAACCACCCAGCGTCGCCTGCTTCTCGACCAGTATCACTTCATAGCCTGTTTCGGCAGCTTCAAATGCAGCAGTCAACCCCGAGATGCCGCCACCGACCACCATGAGATTCTTCAGGTGGGTGTGATTCGGATTGCCCTCCGGCATCTTGGCTTTCTTAAGTTCAGCACAGCCCATGCGCACGTAGTCGTCCGCCATCTCCTGGCGCACTTCATCGTGATCGCTGCCATCGGCCACCACCCAGATAACGCCTTCGCGCAGATTGGCACGGGTCATTGCCACGGTCGGAAAATTGAACGCCTCAGTCTTTGCACGGCGCGAACAGGCAGCGATGCAGATATGCGTTACCTCTTCCTTCTCGATGTCGTCGCGTATCATCTGCACGCCTTCGCTGTTGCACAGAAAGGTATGTTCGCGCACAAGCGCCATCTTGCCTTCCTTCTGCGCAATCTTGGCAAGCTGTGAAACATCCAGCTTGTCACCCAGGCCGCAGCCAGAACAGATATATGCAGCCGTCTTCATTTCAGCCATCATCTAACTCCTTCGACTGTAGATGTTTTATGTACCACCTGTATCGCGCGCAGCGCCGCAGCCGTCGCACTTTGCACCGAGCGGTTCACGTCCAGCGGACTGGTCGCAGCCCCTGCACCATAGATGCCCTCGATCCCCACTGGCAAATTCGATCCTTCGATAAAGCCTGATGAGTCGAGCAGCATATCGTCCGGCAACTTGATGCCGTTGGTCTCAGGCTCCATGCCCACCGCCAGCACCACCAGATCATGCGTCGTCGCATAACGGTGATAACCCTCGGTATCCACGCCGTGCAACACCGGATTGTGATCTTTGTCCTCGACGATCTTGGCGACTTTTGATTTGATAAAGCTGACCGTCGGATCCTGCTGCACTTTCAGGTAAAAATCTTCCAGCCTGTCTATCACACGTATGTCGATATAGTAAATCGTCGACTTTGCATCATCGCCATAAGCCTCGCGCACATAATGCGTCTGTTTTAACGATGCCATGCAGCAGATACGCGAGCAATGGCGCAGATGGTTCTCGTCGCGCGAACCCGCGCACTGGATGAAGGCGATGTTCTTTGCTTCCTTGCCATCTGAAGGTCGCAGCAATTTTCCGCCGGTAGGCCCGTGCGGATTGGCGAAGCGCTCGAACTCGACGCTGGTGATCACATTGGCAAACCTGTCGTAACCATAAGGCTGTATCTTGGCCGCATCATATGGCTTCCATCCGGTTGCCCAGACAATCGCCCCTGCCTTGATCTCGACGATCTCTTCCTGCATGGCAAGGTCGATCGCATCGTATTTGCAGGCAGCTTTTGCCTTGTCCGCCTCCGCCGTACCGATGATGGAAGGGTCCAGCACGTAGTGCATGGGATACGCCATGTTGTGCGGCAGGTAAGCTGCGCGCGTCTTGGCGAGATTGTATTCGTAAGGATTATCTATTTCAGCGTCGACCGCACGGGCACATTCGCCGCAGGCGGTGCAGTTGCTGTTGACATAGCGCGGGGTGAGTTTGAGCTTTACCGTATAGTCGCCGCGTTGACCGGTCACATCCAGCACTTCGGTCATGGTCATGACGCGCACGTTGCGGTTACCCTTGAGGCGGCGCAAATTGATTTCCATGCCGCAAGTCGGGTGACACATCTTGGGAAAATACCGGTAGAGCAGTGCAGTCCTCCCGCCGAGTGTTGCGTTGCGTTCGACGAGTATCACCTGTTTGCCGCACTCTGCGGCCTCCAGCGCCGCCGTCATGCCGCCTATTCCGCCGCCCACGACCAGTATGGTCTGGCTGGTTGCAATTGAAGCTGTCACTATGAACCTCCGTAATATATTGCGATAATCAGCGGTGTCTAGTACTTCTATTCCAGTGTTGTATGTACCTCAAACAACATGCTATCAAGATCACCCAATATCCAGGTGAACGCTTCCTCTACACCCGGCGCACCGATGCCGGAAACAGACCCGGGATTGACCAGCATCGTCTTCCCCCCCAGTATATTCGGTTGCCAGATAATTTCCGCGACATGGCTGTGTCCGCAGCAAACCAGATCGTAATCACCGGTGCAGGCGAGCGCCCGTCCGTAGTGCGGATAGTGCGTCGCAAAAATGCGCCGCCCTGCCAATTCAAGTTCTGCATCATGCCCGTGATAGGTCAGCAACTCGCCGTGCTTTTTCATCATTCTGTGCATCGCCATCTGATCGCCGACATTGTTGCCATGCACCACATGCAATGGAATGCCCAGCTTCAACGAAGTGCGCAGCGTATTTGCGCCGATCAAGTCACCGCAATGGATCACCACCTCTGCGCCCAGCGACTGCGCTTTGGCAATCGCATGCGCTAAAGGCTCGGCCCTATCGTGGCTGTCAGAAACGATGCAGATTTTCATTTATTATTCGCATACCGCATGGCACTCATCACTGACAGCATTCCGTCTGCCGTGCATCGCAACCATATCATTTATTCCATCAAGCAAAGCGATCAAAAAATCAACGCTTGCAACTATAACACCAGCCCAAAACCCATGTTATCTAAACTTTAAAAACAGCGCGCATGATAACAACCTTAGAATGCAATTGGGGTTCGATTTGCAATCAAAGGAATATTAGCCTATCCTTAAATTCCACCAACCTGCTCATACAACAGGCTTTGATAAGCGTAACCACCGTTAAACACAAGTCGTCACTAACTTCGACATTAGGCGCAATTGACCGCCTACCTGTCTATAACCCCATCGGGTAATGATGGCTATAACCCTAGCGGGTGGAACATCATTGTATAATCCGACCTGTTGATCTTTGAACACTTTACCCTGTTATTTTTTATACGCTGACTGTTTGCTTGATGAGTAAAAAAACAATTTCTATTTCGGATGACGCCCACGGCGATTTTCTGTGGTTACGCGAACCAGAGTTCATGCCTCCCGGAGCGGATGGCGGCCTAGAAACATGCCTGACACATGAGTTTGCTGCACCGCGTATAGGCGAATTCAGAACCTTGTTGAAGCTTTTTCTCGAAAGCATCGTCAAAACAGCGGGCGCTACTTCTGCGGTTTTACGACTCTTGTCATCCGATGGACACACGCTGCAAATCATCAGCTCATCAGGCTTCTCTGCCAACCTGGCGGAAGAATTAGAGGCATATGAAAACCTGCATTGCGAAACCACTCACAACCTGAACCACAATATTTACGTCTCTGATGTCAGCTTATGCAGCCTGAGGAAAACCTGCCAGCACACCAGTTGCCGGTTCCAATCTTTAATCAGCGTACCGCTCGAACATTCCCACACACCCGGCACACCGCTCGGAATTCTGACTATCTTTTTTGATATATCAAAAGAAGAGGCTATCAAAAACAAAGACACGATCACAACGCTGGCTGAAATGTTAAGCGCAGCCATTGAACACACGCATGTCAACCGGGAAGCCAGGCGCATCGAATTATTAAGGGAGCGCCAGGCGATGGCCAACGAGATTCACGACTCGCTGGCGCAAACCCTCACCTATGCCCGCATGCGCGCGAGCATGCTGATTGAGTCCAATCGCATCAATAACAAACTGATGACCAGCAAATATGCGAGAGATCTGGACGAGGCGCTCGAAATCGCCCAGAAAAACGCGCGCGAACTCGTCACCAATTTTCGCTGCGAGATTAACCACGGTGGCCTGTCTGCCGCATTTAATGAACTTACCACGGAATTTCGCAGACGCAACAACATCGTGCTCGAGTATCATAACCGACTGGTTGATATCGAACTTCCCCTCGAGCATGAAATACAGACGTATCATATTGTCCATGAAGCACTCAACAATATCGCGCGGCATTCCGGTGCGACGCACGCGCGGCTGTTCGTCGATGCCCTCTTTGGCTACTACGTGTTCACCATCGAAGACAACGGCAGCGGTGCTTGCACTTTTGCGCCGGTAGAAGGACACTATGGCGTGATGATCATGCGAGAACGAGCGCAACAAATAGGCGGCACCATCAAAGTAGAAAGTGCGACAGGCCAAGGGACCCAGGTGCAATTATTTTTCCCCGAACCAACGCTGGACTGGAGAGCAACAAATGAGTGACAAATTAAAAATCGTACTGGTCGATGACCAGAGCCTGTGCCGACGAGGCTTGAGTGAACTACTCGCGAATTGCTATGATTTTGATGTGATCGGCACGACCGATAACATCGGTGAATTACGCACCCTGTTGAATGCAAAACCCGATCTCTTGATCGTTGATTTGCGCATGAAACCGCTGGACGGCATCTCCCTGCTTAAACAACTGCGCACGGAAGAATACATGGTACCCGCCATCATGCTCACCATGAGCGATTCTGATGTTGATTTGAAAAATGCGATACGTGCCGGTGTGCGCGGCTATCTGTTAAAAGACATGGCACCCGATGACGTAGTGGAAGCGATTCGCAGAGTCGCCGCCGGCGAACTCGTGGTAGCCCCCGCGATGACGGTGAAGATGATCGAAATGTTGCGCGACGAACAACCCGAGCAGGATACAAAAAACTCGCTTAAACTGCTGACCGAGCGCGAACGCGAAATTTTGCAACTGCTGTCGCGCGGCGAGAGCAACAAGGCCATCGCGCTCACCCTGAAGATCAGTTATGACACGGTGAAACAGCATGTTCGCCATATACTTAATAAACTTAACCTGTCTTCACGGGTCAAGGCGGCGGTATTGTTCACCAAGGAACAGGAGACACACAGCAGCAACGAATCGTAGAACCAAATCAACGCTATCTGATTTTATTAACTACAGAGAGGTGAGGAAAACATGGCACACATCGTCATTATGGGAGCTGGACTCGGCGGCATGCCCGCGGCCTACGAAATGCGCGACAAGCTGGATAAGACTCACAAAGTCACCGTCATCTCGAACAGCGAAAATTTTAATTTCATGCCATCCAACCCCTGGGTAGGCGTCAAATGGCGCGAGCGCGAACAGGTTGAATTCCCGGTGCGCACTTATCTGGAGCGCAAGGGGATCAATTTCATATCAACCGGTGTCAAGCGCGTTCACCCCGACAATAACCAGCTTGAACTCAACGATGGACAGACTGTCGACTATGATTATCTGGTCATCGCCACCGGACCCAAACTCGCCTTTGACGAAGTTGAAGGTTTAGGCCCCCACGGCGGCTACACGCACTCAGTCTGCCATGTGGATCACGCGATGAAATCTCACGACGAGTGGGAACAGTTCTGCGGCAACCCGGGTCCTATCGTAGTCGGTGCAGTGCAGGGCGCCTCCTGCTTTGGTCCTGCCTACGAATACGCCTTCATCATGGAAACCGACTTGCGCCGCCGCAAGATACGCAACAAGGTGCCGATGACTTTCGTCACCGCAGAACCGTACATCGGTCATCTGGGCCTGGGCGGCGTGGGCGACTCAAAAGGCATACTGGAATCCGGCATGCGCGACAAGCACATCAAATGGATATGCAACGCCAAAGTGACTAAAGTTGAAGCCGGCAAAATGTTCGTCTCCGAACACGATGGTATGGGTGTGGAGATCAAAAAGCACGAGCTGCCATTTAACTACAGCATGATGTTACCCGCGTTCAAAGGAGTCGATGCGGTATTCGGCATTGAGGGACTGGTTCAGGCGCGCGGCTTCGTTGTTGTCGACAAACACCAGCGCAACCCGAAATACAAGAATATTTTTGCCGTCGGCGTTTGCGTCGCCATTCCTCCTGTGGAGCCAACCCCCATTCCGGTCGGCACACCCAAGACGGGCTATATGATCGAATCCATGGTCACGGCGACTGTGCACAATATCCATGCAGACTTGACCGGGGGCACCGCTAATCAGGAGGCCACCTGGAACGCCATTTGTCTTGCCGACTTCGGCGACAGCGGTGTTGCATTTGTTGCGGTGCCGCAGATCCCTCCGCGCAATGTGAACTGGTTCTCAGAGGGGAAGTGGGTACATCTGGCCAAAATCGCATTCGAGAAATACTTCATCCGAAAAATGAAAAAAGGCACATCCGAACCCTTCTACGAAGGCAGCCTGCTCAAAATGATGGGCATCGAAAAACTGAAATAGCGGCTCTTAAGGAAGCATCGATTTAATCGATGTTTCCCAAAATCAATAGCTGCACCGACACAAGGAAAAACTTATGCAACTCGATGAACACAGTCTGGATCTCATTTTCCGCACCGCACGCACCCACAATGGCTGGCTGAATCAACCCGTCAGCGACGAGTTGCTTCGCCAGGTTTACGATGTGATGAAGTGGGCGCCCACCAGCGCGAACTCAAGCCCTGCGCGCATCCTATTCATCAAGAGTGAATCCGCAAAACAGCGCCTGTTGCCCGCCATGATACCCGGCAACGAAGAGAAAACACGCACCGCCCCTGTCACCGCTATCATTGCTCAGGATCATGAGTTTTACGAAAAGCTGCCGCAGCTGTTTCCGCATGCAGATGCGCGTTCCTGGTTCGCAGGCAACCAGCCGCTGATCGACACCACGGCATTTCGCAATGCCACATTGCAGGGCGCCTACCTGATTCTTGCCGCGCGTGCGCTTGGCTTGGATGCAGGCCCGATGTCGGGTTTTGACAATGCAAAGGTTGACGAGGAGTTCTTCAACGGCACGCACATCAAATCCAACTTTTTGATCAATATCGGTTACGGCGATGCTGCAAAACTGTTCCCGCGCAGCCCTCGCCTTACCTTCGAGGAAGCCGCAAAAATCCTGTAGCACCTGACGCCTGCAATCTGACTCATGACTCTACGGCGCATGGTCACCCCCTCTTTGGAGTACTTGACCAAATTACTTGGTTGAAGTCTAATAGCTCATTTCACCAGACTTGAAAGGTATCAATCATGCAAATTCCCAACCGTGACGGCGACGGCTATCTCGTCGATATGAGTGACTGGACTCCGGAAATCGGCCGCGCAATGGCAGAAGCTGACGGCTATGAACTGAACGAAAAGAAGTGGGATCAGATCATGAAGGCCCGCGAATATTACGAAGAGTTTGGTTCTGTACCGCCGATACGCAAGTTCAGCAAGTACATCGAAGAGGATCAGAAGGAAGTGTTCGAACTCTGGATGACAGGCCCGATGAAACCGATCACCAAATACGGCGGCATGCCCAAGCCGACCGGCTGCGTGTAGTTGTTCCGCTTCGATCGTCAGATTTGGGCGTGGCGCTCAATCAGGCGATCGATAAATTCGCGCAGAAACCCTTCAGTTTGCGCGCCGTGAAAACGATTCACCTCCACACCGCGGCTGTAAGCGATGACAGTGGGAAAACCCCTCACCTTGTGGCGCCCCGCGATTTTCATATTCTCGTCGGCGTCCACAATCCCTAAAATAAATTTGCCGTCGTAGGCCGTGACCATCTTGTGCAGCAGGGGGCCCAGCACACGGCAAGGCCCGCACCAGTCCGCACTGATATCGAGCAGCACGGGGATGTTGTGCGATGCCGCCACAACCAGATCGTCGAAACTGTCTTCCTCAACATTGTAGGAATAATTACTCATTGTGAACCCCGGTTTTATTGCTCAAGCTTGTCAGGCGAACTGAAAACTATATATATGGTTTATGTGGCAAACAAAAAACCGACTTTCGTCGGTTTTTTGACTTCCATCGAGAAGGTGAACTACTTCAAGTCCACAATGAATTTTGCCAGGGATGCGATTTGTGCATCGCTGGCACCCATTCCTCTGGGAGGCATATTGCTCATTTTCCAGCCGAATTGACCACCTTTGGTGATATGCTCAACCAGGGTTTTCTCCGCATCAGCCTGACCTTTGTATTTGGCTGCGACGTCTTTCCATGCGGGACCAACCATCTTTCTGTCAATCGCATGGCACGCCCCACATTTGGATTTTCCATCGGCTGGCATATCCACAGCCATTGCAGCGCCCGCAAACATCATACCGGCCATTGACAGACTAACGATAACAGTTTTCATGATCATTTCTCCTCCAGAGTTGATATAAATAAAACCACCCTACTAACAAGGCAATATAAGCATAACATGTTTTACTAATTTATATCACCAAAAATATAATACATTGCAAATTATATCTCTCTTGCCGCACGATTACCGGCGCGCTTCGAAAAACGTGTCATACAGTTATGCACTTCGATCTCCACCCGTGCTTTTTTGTCATTGTAAACGCTGCTCTTTAACCACGCCACCTCAGCCTTGATCGCATCGTCGCCTGCCACCGTGGTATGCCAGCACTTTTTATCCGCATCCCACCGATAGCCACGCGCCTTTAAAACATCTTTTGTTTCAAAAGGCGAACCAATCGCATAGAGCTGGTAGCTCTTCCGAGTCATGCTGTTCAGTATGGATTTCAGAACCAGATCGCCCGATTTTGGCAAAGGCTGCTGCAATATTTCCAGTAAAGCATAACAGTCCACCTCAGCGCGATGCGCCTCATAGAAAAATCCGTATTGATAGGCAATATAATCAAGTTTGGCTGATCCTATTCCCTCGCCGCTCCAGTTGACCTCTGCCAGGGAGCAACCCCAAGGCAGCGACTCAAAAACGGGCAGGCGTTTTTCAAGAAATACCCGGTCAAATTTGGCGTTGTGTGCAACGACCAGCGTGACGCCTTCCAGAAACTTCACAACACTCGCATCATCGATGCGCCGACCTGCAACCATCTCGTCCGTGATGCCGTGAACAGCCATTGATTCGGGTGGGATGGGAAAACCCGGGTCTTCGAGTTGATCAAGGGATGCAAGCACCCGAAAAGCCTGGCCTGTTGCTTCATCGTACTCAAACAAAACCATGCCAAGTTCAATGATTGCATCCTTGTCCGAATTGATACCGGTTGTTTCCGTGTCGACGACAACGCCTCTGGACAGATTTTGCTCTTCGCTCTCGGCGAATGCTGTCCTGGACTGTATCCGCCGTATGAGGCGGTAGTCGGGATGCGCATCCAGCAATTGCACAGCGTCTTTGATTGCCGAATTTTCCATCATGTTATCCATTCACCACCGCCCATTCCAAACAACGTCAGGCGGTTGTATTGATGTTCTGTCCCAGGTTGGGTGGCAATTTGCTGACGGGCTCTGGAATCGCGTTGATCAGCGCCATCGCATTCTGCGCTGTAATATCCATGGATTTTTTAAGCACTGCGATGGCCACCGCATCGCTGGTGCCATGTGCCGCAACTGCACTAGCGTTGTTATTCGCACTGGCGTTGGTGTTGATATTCATAACTTTCTCCTCTTCTCAGATACGGCGCTCAGCATACTCTCAATATACCCGCCGAATCAACTATTGACGCACACACCTGCCACACCCGCCTTCATCTTTCCGATCACCGCCGCCTGATCAAATCCTGTTTGGTGAAAGCACGCCAGAACTTCATCGACCGCTTCTGGTGCAACAGACACCAGCAACCCGCCGCTGGTTTGCGCATCGGCCAGCAGGCGTTGCTGCCAGGTTTCCAGATGCTCAGAAAAATGCACCTCGCGCCCGTAGCTTTCCATGTTGCGTTCGATCGCGCCCGGACCATATCCGGCCCTGGCCAAGGGCAGAGCAACTGAAAGAACAGGCACCTGCTCAAAACTGATTTCGGCGCCAAGACTCGACCCGCGGCACATTTCCAGCAAGTGCCCGAGCAGACCGAAGCCGGTCACATCGGTCAGCGCATGCACGCTCGATATGCCGGCAAGTTTTGTGCCCACGCTGTTAAGCTTGGTGGTGTTGCCTATCAGTTGCGCATAGCCCTCCTCCGACAAAGCACCCTTCTTCAAGGCCGCAGCCATGATACCGACACCCAGCCCTTTGCCGAGTACCAGCACGTCTCCCGCCCTCGCATTGCTGTTTTTCTTGAGCCTGTCTGGATGCACGATGCCCAAGGCCACGAGACCATAGATGGGTTCCTGCGAATCGATCGAATGTCCGCCCGCAAGGGGAATACCCGCAGCTTTGCAAACCGATTCACCGCCTTGCAATATGGCGCGTATCATCTCGACAGGCAACTTGTTGATCGGCATGCCGACGATGGCCAGCGCCATGATGGGTGTACCGCCCATCGCATACACGTCGGACAGCGCGTTGGTCGCGGCGATACGGCCGAAATCGAAGGGATCATCGACGATGGGCATGAAAAAATCGGTGGTCGCGATGATCGCCTGACTGTCGTTCAGCCGGTACACTGCCGCGTCATCGCTGGTCTCCGTACCGACCAGCAGATCGGGATAGGGCAGTTTATCTTTCATATCACCCAGAATTTGTTGCAACAGGGCGGGCGCAATTTTGCAGCCGCAGCCGCCCCCGTGAGACAATTGGGTCAATTTTACTTCAGACATAGGTTCCTCAATGTTGTTCAGAACTGCAAACCTATCACAGCTTGCCGAGTTTGACGAAATTATCGACGTTCGCACCCCGACCGAATTTGCCGAAGACCACATACCCGGCGCGATCAACTGTCCGGTATTTTCAAACGAAGAGCGCGTCATCGTGGGCACCTTGTACAAACAGGCGTCGCCTTTCGAAGCCCGCAAAGTGGGTGCTGCGATGGTCGCAAAAAACATCGCCCGCCATCTGGAAACGCATTTTGCGGGTCACGCCAAATCCTGGCGTCCGCTGATCTATTGCTGGCGAGGCGGGCAGCGCAGCGGCGCGATGAGCATCATACTGGCGCAGGTCGGGTGGGCGGCACACAAGCTCGACGGCGGTTACAAATCGTACAGGCGGCATGTACTGGATCAACTGGAACTGCTTCCGAAAAATTTCACATGGCGCGTGATCTGCGGCCCGACGGGTTCCGGCAAGAGCCGACTGCTGCAAGCCATGCAGGAACAAGGCTTGCAGGTGCTGGACCTCGAAGGTTTGGCGCAGCATCGCGGCTCGGTGCTGGGCCGTCTGCCCGGGCTGTCCCAACCTTCGCAAAAATGGTTCGACAGCGCATTGCTGATTGCCTTGCAGAAGTTTGATCCGGCAAAACCCGTTTATGTTGAAGCAGAGAGCAACAAAATCGGCCTGATCACCCTGCCGCCCGCGCTGGTTGCCGCCATGCATGCGGGCGATTGTCTGATCATGGAAACGCCGATCGCCATTCGTGTAGCCGGACTGCTGGAAGACTACCAGTACTATCTGGACAATCCGGAATTACTGATCACTCACTTGCAAGGACTGCACCGTTTTCACGGCGAAAAACAATTAACCCGCTGGACGGAATTGATCCGTTCGGGCGATTTTGCAACCATGGTAGGCGAGTTGCTCACCCTGCATTACGACCCTAGCTATCTGCGTGCAACTTCCAAAAACTATGCCAGCCTTCATACTGCTCAGCGCATTCAGCTTTTAAGCCTGTCACCAAAATCGCTCAAGGCCGTTGCCTCATGCATGTAAAATATCTGCTCGTGCAACGCACCACCAGCTGATCCTTGATCGGCTTTCAGCTCAAACCCAATCGGCGCTGATGCTCAACGCTTGGTTCTAATGTGTTTTTCAAGCTCGATGAAACTGGGGCGTTCCGACAAATATAATGCTTTACGCCCAAACTCCACCACCATTGCAGGGGGATAGCCATTCAGATGAGCCAGCAGTGAAACCTTGATAGTCAACAGCATCTTGTTGGTCTCTTCTGCCTTCTGTTTCAACAGCCTTTCCAACGGCCCGACGAAACCGTATGCAATCAAAATACCAAGAAAAGTTCCCACCAGTGCACCCCCAATCAGTATACCGAGCTCAGCGGGCGGCAAACCGAGCGACCCCATCGTATGCACCACTCCCATTACCGCAGCAACGATACCGAAGGCCGGCATTGCCTGCGCAAGCTCGCCGATCACATGCGCCGGCTCTAAGGCCTCGTGATGCAGCGTTTCGATTTCCAAGTCCATCAGATTTTCAATTTCCATCGAATTGAGGTTACCACTCACCATGATGCGCAAATAGTCGGATATAAATTCCACCAGGTGATGGTCTTTCAACACGTTTGGAAATTTATAAAAAATTGGACTGTCTATCGGGCTTTCGACATCGTTCTCAATGGACATCAATCCTTCCTTGCGAACTTTTACGAGCAACTCATAGAGCAACGCCAAAATCTCCATGTAGCTTTCCTTGGTGTACTTGATACCCTTGAATAACATGGGCACCGCCTTAAAGGTAGCCTTAATGGTCGCGCTGCTATTCGACACAAAGAAAGAACCCAGCGCAGCGCCGCCTATGATCAGCAGCTCGACTGGCTGGTACAACGCGCCAAGGTATCCTCCAGAAAGCGCAAAGCCGCCGAACACGGAAAGCGCGACCGTCACATAACCCATTATCACCAGCATGATCTAGCCTCACGAGATGACTTATCGCAGGCAAGCGAGCGTTCAGCGGTATGAGCTCCGTTGCTATGCCCAGCCATGCCGTAGTGAATTTTTGCAGCGACGGAAATAAGTGGGGTCGAGAAGCAACCCGCCGGGTTAAGCGCAGTGTTCCCGTGACCTTCTAATTCTGAAACCACTTGTAACATGCTTACCCCTTTTTTAAAAACAGGGGCAGCCAGCAACAAGCTTTGGCGGCCCCGCTATCGTAGGTTTTATCCCTTAGACCGGAAACTTTGCGTCCCTGCTTTTCAACAGGTTTGCCTTTTTACTAGATGTATATGAAATGTTGAGCCGATATTTAATCGGTGATACAACTTGCGGTTCAATATAGCATAAAAGATCGAGGTGTCAATACGAAGCTACAGGGCTATACATAGCTTGAGATTAGCGGTGAGCCAACCTCACCTGAGAAAACGATTCCCGCATCGGAACATAGGGTTATCCATCGAGCCGAAGGACGATTCTAATAAAACATAGCATAATCGCTGCTGCTCAAACCGCCAACAAGCTGACCAGTCACTTAAAACCTGTCGACCACAAGCACCTCATTCATGGGCAATTGTCCGCCGCGCGGCCATGCCTCTTTCACACCTTTGCCGATGGCGACGAACATCGCAATTGTGTGATCATGTGGCAGATTGATGAGCTTGCCCACCGCATCGAAATCAAAACCATCCATCGGGCATGAGTCGTAGCCCATCTCTTTTGCGTGCAGCATCAGATTCATCGCCGCAATTCCGCAGGAGCGCATCGCCTCGTCCCGCTGCACCTGCTCCTTGTCCCGATAATACTGATCAATCGCAGGCACCATGAAATCCTGAATCGGCTGGGCTGCATTTTTCCAGTACCTGCCAGGTTGCTTTTCCCAAGACTTGAGATCGGCGCACATCACCACCAGCAGCGAGGCATCCGTCACCTGCGCCTGATCCCACGCAACGGCGCGTATCTGTTTGCGTAGCTCTGGGTTTCTTACCAGCACAAAACGCCAGTTCTGAATATTGAATGCCGTGGGAGACAGCATGGCCAGCGAAATGAGCTTCTCAATTTCCGCTTCGCTCATGCGGTGATCCGAATCATAAGCCTTGACGGAACGGCGCGACTCGATTGCTTTAGTAACATCCATAACAAATCCTTTCAATTAAAAACTCAGGGGACGGTTTATATCACACACGTATCTGACCATTTTCAGAGCAGTGGCTTATTCAATTTCAGATTCACTTAATGAAACCTGATCATCTTGCGGAGCAGCATCCGCTCACTCACGATTGCGATGCGGCAAATCGAGATAACGGTGCGTCTGCATCTCCATCAGGCGAGAGACGATGCGCCGTGACTCTCCTTCGTTCGCCTCATACAAATTTTCCGGCAATGCCGCAAAACTTGCCACCAGTTTGACATGGTTATCGTAAAGAATATCGATCAGCCAGGTAAAGCGCCTGGCTTCATCCGCATTGTCGCTCGTCATGCGCGGCACGCCTGACAGAAACACCGTAGGGTAACGCTCGGCAATTTGCAAATAATCGGACTGGTCATGGTTACCACCGCACAGCACCTTGAAATCAAACCAGATGATTTCACGCGTCGCGCGTCTGGCAGGAATGATACTTTCTTCAACGGTCTCTGCGCCCACCGTCAAGCGTTGAAACATCGCCTCCATACTAATCACTGCATCTGATGAATCCATGAATACCGGGTCGCGTATCATGAAAAGCCGCCGATAATCCTTGTTCCCGTCGAAATGCAGAACCTTCAATTCGCGTTTCAACGACTCAATGGCAGGCAAAAAATTTTGTCTTTGCAGTCCGTTCGGATATAGGCCATCAGGCGGATAATTGGAAGTGATAAGCAGCACAACGCCGCGCTTGAACAAGGCAGCAAGCAAGCGGCCCAGTATCATCGCGTCCGTAATGTCGTCTACGTGAAATTCGTCCAGACAGAGCAGGCGTGTCGCCTCTGCGATATTGTCGGCCAGCGCCATCAATGGGTCAGCAAAGCTGGACAGCGCCTTCATTTCGAGATGAACCTCGGTCATGAAATTATGAAAGTGTATGCGGCGTTTGCGGCGATAGGACAAGCAGTGATAGAAACCATCCATCAAAAATGTCTTGCCGCGCCCCACTCCGCCCCAGACATAAAGCCCGCGGGGAACTTCCGGACTTAACAGACTGCGACCCAGAAAGCTTTCGCGCTTGTGTTTGAAATCGACAAGTTGTTGCCAGAGTATTTCCAGCTCTTCTATTGCGACGGTCTGCGCATCATCGTAGACGAAACCCGCCTTGTCGCAAGTAGCCCGATACCATGTTTTTGGCGATATGTCGTCCACGTTTAACCCGCAATGAATTCCAGTGCATTCTGGTCCGGATCCCGGCAGAACAAGGCGCTACGGCCCGACTGACTGAGCGTATAGGAAATCCCGGCTTTATCGAGTTGCGTTATCAGCTGCGCCATGTCGGATACTTTAAACGCTACATGGCGGTCGCGCCCGCCATGCAAGGGGCGCTGCAATCCCGCCCCCACATCGGGCAGCATCATCAGATGTATCTGCTGATCCTGTGCCACGTCATACCATACCCCGTCGAAACTCATGAACGGACGACTTGTGTTTCTCTGCAAACCCAGCACCTCTTCGTAAAATGCACAGGCTCTATTCAGATCGGCAATCAGAAAGCTGACGTGGTGAATTCCGGCAATCATAATTTAACAGGTACAACAAGACTGGCCGCAAGCTTGGCACGCGCCCTTGCCTCGTCGGTGTCACAACCCGTTGCCAGTGCCACGCCCATGCGGCGGCGCGTGTATGATTCTGGTTTTCCGAACAATCGTATATCGCTGCCGGGCACGCGCAGCGCATCTGCCACGCCTTCGAAGGCGATACCAGCACATTCCATCTGCCCGTAGATCACGGCCGATGCGCCGGGATTGCGAAGTTGCGTGTTCACCGGCAGACCGAGTATCGCACGGGCATGCAGCTCAAATTCGTTCTGCACTTGCGTGCACATCGTCACCATACCCGTGTCATGCGGGCGCGGACTGACTTCGGAAAACCACACCTCGTCGCCTTTGACGAACAGTTCAACGCCGAACAGCCCCAGGCCGCCGAGATTTCCCGTCACCCTGGCCGCAATGTCGCGCGCACGCTGTAAGGATAATTGCGACATCCGTTGCGGCTGCCAGCTTTCCACATAATCGCCATGCACCTGTACATGACCTACAGGTTCACAAAAATACGTTTGCACTTTGCCACCCTCATCCATCGCACGCACCGTGAGCAGCGTGATTTCATAGTCGAAGCGTATCACGCCCTCGACGATCACACGCCCCTGATCCACCCGGCTGCCACTTGCCGCATAATTCCATGCAGCTTCCACTTCAGAAGGTTCATCCACCTTGGACTGCCCCTTGCCTGACGAGGACATCACAGGCTTGATGATGCAAGGGTATCCAATGTGTTCAATCGCAGCGCGCATTTCAATCAGGCTGTCGGCAAAACGGTAGGGCGATGTTGAAAGGCCCAGTGTCTCGGCGGCAAGGCGGCGTATGCCTTCGCGGTTCATCGTCAACTGTGCAGCGCGCGCGGTGGGAATCACGCGGGCCATCCCTTCCTTCTCGATCAATGCCAACATGTCGGTTGCGATCGCCTCGATTTCCGGCACGACCAGATCCGGCTTCTCAAGCTCGATCAAGGCGCGCAGCGCTGCACCGTCCGCCATGTTGATCACATGGGAACGATGTGCAACCTGGTGTCCCGGCGCATTGGCATAGCGATCCACCGCGATGGTTTCTATCCCTAAGCGTTGCAACGCGATGATCACTTCCTTGCCAAGCTCGCCTGAACCTAACAGCATGACGCGGGTGGCTGAAGCACTCAATGGTGAGCCGATGAAGGACATTTTTAGCACCTCGTAATAAATTGGATGAACTAAACAACCTCCAGCTAAAGCTGGAGGGTTTAATTAACGGACTGAAAGTCCGG
>VFSW01000063.1_pt1 | contig 125111 bp, 115 predicted proteins | sample 5358111 | NCBI WGS metagenome assembly VFSW01 (sample SAMN11554181, study PRJNA540505) | mine drainage metagenome | isolation source: sediment from site ElyBrook_90M | place: USA: Ely Copper Mine, Vershire, VT | collected 2017 | reverse complement strand
GTACCGTCATGGGTTTTTATGTTCACGATAAAAAATCCTTTCCGCGCCAAGATGTTTGTTAAATTTTTTGTGCCTAAATTGGGGACGCGCCGGAAGCGTCAGTAGTCTGTTGAGGTCCCGCCATCGACCATGCGGTTGGCACCCGCGGGAGCTTTGGTCTGGCCTTTCGAGATCGGGATGGTCTTCACCACTGGTTGTGGCACAGGCCGCACTAAATCGACATGCAACAGCCCATTGTCGAGCCAGGCCCCCTTCACTTCAATCCCCTCGGCGATCACGAACGCGCGCTGAAATTGCCTGGCCGCGATGCCCCGGTGCAGAAACACTCGTCCATTGCCATCTTCCGTCTGGCGGCCCCTTATGACAAGCTGGTTGTCCTCCAGTGTGATTTGCAGATCATCCATAGTAAAACCGGCTACTGCCAGCGTAATGCGCAGCGAAATCGGGCTGAGTTGCTCGATATTGTAGGGCGGATACCCGTCCGAAGAGTTTTTGGCGGCGCGCTCAATCATTTGTTCGAGATGGTCGAAGCCGAGAAACAAAGGCGATGTAAAGACACGTGTATTCATAGTGGCTCCCCCTGGTTGAGCGAAGCAGTCATACAGACCCAAAAGCGGCATCTGTAAGCCATATGTTGTCATAATCTGCGCGTCTTGCAAGGGGGTGCGTTGCCGGGTGGGCGGGCAGGCAGTAATATGGAGGGATGTCTGAACAAAAATTACTGTTGCCGATCCTGATCGTACCCGACCCGCTGCTGCGCAAAGTCTGCCGGGCGGTCACACCTGACGACATGAAGCGGGTGAAAACCCTGATTCCGCAGATGTTCGCCACCATGTACAAGGCCCCCGGCATTGGCCTCGCCGCGCCGCAAGTGGGCGCACTGCTGCGATTGGTGGTGATCGACTTAGCACCCGAGAAAGTGCCAACACCGATTGCGCTGATCAACCCCGAGGTGATCGCCAAAAGCGAGGACAAAGCCACCCGCGAGGAAGGCTGCCTCTCCTTGCCGGACCAATATGCCGATGTAACCCGGCCTTCATGGGTGCGGGTGCGCTACCAGGATGAGGAAGGCCATAAGCACGAGATTGAGGGCGACGGCCTGCTGGCGGCCTGTTTGCAGCATGAGATCGACCATCTGAACGGCGTGCTGTTCGTGGATTATCTGTCCTCGCTCAAGCGCAATATGCTGCTGAGGCGGCTTGCCAAGGACCAGAAAGAACGGAAGGCACGGTAATATGCGTCTCGCGTTCATGGGCTCGCCCGCCTTTGCCGTGCCGGCTTTGCAAGCGCTGGTGGCGGCGGGGCACGAGGTTGTTGCAGTATATGCCCAGCCCCCAAAACCCGCCGGGCGCGGCCAGCAAGAAACACCCTGCCCGGTGCATCAGGCGGCTTTGGCGCTGGGCTTGCCGGTCCGCACGCCGAAGCGGCTGCGCGGCAATGCCGAGGAAGCGGCGTTCTTCGCGAGCCTCAAGCTGGATGCCTCCGTGGTCGCCGCCTACGGGTTGATTTTGCCGGACGCGTTCCTCACCGCCCCCACGCGCGGTTGCCTCAACATCCATGCCAGCCTGCTGCCGCGTTGGCGTGGTGCCGCCCCCATCCAGGCGGCAATTCTGGCCGGGGATTCCGAGACCGGCATCACCATCATGCAAATGGATGTGGGGCTGGATACCGGTGCCATGCTGCTGCGCGAAGCCACCCCAATCGGCCCGCAGGATACGGCGGCGGATTTGCACGACCGGCTGGCCGAAATCGGCGGGCGGCTGATTTTGCAGGCGCTCGAATCGCCACCCCAGCCGGTGCCGCAGGACGATGCCGCCTCCACCTACGCGCCGAAACTGTCACGCGAGGATGCCAGGCTCGATTTCACCAAACCGGCGCTGCTGCTTGAACGGCAAATCCGGGCGTACCACCCATGGCCCGGCAGCCTGGCCTTGCTGGGCACCGCCGTGATTAAATTTTTGGGTGCCGAGTTGGTGGCGGGTGAAGGCGAGCCGGGGGAAATTCTGGACGACCGGCTGACCATTGCCTGTGGTGAAGGCGCACTGCGCCCCACCCGGCTGCAACGGGCCGGTAAAACCGCTCTGTCCACTTCGGAGTTTCTGCGCGGCTTTCCGGTGGCTGCGGGTTCCAGGTTCTGCTGAATTGCTCTGGGCGCTGGAAGTTGAATATGACGGCACGCCCTTCATGGGCTGGCAGCGCCAGAAGCATGGGCTGGCCATCCAGCAGGTGATGGAGGAAGCCGGCGCCATGCTGTGCGGCGGCATCAAGCCCGCCGCTGTCGCCTCGGGCCGCACCGATGCCGGAGTGCACGCGCTGGGCCAGGTGGTGCAGATGGACCTGCCGGACTACCCGGCGAAACGCATCCGCGAGGCGCTGAACTACCACATGAAGCCGCACCCGGTGGCAGTGCTGCGGGCGGTCCACGCGCCGGAAAATTGGAGTGCGCGGTTTTCCGCCATCGAGCGCACTTACCGCTATATCATCTCCAACCGCGAGGTGTGGCCCACCATTGAGGCCAACCGGGTATGGCATGTGCGCCAGCCGTTGGATGCCGGGGCAATGCAGCGGGCCGCCGATACGCTGCTCGGCCACCATGATTTCTCCTCCTTCCGCGCCTCTGCCTGCCAGGCAAAATCCCCGATCAAAACGCTCGATGAACTGAGCGTGACACGCACCGGCACGCAGATTGTGGTGAAGGCGCGGGCCCGGAGTTTCCTGCACCACCAGGTGCGTAACATGGTGGGGTCATTGAAAATGGTTGGCGAAGGCACGTGGGAGGTGGCGCGCGTGGCGAAAGTGCTGGCAGCCCGCGACCGCGCGGTGGCGGGGCCAACGGCCCCGGCGGAGGGGCTGTATTTTGTGAGTGTGGCGTATGAGCGGGATGTGTTTGACGAACGGTGAGCAAGCGTAGGGCGCCATGCTCTCGGGCATGGCACCGGCCACGCGATGACGTCGATTATCAGGCACCGGCACAGCCTCGACATATTGGTTCCGATACGGAAGTGCAAAGGACAGAGGCCATATCCAACCCATCTTCACAAACCTTGAATCCCCCGCCCAAAACGCCGACCATGCCCCTCCACCGGAGTCGCCCCCATGTCCCATGAGAATTTTGTCCACTTACGGGTACATTCGGCCTATTCGCTGTCCGAAGGGGCCATCAAAGTGGACCAAATCCCGGTACTGGCGCGGGCCGGGAACATGCCGGCGGTGGCGATTACCGATACGTCCAACATGTTCGGCGCCCTGGAATTTTCGCAATATTGTGTGGGCAAGGGCGTGCAGCCGATTATCGGCTGCCAGTTGGGGATAGAACGCAAGGCCGGCGGCATACTGCCGCCGGATTACGTGGTGCTGCTGGCGCAAACCCCCGCGGGGTTCATCAATTTGCAAAAATTATCCTCTCTCAGCTTTTTGACAGATGATGGGGGTTCCAAGGCGCAGATTTCGCTGGCCGTGCTGGCTGCGCACGCTGAGGGGCTGTTTTTGCTCACCGGCGGCGCGCACGGTCCCATCGGGCGATTGCTGGCGGAGGGCCAGGTGGCCGAGGCCGAGGCCATGCTGGCCACGTTGCACGAGATGTTTTCCAGCCGGATCGCCATGGAATTGCAGCGCCATGGTGAAAAACTGGAGGAAGCCGTCGAGCCGGGGATGATCACGCTGGCGGACAAATTCGGCATCCCGCTGGTGGCCACCAATGAGTGTTTTTTTGCCACGCAGTCGATGTATGAGGCGCATGATGCGCTGCTGTGCATCGCGGAGGGACGCGTGCTGGCCGAGCCGGAACGCCGCCGCGTGACGCCAGAGCACTGGTTCAAGCCGGCGGCGGATATGCGCAAGCTGTTCGCTGATTTGCCCGAGGCGTGCGACAACACCATCGCGATTGCGCAAAGCTGTGCCGCCATGGCAGAGACCAGCAAACCCCTGCTACCCACCTGCCCGAAAGTGCGCCCCGGCACCACCGAGGCCGAGACCATCCGCGCTATGGCCGCCGAAGGGCTGGAAGCGCGGCTGGACGCCAAAAATCTGGCCGAGGATTTACGCGCACCCTACCGCGAGCGGCTGAGCTTTGAGCTGGGCGTGATCGAGCAGATGGGCTTCCCCGGCTATTTTTTGATTGTGGCGGATTTCATCCAATGGGCGAAATCGCAGAAAATTCCGGTGGGGCCAGGGCGCGGCTCGGGTGCTGGCTCGGTGGTGGCCTGGGCGCTGCTGATTACCGATTTGGACCCGATTCATTTTGGCCTGTTGTTCGAGCGGTTTTTGAATCCCGAACGTGTCTCGATGCCGGACTTTGATATCGATTTCTGCCAGGAGCGGCGCGACGAGGTGATCGCCTACGTGACGCGCGAATACGGCAAAGACCGCGTGGCGCAGATCATCACCTTTGGTAAATTGCAGGCGCGGGCAGCGGTGCGCGATGTAGGGCGGGTGCTGGGGCTGCCATATGGGCAGGTAAATAAAGTTGCCGAACTGATCCCCAATAATCCGGCCAAACCCGTGACGCTGCAGCAGGCGATTGATGGCGAGCCGAAGTTGCAGGAATTGCGCGCGCAGGATGAATCGCTGCGGCGGCTGATGGAAATTGCCTTGCAGTTGGAAGGCCTGTACCGCCACGCCAGCACCCATGCCGCCGGTGTGGTGATCGGTGATAGGCCGCTGAACCAGCTGGTGCCGCTGTATAAAGACCCGCGCTCAGATTTATTGGTCACGCAATATTCGATGAAATATGTCGAACAAGCCGGCTTAGTGAAGTTCGACTTTTTGGGGCTGACCACCCTGACCGTGCTGGACCGGGCGTTGAAATTTTTGCGCGAGCAGGGTGTGGAGATCGATCTCGCCACCCTGCCGCTGGATGACACCAAAACCTACGAGATGATTTCCAAAGGCGACACCGGTGGCGTGTTTACCTTTGAAACACAGCTATATCGCGGTGCATTGTTGCAGATGCGGCCTGACAAGTTTGAAGACCTCGTCGCCATCCAGGCGCTCAACCGGCCCGGCCCGATGGCGAACATCCCAGACTATTGCGCCCGCAAGCGTGGAGCGCCGTGGGAGCCGCCGCACCCGGTGTTGGCGGGTATTCTAGGCGAGACCTTCGGCATCATGATCTATCAGGAACAGGTCATGCAGATCGCCCAGGTGATGGCCGGCTACACGCTGGCGGGTGCTGATTTGCTGCGCCGCGCGATGGGTAAAAAAATCCGCGCCGAAATGGATGCGCAACGCAAAATCTTTACCGACGGCGCGAAAGCGCAAGGCTTCGATGCCGCCAAGGCCGAAGACGTGTTCGACCTGATGGCGAAGTTCGCTGATTACGGCTTCAATAAATCACACGCGGCGGCCTACGCGCTGGTTTCATACCAAACCGCCTATTTGCGAGCCAATTACCCGGTGGCGTTTCTGGCTGCCTGTATGAGCCTCGCCCAAGCCAACACTGAGAAGCTCGCCTCCTTGCGGCAAGATGCGGTGCGGCTGGGCATTGCGGTGTTGCCTCCTGATATAAATGTCTCCGGTGCTAACTTTATGGTGGAGAAGCAGGACGATGGAACCTTGGCGATTCGTTACGCGCTGGGTGCCATAAAACGTGTGGGCGCGGCGGCAATGGCACAGATCGTTGCCGCGCGAGGCTCACATAAATTTAAAAGTCTCGCTGATTTTTCTGCCCGGCTTGACCCGCGTGCCGCCACCAAGGGCCAGTTGGAAACCCTGGCCAAAGCCGGCGCTCTCGACTCAATCGTACCCAACCGTGCGCAGGCTTTCGCCTTGGCAGAGACCATCATCCGCCGGGCGCAAGCCCAGGCAGAGGAGCGCGAGTCTGGCCAGGTTGGTTTGTTTGGCGGTGGCGAACCGGAAGCCATCCGCTTGCCGGATATGCCGGACTGGCCGCAAACCGACCGTTTGATTTTTGAAGCCGAGGCCATCGGCTTTCACATCAGTGCACATCCGCTGGACATGTATGCCATTGCATTGAAGCGCCTGGGCGTGGTGGCCTCCAGCGCCATTGAGCGCTGGGCGCAAACTGGTAGCCGCATCAAGCTAGCTGGAACCATGACCGCCAAGAAGGAGCGCATCACCCGCACCGGCAGCCGGATGATGTGGGTGACACTCTCCGACATGGCCGGCAGTTTCGAGGTGACCTTATTCTCCGAGGTGCTGAACCGCAGCCGCGAAATGCTGAGCGAGGGCGCCGCACTGCTGGTGACCGCCGATGTGAAGATCGAGAACGAAGCGCTCAGGATTACCGCCCAGGATATTGGGCTGCTGGATGAGGCCGCCTCCAAGGCGGGGGCTGGGTTACGCATTTGGCTGGACCGCACCGAGGCGCTGCCGCACATCAAGGCCTTGCTGGAGCGCGAGGGCAAAGGCCGCGGAAAAGTGGCCCTGGTGCCCAAATTAAGCATGGAGCGCAGTTTGGATGTGGTGTTGCCGGGGTTATTTAACGTCTCACCTCGTTTGGCCCAGGCCCTGAAGATGGTCCCTGGGGTGGAGCTGGTGGAGGATGTGTAGGCTCCAAGGCTTGCCACCAAAACGCAACACGGCTAAAAGCCGCTCCGGAATGGGCGCGTAGCGCAGCGGTAGAGCACCACCTTGACATGGTGGGGGTCACAGGTTCAATCCCTGTCGCGCCCACCAAATTTTAGAAAAATTTTCTTTTGTTTTGGGCCTTTTGGCAGAGTTCTGCTGTTGTTGGACAATCCGGTTTCTGCACGCCATACGCTGCGGAGCAAGGCTTCATTGCTGTATTTATTTCATACGAGGACTGAAACATGACCATTCAACTCGGCCAACTGGCGCCTGATTTCGAACAGGATTCCAGCCAGGGGAACATTAAATTCTACGATTACTTGGGCTCATCCTGGGGCATCCTGTTCAGCCACCCGAAGGACTACACCCCGGTTTGCACCACCGAACTGGCCGAAGTGGCGCGGCTGATGCCGGAATGGACCAAACGCAACGTCAAGCCGCTTGGTCTGTCGGTTGATACCGGCGAAAACCACGCCGGCTGGGCCGCGGATATCGTGGAGACCCAGGGCCAGGCCCTGAACTTCCCGGTGCTGGCTGACCATGATCGCAAAGTTTCCAACCTGTACGGCATGGTCCACCCGGAGGCCGACCCTTCCGTGACCGTGCGTTCCGTATTTGTGATCGACCCAAACAAAAAAGTCCGCCTCATCCTCACCTACCCACCCTCCACCGGCCGTAATTTCCTGGAAATTTTGCGGGTTGTGGATAGTTTGCAACTAACTGATGCCCATAAAGTGGCAACGCCGGTGAACTGGAAAAACGGCGAGGATGTTATCATCGTTCCCTCATTGTCCGATGAAGATGCCAAGGCCCGCTTCCCCGAGGGCTGGAAGACCCTGAAACCGTACCTGCGGATCGTGAAGCAGCCTAAACTGCCACAGGCTTGATTTAACAATTATGACGGGCTGTTGAGGCGGCCCGTCATAATGAACATTAAGCAAACATTGTGTGTCACTGAACCTTCACGGTAGTGTCATCGCTCTGTCATGAAACGCGCTTATGGAGGCGCTCATGGAAATAGCGAGTTACAAAATGTCTTCAGTCACCCCGCTCACTGACCTGCAGGCAGCCGTGGAGACCGACCGGGTAAGGGTGTCTATCCGAGACCTGAATTTCTATTACGGCGATACGCACGCGCTGAAAGACATTAATATCGACTATCTTGACCGCAAAACCACGGCCATGATCGGTCCCTCCGGCTGTGGAAAATCCACACTTTTGCGGGTTTTAAACCGCATGTACGACCTCTACCCCGGCCAACGCGCCGAGGGCGAGGTGATGCTGGGTGACCAAAATATTATCGCACCGGGCGTGGATTTGAACCGGCTGCGCCGCCGGATTGGTATGGTGTTCCAGAAACCCACGCCGTTTCCGAAGTCGATCTATGAGAACGTGGTTTTTGGCGTGCGTCTGCACGAAAGACTGTCAAAAGCTGAATTGGATGAACGTGTTGAGTGGGCTTTAACCCGGGCGGCGCTCTGGGGGGAAGTGAAGGATCGGTTAAACACGTCAGCGATCGGTCTTTCCGGCGGCCAGCAACAACGGCTTTGTATTGCCCGCTCAATTGCGGTGCGCCCCGAAGTGCTGCTGCTTGATGAACCGACCAGCGCGCTCGACCCGATCAGCACTTTGAAAATCGAAGAGTTGATTGATGAGTTAAAGAAAGACTTCACCATCATCATCGTAACCCACAACATGCAGCAGGCTGGCCGTTGCGCGGACCAGGTGGCGTTTTTCTATCTTGGTGAACTGGTGGAAGTCGGCTCCTCTAGCCAAATTTTTACCGCCCCACGGGAGCGCCGGACGCAGGAATATATTACTGGCCGGTTCGGCTAAGGAACACAGACATGGGTGAAGATACCAAGCACATCGTTTCCAGCTTCGAATTTGATCTGCGCAAGCTGCGTGACATGATCGCCGTGATGGGTGGCCTCGTGGAGCGCTCGGTAGCTGACGCGACAACTGCCTTGATGACACATGACAGCGAACTTGCAGCGCGGGTTGTGGCAATGGATCCGAAAATCGACGCCGAAGAGCGGGCGGTTGACCAATTCGCGGTGAAACTGCTGGCGTTGCGTCAGCCCGTCGCTGATGATTTACGCCAAGTGGTTGCCGCCCTTAAGGTCATCACCGACCTTGAACGAGTGGGCGATTATGCCTCAAACGTTGCCAAGCGCAGCTTGGTGTTGAACAAAGTAGCCAGCGCCTATTCGCTCTCCGGTATCGGCCAGATGGCCGCGCTGGTGCAACAAAATTTGAAAACCGTGATCGATGCTGTCGGCGAGGCCGACCCGCAGAAAGCGATCAGTGTTTGGCGTGCTGATCAGATGGTGGATGATTTATATAACACTATCTTCCGCGAACTCATTACCTATATGATGGAAGATGCCCGCAGCATCACCGCCTGCACGCACCTGCTGTTCATTGCCAAAAACCTTGAACGGATCGGCGATCATGCGACCAATATCGCTGAGTTGACCTATTACGCCGTGACTGGCGACACATTGCCTGATTTCCGCCCAAAGGGCGACCAGACTTCAGCCTACGTGCATATTGACCCGGCGAAGTGAAACATGAGCGATCAAAACAAACCCTACATACTAATCGTTGAGGACGAAGCGCCGCTGGTCACGCTGCTGCGCTACAATCTGGAAAAACAAGGCTTCAGAGTAGAAGATGCCGGCGACGGCGGCGAGGCACTCACCCGCATTACCGAAGCGCCGCCCGACCTGTTGTTGCTCGACTGGATGCTGCCCACGATGTCGGGGATTGAGCTTTGCCGGCAATTGCGCCGCCGACCTGCCAACCGGACACTACCGATTATTATGCTGACCGCGCGCGCGGAGGACCAGGACGCCGTGCGCGGGCTGGATACCGGCGCTGATGACTATATCACAAAGCCATTTTCCACCGAGGCGCTGATCGCCCGGATTAGAGCTTTGCTGCGCCGTTCGGGCACGGTGCCGACCAAGCTCAAGCTGAATTTCCACGACATCTCACTCGACCCAGCCTCGCACCGTGTGTTGCGTAATGGCCGGGCGCTGCATCTGGGCCCGACTGAATTCCGGCTACTGGAATTCTTCCTCCGTCATCCCAAGCGGGTTTTCTCGCGCGAAGACGTGTTGAACGCCGTTTGGGGCCGCGATATCCATGTGGAACCCCGCACCGTGGACGTACATATCCGCCGGTTGCGTAAGGCCATCAATGGCCCCGGCGAAACCGATATCGTCCGCACCGTGCGGGCCGCCGGTTACGCCCTGGACCTCGACGGTACCGTGGCCGCCGCGTAGCGGAACAAGACCAGAACAATTTATTAACAAACTGCTTCTTTTTCTGTTGCTAATTTGTTCCTCTCGTGACAGCCTTCTTTATGTGCTCGATTCGCGCACAAAAATTGGCCCTTAGCAATTTGATCGGAACACGTTATGGTTGTATCTCCTACAGCATCAAGACGCCGTTTGGCAGCCGTTGAATCGGTGTCGGACGCACCGGAGGTAACAATGGCTAAAAAACTCGACCCCGAAAAAAATAAGGCACTCGACGCCGCGATGGCACAGATCGAACGTGCCTTTGGCAAAGGCTCCATCATGCGGATGGGCTCAAAAGGCACCGGCGAAGCGTTCGACGTGATTTCATCTGGCTCTCTCGGGCTGGATTTGGCACTCGGCATCGGCGGCCTGCCGCGCGGTCGGGTCATTGAAATTTACGGCCCGGAGAGCTCTGGCAAAACGACCCTCGCGTTGCACGCGATCGCCGAAGCGCAAAAACGCGGCGGGGTCTGTGCCTTTATCGATGCCGAGCACGCACTTGACCCGACCTATGCCCGCAAGTTGGGAGTGGATGTGGATAACCTTCTCATCAGCCAGCCCGACACTGGCGAACAAGGATTGGAGATCGCCGATACTCTGGTGCGCTCCGGTTCAATTGATGTTTTGGTCATCGACTCGGTGGCTGCTCTGGTACCGCGCGCTGAACTTGAAGGCGAAATGGGCGATACGCACGTTGGCCTGCATGCTCGCCTGATGAGCCAGGCTTTGCGCAAAATCACCGGCTCAGTCTCGCGCAGCAACACCATGTTGATTTTTCTCAACCAGATCCGTCTGAAAATCGGCGTGATGTTTGGCAACCCGGAAACAACCACAGGTGGTAACGCTCTGAAATTCTACGCCTCGATCCGGATGGAAATCCGCCGGATCGGGTCGATCAAGGACCGCGAGGAAGTTACCGGCAATCATACCCGCGTGAAAGTGGTAAAGAACAAGCTCGCCCCACCGTTCCGGCAAATCGAGTTCGACATCATGTTCGGTGAAGGCATCAGTAAGGTTGGTGAGCTCATCGACCTCGGCGTCAAAGCCAACGTGGTCGAGAAATCCGGTGCCTGGTTCAGCTATGACAGCCAGCGCATCGGCCAGGGCCGGGAAAACGCCAAACAATTCCTGCGCGACCATCCCGCAATGTCCGACGCCATCGAAAAACGCATCCGCGATCAATCAGCCGTGGTAGCCGAAGCCCTGATGGTCGCCCCCGAAAGCGACACCGACAGCGAAGCCGAGGCGGCTGACTGAGTGAGGGGGCGTAAGGTCAAGGGGAGCTTCCCTTTGACCTTAACCCTTCCAACTCTATTTGATTATCGCGGTACGGTATTGGTTAGCGAGGCCAACGTAGTGCGGAACAGTTTCGTCCCAGCGAGCGCGTTCTTCATCGCTCATAACGCGGACGAGGCGGGCGGGCGCACCAGCCCATAGTTCCTGCGGACCAATCCGCTTGCCGGGGCCGAGGAGGCCACGGGCGCCAATGAGGCCAGCTTCTTCGATGATTGCGCCGTCCAGAATGGTGGCGCCCATACCCACGAACGCGCGGTTGCGAAGTTTGCAGGCGTGGATAATGGCGGCATGACCTATCGTGACATCGTCACCGATGTCAGTGAAATTCTCACCATGGTCGACATGAATGATGGTGCCGTCCTGAATATTGGAGCGGGCTCCGACGATGATGGGGTTGGTATCACCGCGTAGAACACAATTAAACCAAATGCTCGCCTCCGGTCCCACCCGCACGTCGCCGATGAGCACGGCGGTGGGCGCAACCCAGGCGGTTGGGTGAATCGTGGGCCAAACGCCGTTGAACGGATAAACCAGTCCGCCGAGTTTAGCGGGGGCATGAGTGTCAGGCATGGTGAAGTTCCTTGTGTGAGGCCAGAGGGTCAGGCAGACCGAGCATCAAAGCAATATTCTGAACGGCGGCACCCGAGGCGCCTTTGCCGAGATTATCCAACCGGGCGATTAGAACGGCATGATCATGCACCGAGTTCGCACAAACGAAAATATCCATGAGGTCGGTATTATTGCGGGCCTGCGGCTCAATTTCGGCAGCACTGATACCAGCGGGCGGGCGGACCCGCAGAGTACCGGCAAAACGTTCATGATAAGCTTCAACAATTTCATGGCCACTTGGCCGGCTTGGCAAACGGTCGAGGAACAGAGGGATTGAAACCAGCATGCCTTGCCGGAAATGCCCGACCGATGGCACAAAAATGGGGCGGCGAGACAGCCCGCCATAGCTGATAATCTCCGGCACATGCTTATGAGCCAGGCCCAGCGCATAAAGCTCAAAAGCTGGGCCGTCATCGGCTTCATGGGCGGCAATCATGGCCTTGCCGCCACCGGAATAGCCCGAAATGGCATTGATGCTGATATCATGGTCAGGGGTAATGATGCCCGCATCGATCAGCGGGCGCAGCAGTGCAATCGCGCCGGTGGCATAGCAACCAGGGTTGGAAACCTTTTTCGCACTGGCGATGGCCGCGGGTTGAGTTGCTGAAAGTTCCGAGAAACCATACACCCAGCCCGGCAACACCCGGTGCACAGAGCTCGCGTCCAGCAGCTTAGGGCCAGAGTCTCCGAGTGATTCCACCATTGCAACGGCATGGCGGGCGGCCTCATCAGGTAGGCACAGCACCACCAAATCGGCTGACCGCATGGCATCCAGCCTGGCCCGCTCGTCCTTGCGGTCAGCATCAGACAAGCTGATCAGCTCAATGCCAGCCAGCCGCAGCATGCGCTCACGGATACCCAAGCCCGTGGTACCCGCCTCGCCGTCTATGAACAGTCTCGCCATTCTTTTCTCCGATACTGGCAACGATACACCTGCCGTGCTAGGCGGTCCCAGAACTTATACCAGGGAAACCATTCATGTCTGAAGCCGCACCGGCCGTTGCGCCACTTGTCCTGAATATTCAATACACCAAAGACCTATCTTTCGAAGTGCCCAATGCGCCGGCCATCTATACAGTTTTGCGCTCGGCGCCGCTGGTGAATATCAACCTCGATGTGCAAGTGCGCAAACTTGAGGAAGACCAGACCGTATTTGAGGTCACTCTGGCCGCCCGCGCCGAGGCAACCATGCCGCCAGCAGAAGGCGCCAAGGCTGATGATAAGCCAATGGTCGTGTTTATCGCTGACATTGCCTATGCCGGAATTTTCACCCTGAACGGCATCCCCGAGAACCAGCAGGAACCGATTTTGCTGGTTGAATGCCCGCGCCTGCTGTTCCCGTTTGCCCGCAACATTCTGGCCGACGTGACCCGCGATGGCGGTTTTCCGCCAGTGATGCTGGGCCCGATCGACTTTGTTGGTTTGTGGCAGGCCCGCGCCGCCCAGAACATGAAAACGGTGGCGAACGCTTGAGCCGCACCGCCGATATCACCCGCAAGACCAGCGAAACCAATATTTCGTTGGCTTTGAACCTCGATGGCACCGGCAAGGCCGAGATCGCCACCGGGGTTGGGTTCTTCGACCACATGCTCACCGCCTTCACCCGCCATGGGCTATTCGACCTGAAAGTGGCCGCGACGGGCGATCTGCATATCGACGCGCACCATACCGTGGAAGATGTCGGCATCGTGCTGGGCCAGGCTTTTGCCAAGGCTTTGGGCGATAAACGCGGCATTACCCGGTTTGGCCAGGCCATTGTGCCGATGGATGAAGCGCTGGTTGAAGCAGTGGTAGATTTGTCGGGCCGCGCTCATTTGAGTTGGAGCGTTGAGTTTCCACGCCCAATGCTGGGTGAGATGGACACACAGCTATTTGAAGAATTTTCCCGGGCGTTCGCGGGCAATGGCTTGATGACAATGCACATTGTGCAAAAGGCCGGCACCAATGCCCACCATGTGGCAGAGGCGGCGTTCAAGGCAATGGGGCGGGCGCTGAAAATGGCGGTGGCTATCGAGCCGCGCGTCGCGGGCGAGATACCTTCTACCAAAGGCAGCCTGTAATTGCTCATCGCTGTTATTGATTATGGTAGCGGCAATTTAGCTTCGGCGGCACGTGGTTTGGCTTTGGCAGCGGAACGGCAAAATATTACGTCTGATATCCGCGTTACCTCCAACCCAGAAATTGTGCGCAAGGCTGACCGGATTGTTCTGCCTGGACAAGGCGCCTTCGCTGATTGCGCGGCGGGCCTTGGTAGCTTTGATGGCCTGCAAGAAGCGATGATGGCGCGAGTTGCTGCCGGGGCCCCTTTCCTTGGGATCTGCGTGGGGATGCAATTAATGGCCACACGCGGGCTTGAGCACCAGATCACCCCTGGTTTCGGCTGGATTACCGGAGACATTGCAGCACTTCCCACTGAATCGTTGCGGCTGCCGCATATGGGCTGGAATGAGCTGGCGTTCACACCAGGCGCGCACCATTTGCTCGATAAGCTGCTACCTGGCGACCATGCCTATTTTGTACATTCCTTCGCCCTCACGGGCGGTGAACCGGCTGATATTATTGCCAGTACGGATTATGGCGGCCCGGTGGTTGCCATGGTGGCCAAAGGCAACCGGGCTGGAACCCAGTTCCATGTTGAAAAAAGCCAGGATGTGGGCATCCAGATTTTACGCAATTTCCTCACCTGGAACCCGTAATTCCGAAGTTTAATGCGGCATGGCTTGATTAGCGGAGCCACGGCTGCGAAGAGGCAGCCGTGAAACAAGATATGCCCAAACCCGCGACGCTGACCGTTGAACATATTGGCCGCTTCGATGACGAGGCGGACGTGCACGCTATTGCCGAAGCCGCCACCGCAGCGATTTTGGATGGGGGTGGATTCGGTTGGGTTAAGCCCCCAAAGGCCACTGTACTGGAACAATATTTTCGGGGGGTACTTTTGGTGCCCGAGCGCGAGCTCATCGTTGGCCGGATGGACGGCGTGATTTATGGCGCAGCCCAATTACTCAAACCATCCCGCAACAACGAGGCGCAGGCCTTTGCTGCCAGCATCATGCATAACTTTGTAGCCCCCTATGCCCGTGGGCATGGATTGGCGGCGATGATTATCCAAAAGGCCGAGGAGCGAGCCAGGACATTAGGGTTTCACGTCCTGAATTTAGACGTTCGGGAGTCCCAGACGGCGGCGATTTCACTTTACGAATCGGCCGGGTTCACCCGCTGGGGCACGCACCCCGCCTATGCGCGGGTAAAGGGCGCCTTGGTGCAGGGGCATTTTTACTACAAACGGCTAACAAAATGACCCTGACCCTCTACCCAGCTATCGACTTGAAGGACGGCGCCTGCGTCCGGCTGAAGCGCGGCGAAATGGACCAGGCGACGATTTATGCGGAGGACCCCGGCGCACAAGCTGCGGCATGGGAAGCCATGGGGTTTTCATGGGTTCATGTGGTGGATTTGAATGGAGCCTTCGCCGGCAAACCTGTAAATGCTGAAGCCGTCCGCGCGATTTTGGCGGCGGTGACCATACCGGTGCAACTAGGCGGCGGCATACGTGATCTCAATGGTATCGAAACCTGGCTGAATGCGGGGGTGAATCGGGTGATCCTTGGCAGTGCGGCAGCCAAAAACCCAGCCTTGGTCCGCGAAGCGGGCGCAAAATTTCCCGGGCGGATTGTGGTGGGCATCGACGCGCGGGGGGGCATGGTGGCAACCGAAGGCTGGGCCGAGACGTCCACGCTGGCTGCCACCGATCTGGCGGTCCGACTGCAAGATGCCGGGATTTCGGCGATTATTTATACCGATATCGCCCGTGACGGCATGTTAAGCGGGCTGAACCTCGATGAAACGGCGGCATTGGCAGCCCAGATTTCGCTACCTGTGATCGCGTCCGGCGGTGTCGCGGGTATTGCCGATATCATGGCCCTGAAAGCTGCTGCGCGAACCACCCGGAACCTCTCCGGTGCTATCATCGGTCGGGCTTTGTACGATGGCCGGCTAAACGCCGCCGAAGCGTTGGCCGCATGTTGAAGCTCCGCGTTATTCCGTGTCTGGATGTGAAGGACGGGCGCGTGGTGAAGGGGGTAAATTTTGTCTCCCTACGCGATGCCGGAGATCCGGTGGAACAAGCCGTGGTTTATGACGCCGCGGGCGCCGATGAACTGACCTTTTTGGATATCACCGCCAGCAGCGACAACCGCGATACGATACTCGACGTGGTAGCACGCACCGCCGAGAAAATATTTTTACCCCTCACCGTTGGCGGCGGCATCCGCTCAGTGACAGACATTCGGCGGTTGTTATTAGCCGGGGCTGATAAATGCAGCATCAACTCGGCTGCCATCACCCGCCCCGAACTGGTGGCTGAAGCGGCGCAGAAATTTGGCAGCCAATGCGTTGTGGTGGCCATCGACGCCCGCCAATCCACGCCAGGCAAATGGGAGGTTTTTTCTCACGGCGGTCGCCAGAATACCGGCCTGGATGTGATTGATTGGGCCAAACAGATGGCCGAATTGGGTGCCGGCGAAATATTGCTAACATCAATGGACCGCGACGGCACCGGTAAGGGGTTCGACTTAGACCTGTTGAGAGCCGTTTGCAGCGCGGTAAGACTGCCTGTAATCGCGTCTGGCGGGGTAGGAACGCTCGAACATTTTGTCGAGGGCGCTAAGGCTGGGGCAACCGGATTACTAGCGGCCAGTGTCTTCCATTTTGGCACATTTAAGATAGATGACGTTAAGCTAGCCTTAGGCCACGCGCATCTGCCGATTCGCAAGGCGCGATCCATAGCGGCGTAAAGGAAATTTTGATTATAAATGGCCAAGAAACCTCTAAAATCCTCTTCTCCGGCTAAGGCGAAAGTCAAGGAAAAGGTGAAAGCCAAAGTGAAGCCGAAGACTAAAGCGGCAAGCAAAGCATCGGCCCAAACCATCCCACCCCCCAGTGCTTCAATTGATGCGCGCGTGCTGGACCGGCTTTGGGGCACTGTTCTCTCGCGCAAAAATTCTGACCCCGCTCTCAGTCACTCCGCCCGATTACTGTCCCGCGGCACCGCTAAAATCGCGCAGAAATTTGGGGAAGAGGCCGTTGAGTGCCTGATCGAAGCCGTCAGCGGGCAACGTAGCGCATTAATTGGTGAGAGTGCCGACGTGCTCTACCATCTGTTGGTGCTATGGGTTGATGCCGGACTGCGGCCTGAGCAGATATGGGCAGAGCTTGCCCGCCGTGAGGGAGTAAGCGGAATTGCCGAGAAGGCCGCCCGTAAACCCGTTTACAAGGCCGTTGCCACAACCAAAATACCCTAAGGAGCGCGTCATGGTCGTCAGCGGTTTGCCTCCCTATGATGATAACAACATCTTCGCCAAAATTTTGCGCGGCGAAATTCCCTGCCGTAAAATCCATGAGGACGAACACGCGCTCGCTTTTCATGACATAAGACCACAAGCGCCCGTTCATGCATTGGTCATTCCCAAGGGAAAATACGTCAGCTTTGCTGATTTCGGCAGCAATGCACCGGCTGAACTGGCATGTGGTTTCAACCGCGCTATTGCGTTCGTGGCGCAAAAGCTGGCGCTTGAAAAAACCGGCTATCGTTTAATTGCTAACATGGGCTGGGATAGCCACCAGGAAGTACCCCATTATCATGTTCATATTCTGGGTGGCCGTAAACTTGGCACGATGCTGGCACCGAGCCGGGATTAATGTTGGCTCTGGAAGTCTTCTGGGTCTTCCTTAAGCTCGGCTTCACCTGTTTTGGTGGCCCCGTTGCACATTTGGGCTATTTTCAACGTGAGTTTGTTAAAAAGCGCGGCTGGCTGCGTGACTCAGACTATGCCTCCTTAATCGCACTATGCCAGTTTCTGCCGGGGCCAGGGTCAAGCCAGACGGGCTTCGGGATAGGTCTTTTACGGGCTGGCTGGCTAGGTGGACTGGCGGCATGGGTCGGATTTACTCTGCCCTCAGCCTTAGTAATGTTTGTCATCGCCTTGAATGCCGGGCGACTGGAGGCTTCGCCGGTTGGCCTGCGGTTTCTGCATGGGCTGCAATTGGCCGCACTGGCGGTCGTGGCGCAAGCGGTGTGGGTCATGGCCAACAGCCTGTGCCGTGACTTTTCCTGCCGGACATTGGCGGTCATCGGGCTGCTGGTCGTCACTCTTTTACCTGGCACCGAGGGACAGATTGTTGCGCTGGGCCTCGGCGGTTTGGTGGGGCGCTATCTGCTGGACCGACCAGCCAACCCTCTAGCGGAAATGACGGCACCCGGCTTTAAATTGTCGCATAAGGTTGGAATTACGTGTTTCGGCGGCTTCCTTGTGATTTTGGTAATAACACTGACATCACCAGCCTCCGGCAACTGGGGCCTATTCAACGCCTTTTATCGGACCGGAGCCCTGGTATTTGGCGGCGGTCATGTGGTGCTGCCCCTTCTTAACGACGCCATTGTGTTACCCGGATGGGTAAACCCAAAATTATTTTTGGCTGGTTATGGCGCAGCGCAAGCCATGCCAGGACCGCTTTTCACATTTGCGGCCTATTTGGGGGCGGTCGCGACAACGGCATCATCAAGCTGGGTGGGGGCTGGCATTTCATTAGTTGCGATATTTCTGCCGGGCCTGTTGCTGGTGGCCGGGATATTGCCATTCTGGCATGGACTCCGGCATAGGCTGGACGTGGTGATGACCATGCGCGGGTTGAACGCGATTGTGGTTGGTATGTTGGGGTTTGCGTTGATCAACCTCATCACGCTCGGCAGTATGCATAGTATTTATGATTTATTGATTGTTTTGGCCGCGTGCTGGGCTCTGATGCTCCGCAATATGTCACCCCTTTTAGTGGTTGGTATTTGCGCGATGACTACGGTATTGATCTAATATGGCAAACGAAAAGCAATTCACTTACTGGAATGAAGTCGCCGGCCCCAAATGGGTCAAAGTTGGCGATGAAATGGACTCACGGTTTACCGCCATCACCGACCTGCTGGTCACGCAAGCTGATGTAAAACCAGGCGAGCGCGTGCTTGATATCGGGTGCGGCATGGGGCCGACGACCTTCTGCTTCGCCGACAAAGCCGGGCCTGAAGGCCACGTCACCGGGATCGATATCTCAACACCGATGCTCAACGTGGCGCGGCAGCGTGGCGCAGGAATTCCGCGCTTGGATTTTTTATTGGCCGACGCCCAGACTTTTCAGTTCGACGCGGCAAAATTTAATGTTCTTGCCTCGCGTTTCGGAGTGATGTTTTTTGGCGACCCGGTGGCGGCTTTCACAAACTTACGCGCAGCACTGGTTCCTGGTGGCAGGGTGTGCTTCGTGTGTTGGGCAACGCTGGATGAAAACCCGCATTGGAACATTCCGTTTCAACTGGTTGCCCAGCGGTTGGGATATCCTGAGGAGCGACCAGCGCGTGCGCCTGGCCCGATGGCTTTTGCCGATGCTGGTTATGTTGCTGAGATTTTAACCCGGGCTGGATATTCCGATATCGCGGTTACCCCAACGCCGGTGCCGATCATTGGGAAAAATCTTACCGAAGAAGCGCAAATTGCCTGCCTGCTTGGCCCCTCTGGTGCGCTGACGGATGAGAAACAGGCCGATGAAGCCACCCGGCAAATCCTACGCGAGGAAATCAGCACCGCGTTGGCGCAGTTTGATGGTCCTCACGGTATCAAACTGCCAGCAACGGTTAATGTCGTCACCGCGACCAATCGGTAAATTGCTCAGCCGGCCTTCCTTTTGGCACGCGCCGGCTTCACCGGCACCAATAACGGGGCCAAAAACCGGCCAGTGTGACTCCTAGGATTGGCGGCAATTTCCTCAGGCGTCCCCGTGGCGACGATGCGCCCTCCGCCGTCGCCACCTTCAGGGCCCAGATCAATCACATGGTCCGCCGTCTTGATGACTTCGAGATTATGCTCAATGACGATGATGGTGTTGCCTGCGTCAACCAACGCGTGCAGCACATCGAGCAGTTTACGAATATCGTCGAAATGCAGGCCGGTTGTCGGCTCGTCCAGGATATACAATGTCCGTCCCGTAGGACGCTTGGCGAGTTCTTTCGAGAGTTTGATGCGCTGCGCCTCACCGCCGGAGAGCGTCGTTGCCTGCTGACCAAGGCTGATATAGCCAAGGCCAACTTTTTGCAGGATGCTGAGACGGTCGTGAATTTTAGGGACTGCCTTGAAGAACTCTTTGGCTTCATCAACGGTCATATCCAACACATCCGCGATCGATTTTTCGCGGAATTTCACTTCCAAGGTTTCGCGGTTATAGCGCTTGCCTTTGCACGTATCGCAGGTCACGAACACGTCCGGCAGAAAGTGCATTTCAATTTTTAAAACGCCGTCACCCTGGCAAGCCTCACAGCGCCCGCCTTTGACATTGAAACTGAAGCGGCCAGGCTTGTAGCCACGGGTCCGGGCTTCCGGCATTTCAGAAAACCAGTCGCGGATGGGCGCGAATAAATCTGTGTAGGTTGCCGGGTTGGAGCGTGGCGTGCGGCCGATCGGTGATTGATCAATATCGATGATTTTATCGAGCTGCTCGAGACCTTCCAATTTATCGAAAGCGCTCGGCACTTCCCCGGAACCCATCAAGCGCCGGGAGACAGCTTTGTAGAGTGTGTCGATAACCAAAGTGGATTTACCACCGCCCGAAACGCCGGTGACGCAGGTAAATACGCCTAACGGGAAAGCTGCCGTGACTTCTTTTAAATTATTGCCGCGAGCACCAATAATTTTAATCATGCGGTCTGTTTTGATGGGCCGCCTGGGGTTGGGTACCGGGATCATTTTTCGGCCAGACAGATAATCCCCGGTAACGGATTTAGGGTTCGCCGCCACTTCCGCCGGCGTGCCTTCAGCCACCACATAACCGCCATTCATGCCTGCGGCGGGCCCCATGTCGATCAGATGATCAGCGCTGCGGATGGCGTCTTCGTCATGCTCAACGACCAGCACTGTATTGCCAAGATTTTTCAAACGCTGCAGCGTGCCAAGCAAGCGTTCGTTATCACGCTGGTGCAGGCCAATGGATGGTTCATCCAACACATATAAAACCCCGGTCAGACCGGAGCCGATCTGGCTGGCCAGCCGGATGCGCTGGCTTTCACCACCCGAGAGTGTTGCCGAGCCTCGGGCCAAAGTGAGATAACTTAAGCCCACATCAACAAGAAACTGTAAGCGGTCGTTGATCTCGCGTAAAATACGCCGGGCGATTTCACGGCGCTGCGGCGTGAGTGTTCGATCGACGCCCGCAAACCAATCATGCGCCTTGGCGATTGAGAGCTCCGCCACCTCAGCCAGGTTGTTTCCGGCGATTTTGACCGCCAAGGCCTCCGGCTTCAAGCGGGCACCGTGGCATGTGCCGCAGGGGCGATGCGCTTGGTAACGCGATAATTCCTCCCGCACCCAAGCGGAATCGGTTTCCCGTAACCGGCGCTCGAGGTTTTTAATGACGCCTTCAAACGGCTTTTCAACCTTATAGGCCCGCGCTGTGTCCTTATAGGTAAACTCAACGACCTGCTTGCCGGTACCAAAGAGAATGGCGTCTCGCACGTGCTCGGGCAAGGCCTCCCACGGGGTCGTCATCTTCACGTTAAAATGTTTGGCCAGGCTGGCAAGCGTTTGGTCGTAATAGGGCGATTGCGCGTTCGCCCATGGCAGCACGGTACTTTCATTGAGCGCCCGCTGCTCATCGGGCACCACCAGATGCGGGTCAAAGAAGGTCTCAGCGCCCAAGCCATCGCACACCGGACAGGCGCCGTGCGGCGAGTTGAATGAGAAGAGCCGCGGTTCGATTTCCTCGATGCTGAAGCCGGAAACCGGACAGGCAAAGCGCGAGGAAAATACCGTTCGGGCTGCATCGTCGGCTCCTTCCGCATACACGATGCCATCGGAGAGCCCCAAGGCCGTCTCGAATGAATCAGCCAGCCGCTTTTCAATGCCAGAGCGTACCACAATGCGATCCACCACCGCCTCAATTTCGTGCTTGAGCTTTTTATTCAGCGCGGGAACCTGATCGATTTCATAAAGTTTGCCGTCAACCTTAGCGCGGGTGAAACCACGGCGTTGCAACTCGGCTAGTTCCTTGCGGTATTCACCCTTGCGGTCACGAATAATCGGCGCCAACAGCAATAATTTGGTGCCCTCAGGCATCGCCATCACGCGGTCCACCATCTGCGCGACACTCTGCGCCTCGATCGGCAGACCCGTCACCGGCGAATACGGCACCCCAGCCCGGGCCCAAAGCAGGCGCATGTAATCATGAATTTCGGTGACTGTTCCCACGGTCGAACGCGGGTTTTTCGACGTGGTTTTTTGTTCAATCGAGATCGCCGGTGACAGGCCTTCGATCGAGTCCACATCAGGCTTGCCCATCAGTTCCAAAAACTGCCGCGCGTAGGAGGACAGGCTCTCCACATACCGGCGCTGACCTTCGGCGTAGATGGTATCGAACGCCAGAGATGACTTGCCTGACCCTGAGAGCCCGGTAATCACCGTCAACTGCTCACGCGGTATGGCAATATCGATGTTCTTGAGGTTGTGCTCACGTGCGCCGCGCACGGTAATGAAACCAGCGCCTGTTGACTTTACCATGCTTGCTCTAATGTTCCCAGTATGTTCTTATAAGATATGGTGACTCCTCCCGCAACTGCAAATTTTATGAAGCTGGTTTCCGTCGGGATAATGAGTTAACGATGCAACAATCAGAAATAGCAGGAGGCAGAGATGGCCGGTGTCAATAAAGTGATTCTTGTTGGTAATTTGGGCAAAGAGCCGGAGGTGCGTAACGCGCAGTCGGGCATGAAAATCGTCAACCTGACCCTCGCCACCTCCGATACATGGACCGACAAAGCCAGTGGCGAGCGCAAGGAACAGACCGAATGGCACCGGGTGGTGATCATGAACGAACGGTTGGCCGATGTGGCGGAAAAATATCTCCACAAAGGCTCGAAGGTTTACCTCGAAGGCAAGCTGCAAACCCGCAAGTGGACTGATAATTCGGGGGTCGAAAAATACACCACCGAAGTACTGCTGGGCCGCTTTGGCGGCGACCTGGTGCTGCTCGACCGCAACCCCAACGCCCCTGCTGGTGGCGAGGAGTACGCGCCGCGCGCCGCCGCTGCGAAGCCCGCCGCCAAACCTGCCAGCAGTGGCGGCTGGGATACCAGGCCGAGCAACGACATGGATGACGAAATCCCTTTCTGAAAGCCTAGCCGGGAACGCCCTTGCTGGTCGAATACTCGAAATGCAGGGCGGTGTCGGGGAACACAATGGGGTGAATGGCGTGTGCTGCCATCGCGGCTTCCGAAAAGCCTTGCAGAATGAGCTTCAGCTTACCTGCGTAGGTGGCGATATCCCCGATCGCAAAAATACCCGGGGTCGAGGTTTCGCAGGTGGCGGGCGTGACGGTCAGGTGATGGCGCTCCAGCGCCAGCCCCCAATCAGCGATCGGTCCCAGTTCCATCGCCAGGCCGAAAAATGGCAGCAAAACATCGGCTTCAAGGTGCTTCGTCACATTATCGAGGTCGGCGACTTCAACATGAGTCAAATGACCATCCAGACCATGTAACGCATGCAATTGGTAGGGAATCACAAGGTCGATCTCACCTTTAGCCGCCGCTGCATCAAGTTGGGCGGCGGTTTCAGGAGCAGCGCGGAACTTGGGCCGTCGATGGATAACGTGAATTGAAGCGGCAATGTCCTTCAACGCCAGTGCCCAATCCACGGCGGAATCACCACCACCGGCGATCACTACCCGCTTGCCACGGAAATCTTCACGTTTTTTTACGTAATACTGGATCGTGCCGGTTTCCTCATAAGCGGCAAGCCCCTCCAACGGCGGACGGTTTGGCCCAAACGCGCCGGCGCCGGCAGCAATAATGACCGCCTTGGCATGAATGGTATCACCTGCGGATGTGGTAAGGGTAAAATCCCCCGCTGCGCCGCTCAGCGACTCGACCCGCCGGTTCAACAAACGCGGCGTCGGGAACGGCGCGATTTGCTGCTCCAAACTCACAATCAAATCCGCCGCTTGGATCGCCGGATGGGCTGGAATGTCATAGATCGGCTTTTCAGGGTACAAAGCAGCGCACTGGCCGCCCACCTCACCGAGCGCGTCAACCAGCACGCTGCGCAGCTTCAACATGCCGCACTCAAACACCGCGAACAGGCCAACGGGGCCTGCGCCAATAATTGCTACATCCGTTTTAATCGTGTCACCCATATAATGGATGTGCCGCAGAGCGCTTTCACAATCAAGCGGAACAGGTGAAACTTAGTCTATGTCCGACTCGCATTTCATATCACCCGACGAAGCCGTCACAGCCGAATTGGCCGCACAACTGGCCACCAGGGCGCGGCCGGGCGATGTGTTGTGCTTACGCGGCCCCATGGGGGCTGGAAAATCCACCTTTGCTCGCGCCTTCATCCGGGCGCGCTGCAAAAACCCGGTCCTCGAAGTCCCCAGCCCCACCTTCACGCTGGTACAAATGTACGAACACCACGATGGCAACATCTGGCATTTCGACCTTTGGCGGCTGAGCGGGCCTGAAGCGCTGGAGGAATTGGCCTGGGATGAGGCGCGTGGCGGAATTGTGCTGGTTGAATGGCCGGAGCGGCTCGGCGCCCACATGCCACTCAACAGTTTATCAATTACCATCTCGCTCAACCCGGCGGGCCGTGAGATAAGGCTTCAAGGTGATCCAAGGTGGTTCGATGCGTCCTGATACGGCAGTCATTCTTAGCGCAGGACTAGGGACACGGATGCGCCCGCTCACCCTCACCACGCCAAAACCGTTACTGCACTTGGCGGGCCGCCCGATATTGGCGCACGCGCTTGAGCGGTTGCGAGCCACCGGGGTCCGGAAGATTGTGGTAAATGCCCATTATCTGGCGGATCAGATCGGGGCGTTTTTGGCGGACCAACCGGACGTGGTGCTTAACCGGGAGCCACAGCTGTTGGACACCGGCGGCGCCATTATGGCCATGCAAGCGAAACACCTGCTGCCGGACGAGCCATTTTACGTGGTCAACGGTGATGCCTTCTGGGTCGATGGACCAACCGACACTCTGGCACGCCTGGCCGACGCATTTGATGCCAAACAACTCGATGCCATGTTGCTGCTGGCACGCACGGCCGGCGCCATGGCCGAAACCGGCCTGGGGGATTTCCTTTGGCCGCGCGGCGGCCAATTGAAACGACGCGAAGAACGCGACGTCGCACCGTATTTATATGCCGGGATACAGATTGTCAGCCCAACCTTGTTTGCTGAAGCTCCGCCTGCGCCGTTCAGCATGAATCTTCTGTGGGATCGGGCGCTGGCTGACGGGCGGTTGGGCGCGATTGTCCATGATGGGGTTTGGTTTCATCTCTCAACCCCGGAAGACCTCGCCCATGCCGATGCCGTGCTTGAAGCCCGCGAAGTTGGCAATACCACGTGAGGGTTGCCGCATTCCCGGTTGATGCTGCGTTTTTGCCTGCCTTGGCGCAGGCTTGGCTGGCAACCGGCGGCGATGCCAGTGATGGCCTGATCATTCTGCCAAGCCGGCGAGCCGCTCGAGCATTAGCGGGGGCTTTTCTAAAAGCCAATAACGGTAAACCATTGCTATTGCCGCGCATCATCGCATTGGGTGCGCTCGATGACGTGGCTTTGGCATTAAACGGTGTCCTGGAATTGCCCCCCGCTGTGCCCGCCATGATGCGGCAAGCCATTCTGGCAAAGTTAATTCTGGCACGCCACGGCCAAAACGGTGCTCCAAAAAAACTTCATAATGCATGGTCATTAGCCGGAGACTTGGCTGCGTTGCTCGACGAAGCCGCAATTTCGGAGATCGACTTGGCCGCAGCGCTCGTGCGAGTCGTCGGAGCCGAGTTAGCAAGACACTGGCAGACAACGCTGGAATTTCTTGAGATCATTACGCTATCATGGCCAGAAATTTTATCGGATATGGGCATGATCGATTCCGCCCAACAGCAAATTTTACTGATAAAGTCTCAGAACAAAGCCTGGGCACATAAACCAACTGAACATAAAGTCTGGTTTGTAGCCCGCGATATAGCCCCGGCAGCTGGGCGGCTAGCCAAAACCATTGCAGGGTTGCCGCAAGGTGCCGTGATTTTGCCAGGATACGACGCGGCCATGCACGCTGATGCCTGGGACGAGGTGGATGATGTTCATGCTCAGAACGGCATCGCGAATATCCTCACCATGCTTGGCGTGCGGCACGAGGAGGTCGAGCTTTGGCCGTCTCCCCGGAGCCAAGTACCGGCAGGGCGTGGGGCGCTTTTATCTCTTGCTCTGCTGCCCGCAGCGCGGCTTGGCGAATGGCAAAGCCCGGCCCAAATAGACGCATCTGGACTATTCCGGCTCGCCACGCGCGACGAGCACGAGGAGGCAACCGCCATCGCCATGGTACTGCGGGAAGCCTTAGACGTGCCTGGGCAAACCGCAGCATTGGTGACGCCTGATCGTGGCCTCGCGATGCGGGTAACGGCGGCACTTCGGCGCTTTGGCATCGTCGCCGACGATAGCGCCGGCGAACCGTTAAGCGATACGCCACCAGCGGTTTTCCTGCGGCTTCTGGCGGGCGCGGCAGTGAGCGATTTCGCACCGCTGCCTTTACTAACGTTATTGAAACATCCTTTGGCCGCAGCGGGGGAGCCGCCTGAAATATGCCGCGACCATGCACGGGCGCTGGAAGTTTCAGCACTTCGCGGGCCGCGCCCCGCGCCAGGATTTGATGGCATAAAATTCCGTCTGGTTGAAAATAATGCAAATTCAGAACTGGATTTTCTCGACCGCCTGGAATTATGCCTTCGTCCGGTTACCGGATTGCCAAAGGCTCTCGGCCCGGCTGAGGCTTTGCGCCGCTTGATCGAAGCGGGTGAACATCTGGCCGCGAGCGGCGCCGAAGCTGGCGCGGCGCGATTGTGGCATGGCGAAGCGGGATCGGCATTGTCAGAGCTGTTGATCGAGGCCCTGGCGACGTTGGAAACTCTGCCAGACATTGCTCCTGCTGATTTGGGCGACCTGCTAGACGCCCTGCTGACCGGCCATGTGGTGCGAAAGCCCCGAACCAAAGATGGACACCCCCGCGTGGCTATTTGGGGCGTGCAGGAGGCGGATTTGCAAACGGTCGATGTGGTGGTTCTTGGCGGATTGGTTGAGGGAACATGGCCTGCGATCACGGAACCTGGGCCGTGGCTCAGCCGTCCGATGCGCAAAGCCGCCGGCCTGCCGTCAACCGAGCAGCAAACCGGACTCGCCGCGCATGATTTTTTTAGCCTCTGCTGCCGTTGTCCGAAAGTGATATTGGCAGCGCCCGTGAGGCGCGAACGCGCCCCGGCTGTTCCGGCCCGCTGGATCACCAGGCTTGATGCTTTGCTGGCAGGCAATAATCTGTGGCTTAAACATCATCCTGCGGAATCATGGACATCACAAATCGACCTGCCGAGCGCACGCGTCGTACACCCCAAGCCGGCACCCAAACCTCCTGCAAATCACCGCCCCCGCCGCCTCAGCATCTCCGATATCGCGACGCTGATGGCAGATCCATACGCAGTTTATGTCAGGAAAATTCTGAAGTTTCGTGAACTTGATAAGTTGGATGAGGAAAGTGACGCCAGCCAGTTTGGCAATATCGTCCATGCCGGGCTTGCTGATTTTTTTTCGCTTGCGCCAGATTTTGAAGCGCCCGACTGCGCTGCACGTCTGACCATTGCTTTGCACAAGGCCATGCGAACCGAACGGCCGCGTGCCGCCTTGCAGCATTGGTGGGAAGCGCGACTCGAGCGTATCGCGCTTTGGGTTGTAGAAGCCGAACGCGAACGCCGCCAGCAGAATGGCATACCATCTGACATTGCCGTTGAAACCGAAGCGACGCTCGGTGTTGATGAGATTTTCACCTTGATCGGCCGAGCTGACCGGATTGAAAAGCGCCCGGATGGCAGCGTTTTCATTATGGATTATAAAACCGGTACGCCGCCCAACGGTAAACAGGTCATGTCCGGCTCCGCACCTCAATTACCGCTGGAAGCGGTAATGGCTGAGGCTGGTGCCTTTGGGGACCGCTTTAAAGGCGACGTGACTGAAATTGCGTTTTGGAAACTCTCGGGCCGGCACATAAGTGGTGAGAATAAACCAGTATTTGCGAAGCCTGAAGTTTTGCGAGACGTAATCGACCAGGCGGCCGATCGTCTGCCAAAGTTATTTAAAAAATTTGCTAACCCCGCCACAGCTTATCTGTCTGCACCGCACCCAGACCGTGCCACTTATGATGACCCATTCAGAGGTATATCACGGCGCGGCGAATGGGGCGATGAAGGAGCCGACAATGACGGCAATTGAAATTGCAAACCAGGAGCAACTAAGCGCCTCCAACCCAAAAGTCTCTGCCTTCGTTGCAGCCTCGGCTGGTAGCGGCAAAACCAAGCTGCTCACCGACCGGCTGTTGCGACTGATGCTGAGCGGCACTCCGGCTGATAAAATTTTGTGCCTGACCTATACCAAGGCCGCTGCGGCAGAAATGGCCATCAGGTTAAACCGTCGGCTTGGTGAGTGGGTCGTGTCATCCGACGAGCGGTTAGATTCAGAGTTAACCAAACTTGACGTTCTCCCCACCGCCAAATCACGCGCCACCGCCCGCAAATTATTTGCGGATGTCCTGGACTTGCCTGGTGGAATGAATATCAGGACTATTCACGCATTTTGCCAATCATTATTACGACGGTTTCCGTTAGAAGCTGAATTATCTCCCCACTTCAAACTTGAAGATGACTTCGATGCAGCCAGTCGCCTGCGCGAGGCCCGCGAGGTCGAGCTTTCAAACCCCGCGCATCGCCAGCATATAATGGCTTTGGCTGAGGAAACCAATGAGGTTGAATTTGCCGCGCTGGTCGCTCAGTTCGCCAATGAAAATGAAATTCATTCCTTATTGCAGCAGTTCACCCTTGATGCAATTATCGCCATGCAACGGGCGGCTTTGAATGCGCCTGATACGACACAAGAGCAAATTCTCATCGAAGCCGCGACCCTACCGCGAGAACCTCATTTAATCCGCGCGTTCAGCCGGTTCGTAGAATTAGGTAATCCCAGCGGCGCAAAATGGGCGCAGGAATGCCTGAACTGGCTGGCCCAGGATCATGGCACGCGGCAGGTTGAATGGGCAGAATGGATCGGCGCCCATTTTACCGGCAAGGGTACCAGGCGGGTATTAACCGGCTACCTCGGTAAAAAATTGACTGGTGAACGCGATGCGCTGTTCATGGAACTTGATGCTGAGCATGCGCGGATCGAAGCGATTGAGGAAGCCCGCCGCGCGGCTAGGTTGGCTTCCTTCAATGCGCACCTGCTCGCACTCGTGGCGCCGATCCTGCAAGTTGATGGCGCCAAAAAAGCTGAGCAAGCGATGCTGGCCTACACTGATTTGATTACAATCACGCTGGATTTATTCAAAAAGCCCGAGGATATTGCCTGGATACTATATAAGCTCGATGGGGGTATCGACCATTTACTTTTGGATGAGGTACAGGATACCGCACCCGCTCAGTGGCAAATTGCTGATGCGATTGCCGGAGAATTTTTCGCAGGTAAAGGCGCACGCGATCTCCACCGTAGTATTTTTGCGGTTGGCGATCCAAAGCAATCAATTTTCTCATTTCAAGGCGCTGATCTTGAAAGTTTTCAAACTTATCGCAAAGCATTTCGAGACAAGGTAACATCAGCCGGGCAACAATGGCTGGATGGCCAGCTTTCGGTTTCATTTCGTTCAACAGAACCCATTTTGAAACTTGTCGATGCGGTGTTCGCCCAAGGGACAGCCTGTGAAGGCGTTTGCAAGCCAGGCAGTCTTCACCACCAAGTAAGCCGGATTGGCCAAGCCGGTAAGGCCGCACTTTGGCCCTTGAGCAAACCCGCCACGGCAGATGCGCTGGCGGCGTGGGATGTCCCTGATGATTACGCCCTGGCTGAATCGGCTAAAACCGCGCTCGCTGCCCAGATTGCGGCACATATTAAAACGTCACTTACATCTGGCGTACTTTTGCCAAGCCGTCATCGCAAAGTGACCCCCGGCGATTTTCTGATTTTGGTTCGAAAACGAGATGAACTTGTCACAGCTATTACACGGGCGTGCAAAACTGCCGATATTCCGATCGCCGGTCTCGATCGCATGGTACTACCCGAGCAACAAGCCGTCAGTGATTTGCTGGCGCTATGTGATGCGCTGCTGCTACCGCGCGATGATCTGGCGTTTGGACAATTTTTAGTATCTCCGCTCGGTGGACTGTCCGATGAAAGCCTCATGTCTCTGGCGCTGGGTCGCAAGAACAGCTTGGTGGCAGCATTATTTGCCCGCCGGATTGAACGACCCGACTGGGCGGCGGCGGTAGGATTTTTCCAAACATTACTGCAGCAGGTTGATTATATTTCACCCTATGCTTTGTTGTCAGAAGCACTGGGGCCACTTGGCGGGCGAGCCAAACTGTTGCAACGGCTGGGTCCGGAAGCTGCTGAGCCGATCGATGAGATGCTGGCTGAAGCCCAGGCGCATTCGCGCAACAATCCGGCTTCGTTGCAGCATTTTGTCGCCTCACTTCGGCAATCCGGGGCTTCAATTAAACGTGAGGCCGAAGCCGGCGGAGATATGGTGCGCATTATGACCATTCATGGGGCAAAAGGCTTGCAAGCCCCGATCGTAATTTTGCCAGACACCACAACCGTCCCCAAACCACGAGAGACTTTGTTCCGCCTGCCCGTGCCACAACAGAATATCGCCGTACCCATCTTTTGTCCGCGTACCGAATTACGCTCAGAAGCTGTTACCACGGCGGCAACTGAAAATAAGGTCAGTCAATTAGCTGAATACAACAGGCTGCTTTATGTAGCGCTCACGCGCGCCGAAGATGAGTTGATCGTCTGCGGCGCTGAAGGCCGACAAACCCCGGTGGCCGGTTGTTGGTACAATTTTGTGAAATCAGCTTTTTTGGCCATGGGGGCTCCGCCCGATGCTGCTGGGGTGCACGCTTATATAGTCCCACAAACCGCGAGGCCTGACCGCGCTGAAGTGCGCGAGGGTAGCACAAAAACAAAATTGCCCCCTTGGACCGGGGCTGCGCCCGATTGGCGAGCGGTGCCACCGAGTGCCGAGACCACAAGGCCCGAACCCCTGGCACCGAGCCGAAATACTGAAGACCCGGCGAAGCGGGCTACAGCAGCCTCTCCCTTGGGCGATGGCTTGCTGGCGGCACGTGAAGCCCGAACGACTGCGCTGGCAAGAGGCCGGTGTGTCCATGCACTCCTGCAACATTTACCTGACATTACAGCATCCGAGCGACCCGAGGCGGGCCGGAAATATCTCGCCCAGCCAGGCGCGGGGTTGAGCGCTACGTTGCAGAGCCAAGTGCTCGATTCAGTGCTGAATATTCTGCAACAGCCTGATCTTGCGCCTTTATTTGGCCCTGGCTCTAAGGCGGAGGTTCCTCTCGCTGGCGTTTTAGGCGATGTCGAAATCGGCGGATTGGTGGACCGGTTGGTCATAAGTGACACTGCCATTTTGATTGCCGACTATAAAACCGACCGCCTCCCGCCCAAGGGTCCAGACGCCATTCCACCCGCGTATTTGCGCCAATTGGCCGCCTACCAAGCGGTTTTAGGCCAAATTTTTCCCGCAAAACATATTTCGTGCCTGTTGATATGGACCGAGAACGCGGTTGTCATGCCAGTCTCCGCCGCTCTTTTGGCCCGCCATGCGCCGGGGAATGCGCAGCCATCTGAAACCAGCCGAAGCGCTTGATCAACGCAACCATTCCCGCCATGTTCACGGCAACGCAATTTTAGGACCTTATCATGAGCAAACCTGTAACCGACGAAACATTCGCTGTTGACGTACTCAAATCCTCCGGCCCGGTACTGGTGGATTTTTGGGCCGAATGGTGCGGCCCCTGCCGTGCCATTGCGCCTTCCCTCGAAGAACTGGGGACTGAATACGCTGGCAAACTCGATATTGTGAAGGTAAACATCGACGAAAACCCCCTCACCCCCAGCCAGTTTGGTGTCCGCGGCATCCCCACGCTGATCATCTTCAAGGACGGCAAACCAGCCGCCACCCAGGTAGGCGCTGCCCCAAAAAGTGCCCTAAAAGCCTGGATCGAGAAAAGCCTGTAAGCATGACGCCTCTCACGCCGGCGGAACACCCGCCGGCCGGCATCCCGATGATCCGCACCATCGCCATGCCCGCCGATTCCAACGCCAATGGCGATATTTTCGGCGGCTGGTTGATGAGCCAGATGGATCTGGCGGCCGGCAACCTGGCGTCTCGGGTGTCACACGGCCGATGCGTGACCGTTTCCGCGGATGCAATGAATTTCCTGCGCCCGGTGAAAATCGGCGATGAGGTGAGCGTTTACTGTGAATTACTCTCACAGGGCCGCACGTCCATGAAGATCAACGTTGAAGCCTGGCGGCGGGCGCGGATCACCGAGGAAGAATACCGGGTGACACGCGCGGTGTTTACGTTTGTGGCTATTGATGCCGAGGGTAGGCCACGGACCTTCGCGGCGGGGTGATACATAAAGCCTAACCCCCTGGAAACAGCCCCCTGCTAATGCTATCCGCAATATATTCGATTTTGATATCATGCAGGGGCAAATGGCGATTTTGGATGGCGATTCTGACCAATTTGAGACGTCGGCAGACAACTCTCCCCTAGGGTACCCTGAACTTGGACTCGGGCTGAACAATCAAAAATATGCTTTGTACGCGCTTTTTGAAAAAGCTTACCTGCAACATCGGGATGTCGTCTTACCCAATATGGCCAGTTTTGACGCCACCAACGGAACTCATCAAAAAATCGAGTTCTCAAAAATTTATTCCGTTGAAAAGCTGAAAAATTTCGCTGAGGCTTTTGGGGTGACAATTCTGGACCAACCTCCCATCGAGACTGAGAACGGCTGGCACTCCTTTATTGCAGGTACCAGTACCTTAGGCTGGCGTGCCTTAAAAGGTGCTGGCGGGCTCGATGAATTCACCTGCCAGTTTTTTCGCAATTTAGAGCCTCATGTAACTCAAACTGATGTTTTCAAGAAGCTCACAAAGGCTGTTTACGCCCAGAGTAAAATATCAGTCGTCAGCCAACTCAGGATCGAGAAAGATTGGCTCGACGTTGCAAAAGTTTATGGCGAACACTATCCGGAAAAACGGAATGATTACGCTCTTACGTTCTATGACATTATGCTCAAAACCACACAGTCGCTCGACGTTGTGGGACGACAAATATACGTTGTTTGCGACGAAGCCAATTTGCCCGTCCCTAAAGAGGAAATTCGAGCAACAACTCTAAAGAAATTTGGGGTTTTTCTGGTTTGGAAATCAGACTTTCTCTCTGCTGAAGAATTGGCCGGCCTTTCATTATTGGAACTTTCAATCCTCGATTTTGAAATGGCTGTTCGTGCACCGACGTTTATTGGAACCAGTATATCTACATTTTCAAATTTGGCCTGTTTTGAAGCATTTTGCCGCACCGGCAAGCCAACCACCGAACATTATGTGTATAATTGCCCCGGCGAAGGGCTTTTGCGCCGCTATGATTTTGGCGTTGGCGGTAGCGTTGAGGCAATTTCTGATAAATTCAATTATAGAATCCCCCTCACCCCAGACTCTCTGGAAGATTGTTTGTGGCCCGCTAAGCTGACCGCGCATTTTTCATTCAAAGGTGATTTTGTCTCTGAAACAAACGCTGTGCCCGGCACACGCCGGGGACACCTCGTTTGTGGGGTTCCAGGTAGTAAAACAACAACCATTCAGGGTTTTTCGCTGGATTGTCTGGAAGAAAATCTGTTTGAGGTTGAATATCGCGCACGTCTCGGAGATGGAAGCTGGAGTGACTGGGCGCCTAATGGTTCCTATGTAGGCTCGCGCGGCGAGCACCGAGAGATATTTGGTTTTTCAGTTCGATTAAAAGGCAAATTGGCTCTGAGTTATGAAGCTGTTTGCATCGGCAGCTTTGCCGGACGAGAAGGTCTCATACAAACAAAAGGTGAAGCCGGTTGTTTTTCAGAAGGCGGAGAACCGCTGGAAGCCATGCAGATTGTTTTTCGGACCATCATCCCCAACTGGCCTTAATATGCAACAATCATCTGAATTTATGGAGAAAATGAATGTCTGGTAGCACACTTACCCCCGAGCGGATCCGTAAACGCCTTAGCCGTGTTTTTGTCAGCGCGTTTCCGGACCTTGATCTTCAGGAGGCCCCTTCGGCCACCATGGAAACCGTGCAAGGCTGGGACTCGATTGCCACATTGACTCTGTTTATGCTGACCGAAGAAGATATGAGCATATCCTTGGGTTATGACCGAATTGGAGAGATTAAAAGCTTTGCAGACCTCGAAGCCTTGCTGGTGAGCAAAATATAATGACCGATATGGACGGCCTCGAAACAATGAATCTCGTTCGTGCCGCCCTCGGGCCAATTATCACACCAAAGCCAGTTGATATTTTTGTTCATGGCACACGGCTGTTAGCCGCCAAACATGGCACCTACAAAATTGCTTTGGCCGGTGCGGTTACCACCGACCTGATAGCGCGCGCTTGTGCCGTAGGCGCAGCCTTGGAGGGTTTGGCGCCGGTTACATATCAGGCCCCGTTTGGCGCTTGGCAGCAGGAGGCCCTCGATGCCGGATCGGGGCTGCATAAATTTGCCCCTCATCTGGTTGTGGTGGCAACAACCTGGCGCGACTGGGTAGCCGACATCGCGCTCTCCACGCCGGCTGAGGATGTTGCGAAAATCCTCGATGCAAAAATGGCTGCCTGCCGGAGTTTTTGGGATGGTTTGCGAAAAACCGCTCCTGACCGGCGAATTATTCACCACCTGCCGACTCTACCCACCTCCCGCTTTAGCGCGATTGCGGAATTACGAGCGCCCGCCAGTCCACTGGCGCAAATCCACGCCTTGCGTACTAAAATGCTTGAAGCGGGGCCGGATATTATTTTTCTCGATACCGAGGGTCTGGCTGAGGATGCCTCCGCCTGGTTTGCAGCCAAGCTGCCATTTTCGCAAAAGGACATCCCTGAGTATTGCGTGCGGTTTCGCGCCGCTTTGCGGCAAGCCACTGGCCGCAGTAAAAAACTCCTCGCCGTTGATCTTGATAACACTCTATGGGGTGGCGTGATTGGCGATGACGGGGTTGATGGACTACAATTAGGGCCAGACACGCCCAAGGGTGAAGCCTTCAGGGCGTTTCAAACCTATATTCGTGCCCTCGCTGCCCGTGGGGTTGTGCTGGCCGTATGCAGTAAAAACGCTCCCGAAATTGCTGCGGCAGGCTTCACACATCCGCACGCAGTGCTAAAACGCAGCGACTTTGCCGCCTTTGAATGTGCCTGGACAGATAAAGCCGGCGGGTTGAGGCGCATTGCCAGCCAGCTTAATCTTGGTATCGATTCCTTTGTGTTTGTTGATGACAACCCGGCTGAATGTGCCTTGGTACGGGCTGAATTGCCGGAAATCACAGTCATTGAACTAGGTGAAGACCCGGCGGCTTTTATCGCAAAGCTGGATGAGGGTTACTGGTTTGCCAGCCAGGGGCTAAGCCCCGAAGACCTCGCCCGCGGCCAGGCCTATCAGGCACGGGCTGAAGCGGCGGCGGCACAGGGTGATGCCACCGACCTGCCGAGCTTTCTTGCCAGTCTTGATATGAAAGGCAAAATATTCAGGGCCGAGGGCGCCGCACTGGCGCGCATTGCCCAACTTGAGGGTAAAACCAACCAGTTCAACCTTACCACGAGGCGCTACAATGATGCCGCGATTCAAGCGTTCGCGGCACGGCCTGATGCCATTGTGCTCGGTGCCACCCTGGCTGACAAATTTGGCGATCATGGCTTGGTTGCGAGCCTCATCGGCGTGATCGATGGCGATAGTTTGGTCATTGAAAGCTGGTTGATGAGTTGCCGTGTGTTCTCCCGTACGCTTGAGCAATTTATGCTGCGCGCATTGATCGTAGAGGCTAAGGCGCTCGGACTTTCGAGCATCGCCGGCGTGTATGAGCCAACAACAAAAAACGGAGTTGTCGCTGATTTGTATCCGCGGCTTGGCTTCGTTGAAATTGTTCATGCAAAGACATGGCGACGGGCGGTCGAGCAACCTGTTGATGATTTGATAGACCTCATAGCAATTGAAGCAGTATGACTGGTACGACAGACGTAACTACTGACTATAATGAACTGCTAACTGAAGCCATCGACTTGCGGGAAGATGGTGATTATGAAGACAGCATTGAAAAATTTCAACGATTGATTGAAAAATTTCCTAATGACACTCGTGTAGCATGGGAATACGCCAACGGTTTAATGAAGTTAAATCGGCCATATGACGCGGATGAAATATTGGGACATGCTGCAAAAAGTAATCCCAAAGACTTTCATATCAATAAAGCCTGGACCCTGCACGCGGCCTTTGTTGCCGACAGCATGAAAGAACATATGAACGCTATTCGGCGTGGCCGGGCGTTCCGCGAAACCTTTCCGCCTCCTGATTACCCAGAAGCATGGCAGAGCTTAGTGATTGAAATAGATTTGCTTTGGGAGATTGGGTTGTTTGATAATTTGGAATTTGTTCTCGATGAAAATTGGAACAACTTCACCACCTATCCAGAAATACTTCCAGTAGGTATTCACTACTACGCGAAATTGTTTTTGAACAATAAAGTTAAAGAATTACTGAGCCAATCAAAGCCTCAAGCTTGGGCAAAATTATCGGCTGAAAGCCGCAGTAATTTAACTCTTAGGACGAATTTGGCTTTACAAGTTCATGATTTGGTTGAGGCAACTGGTACTCGCGTATTTGGAATCGGGCAAAACTGCATGCCCTATCTAGTCGGCGGTCCTTGGGGCTTAAGGGGTTCACGCGCCCATACCAGTGATTTAACTCTGATGGACCGTGCTATGTTTTATAATAACACAGCCGGAGAATCGATCGAAAATAATTTCGTTGAATTTAGAAAACAGCAAAATTTTGAATTTGTTAAAGGCTTTGGTCGCTGCAATATGCCTCGACATATTCAAACTGGAGCAACATTTTTTCATGATCGGGCAAGTTTTTTTGACGATCAAAAGCAGTCTCACTTTTTCGACCGTATTTCAAGACGCATCGAGAACTGGCAGAATGGACGGATTCTCGGGAAGCGTAAGTTGTATATATTTTCGTTTTGTGGTGCCGGAGATTTAGCAGCAATAATTGATATCGCTGAACGCTGCCTGCTTGATGATGACTCGCATTTATTGATCATAGACGTACTTAAAACACCAACCAAATACCCTAATCGGCCAAGAGTGAGCTATGTTCATGCACCTTATCCCCCTGATTTTATTTGGGATGGAATTTCATGCTACAGCAAAAATGACGGTTTTCAATGGGAAATGACTTTTATGTCGAAAATCATTTCGATATTGAAAATTCCATTAAGTGCCGAGGCTGCTATAGGCTTTGAGACCAAGCAACGTGATTCGTTTATGCTTGCCCTGAACGAATCTCGTAAAAACGGCGATACCGCCGGACTCGAGTCCATTCTAGCCGTATATATGAAGCGTTTTGAACGCGACGAGATTTTGACTCTTGAGTATGTTTCTCTAATCCGAACTAAATACGGCAATGACGCCGCCAATAATTTTTTTATAAACAATTCTGTGCTCGACTTTAGAAATAAAGAGCTTCTTTTATTGTCGGTAGAAGTCGCCGCTTATAGCGCACACTGGAATGAAGCTATAAGTCGGGCAGTACATTTTTGTATTGTTGTTCCTCCCGCCGCCGACCCTATTAGTTGGATCGTCATTCATCTTGCCTTGATTGCACGTTACGAATCTGGCTTGTGGAAACAAGCGCTTGATTATATTTTTCTATACTGGCAAATTTTCACTCAAAAACCAGAATTATTTGCAACTGCTCTGAATTTTTTGAACAAACATTCTTATCTTGAAGCTGCTCTTAATTTGATAACACACTCAGATACCACTGCTAAGCAACTTGTTGGTGAATCGATACTTGATAATGTTTTCTTCCGTTTAAATGAAGCCTTGTTGTATCAAGCACAATTGTACGATTCAGATATAAAAATTATTCCACTCGGACAAAATACCATGCCATCAATTATCCTTGGTCGATGGGGTTTACGAAACGAGCGACAAAATTTTTCTAACACCATACCTTTTGATTTTTGCGACTTTCTTCAGGATGCCACCATCAATGCCATAGATTCTGATTTTGATATTTTTGTCGACAAAGCACAGTTCGAGACAAATACTGTAGCGGTTGGCGGTAAAATTATTGAACATAAGCCATCAGGAGCTACATTTTTTCTGGCTCGACGCTCCGACTGGGATGAATCCTCATTGCAAGAATTTCATAACCATCTTGCTAATGCCATTCAAAACTGGCGCGCATTGGCCGATCATGAAACAAGAATATATTATCACATAATTACGAGAGACATCGACCTTAACCGGCTGATCTTGAGTGCTCAAAATCACTTACTGAACGATCGATCATACCTGATTATGATCGACACGCGGCCAGTACCTGTGCCATTTAGCAACACAGATCAGCTAATCTATGTTCACGCTCCCATGCCGGCGGGTTATGACTACTACCACCTAAGCCACTCAAGCACTCCAGAAGGCACTGCCTATGAGATGGCTATTTTACGCCCCATATTTTCTATTCTGGAACATAGTCCGCGTGGAGGGTATCCGAGCGAAGATATGAATGGCCAGCCCTGAATCACCCAGCTTTTTTCCAATATGAACATTTGGAATCAACCGTGATCAACGGCTCTGTAATGCCGTTTTCCCGCCGGAAATCATCAACGGCCTTACGGCAATAAGTCCACATATCCTCGCCGTAATCGTCAATTATGGCATAACCACCAACCGATAACTTGGAATAGAGATTCTTCAACCCATCCATGGTTGACTCATAATAATCACCATCCAGGCGCATAATCGCCAAACGCTCGATAGGCGCCGCCGGCAAAGTATCCTTAAACCACCCCTTGAGGAATTTTACTTGTTCGTCCAACATGCCATAGGCTTGGAAATTCAACTTCACCTCATCAATACCCGAGGCAAAATGTTTATGAACCTTTGTCATAACAGCGCTTTGGTGGGCTTTAAATTCAACCGGAAACTTCTCAGCGTCAGGCTCAGGCAAGCCTTCAAAAGAATCAGCAACCCATACAGTCCGGTCATTTATTCCATAGGCTTTTAGCATCGCCCGCATGAAAATTGTCGCGCCACCCCGCCAAACGCCAGTCTCAATAAAGTCACCCGGCACTTTGGTCTCCAACACATCGGCAATACAGGCTTGAAGATTTTCAAACCGCGCCAACGGCAACATCGAAACAGCCGCCCCCTTGATGTAATGCTGAATGAAATCCTGTAAAAAACGGCCTTGGTTTTTGTCGTCCGTGTCTGGCTCATCGCTATAAAGCGTCATGGTCAAGGATTTTTTTAGTAAATCAAGGTAAAGCGACGCCGCATTATCAAAATTCGAGGTCATGTAAGGTCTTTCGATATTTGTTTCATATTGGCTGATAACATCGCATTATACAGCTTGGGCAACATGGGCAACTCGCTCCGCTGCCCGTAACAACCGCAAAAAATTGCCGCCCCAAATTTTGCCCAAAGCCTCCCGGCTGTACCCGCGCTTGAACAATTCCTTGGTTAAATTCGGCGCCTGCGCGGCGTTCATGAAGCCCCGCACGCCGCCGCCGCCGTCGAAGTCCGTGCCAATACCAACATGGTCGATGCCGATTTTTTTCACGGCGTAATCCACATGGTCGGCAATATCGGCCACCGTTAAATCACTGGCGCGGGCTTTGGGGCGCAAAAAATTTGAGACGATGGTGATCTGTACCAGCCCGCCGGTGGCACCCAGCACTTCCAATTGCTCATCATCAAGGTTGCGGGGGTGGTCACAAAGTGAGCGGATGCAGGAATGGGTGGCCAGAATTGGCGTGCGCGAGAGTGCTGCCGCCTGCAGCATGGTGGATTTGGCGGCGTGCGAGATATCCACCAAAATGCCCAACTGGTTCATCCGTGCCACCGCCGCGCGGCCAAGTTCTGAAAGCCCTCCATGCTCGGTAGCGGCGTTGCCTAAGCTGGCCAGCGGAATGGCGGCATCGGCCAGGGCGTTATGGCCGTTGTGCGTGAGTGTCATGTAGCGCACGCCACGGGCTGCAAACTCATCCAGGGCGGCCAAATCCTCGCCCATCGCGTAGCCGTTTTCAATGGCGGGGATGACGCCAATTTTACCCGCCGCAAAAGCTGCCTCGATAGCACCCGCCGTGCTGGTCAGCACGCCACCGGCGCCATCCTCAGGGGCAATCGCTGCGATGGCATCCAGCATCGCCCGCACGCGCAACGCCGCTTGTTCATGCCCGCCGGCGTCACGCGGTCCTTGCGGAATATAGGCGGCAAAACATACGGCGGCGATATTGCCGGCTTTCAGCTTGGGCAAATCCACGCAGCGCGGGCCATCCTCAAACGGGCTGGGGCCGTTGGGCCAGGGGATGTCCACATGGGTGTCGATGGCAAGCAAACCGTCGTGCGGGGAAAATTCTGTCATACGCAATCGTCAATTGAGTTCAGCGCAGCGTCAAGCGCCTTGCGCATCACTGAAGGTAATGGCGCGGTTCTGGCGGGTGCCGCAAATGCGCCCGGCGGTAATTTCGCCACCACCGCCAGTTTTACCCGCAGGGTCAGGGCAAAATGGGTGAATATATGCTGTATCTCCCCGGCGTCGCGCCATGCCGCGGCAACCGGGGGCGACTCGGGTAGGGCCAGCATACCGCCAAGCAAGCCGGAGGGCGGCCGGCGGATCAGCAACACGTTACCTGTTCTGTCCAGCAATACGTAGGCCGCCCCCTCACGGCGCGGACGCGCGGGTTTTTTGGTGCGGGCAGGCAAAGTGGCGGCAATGCCTTGCGCATATGCCTGGCAGGCGGCACGCCACGCGCAATTTATGCACGAAGGACTGCGCGGCGTGCAGATCGTTGCGCCTAGGTCAAACAATGCCTGGGCGAAATCACCCGGGGCCTTACGCGCGGCTTTATCTTGTATGAACCGCGCCGCCGCCTGAGCAATAACGGGCTTGGCAGCAGGAATCGGCGCGGTAATGGCGAATATCCGTGCCGCGACACGTTCAATATTACCATCCACCGGCAACACTGGCAGGTTGAAAGCAATGGCACCGATGGCGTTGGCGGTATAAGGGCCAATGCCAGGCAACGCCCGTAAGCCTTCAATAGTGTCAGGAAAGCCGCCTAATGCTGCCACTTGCTTGGCGCAGGCATGCAGGTTGCGGGCGCGGGCGTAGTAACCAAGCCCTGCCCACATCCCCAGCACCTCATCCACCGGGGCGGCGGCTAAATCAGCAATCGCCGGATACGCCGCCAGAAATTTGGCGTAATAGGGAATTACGGTGGCAACCACGGTTTGCTGCAACATGATCTCGGAGAGCCAGACATGATATGGATTTGCTGTCGCGCCGGGCGCAGAACGCCAGGGCAAGTGCCGCCGGTGGCTGGCATACCAGGACAGGAGTTTTTTGGCGGATGGTAAAAGCGTCACGCAAACAGGATGTGCCCCTGGAGCCGCCGCCGCGCAACTTTGCGGCACGCGGTATTGCCGCCCTCATTGCGCCCATCGTCCGTCCGGCCTTTCGCAAACGCGCCCCAGCGGCGGCGCAGTTGCTGGCTGATTGGGATAGTCTCGCCGGCCCGGAATTTTGCGCCCGCGCTACCCCCCTAAAATTTGCCGGGGGTACGCTCACCCTGGCTTGCAGCGGACCGGTGGCAATGGAGTTGCAGTATGGCGGAGCGGCCCTGATCAGCCGATTGAACCTTGGGGTTGGCCAGAAGATGGTGGAACGCCTGCGCTTTGTGCAGCAAACCCCGGGCACCCGCGCCGCCGCCGCCAAAAAGCCCTCGAACATCGCCCTAACCCCGCCCCAAAACCTGCCCGACGGCCCTTTGGGCGAGGCTCTGGCAAAATTATATGAGGGCATCACCCGAAAGGGCTGAACTTACGATTCGACTCTTCCCCCGATTTTTGACTAAACTACATATAGAGGAAATTATGCAGATATCTCGCCGTTCAATACTATCCCTTGTGGGTGCTTCCGTTTTATCGCCGTCAGCTTTTGCTGCCGGAACTGCTGTTGATCCATTTAGTCAGCGCTCAGTCGGTTCGCCCAAGGCGCCTGTGACGGCTATTGAGTATTTTTCACTCACCTGCACCCATTGCGCTTATTTCGGCACGACGGTCATGCCCAAAGTTAAGCCCGACTTGGTCGATACCGGTAAACTTCAAATCATCTATAAGGACTTCCCCCTGGATGGGGTGGCGCTGATGGCGGCCCAGGTTTCCCGCTACCTGCCAGCCGAGGAATATTACCCATTTATCGAGACACTTTTTGCCAGCCAGAGCGACTGGGCCTTTACCCCCGGCATCGACTACAAAAAAGCAATCTATAAATACGCAGCGCTGGCGGGAATGGACCAAGCTATTTTCGACGCCGCTCTAGCCGACGACAAACTGAAAAGCTTCATCCTGCAAGGGCAGCAGGAAGCCGAGAAAATGTACCACATTAACGCGACGCCCAGCTTCCTCATTAACGGCACGCTTCATACCGGTGCCATGGAGTATGATGAGTTTGTCTCAACGGTTGCCGCTGCCGCGAAAGGATAATCATGCCCGCTCGTTTTGCCCGCCTGCGCATTGCTGGGTTCAAGAGTTTCGCTGATGCAACCACAGTGGAAATTTTGCCTGGCCTGACTGGCGTGGTCGGGCCGAACGGGTGCGGTAAATCCAACGTGATTGAGGCATTGCGTTGGGCCATGGGAGAGGCCAACGCGCGCAACATGCGCGGTGGCGAAATGGAAGATGTTATTTTCGCCGGAACTGCGGGGCGTGCGTCCCGCAACCTCGCGGAGGTCACTCTTACGTTGGAGGAAACCTCCGGCCTCGCGCCACCGCCCTTCCACGAGGCGGCCGACCTGGAAATTTCCCGAAAAATCGAGCGTGGGTCGGGTAGCTCGTACCGCGTCAACGGTAAGGAAGCGCGGGCGCGCGACGTTCAAACATTGTTTGCGGACCTAGCTTCCGGCTCCAGGGCTTCGGCCATGGTCAGCCAGGGCCGAGTTGGTGCGCTGGTTAACGCTCGCCCTGACGAGCGCCGCGCACTACTCGAAGAGGCCGCCGGTATTACCGGATTACATGCCCGCCGGCATGAGGCAGAGTTAAAACTCAAAGCTGCCGAGCAAAACCTCTCCCGTGCTGAGGATTTGAAAGGGCAGATCGAGTCGCGCTTGGCTGAGTTGAAGAAACAATCGCGGCAAGCGAGCCGGTATCGTAATCTATCCGGCGCCATCCGCGCTGCCGAGGCCGAACTTTTGGCGATCCAACGCGCTGTGGCACAGGCCGCGCAAAAGGCAGCCCAGGCGGCATTTAACCTCGCCGACGCCAAAGTGACTGAAGCCACAATTGCCAGCACTGAGGCTGCCACCTATGCCGCTGAGACCGAGGCATTACTGCCGCAATTACGTAGTACCGAAGCCGAAGCCCGGACCTTGCTGGAACGGGCGCGGATTGCGCAGGAGCAATCCGCCGAAGCCGAGACTCGTGCCCGCGCCAGCCTCACTGAAGCACGGATGCGGGTGGACACTCTGGCGCGTGACCATGCCCATGCCAGCAAGCTCGCCGCCGATGCGGAGACAGCACAGAACCGGCTGGACGAAGAACAAACACGGCTGCTCAACGAACTGGTCTCAGCACCGGCGCTGCTGGAAGCTGCCGGCCAGGCCGAGGACGCTGCGTTGGAAGCGATGCGCGAGGCGGAAGTCGCTGCAAATCGCGCAACTGAGGATGCCGCGCGAATCGCAGCCGAATCCGAAGCCGCCCGGCGGGCATTAGGCGAAGCCGAGTCACGATCAAAACGGGCCGCCAGCCGCCTTGCCGAGATCGAATCCGAATTTAACCGGCTGTCTGCTAGCTTAATTCCCGCTGAGCGCGTGGCGGCGGCTGAAGCTGAACGCACCGCCGCAGAGGCCGCTTTATTAGCAGCACGGGAAGCTGTCACGGTCGCGGAAGCGGAGCGTGCCCGCGCCGAAACGGCGCTTGCCGCCGCTCGGACCGAAGCCGCCGCTGCCGACTCAGCTGCTACAAAAATTACCACTGAGTACGATGCCCTTGCAGCGCTTTTGGCGCAAAAATTTGGCCGGGAGGGCACGCCTATTCTTGATTCCATTGCAGTGCCACCCGGCCTCGAAGTGGCTTTGGGTGCGGCTCTACGGGAGGAATTATCGGCGTCGGCGGAGCCGGCAGCGGCGCGGCACTGGCGCCAATTGCCGCCGCTCGAACTCACTGTGGTCCCACTGAAATCATTTGCAAATCTGGTAACCGGACCCGCCGCCCTCACCCGCGCCCTTTCGCATATTCTGTTGCTGCCCGAAGGTGCTGACGGCGATATCCACCAAGGAAATCTGACCGCCGGTCAAATCCTGGTATCACGCGAGGGTGCGGTCTGGCGCTGGGATGGTTACACCATCCGCCCCGGTGCAACTTCCGAAGCGGCGGTTCGGCTAGCCCAACGCAACCGTCTCAATGCTCTGGAATCAGAACGAGCCATCACCCGAACCGCCGCTGAGACCGGCCGGGCAGCACGTAGTCAGGCCGAGTTGGCGGAACGTAACGCCCGCACCGCCGAACAAGCGGCACGCGAAGCCAGACGAACTGCCGAACAACGATTCGACCGTGCACGCAGCGAAGCCGTACGTTTGGTTGCAGAGGCCGAACGTGCCAGCGCCAAACTCGCCACGGTCAAGGCTCAATATGATCAATCCTCCGCCGAGGCTGCTGAGTTGCAGGCGATTTTAACCGATATTCAATCTAAAGCGGCCAAGCTGCCCGACATTAGTAATGCGCGTGCTGTCGTAGAGGCCGCGAGATCAGCTTTGACCACAGCACGGCAGGCGGAGTCAGCAGCCCGCCGTGAACTAGAAGCGCTACGGTCTGCAGACGCTGCGAGAACGAAGCGGTTAGAGATTCTGGATCGGGAGCGCGGGGATTGGGTTGAACGGGCACGTGACGCCACCGACCGCCTGACAGACCTTACCGCCCGGCGCGCCGAAGCTGAACTTACCGCCGCCGCCCTCACCGACGCCCCCGCCGTTGCTGCGGCAGCGCGCCGCGACGCTTTGGACGCGCTTGGTGCCGCCGAAGCCAACCACCGACGTGCTGCTGAAGCCTTGCATGTGGCGCAAACCAACGCTGATAATGCCGCCCGCCAGGTGCGCGTGGCGGAGACGGCCCTGAGCAATGCCCGTGAAGCCCGGGCCCGCGAGGAAGGTAATATTACCGCCGCCAAACATGCCTGGGGCACGGTAGCTGAGCGGATTTTGGAACGATTGGGCGCAACGCCGGCACTGCCTGATCCTCCGGCTGACCTTACGCCGGACGCCGAGGACAAGGCCCGCAAACGCTGGGAGCGGCTGACCCGCGAACGTGAGGAAATGGGCCCGGTCAATCTACGGGCCGACATCGAAGCCGAGGAAGCTGAGGCCGCCATTGCGACCATTGAGCGTGAACGCGACGAAATAACCTCGGCCATTGCCAAGCTGCGTGGGTCCATCGGTCACCTCAACCGAGAGGGCCGGGAACGGCTCTCGGCAGTGTTCACCGAAGTCGATAAGCACTTCCAGACTTTATTCTCGCGGATGTTCGGGGGCGGCAAGGCCCATTTAGCGCTGGTTGGCTCGGACGACCCGCTGGAGGCTGGCCTGGAAATCTACGCCCAACCGCCAGGTAAAAAGCTCGCAACACTGTCCTTGTTATCGGGTGGTGAGCAGGCACTCACGGCTCTTTCGTTGATATTCGCGGTCTTTAAGTGCAATCCAGCCCCTATTTCAGTGCTGGATGAGGTGGACGCGCCGCTCGATGATGCTAACGTGGAACGGTTCTGCACCTTGCTCGAGGATATGGTGCGCGAAACCGGCACGCGGTTCCTGGTCGTTACCCACCATCATCTGACAATGGCCCGCATGGACCGGCTCTACGGCGTGACCATGCAAGAACGCGGAATATCCCGGCTCCTGTCAGTCGACCTGGCAAGAGCGGTTGATATGGTGGAGCCGGCAGGCCACGCGATGGCTGCCGAATAAGGATTATTCCTAAGTATCGCTTTATATCTTCTGGCATTCTTGACACAGGTGGGGGGTATGGGTAGCAACCCCTCAATTACCAGCGTCTGTTACAAGGGCGCTGAAAACAGGTGCATGAACGAAAGTCGAGACAAAGACACATTCGAGCAACGTCTGGCGGCAGCGCAAGACAAAGCGAGATTGACTCGGCCAAAGGCGAACGAGGCACAATCTGGTGCCGGTGCTGCGCAAAAGGCAATCAATCTCGCCATGCGTCTGGGGGTTGAACTGGTGGCCGCAATGGTCATCGCCGTGGTGATTGGGTGGGGCCTGGACCGGCTTTTTCATACCAAACCGTGGTTGATGGTCCTGATGGTGCCGGTAGGTATGGCGGCTGGGTTGCGCAATTTGGTTCGCGCGACCGGGGTGAAAACGGGTAACAGGGAAGACTGACTATGGCGGGCCCATCGATCGACGCGCTTGGACAATTTCGTCTCTCACCGGGTCTTGGGCCTTTGGGTGCGGCGGTCAATTTCACGAATTCCAACGAAGCCATGCTCGCCAGCGCTGCTATTATTGTGGTGCTGTTTGTCCTCGGCCTGCGTTCGCGCGCGATCGTACCAGGTCGGCTGCAAGCCTTAATCGAGTTGTTATACGAATTCGTGCGCAATATGTGTGTCGATACCATCGGCGAGGAAGGGCTGCGGTTTTTCCCATTGGTATTCACGTTATTCAGCTTCATTTTGCTCGGCAATTTGCTTGGGCTGTTCCCATATTTCTTTGCCTTTACGAGCCATATCGCTGTCACATTATCGCTGGCACTATTTGTGTTCGTGTTCTCAACCGGCGTTGGGTTTTACACCCACGGGTTCCGGTTTTTCAAATTCTTCGTGCCCGAAGGTGTGCCGGTATGGTTGCTGCCTTTGCTGGTGCCTATTGAGATCATTTCCTACCTGTCGCGCCCGGTTTCACTTTCGGTTCGTTTGTTTGCCAACATGACCGCCGGTCACGTGATGTGGGAAGTTTTTGCCGGGTTCATGCTACTGCTTACCGCAAGCTTCGGCGTTCTTGGTGCTTTCGCATCAGTGGTGCCCTTGGGGCTGAACGTAGCACTGGTGGCCTTAGAGTTGCTGGTGGCAGGCTTGCAAGCCTATGTTTTTGCCATTCTCACCTGTTTGTATCTGCACGACGCTGTGCATATGCACTAATCGACTATATAATTTTGCTTAGAAGTTTCGGAAAGGAACATTAAATGGACGCAGCTCAAACCGCCCTTCTCGCCAAAGACATTGGCGCGGGCCTTGCTACAATCGGCGTTGCCGGTGCCGGTGTCGGCATCGGTAATCTGTTCGGCTCATTCGTCTCTGCTGTAGGCCGCAACCCGGCTGCTCGCGACACGATGTTCCGCGACGTGCTGTTGGGCTTTGCTTTGACCGAGGCAGTAGCCTTGTACGCGCTGGTTATCGCGCTGGTCATCCTCTTCACCTGATATGATTCGCAAGCTCGCCTTCGCGCTCGCGCTCAGCATGGTTCCCGCCGCCGCCATGGCGGAGGGCACCATGCCGCAGATGGATTTCCAGAATCCGCTCACTAAATCGCAAGTGGAGTGGATGGCGGTCATTCTGGTGGTGCTATATCTGGTCCTCTCCCGCTGGGGTTTACCGCAGATTGGCAACGTGCTCGAAAACCGGGAACGCCATATCGCCAGCGACTTGGAAGCAGCTCACGCCGCCAAAGCAGAAGCAGATCGTGCGGTGGCCGAGTTGAATGCGACCATGAAGCAGGCTCGCGACAAAGCTCAAGCGGATATTGCCAAAGCGGAAGCAGAATCAAAAGCCAAGGCTTTTGCTGACGCGAAGGTACTGAATGATAAATTGGACGCACAGTTAGCGTACTCAGAAAACCAAATTTCTGAAGCCCGCAACGCTGCCTTGGCGGCCATAAAGCCTGTGGCTGCCGACGTAGCTGCCACGCTCATGGTCCGTTTGACGGGCAAAGCGCCCAGCGAGGCAACCCTTACGCCTGAGATTGACGCGGCTCTTCTGGCCCGCAAAGCAGCCTGAGGCAGGAAAAAACCATGGAATATCAAGCCTTCAACAGCGCACCTTGGGAACATGGCTCATTCTGGGTTGCGGTCGCTATTATCATCTTCATCGTATTGTTCGCAAAGAAGATTATTGTACCCATCACCGCAATGCTCGACGCCCGGACCAACGCGGTTCGAGCGGCTCTCGATGAAGCTGCAAAGTTGAAAGCCGAAGCGGAAGCTATGCTGGTCGCGGCAAAGGCTCGTCAGGCGCAAGCCATTGAGGATGCCAAGGAAATCATCGCTCATGCGGAGGCTGAAGCAACGCGAACGCGCCTTGAACTGGCTGCCGAAGCGCGCGCTATGACCAAACGCCGTGAACGCCTAGCGCTGGATCGTATTGCCGCTGCTGAAAAAGCTGCCCTGGAAGAGGTTCGTAATGTCGCCATCGACGTTGCCACATCCGCCTCGACGCAACTTCTCAAAGCTGGGTTTGCTGCGGAAACTGATCTGGGAATGATCGATCGCGCGATCGCCGGAATCCCGGCCGCTCTGCGCTCTTCGGTTTAGTTCTTCCAATCTGGGCGAAGCCCGCGCCCCGATAATTCCCTGAATCCCCAGCCCACAGCCTGAATATTAGTTGCTAACCAGATTGATTTCGGTAGAGTGACAGGGCTTGCGTCCCACACGTATCTCTTATGTGTTCGGCCGACAAACATTTGAGTGTATTAACTGGGAGATATTTATGAAGAAAATTTTGGCCACAGGCGCGCTGGCCGCTTTGGCTTTTGGTTTTGCCGCAAATGTGCCGGCAAACGCTAAAGCTCTTACCGAGATCAAATTTGGCGTCGATGCGACCTACCCACCGTTCGAGAGCATGTCGCCGAGCGGACAGTTCGTTGGGTTTGACATTGATCTCGGCAAAGCGATTTGCGCCGACTTGAAAGTTAAATGCGTATTCGTTGCGCAGGGTTTCGATGGGATCATCCCTGCGCTTGAGGCCCGGAAATTTGATGCCATTCTGTCCTCGATGACAGTGACACCAGCTCGCGAACAGCAGATCGATTTCTCATCCGAAATGTATAACGAACCCACAAGCTTGATTGCCAAAAAAGGCGCTGGACTGAAGCCAACTGTCGATAGCCTCAAAGGAAAAACCGTTGGCGTGGAAGCCGGCACCATTCAGGAAACCTATGCCAATACCTATTGGAAGCCCAACGGTGTGAACGTCGTGTCCTACCCCGGTCAGGATCAGGTTTACGCCGACCTGCTCTCCGGACGGTTGGATGCTTCATTGCAAGATTCCGTTGAAGCTGATTATGGTTTCTTGAAAACACCGAAAGGCGCCGGTTATGCGCTGGTCGCGAATGTTACTGACGACCCGAAAGACGTTTTAGGATCCTACATCGCCATCGGCATTCGTAAAGACGAGCCGGAACTAAAAGCCTCAATCGATAAAGCCATCGCAACGATTATTAAAAACGGCACATACAAAAAAATCGAGGCGAAATATTTCAATTTTGACGTTTACGCCGCGACTCCTACCAAATAAGCAGGCTGGCGGTCATGCTTTGTAAAACGGCATGGCCGCATTCCTAAATTCCACTTTAGCCGGAGTTAGGCGATGCTGACACTCAATGGCTATGGCCCGCAAATTATTGCCGGTACGGTCACGACCATTGAACTATCCATTCTCTCGCTACTGGTGTCTTTCCTTATTGGCCTTCTCGGCGCATCCGCCAAACTATCGAAAAGCCGTGCCGCGGCCGGCATTGCAACCATTTACACAACCATTGTTCGCGGCGTGCCCGACCTCGTTCTGATGCTGTTGATATTTTACAGCCTCCAAATATGGCTGAACGACATAACCGATTATCTTGCTGCCGCTCAAAGCTACATCGAAGTCGAACAGATCAATCTCGACCCCTTTACCAGCGGCGTTATAACGCTCGGCTTCATCTATGGTGCATATTTCACCGAGACTTTTCGCGGCGCGTTCATGGCGGTGCCGAGAGGTCAGCTTGAGGCGGCGAGGTCATTTGGAATGAAGCCCTCGCTGGTATTTCGTCGAATATTATTCCCTCAAATGATGCGTTTTGCGCTGCCTGGTTTGGCTAATAACTGGCAGGTCATATTAAAGGCTACAGCCTTGGTGTCGCTCATCGGCTTAACCGACGTTATCAAGGCCTCCCAGAACGCCGGGGAAGGAACATTCCGAACCTTTTACTTCATGAGCCTTGCCGGTCTGGTTTATCTGGCACTCACCGTCATTTCCAATGGAGTCCTGATGCTCCTGGAGCGTAAATTCGCAGTCGGCGTTCGTAAGGCGGTGCTATGATTTATATCCTACAGAATTACTGGCAGGCATTGCTCTATTCTGACGGGTACAACATGACCGGGGTCGCCATGACCCTTTGGTTGCTTGTCGTGTCATGCGTCATGGGGTTTATAATCGCGGTCCCACTTGCCATCGCCCGGAATGCCCGTAACCCCCTCATATGGTTTCCCGTGTGGCTATATACGTTTATTTTCCGCGGTACCCCGCTTTATGTGCAACTACTCATTATTTATACGGGCTTTTACAGTCTCGATTTTGTCCGCGAAACAGCACCTCTCAACGGGTTTTTCCGGCAAGGCATTAACTGCACGATCCTGGCATTTGGCCTCAACACCGGTGCCTACACCACTGAAATTTTTGCCGGCGCAATAAAGGATACGGCGTTTGGTGAGGTTGATGCGGCACGTTCATTAGGAATGTCACAGTTCAAGCTATACCAGCGTATTATTCTACCCGGCGCACTACGGCGGGCCCTGCCCGTCTATAGCAATGAGGTTATCCTCATGCTGCACGCCACCACGCTTGCCTTCACTGCAACCGTGCCTGACATTCTGAAGGTCGCAAAAGATGCCTATTCGGCTACTTACAATCCATTCGCCTCATTCAGCATTGCCGCACTTTTATACCTGTGCATCTCCTTCGGGTTGATTTTCGCGTTCCGTAAGGCCGAACGACATTTTCTGGCGTTCCTAAAACCCTAGACAAGCTCTTTCCAAGCCCCTAACTTACAACCTATGATGGTATTTTGGTTGTGAGCATTGCCCGCGTTCAAAGCTTCGCTTTCGCTGGCATCGACGCACTTCCGGTTGAAGTGCAAGTTCAAATTTCCAGCGGTTTACCAAATTTTTTGATGGTGGGATTGCCCGACAAAGCTGTCGGCGAAGCTCGCGAACGGGTTCGAGCGGCGCTTACCTCGATGGGGTTAGCCTTACCACCTAAACGGGTATTGGTGAACCTAGCCCCTGCGGATGTTCTCAAAGAGGGTAGTCACTTCGACCTGCCTGTTGCTCTGGCCGTCTTAGCCGCCATGGACGTTCTACCGTTTGAAGACCTCACACAATATGCTGCACTGGGGGAACTCTCCCTCGATGGCCGCATAAACCCGGTGGCCGGCGTCTTGCCTGCTGCCATTGCCGCGAGCGGCCGGGAGCTAGGATTGATCTGCCCGCAGTCGCAGGGGCCCGAAGCACGTTGGGCTGGTGATCTTTCCGTGCTTGCAGCACCTGACTTGCTCGCGCTGATCAATCATTTTCGCGGTACGCAAATTATCTCCCCCCCTCCGATGGGCAAACTTGGCGCAGGTTACAAAACCCTCGATCTAGCCGACGTGCGCGGCATGGAGACGGCCCGGCGGGCGTTGGAAATCGCTGCTGCCGGCAACCATAATCTTCTGATGATCGGCCCTCCAGGCGGCGGAAAATCCATGCTCGCCTCACGCTTGCCCGGCATCCTGCCAGACCTGTCTCCTCGCGAAGCTCTCGAAGTCAGCATGGTGCATTCGGTCGCCGGGCTTCTGGAGGAAGGCAGACTCGTCACGCGGCCACCATTTCGTGAACCGCATCACTCCGCAAGCATGGCTGCCATATCAGGCGGTGGAAATCGTGCAAAACCGGGTGAAGTTTCTCTGGCCCACCGTGGGGTTTTATTCATGGATGAATTACCCGAATTTCCCCGCGCCACATTAGAAGCCTTACGCCAACCGCTCGAGGCCGGGCAAACCACTGTCGCCCGAGCCGCCGCACATATTACCTATCCCGCCCGCTTCCAACTTGTTGCCGCCATGAACCCGTGCCGCTGTGGCTATCTGGGCGATGCATCCCGCGAATGTGGCAGGGCCCCGCGCTGTGGCGAAGATTACCAAAGCAAGGTCAGCGGCCCATTACTGGACCGCATTGATTTGATCATTGAAATTTCACCAGCAACACCGATCGAGTTATCTCGTGCTCCGGTTGGTGAAGCGAGCCTGATCGTCGCCAAACGTGTTGCCATAGCCCGTAAACGCCAACGCGAACGCTATGGCGATGACGGGGCACAAACCAATGCGGAGGCACTGGCTGATTTTATCTTTCTTAGCCCAGATGCCAAGAGGTTTGTGGAGATGGCGGCCACAAAATTGCGTCTCTCGGCGAGAGGCTATACCCGGACACTGCGCGTCGCCCGAACGATCGCTGACCTGGCCGGATTAGACACGGTTGAACAAAGTCACGTCGCAGAGGCCCTAGCGTACCGTCACCGGCTTCCGGGCCGCGCTGTGCTTGCGGCGGGCAGTTAAGGATAACTTGGGAGCTAGGGCTGTCTCAATGATATGCTTCAATGCTGCATTGAATTTTTGCTCGGTATTTTCCCGTTCGATACGGCCAATCGCCCCTTTCCGCAACGTTTCCCACAGACTTTCGGAGCGATATAAACGCGCGATTTTACTGGCAAACCCCTTGGCATCGTCGACCGAAGCGACAAGCAACTCGCTTCCAGCCTGCCAGCCCAATTGATCAGCCAGTATCGTCGTTGCGACGCAAGGCAAACCAAATGAGGCTGACTCATAAATTTTGTATGGCGTACCTGCCGCAAATCGCGTCGGCGCGATAAATAAGCGGTTGTTGTTGTAGTAGGGCTCCAACTCAGGCACGGAGCCATGAATTTTAATCGTCGGTTCGTTGTCAAAAGATGACAAATCAATACGCGGATCGACATAGCCAACAAAATTCAGCAATGGAACCTCACCCATTTCCAAGGCTAGGGCCGGCATCACTTCATTGACATACCAATGCAAAGAATCGAGGTTTGGGCTGTCCTCCTGATGAATACTCCCAACGAAGAGAATCTCCTTGCGAGAATTGAAATCTCGCGGCGTTGGCTGTGCTCGCCGTAGCGTGCCCAATATCGAGACTTTCGGGAGCCCAAATTCACAAAGCTGATCCAACTCAACCTGATTGACCGCCGTTATATGTCGGCAGACCTGGGCACCCGAAAGCTCCATCTCCAGAGCACGATTAAAATCGAAATTTTCCGGTTCACCAGTCAATCTGAGCTTTGCAAGCTCACGATTCGTGGCGACCGCTTCAGTATCCAGGACAAATGGAACTCTCTCAGGACTGATCCCAGTCTCAGAGAATATGGAGGCCGTACGGGACAGATTATGAGTCCGCGATATCCAAATCAGATCATAGGAAAATTGTCGAGCATCAAGGAATTTTTTCAAACCATTTATGTCGCTATCAGACAAAAGTTCAATCGTGGGCGAGAAATCATTGTATATTGATAATATGTCGTTTCTGATACCATTTACCGGAAATATCGATACCTGGTATCCCAGGTCAGCCATGGCGTTAACGATATCGTTTGAACGCACAAAACCGGAGCCGAAATAACGTAAGGGTATAGTATCATCTAAAACCAAAATACGCTTTTCATTTGAACGACTGAACCGTGCCTGACTAATATGTTCATCAGATTTTTCGAATTTAGTCTCCAAAAAATCTGTATGCTTTTGCCGAAATATCTTGCAGCCACGCCGCATTAAGGCAACCGACACATCCGAATGTTCGGCGCTGCCATATTCAAGATGATAAATCATAACTGCAGGGTCATATACCGTTCGATACCCTACCTTGAACATCCTAACGCAAAGGTCCGCATCTTCATAATACGACGGACTATAATCTTCATCAAACCCCTTCAGAGATTTCAACAGATCACTCCGGCACAACAAAAATACCGCTGAACAATAGTCAACATTTCGACGAAAATTTATCTCTGGGATCGTTGGACTTGCATCTCGCATATAACCAACCGTAGCACCGTCTCTCCAAATGATAGAGCCAGCTTCCTGTAACATACCATGAGACCGAATGACTTTGCCACCCACTGCGCCAACATCACCTGCCATCGCCAATGTATGCAATGCGGATTTGAGAGCACCATATCCAAGCTCTACATCATTGTTCAAATACAGCGTTACAGGTGCTCTCACGTCGGATAATGCAGTATTTGCGGCGCGCAAAAAGCCGATATTCTCTGGAAGATGACGAATTGTTGCGCCCGTCACATATCTATCAATCAACCGGGTATTATCGGCCGACCCATTATCAATAAAAATAAGCTGAATATCGCCCGCATAATTATTTCGTAATGAGGCCAGTGCCAACATGGTCAGCTCAAACTTATTAAATGCCACCATCACGACAGAAATGATCGGGTCAATCGACGAGAAGCATAGGGTTGTTCGCGAAAATAGTATTATTTGATCGCGGGCTCGTGCCAAAAAAAGTTCCTTGGCAACTGCTTCGGTTATTTTGACCTTTGTATCTGGCGGTGCATACGCCAGTCCCTTCGGGCCCCCTACCAATCGTAAATGCGCGAAAGCATCACGCACAAAACCATTATTTAGATCATCGCGTACAACAGGATTCATATCGCGATAATAGACTAAATCTATCTCGGCGTTTGGGCGTCTCAGTTCAAAGGCGCCGAACTGCACAAAATGTTCATAGCCACACCGAAACATACCGTTTTCAATGGCACTTTGAACGTCCCGATTAGCCTCACGATAATATGGCTCTGAAAACTGCGGAACCGGGTCTCTGATCTCTGGCAAGGCATTGCAAAGATAATGTTCAATCGCGGATTGAAACAATCCCTTGGCGATTTCCCCTCGAACTCCGACGCTCGTCTCAATGTACCACTGTGGGTCAAAATATATCGATGGCGGCTGCTCGGTTACGTCTGAATAAAGTCGATATAAAAAATGCTTATACGCTCCGAGGGTATCAAGCTCGATGCCATCCACACCTGCATCTATTGCTTTCTGCTTATAATGGAAGCCATCAAAAATGAAATGCGCTTGGCGTCCTTCGAACTGGCCTGACTTCAAATAATGATCGTACCGGCCCATGAACCCATGCTGTTCAAGGTTATCAATCGACATATCCTCATACAAGCGCGCGTAAAGTCGATCATCGAATAACCAGTGTGGTGATGAGGCTCGATGGCCATGCTGGCAAAAATGGTCAAACCCTGATTGATAATGACCGGCGCGGATAAGTTCAGCGATATCGGGGTTTTGTGAGCGATAAAACGCCTCGTCGAAAAGTGGGTTCGGTGAGCAACCCAATTTGGCGCCGATATTTAAGTAATCGTCGAGACCGGCGTCGACATTATCTGCGCACCGCTCACGGGCCGACGGATAGCGAGCAAAATACCATCCTGCATCGAATAAAGCCCACGCGGGCCGTGCATCAGGAGGCAAGACCAATAATACACGGGCAGGCTCAGGCATGGATGTAATTCACCAAATTGTTTGATCCAACGGTTCAAACCTATCCTGCAAGAGGATTAACATCCAGTGCCGCTAAAATGGCCCACGCGGTCGGCGCTAAGGCAGGGCGTCGGAAATAGATAAATTTTTGTTCCGGCACACCTGGCTGCAAAGACGGACCAACGGTTAACCCTGTCGGCATTGCAGCCTCAACCGTCGCGTAAACATAGCCCGAAGGCGACACATTCGCCTCAACGGTCGCCCTAAACTTGTTAACCCGAACATCACCCAAGCGACGCAATGCCAGTCCGGCAAAAGCCGTGCCTTCGAGCCAAATGCCCGTACTCGCCGCAGAAAACCCCACCCCCGTGCCGTGAGACAATAACTTTATAGCGCTCAGCGCTGTCGCCGCACTGCCGAGTCCAGCCAAATACGGCCATATCCCCGCATCAGCCGCCAACAAATCATCCCGGGAACCTGTGGGGGATACCCCGGCGTTAAACACGCCAGTTTGCGCGTTAAACATGCCTCGGACAAAATTTCCTGCGTGGTCTGCATCCTCCATTCGATGCAATTTTCTGAAGGCGACGCATAAGTCCGTATTCTGCTCGGTACTTTGCCACGTTAACTTCAGGGGATTAGGTTCAAATCCGTAAAACCCGCCATAATAGCCGTTCACCGCACGCAGTTGCTCTTCCAGCCAGTTGCCCGCTCGATTCGCGGCATCAACCTGATCGAGTGCCGACCAAAGCAACATCGCCCACGCGACCGGACCCGTTTGCGAGCCCACCTGATACGGATCTTCTCGCCATGCTGACGTCTTCGCGTCCCACCATCCAGGCAATTTGGCCGGTTTCGTCATGGCGCCGGCCTGATAGCTATTGCGCAACCTGCCATCTTTCCAAAACCGGTCATTGGTTTGCGCGATCGCCAACGCAGCACCTATTCTGGCGGCACTGGCTCTGTCGCCCGCCGCCAATAAGGCCAAGCCGGCCAGTGCGTTGTCATACACGTAGGCCGCATTGGCCTGGGTGATGTCGAAATCCGCCAACTCAGGCCCGGTATCAACAATATAGCTGTTCAACAATACCGGCCCTGACGGCAGCAGAGCCATCGCGGACTGTAAGGCTCCCACTAACCGCCGTGCCAAAGGCTCACCGGCCCCCCAGGCTACTGCCGGGAGCAACATACTCCCGCCAGTAAAGGCCCGCCGGGTGATCAATCAAGCATTTCGGATAAAATTTCCGCCGTACGGCCGTTAGCGATGGTGGCAGCGCGTGCGTCAAAATGCACACCATTCACCCGCGCAAAAGCGTGCTGTACGTCGGGGTACAAAAAGGCATCGATCCATTCGTTCTCCTCAGCACCATCCAGGACTTTTTCAACAACCTCTGGCGAGGAAAACTCGTCGTTCTCGGCGATATGCACCATCAAAGGCGCTGTAATGTTCTCGAACTCGGGCACCAACCCATCCAGCCCCACACCGTAGTATGAGACGTTGACATCGGCATCGGAACGGGTCGCCATCATCACCGCCAACCGGCCGCCAAGGCAAAACCCGATCGTCCCGGCCTTGCCGTTTGATCCTGGCAAATTACGGGCCGCCGCCAGTGTCACTTTCAAATCTTCAACGCCCTTGTCCTGATTAAAGCCATTCATCAGCGCAAAAGCTTTCTTCCACTCGGCCTCAGTTTTATCGGTCAGGTTCACACCCGGCTCCTGGCGCCAAAATAAATCCGGTGCCACGGCAATAAAGCCCATATCGGCCAATTCCTGGCAGGTAGCGCGGATTGCGTCATTCACCCCAAAAATCTCCTGGATCACCACCACCGCCCCGGCGGCTTCAGCCTTTGGCTTCACCACATAAGCGTTGAAGTCTCCGGAACCATCTGTGGCTTTCAGCTTAATGTCGGTCATGTTTCACGTCTCCCAATACAAAGTAAGTGGGGGCTCCTTAGCCGCCACGACGTGCTAGAGATAGTGCTCTGCCAAAGGAGTGAAACCATTAAAATTCTGGCTGGCGTAACTTGTCACGTACGCGCCGGCATCGTGGATCAGCACGCGCTCGCCAGCCTGCAGGTCCAACGGCAGTCGATAGGGGGTTTTTTCATACATGATATCCACGCCATCGCAGCTTGGGCCTGCCAGCACCACTGGGCCAGTCGCCCCGGTACCGGCGGTGATACGATAGCGAATCGCCTCGCCTTCAGTTTCAGCTAGGCCGCCAAAACGGCCGATATCAAGGTAAACCCATCGGCGATCATCCTCAGGCATCCGGCGGCATACCAACACCACCTCGGCGGCGACCACACCAGCATTGCCCACCATCGCACGGCCCGGTTCGATCAGCATATCCGGTAGATCATTGCCAAAATGCTTAGTCATCGCGGTCATAATCGCGTCGCCGAATGTATCGGTTCCTGGCACGTCGTCCCGGTAGCGAACCGGGAACCCACCGCCGAGATTGAGCATCTTCAGGTCAACCCCCGCCGCCTTGAGGTTCGTAAACAACATCGCCACCTCGGCTATCGCCATTTCATAGGCCACAGTGCCGGTTTGCTGGCTGCCAACATGAAACGACAACCCATGCGGCACCAGCCCAAGTTGCGGGGCCATCAGCATCAAATCTCGCGCGCAGTCCAATGTTGTCCCAAATTTTTTAGAAAGCGGCCAGTCAGCGCCAACATTGTTTACCGCGATCCGGCAATAAACTTTTGAACCCGGCGCGTGGCTGGCGATTTTGCGCAACTCCTCAAGGGAATCAAACGCATAAAGCGGCACCCCCAGGGCATGAGCCGCAGCAATGGCGCCCGGCTTTTTGACGGTATTACCAAAACTGATCGTCGCAGGCGGCGCTCCCGCCGCAACGCATTCGTTAATCTCCTGAATACTTGCGGCATCGAAGCACGAACCCATGCCAGCCAACAGGCGCAAAATTGGTGCCGCCGGGTTAGCTTTAACGGCATAATAAATTTTCGCCGCCGGCAACGCGTGGCGTAAGGCAGCATAATTCTCGGCTACCCGGTCAAGGTCTAGCACCAGGCAAGGTGTTGCCAGCGCGGATGAATCAAGGAAAGCGGCGACTTTAGGGGTCATCACATCGAGCCTCTCTATGGAAGCCCGCCTTATGAATCAGGCGACGGGCTTAGGTTACAAAACGGTCCAACGAACCAGCCACTTTCGGCTTTGCCCTCACGGGTTGAGCCAGCAGTGCTGCCAGAACGCTTGACGTCGTTGCGTAACCACCCTCCATAAAGCTCTGAAGAAGCGGCAGAGGCACGTGCGTTGCTGCGTGGGGCGCAATTAGGACCAATATTCCTGCAAAGCAAGAATATTTTTCATAAATTTGAACCATAAGGTGCCGACCAACCGACCAAGACGTAACAGGGCAAATTGCAACCAATTGCAACTTGGGGTGCCAAATGCCTGGTCTCGGCGCTATTGTAACAGACATGGAAACCATGCCGCATATTCTTATTGTCGATGATGACCGTGAGATCCGTGATCTCCTTGCGAAATTTCTGGAACGCCAACGCCTGCGCGTTACCTCGGCGCGAGACGGCAAAGAGGCAAGGCGAGCCTTTTTGAACGGACATTTTCAACTTGTGGTGCTGGATTTGATGCTTCCTGGTGAAGGTGGGCTGGACCTTGCCCGCTGGTTCCGCAGTGAGACCAAAGTTCCTATCATCATGCTTACCGCCATGACCGAGGAGACCGACCGGATCATCGGGCTGGAGCTCGGTGCCGATGACTACGTCACCAAGCCCTTCAACCCCCGCGAATTACTGGCCCGAATTCGCGCCGTTTTACGCCGCACCAGCGACTCTGATGATCGCACTCCGGAGACTGCCGCCAAAACCTACAAATTTTCAGGCTGGCTGCTGGAAACCGCCCGGCGGCGCCTGCTGGACCCTACCGGCGTTGAAGTGGCCATTACCGGCGGTGAGTATGAATTGCTGGTGGCCCTGCTAGACCGCCCCAACCGCGTACTAACACGCGAAATGCTACTCGACCTGCTGAGGGGCCGGCAAGCCGGACCGTTCGACCGCGCGATCGATGTTGCCGTCTCGCGGCTGCGCCGCAAGCTGGAAGATGATGGCCGCAACGCTCAATTGATTAAAACTGTGCGCGGTGGCGGCTATGTGCTCTCAACGCCAGTGGAGCGTACATGAGGTTTGGCATCCTGCCACGCAGTCTGGCAGGGCGAACCATTTTAATGCTGCTGGCTGGCTTCATGCTGGTCCAGATTCTCGGCTTAGGGGTGCATACAGTCACCCAAGTAAAACTCGCTCGCATTGAGCAGCAACGTGAAATCGCGACGCAGGATGTGATTATTTATCGTCATATCGCCGCCACACCACCGGCCCAGCGTGCCGAAGCGATGGCGAGCGAGCCTATCCCATCGGGCGATAGCATCACCTTGAGCGACACCCCGCCTCCCCCGACCACCACTTTTCAACTACCCTTGCCCGCTCGGCAGATTATACGGGCCAGCATTATAGGTTACGGCATTCCCATGCAGTTGCGCCCACACGGGTTGGAGCTTCGTGGTATTGGCCACCCGCTACGCTATGTCATCAGCTTTGCCCTGCCTGACGGCGCACCCCTCATGGACCGGTCGGGTACCCCAGCATTGCCAACGCCTAAGGGCGTGCCACCACAAGTACCACCCCATATATGGCTCACCATTACCTCACCGATCACGACACCGCACCCCTGGCGCTCGCCTGAGTTTGGCGCGGCATTCATCGTGATGACAGTGCTGGGGGCCATCATGATCTTCTGGGCAGTCCGGCAATTATTGGTGCCTGTGAAAACATTGGCGCAAGCTGCCGAGCGCTTGGGCCGCGACGTCGCCAACGCGCCGGACCTGCCTGAAACCGGACCGGAGGAACTCGTCACCGCCGCCATCGCCTTCAACACAATGGCCTCGCGTATTCGCCGATTTGTTGAGGACCGCACCTTCATGCTCACCGCCATCGGTCATGATTTACGCACGCCGATCACGCGGCTGAAATTACGCGCCGAGTACATGGAAGATGACGAGCAAAGGGTGAAAATGCTGGCGGATCTGGATGAGATGGAAGCCATGGTCGCTGCCACATTGGCCTTTGGTCGTGACGTCACCAACAGCGAAGCCGCCACACGCATTGATCTGCCAAGCCTATTGCGTACCATTTTAGATGAGGCTGGTGACGGAGCACCCGACCAGGCCGATTCCTTAGCCTATCAAGGGCCTGACCATCTGGCGATCAAGGCTAGGCCGCTCAGCCTCAAACGGGCCTTGGTCAATCTGGTTAACAACGCTCTGAAGTATGGCGATGCCGCACGTATCACCCTGATCCCGAAAGATGCCGGCATGGTGAATATCACCATCGAGGACAACGGCCCCGGCATTCCCAACAGCCACATCGAGACCGTGTTCGAGCCGTTCCGCCGCCTGGAGACCAGCCGCAACCGCGAGACTGGCGGTTCGGGGTTGGGGCTCTCCATCGCCCGCAACATCATCCGCGCCCATGGCGGTGATATTTTACTCCAAAACGCTGCTAATGGCGGCTTGAAGGTGAGCGTCACATTGCCGGTTTAAGCCCGCCATGGCAGGAGGGCTCCATGCTCAAGAAATTTTACGACAGCATTATTGCGCTGAGTGAACGCCCGGCCGCGCCGTTATGGCTATTCGCTATCGCCTTTGCCGAAGCCAGCTTTTTTCCGATCCCACCAGATGCCTTGCTGATCCCGATGGCATTGGCACAACCAAAGAAGGCCTTCCCCTTTGCCCTCATCTGCACTTTGGGTAGCGTGCTCGGCGGTGCCTTGGGTTATAGCATCGGCTATTTCCTGCTCGCCAAGTTGGCCCAGCCGATTATCAATTTTTACCATTACCATGCCGCCTTCGTGGCGTTTCAACAAAAATTCGCACAGTATGGCGTATGGGTCATTCTTATTAAGGGTCTAACGCCCATCCCTTACAAAATCGTCACCATCGCCGCCGGAGCCGCCGCGTTCAATTTCCCGATTTTTATGGGAGCCAGCGTGATTACGCGAGGTGGGAGGTTTTTTCTGCTGGCGACATTGCTGCGTATATTCGGCGACCCCGTGCGGGTGTTTGTGGAAAAACGCCTGGGGCTGATCACAACCATCATAGCTATCAGCATTGTTGGTGGGTTTTTAATCCTGAAGCTGGCTTAACGCACAATCCCGATCGCCCGCCCGAGCTTGGCTGGCCTGGGCAAGCCGCTATGCGTCAATACAGCCTGCTGTAACGTCTCCTTTGCCTGCGGGGTCCACAACGCCGCTCGCCGAGTTGTTAAATTCACGTTAATAAACATGATTTCCTGCAAGCACGCCCGCGCCGTTGCGCCTTCACGCACCATCTCATGTGCGAGGTGTAGCCGTTTTGAGTCTGCATCGATTACAGTGGTGGTGATGCAAGCTCTATCACCCACATTCATCTCCTGCTCGTAAACCAAGTGGGTTTCCGCCGCGAAGCAGGTGCTACCTGCCTCGCGCCGGTATTCTTGGCCAATGCCTAACGCCTCAAAAATCGCGTCGGAAGCGGCGTCAAACATCACCAGATAATACGCTAAATTCATATGCGCATTGTCGTCGGCCCACGCAGGGAGAACCGCGCCCCGGTGGCCAACAAAGGGGGCCGCTATCATGCTCCCTTACGCCGCTCTTTTAGCCTCAATCGCCGCTTGCGCCGCGGCCAGACGCGCCACCGGCACGCGGTATGGGCTGCACGAGACGTAATCCAGCCCAACCGACTCACAGAAGGCGATGGAAGCCGGATCACCGCCATGCTCACCACAAATCCCCAGCTTCAATGCAGATTTAGTGGCACGGCCTTTCTCGGCGGCAATCCGCACCAGCGTGCCAACGCCCTCCACATCGATCGAGACAAACGGGTCTTTCGCCAAAATCCCTTGCTCGACATAATGTGGCAAGAACTTGCCGGCATCATCACGCGAGAGGCCAAACACGGTCTGGGTTAAATCGTTGGTGCCGAACGAGAAAAAGTCGGCCGCGTCGGCGATGGAGTCAGCGGTTAGGGCGGCACGCGGTAGTTCGATCATGGTGCCGATGCTATATTCAATGGTGGTGCCGGTTTCGGCGAACACCGCCTTGGCCACTTTTTCCACCTGGGCGCGGGTAATATCCAACTCGCGCTTGATCCCCACCAGCGGAATCATGATCTCCGGCACCGGAGCGGCGCCGGTTTTGCCCACTTCCACAGCGGCCTCAAAAATCGCGCGCGCCTGCATTTCGTAAATTTCCGGGTAGGAAACACCTAACCGGCAGCCACGATGCCCCAGCATCGGGTTGGTTTCCGAAAGCTCGGCGGCACGTTCGGCGATGGCATGCGCATCCATCCCCAAAGCCTGCGCCACTTCCGCCAGTTCGGCGGCGCCATGGGGCAGGAATTCATGCAAAGGCGGGTCGAGCAGGCGGATGGTCACCGGCAGACCAGCCATGATTTTGAACAATGAGACAAAATCTTCGCGCTGGAAGGGCAGTAATTTCTCAAGCGCCACACGGCGGCCTGCTTCATCCTTCGCCATAATCATCTGACGCACCGCGCCAATCCGGGCGGGGTCAAAGAACATATGCTCGGTGCGGCACAGGCCGATGCCCTCAGCCCCGAACTTGCGGGCGGTGTCGGCATCCAGCGGGGTTTCCGCGTTGGCACGCACCTTCAGGCGGCGGGCCGCATCGGCCCAACCCATCAGTGTGCCGAATTCGGCGGATAATTGCGGCTCGATCATCTTGACGGCACCGACGAACACTTCACCCGTCGCACCATCGAGGGTGAGAATATCACCAGCCCGCACCACAACGCCGCCGGCCGAGAGGGTTTGCGCACCATAATCAACGCTGATGCCACCGGCACCCGCCACGCAAGGCCGCCCCATGCCGCGCGCCACCACGGCGGCGTGGCTGGTCATGCCGCCTCGGGTGGTGAGAATTCCGCGGGCGGCGTGCATTCCATGAATATCTTCCGGGCTGGTTTCAATGCGCACTAAAATTACCGAATCACCCTTCTGGGCGCGCAACTCAGCCTCATCAGCTGTGAACACCACCGCGCCCGATGCAGCGCCCGGGCTGGCCGGCAAGCCTTTGGCGAACAGCTTCGGCGTTGCCTTGGGGTCCAGGGTCGGGTGCAACAACTGGTCGAGCGAGGCCGGATTCACGCGCATAATGGCCGTATCACGGTCGATCAACCCGCTCTCCGCCATTTCAACGGCGATGCGCAAGCTGGCGGCAGCGGTGCGTTTACCAGAGCGGGTTTGCAGCATGTAGAGCTTGTTCTGCTGCACAGTGAACTCAATGTCCTGCATGTCCTTATAGTGTTTCTCAAGAACATCGCGCACCTTGTTCAGTTCGGCGTAGGCTTCCGGCATGGCGTGCTCCATGCTCACTTCGCCCGGCTTGGCATAGGCCTGGCTCAACGGGCGCGGCGTGCGGATGCCCGCCACCACGTCCTCGCCTTGCGCGTTCACCAGATACTCACCGTAGAATTCATTCAGGCCGGTGGACGGATCCCGCGTGAAGCATACGCCGGTGGCGCAATCATCGCCCATGTTGCCGAAGACCATCGCCTGCACGTTGACAGCGGTGCCCCAACTGGCCGGAATATCATGCAACCGGCGATACACATTGGCCCGCGGGTTCATCCAGGAGCCAAACACCGCCCCAATCGCACCCCACAACTGGTCATGCGGGTCCTGCGGAAACGGCTTGCCGGTTTCCTCGGCCACCATGTCTTTGTAGCTTTCCACCACTTGCTGCCAATGCGCCGGGGTGAGGGCAGTATCCTCAATCACATCAGCGTCCATTTTTGCATTTTCGATAATTTCCTCAAACCGGTGATGGTCCACGCCCAGCACCACCGAGCCGTACATCTGAATAAACCGGCGATAGGAATCCCAGGCGAAGCGCGAATCACCCGAGTTTGTTTCCAACCCGCGAACGGTCACGTCATTGAGACCCAGATTCAACACAGTATCCATCATGCCTGGCATGGAAACGCGGGCACCTGAGCGCACCGAGACCAGCAACGGCTTGTCCTTATCGCCAAACTTGCGGTCCACGGCGGTTTCAATGCGGGTCAACGCGGCGCTAACCTGGGCTTGCAATTCCACTGGATAGCTCTGGCCATTGTCATAATAGGCCGTGCAAACTTCGGTGGTGATGGTAAAGCCAGGTGGTACCGGCAGGTCGATACTGGCCATTTCCGCCAAGTTAGCGCCCTTGCCGCCCAGCAAATTACGAAGGGCTGCACTGCCGTCATTTACGCCGGCGCCGAAATTATAAACCCATTTGGTCATGGCAAATAAAGCTCCTCAGCCTTCAATTTTCGAAAAATCAGCAATTTGATGCATGGTATCACGCAGTTGGGCGAGCAATCGCAAACGATTCTGGCGTATTTGGGGCACCGGGTCGTTGACGGTTACTTTATCGAAGAAGGCGTCAACCAATGTCCGCAATTTGGAAAATGCCGCCATGGCGCGGGCAAAATTACCATCGCGGAAATCATTCACCGTCTCGCCCGCCAGAAACGCCAGCATATCGCGCAACTGTCCCTCTTCCGGCAGAGGCAACGGGCCTAGCACCGGTTCCGCCTTGTGCGGACCGTCCTTGGCGTCCTCAATCCGCAAAATATTAGCCGCCCGGCGGTAAGCGATGAGCAAATTAGCGCCATCTTCCGTTGCCAAAAATGCCGAAACGGCGTTCACGCGCTGCATCACGCGCACCAAATTATCGTCAGTACCCGCCGCCAGCACGGCATCCAGCACATCAAACCGCTGGCCCTCACCGCGCAGTTTCACCCGCAGTCGCTCAATAATGAAGCCAAATAACTCATCATTGCTGATAAAGGTTCTCAGCGGCAGGTTCAGCTCGTTTTCCAGAATGATCCGAATCACCCCCAACGCCGCCCGGCGCAGCGCATACGGGTCGCCTGAGCCGGTAGGTTTTTCGCCAATTTGGAAAAACTGGATGAGCGTATCTAGTTTATCCGCCAACGCGACACTCACCGCCACGATACCTGTCGGCACGGCGTCCGAGGGGCCTTTGGGCTGGTAGTGTGTCTTAATGGCGGGGCCGACGATACTGCCTTGCGCCATCCGTTCGGCGTAATAACCGCCCATGATACCTTGCAATTCGGGGAATTCTCCCACCATGCCAGTTACAAGGTCAGCCTTACATAACCGCGCAGCCGTTTTTGCCGCATCAGCGGCCGATGCATCCGCGCCCAAGGCCAAAGCGATTTTTTCCGCCAGTGCTGCAATTCTCTCGGAACGCTGCAACTGCGTGCCAATTTTCGCGTGGAAGGTAATTTTTGCCAGTTTCGGCAACAACGCATCCAGCGGGGTTTTCAGGTCCAAATCCCAAAAATGCCGCGCATCGGAAAGCCGTGCCCGCAGCACGCGCTCATTGCCTGCAATTATTGCGGTACCACCATCCTTGGCTTCGATATTCGCCGCAAACGCAAAATATGGGGCCGGTTGGCCCCCTACATCGCGCAGCGCGACATAGCGCTGGTTCACTTTCATGGAGAGTTCCCGCACTTCCGGCGGCAAGCTCATGAAATCGGCATCAATGTTGCCCAGCAGCGCCACCGGCCATTCTACCAGCCCGGTCACTTCATCCACTAACCCGGCATCCTCGGCCACGGTCAGGCCCGCTTTGGCGGCCACCGCGTTCAGCCCTTCAACCACCAATGCCCGGCGCTCGGCTTGATCGGCGATCACCTTGCGGTCGCGCAATTTCGCCTGCCAATCCGCCGCCGATGTCACGGTAAACGCGCCAGGCGCCATGAACCTATGCCCCTCGGTCTCATTGCCCGCCGTCACCGGCCCCAATGTAATCGGCACCACCGCGCCATCGAGCAGGCACACCATCCGCCGCAAGGGCCGCACCCAGGTGAAATCGCCGCTCTGGCCCCAGCGCATGGATTTGGGCCAGGAGAATTTCGCCAACGCCCCCGGCAAAACTGCCGCCATCAAATCCGCCGCTGCCACGGCCGGTTCAGCCCGGCGCAGCAGGTAAAACCCGCCTTCCACCAGCACGTCATCGCGGCTGGCTTTATGCTTGCCCAAAAACCCCGCCAGCGCCGCATCCGGCGCGCCCTCTCGCGGCCCCCGCGCTTCAATAACACCGCCGGATTTTTGGGCCGCCACCGTCGCTGCCAACGCAATCCGGCGCGGGCCGTAAAACGTCCGCACGTCGCTTATCTGCAAATCCGTCAGCACAGCGCCGCAAATTCGCGCCAGTTCAGTCGCAGCGCCTGCCTGCATCCGCGCCGGAATTTCTTCCGAGAACAGTTCAATGAAAAACTCGGCCATTACGCAGCCTCCCCGGCAACCCAGGCTTCCGCGCAGGCCTTCGCCAGCGCCCGCACCCGGCCAATGTAGGAGGCCCGCTCCGCCACCGAAATCACGCCCCGCGCATCCAGCAAATTGAACAAATGGCTGGCCTTGATGCATTGGTCATACGCTGGCAGCGCCAGTTTATGGCCCACCAGCGCGGCACATTCAGCCTCGGCGTCGGCAAAATGCCGCATCAGCATGTCGGTATTGGCAAATTCAAAATTATGGGCGGAATATTCGCGCTCGGCCCGCAGGAACACGTCGCCGTATTTTACGCCAGCGCCATTGAATTCCAGGTCATAAACATTCTCGACGCCCTGCACATACATCGCCAGACGCTCCAACCCGTAGGTCATCTCAAAGCTCGGTAAATCCACCGCAATGCCGCCCACCTGCTGGAAATAAGTGAACTGCCCCACCTCCATGCCGTCGCACCAGACCTCCCAGCCAAGCCCCCAGGCCCCCAGGGTGGGGCTTTCCCAGTCATCCTCGACGAAGCGGAAATCGTGATTGTTCAAATCCAGCCCGATGGCCTGATAGCTCTGCAGCAGCAAATCCTGCGCCGCCGCCGGGCTTGGCTTCACGATCACCTGGTACTGATAATAATGCTGCAAACGGTTCGGGTTCTCGCCATAGCGGCCATCCGAAGGCCGGCGCGAGGGCTGCACATAAGCGGCGGACCAAGGCTTTGGCCCCAATGCCCGCAACGTGGTGGCGGGGTGGAAGGTGCCCGCCCCCATTTCCACGTCGTAAGGCTGCAAAATCACGCAACCCTGCTGCGCCCAAAAGGCGTGCAATGTCAGAATGATCTCCTGAAAGCTCTTTGGCTTGGCGTTAGGTGCGTGCTCTGTCATGAACCGTGTGTGAAATTGTTGTTGTGGCGCAGCGCAGCAATACGGCCCCAGCGGCCTCAGAGCAAGGAGACACGAGCATGGCGGCGACAAACAGGTTCAATGGCACAGACGGTCTTTGTGCCGTGCTCGCCATGGCGATTGGCGGCAGCGCCATCATGTTCCGGCAATTGGCCATTGTGCCACGTGCCACCGTGGGCCTCTGCGCCGCCGCCAATGCCCCGGGGTTTTGCGGCCCACGCGAGGTGGTATTAAAAATGCAATATTTTCATGCATTTGGCTGGATCGCGCTGGCCCTCGGGCTGCTCGCTTTCATTCTTGGGCGCCGGCTACTGGCAGCCCTCGCCATCGGCATCGGCGTTGCGGCCGTGGTCAATTACAATGGGACGTATGGGGTATTGGGCGCGGCTTTCGGCCTGTTCACCTGGATCAGCCTGAAAACCGGCCGCTATCAGACGTTAAACCAGGCCTAATTTACCCATAGCGAGAAATTTCTCGCGCCGGCGCGCCCGCAGGGCTTCGGCGGTCATCGGCTTCAGAGGTGCCAGCGCCAGAGCTATGGCATCGGCCAGACTAGCCAGAGCCTGATCAGGGTCACGCTGAGCGCCACCCATCGGCTCCGGCACAATTTCATCAATCAGCCCGAGTCTCTTCAAATCCTGCGCGGTAATCCGCATGGCCTCAGCCGCCAACGGGGCCTGGGCGGCATCACGCCACAAAATTGAAGCGCAGCCCTCGGGCGAAATAACCGAGTAAATCGCGTGTTCAAACATCAGGACCGTATTGCCGGCCGCCAACGCAATGGCGCCACCCGAGCCGCCTTCACCGATGATTGAAGCGATCAGCGGCACCGGCGCACTGAGGCAAATCTCAATACCACGCGCAATGGCCTCCGCCTGGCCGCGAGCCTCGGCATCAATGCCTGGAAATGCCCCGGACGTGTCAACAAAAGTTAAAATCGGTAAGCCAAACCGGCCAGCCAACTCCATCAGCCGTTGCGCTTTGCGGTAGCCTTCAGGCCGCGCCATGCCAAAATTATGCTTAATCCGGGTTTCGGTATCGGTCCCTTTTTCGGTGCCGATCACCATCACCGGCGCACCACGGAACCGCCCCATGCCGCCGATAATGGCCGCATCATCGGCAAAGGCGCGGTCACCCGCGAGCGGGATGAAACCCTCGATCAATTCAGCAATGACAGCCGCTGCCTTGGGCCGGTCGGCATGACGGGCTACCAGTGTCTTTTGCCAGGGGGTGAGCTTGGCGTAGAGAGCACGCAGTTGCTTATCGGCCTTATCCGACAGCCGGTGCACCTCATCAGCGATGTTGATCTCACCAGGAGAGGTCATCCGCCGCAGTTCCTCGATTTTACTTTCGAGTTCGGCGACAGGTTTTTCAAATTCCAGATATTGGCGCATGAGACGGGGCGTTTACCACATAAAGCTGTTGAGGGAACCCAGGCGCTTAATCGCTGGCAACCGCGATGTCCGGTGCGTTCGGGTTCTTCATTCCCACCGTGTGATAGCCGCAGTCCACATGGTGAACCTCGCCGGTTACACCTTTTGAGAGATCTGAGAGCATATAAAGCCCGGCACCACCGACCTCCTCAAGCTCCACGTTGCGCTCAAGCGGGGAATTATATTTATTCCATTTCATGATATAACTGAAATCGCCGATGCCGCTGGCCGCCAGGGTTTTGATCGGCCCAGCGCTGATGGCGTTCACCCTGATCTGATTGGGGCCTAAATCAGCTGCCATATACCGCACCGACGCCTCTAATGCCGCTTTGGCCACTCCCATGACGTTGTAATGTGGCACGACACGTTCAGCGCCAAGATATGAGAGCGTAAGAAGGGCGCCGCCGTCAGTCATGAGAGCCGCCGCCCGCTGGCCTACCGCGGTGAAGGAGAAACACGAAATATCAAGAGCCTGCAAAAACGCCGCACGAGGGGTATCAACATACCGGCCACGCAGAAAATTTTTGTCAGCAAACCCAATGGCGTGCACCAGAAAGTCGATTTTTCCCCATTTTTCCTTGATGGCAGCAAAGGTCTCATCCATCGCCGCGTCGCTGCTGACATCGCACGGCAGCACCACATCAGAACCAACCGATTCCGCCAAAGGCCGCACCCGGCGCTCCAACGCCTCGCCCTGGTAGGTGAAGGCTACCTCACCGCCTTGCGCAGCCACCGCCTGGGCAATGGCCCAGGCTATGGAACGGTTATTGGCAACACCCATGATCAGCCCGCGCTTACCCTGCATAAGAGTCCCCTTCGGGGGCGATATCTGGGATGCGGTGTCAGGCATGGGGTCTCTCTCCTTAGTGGCATTACATAAGTGATATGGTGGTGGCATAGAGTATCTCATGCGATCAAGTGCTACGAAATTTCGATTTGGAGAGCTTCGCTGTGAAACAAGTAAAAAACGATCCCTTTGTTACATTTGGTGACTGGTTTGCTGAGGCAGAGGCATCCGAACCAAACGACCCTAACGCCATGATTTTGGCTACGGCGTCCAGCGAGGGTAAACCAGCCGCCCGGACCGTGCTTTTGAAGGCGTGGGATAACCAGGGGTTTGTATTTTACACCAACCTCGAGTCCCGCAAATCCCAGGAACTCAAACAAAACCCTCATGCGGCACTGTTGTTTTATTGGAAAACGCTGCATCGTCAGGTCCGGATTGAGGGCACAATATCGTTGGTTTCAGACTCTCAGGCCGATGAATACTACGCCTCTCGCCCCCGCGGTTCCCAGATTGGTGCCTGGGCGTCGGCTCAGTCGAAACCTTTGCCAGACCGTGAGACTTTTGAGACCAGATATGAGGAATTCGAGGCCAAATTTCCTGGCGACACGATCCCAAGACCCCCGTTCTGGTCAGGATGGCGAGTCACGCCAACTTATTTAGAGTTTTGGCAGGACGTTAAATATCGTCTGCATGAGCGTACCACGTACACACGAAATGAAAACGGGTGGGTTATCGGCAAACTATATCCATAACCCAGAAACACATTAAAATTAGCTGCGGTAACTACCGTTGATGTCGATATATCCATGGGTCAGGTCACAAGTCCAAACAGTGGCCCGGCCCGTGCCCAAACCGATATCAACGTCGATATCAATCTCCCGGCCCTTCATGTGGGCAACCACCGGGGTTTCATCGTAACCAGGCACTATACCGCCGGCTTTCGCCATCCAGGTGCCACCAACAGCGATGGCTAATTTATCGCGGTCCGCCGGCTCACCGGCTTTCCCAACTGCCATGACAATTCGTCCCCAGTTGGCATCTTCGCCAGCGATGGCGGTTTTGACGAGCGGGGAGTTGGCAATGGCCATCGCAATGCGCTTGGCCGAATGGTTGGATACCGCACCATCAACGGTGATCCGTACCAGCTTTTGCGCACCCTCACCATCACGCACCACCATCATGGCAAGTTCGTGTAAAACCTCACCCAGGGCCCGCCGGTAATCGGCGAGGGCGGCCGGGTCATCGGTAGGTTGATTGCCTGCTTGCCCGGTGGCAAACAAAAGCACTGTGTCAGACGTCGATGTATCGGAATCAATGGTAATGCAGTTGAAACTCTGATCCACCAGCTTGCTCAACATTGACTGCAGAGCATCCGCCGGAATTGCCGCGTCAGTAAAAATAAAAGACAGCATTGTTGCCATATCTGGCGCGATCATCCCGCTGCCTTTGGCTATTCCAGCGATACGCACCTCGACTCCACCGAGCCTGGCAGTCCGCGTGGCGGCCTTGGGAAACGTATCGGTTGTCATGATCGCGCGCGCAGCATCGGCTAGAGCATCGGACCGTAAATTGGCGCGCAAATCATCCATCACCGCGACGATTTTATGAGCTGGTAATGGCTCTCCAATAACCCCGGTGGATGCGAGGTAAATCGTCTCAGGCGTTGAACCAAGGGACTTTGCAGCGGCATGGGCGGTGGCTTCAACCGCCCGCTGCCCGGCTATTCCGTTAAAAACATTCGCATTTCCAGCATTTACCACAAGGCCCGTCGCCAGACCCGCCGGCAATATCTCCCTGCACCACGTAACCGGAGCGCCCGGACAGAGGTTTTTGGTGAACACGCCGGCTACCGTGGTTCCTGGCGTAAACTGTACCAGAAGAACATCGGTTCGGCCTTGGTAGCGTATGCCTGCCTGCCCAACCGCCATTGTCACGCCCGCTACCGGGCTTAAGCCCGGCAACGGCAGTGCTAATGGCGAAATTGCGACTGGCTTTGCCAAGATTTATTTTCCAGTGGCCGTTCCGGCTGCCGGAGCGGCAACCGGCGTGCCATCCGGGTTGAATATCTGAATTTTTACCTTGCCGCGCGCAGCATTCAGTGTGGCTTTGATGGCGTTATCAGCCAAATTCTTGCGGATCTGGTCCTTCACCTGATCAAGTGTCGGCGCCGGGCCGGTCCGTTTGCCCTCGCAAAGGATTACATGCCAGCCAAACTGCGTTTGAACCGGGGTTTTGGTGTATTGGCCCGGTTTGAGTGCGAAAGCGGCATCAGCAAATGGCTGCACCATCTCATCCTGGCTGAACCAGCCCAGTTCACCGCCATCCTTGGCACCGGGATCAATGCTGTCTTTGGTCGCCAGCTTGGCAAAATCCGCACCATGCTCGAGCTGGGTGATAATGCTTTCAGCCTCGGCCTTGGTCTTCACCAAAATATGCCGGGCATCGACCTGAGCGGGCCCCGGCTTGCCGGCATAGTCCTTGTTGAACTCGGCCTGTACCGCAGCATCGGTAACCTGGCTGCCTACCTGCTCCTGCACATAAGCGTTCTCAAGCTGTTCATTGGCGGCGGCCTGCATCAAAGCCTGAATTTTGGGTTCTTTATCAAGGCTTTCAGCATGAGCAGCGACCAGTAAGGCTTGCCGGTCGATCAACTGGTTGACCAGCAAGGGGAACAACTGTTCCGGCTTCATCTGCTGCATCTCAGGAGGCAGGCTCGCCGCAGCACTCTGCACGTCACTCATATGGATGGCCGCGCCATTTACTGTCGCCAAAACCGGGTCTGCTGGCGGCGGCGCTGGCGCCGCGGCTGGTGCCGGCGCTGACGTCTGTGCGAATACGGGTGCAGCGACCAAGGTGGCCGCAAGGGCTATGGCAGAAATCGTGGAGAAACGACGCATTGATAAAACCTTTTTGGTTAACTTCGGCGCGTCTATGAGCCAAGTGGCGAAAACGGGCAAGCCAGCCTTGTGCCCCATCCGTGTCATGAAACGGCTTCAATTGACCCTCCCCCACCCCGCGACTATGTGACAACCGATCTTTATTATAGCGGATATCGCCAGAAATGTTTGCCAACCTCGCCCGCGCCGTATTCGGTACCAGCAATGACCGCGCTTTGAAGGGCTTCAAGCGCCGGGTCGCAGCCATCAACGCCTTTGAGGCTGAGATGTCCGCCCTAGATGATGCTGCCCTTCAAGCCAAGACAGCCGCGTTTAAGGCCAGGCTGGCCGACGGCGAGACATTCGATGATATTCTGGAAGAGGCTTTCGCCGTCGTTCGGGAGGCCAGTAAGCGGTCGCTAGGATTACGCCACTTCGACGTTCAAATGATCGGCGGCATGGTACTGCATTCCGGCCGGATTGCGGAGATGAAAACCGGCGAAGGTAAGACCCTGGTCGCCACCCTCGCCGTGTACTTAAACGCTCTGTCGGGCAAAGGCGTTCATGTCGTGACCGTGAACGATTACCTGGCACGCCGCGACGCCGAGTGGATGAGCCTGCTATATGGATTTCTCGGGCTCTCTACCGGCATCATCGTCCATGGGCTAAATGACCTGGACCGCCGCGCCGCTTATGCCGCCGACATCACCTACGGCACCAACAACGAATTCGGCTTCGACTATCTGCGCGACAATATGAAATACCGCCTCGAAGACATGGTACAACGGCCATTCAACTACGCGATCGTCGATGAAGTTGACTCAATTCTCATCGATGAAGCCCGCACGCCGTTGATCATCTCGGGTCCCTCAGATGAGCCCACTGAATTATACGCCAAAGTCGACGAGGTTGTTATCGAACTCCTCAAAACACCCGTCGATGAAGACGGCAAGCACCCCATGTATGAAAAAGATGAGAAGGCCAAAACCGTGGTTCTCACGGATGCCGGATCTGAACATGTGGAGCAACTGCTGCGCGACTTCGGCCTTTTAACCGAGGGCAACCTGTATGACATTTTCAATATTTCTCTGATCCATCACGTTCAGCAGTCCCTCCGCGCCCGCGTTCTTTATACGCGCGATGTTGATTACATCGTCCGCGAGGGCAAAGTGATTATCATCGATGAATTTACCGGACGTATGATGGAGGGTCGGCGTTATTCCGATGGCCTTCATCAGGCGTTGGAGGCCAAAGAAAAGGTCACTGTAGAAAAAGAAAATCAAACGCTCGCTTCGATTACATTTCAAAATTACTTCCGGCTGTTCCCAAAATTAGCCGGCATGACTGGCACAGCCCTTACCGAAGCAGATGAGTTCGAGCAGATTTATAAATTGCAGGTGGTCGAAATACCGACGAATGTTGCCGTGACACGAAAAGACTACGACGACGAAGTTTACCGTACAGCCACCGAAAAATATGAAGCTGTCGCCAAACTCATCGAAGAATGCCGTGAACGTAACCAGCCGGTGCTTGTCGGTACCACCAGTATCGAAAAAAGCGAAATCATTAGCAACCTACTTATGCAGAAAAAAATTCCGCACAGCGTCCTCAACGCTCGGTTTCATGAGCAGGAGGCCACGATCGTGGCTCAGGCTGGCGCACCTGGCGCGATCACGATTGCCACAAACATGGCCGGCCGCGGCACCGATATTAAGCTCGGCGGTAATCTTGATATGCGCCTGAAGCTTGAACCCGCCGCCGATGAAGCCAAAATCCGCGCGGAGATTGAAGAGTATCAAAGCATTGTGAAAAAAGCCGGCGGGCTTTTCGTGATTGGCACCGAGCGCCACGAAAGCCGGCGTATCGATAATCAGCTCCGAGGCCGTGCCGGCCGCCAGGGCGACGAAGGAGCTTCACGGTTTTTCCTGTCCCTTGAAGATGATCTGATGCGTATTTTCGGTTCCGACCGGATGGGCGGGATGCTGCAGCGCCTCGGGCTTCAAGAGGGCGAGGCTATCATCCACCCGTGGATCAACAAAGCGCTTGAAAAAGCTCAGAAAAAGGTCGAGGCGCGCAACTTCGATACGCGCAAAAACTTACTAAAATACGACGACGTTATGAATGACCAGCGCAAGGAGGTTTATGCGCAGCGCCGTGAATTTATGGGGAGCGATTCCGTGCAATCCGTTGTCGCGGAAATGCGCGAAGATGTTATCGCCAACCTCGTCCACCGGCGTATTCCAGAGCGTGCGTTCGCCGAGCAATGGGAAGCCAAAGAGTTGGCCGAGGACGTAAAACGTATCCTCAACCTGGACCTTCCCATCGTCGATTGGGCAGCCGAAGAAGGCATCGACGAAAATGGTATCCGTGAACGACTAATTGAAGCTGCCGAAGCGGCAGCGGCTGAGAAAGCCCAGACGACCGGCGTTGAACTCACAAATTTTGTCGAAAAATCGATCCTGCTCCAGACTCTTGACCAGGTTTGGAAAGAGCATCTTCTGGCCCTCGACCACCTCCGGCAAGGCATCGGCTTGCGGGCATATGGCAACCGTGACCCGTTAAATGAATACAAGCGCGAGGCCTTCGTGCTGTTCAGCAGCCTGTTGGAAGACCTCAAAGAACGCGTGACTTTGTTACTCTCACACGTTGTCATCGGAACAGCGCCTCAAGCCGCCCCGCCACCGCCGGTCATGATCGAGAACCACCCTGAACCGCAACCGCTGGTGGGTGGCAGTGTGGTCGGCACCGGTAACGAACGTTCGCCGGTTCCAGTTTTAGTGGAGCCTTATCGAGAAGAAAACATCGACCGTGAGCGCCCGGAAACATGGGGGGCTACCCCCCGGAATGCCCCCTGCCCTTGCGGATCAGGCAAAAAATACAAATACTGTCACGGTCGGGTCTAAACTTCGGCCCTGGCCTGATGAATTATCACCGCGGGTTATTCGGCACGAGCTTTTAATAAATCACGGATTTCCATGAGGAGTTTTTCCGAGGCGGTCGGCCCCGCCGCTGCCGGAGGTGGTGCCTTATAAAGCCGGGACACAAGCCGAACCATCCAAAAAATCGCAAACGCGATGATAATAAAATTGATGACGGCATTCAGGAAAATACCGTAATTTAATGTCACCGCGCCGGCCTTTACGGCTGCAGCGATCGTCGGCTCCACAGGCCCTTTTAAGGTGACGAACAGATTTGAAAAATCGACGCCGCCAGTGATCAACCCGATCACTGGGGTGATCATATCCTTGACCAAACTGCCCACAATACCGGTGAAAGCCGCACCGATGACAACACCAACCGCCAGATCAACCACGTTGCCGCGCATAATGAAGGCTTTAAACTCGTCTAACCACGCGGGAGAGCTAATTTTCAGCTTATCAGACATGGAAACTCCCCAATTTCGTTACAAAATCACCGTACCGGGTCTTCACGATTCCGCCAACAATTTATCTGCCTCTTGGCACTACGTCAGCTAGCGTGCTCACTGATACCTGTTACACCTGTAATCAGACCGGAGTTTTTATATGAACGATGAAAAAACTGTGCTTGGCCAAAAAATTCTCAAATTGAAAGCCAAATCTGGCCTCACTTGGAGAGAGATTGCCGATAAAATAGGCTATTCTCCGGTATGGACCTGTGCGGCCTGCCTTGGGCAAATGTCGATGCTGCCCGAGACCGCTCAAAAAATTGCTGATATTTTAGGATTAACAGCTGACGAGGCTGACACTCTGACCGCGATTCCCTATCGCGGGTCATTACCAACGGCCGTCCCAACCGACCCCCTAATCTATCGGTTCTACGAACTGGTATCAGTGTATGGAACCACTTGGAAGGAAATGATCCAAGAAGAGTTTGGCGATGGCATCATGAGCGCCATCGATTTTGATATGACGCTCGAGCGCCAACCCGACCAAAAGGGAGATCGCGTTCGGATGATGCTCAGCGGTAAATTTCTGCCTTATAAGCGTTATTAGACATCAGCGCTCTTGCCAGGCACGCCTGGCATCTGTGACAAATACTTTGCGTTGCCGTAGGAGTACCGAATGCGCATAGTGATCCGCTTAACCCTTGCTGCCATTCTGCCATTCGGCCTTGCGGCCTGCGGCAACGGGCAACCGGGGCGTTTACAAGGGGGCACCGCGAGTGGAGCGGTTGCCGGTGCCACTTTTGGGCTTATCGGAGGTCCTGTAGGCGTGGTCGTGGGGGCAGCGATCGGCGGCGCTGCCGGCGCCATCACTTCCACCACAACGTCACCTAAACAGGTCGACCTCGGGAAACCTATATGGCAGCGTGGCGGCACCTAGGCCGAGAGGCATCAGGCGACCGCACCCACCACGTATGCCCGCAAGCTGTCTACTTCGTGCGCTTGTTGGTCGATTCTTGCCTTAACGACGTCGCCAATACTGACCAATCCTACTAGCTTGCCATTACTGACAACTGGGAGATGGCGAAACCGGCCATCAGTCATAACCTGCATAGCATCGACAACGGTGGCTTCGGGCGAAGTAACCGTCGGCGAATGGGTCATTAACTGCGCCGCCGTCATGTTAAGCGTAGCGGCTGAATGAGTATTCAGCGTCCGCACAATATCGCGCTCGCTCAAAATGCCAACCAGTTTATCGTGCGCGTCAATAACGAGCACCGCACCAATTCGCTTCTCACCAAGCAGTTTTACAACATTCGTTATACTAGTTTCTGGATCAACCGAGATTACGTTGGCTGGCTTATTCTTTAAAATTGCGGAAAGCATCATTATTGTGTCCTCCTTGGCTACATTATGTAATAAGCGGCCACCGCAAATCAAATGATTTTTACAACCTTAACCTGATTGTCCAGGCCTAATGGGTAGTATTCGCCATTATTTGGGTCTCAACTAAAAAGGCAAACCGGCCTTTGGCTGCAAGTAATGCCGCAAAACTACCGCGTTCAACAATTCTACCATCTTCAAAAACTAAAATTTCATCAGCATCCCTGATGGTTGAAAGCCGATGGGCAATGATAAAACTTGTCCGTCCCGCCATCAATGAGCGTAATGCCTGCCCAACTTTTGATTCTGTCGCCGCATCCAAAGCGCTGGTAGCTTCGTCGAGGATCAATAATGGTGGGTTTTTTAGTATTGCCCGAGCAATCGCAAGGCGCTGGCGTTGGCCCCCTGAAAGATTTGAACCCCGCTCACCAATCATAGTTTCAAAGCCATCAGGTTGCGCCAATATAAAATCCAGAGCTTCCGCCATTTCACAGGCTTTGTGCAATTCTATCTCAGTCGCATCAGGCTTACCAACCAGCAAATTTTCACGGATCGAGCGATTAAAAAGTAAACTATCTTGAAACACCACACCGATCGCACCGCGCAAACTGTCAAGCGTTACGTGTCTGATATCCTGGCCATCAATGGTGATTCGGCCTTTGGTCGGGTCCCAATAGCGCTGCAACAGCGCCATCGTGCTGGATTTTCCAGCGCCTGTCATACCCACCAAAGCTACCACGCTGCCGGGGTGCGCCGTGAACGAAACATCGTTAACAGTGGGTATCCCTGCAATATATTCGAACCCCACATGCTCAAATTTCACTTCCCCAACCTGTATTTTTAATGCCGGAGCATTTGGTTGCTCATGGATGGTCGTCTTCACGTCCAGAACTGCAAAAAAATCGACCAAGATGGGCATTTGCATGAACAGACGGGCAATAAACCCCATAGCGCCGGTAAGCCTGCCAATCAGTAACGTGGCAAACCCCATGAACGAGACAATTTCGCCGATGCTGGCTTCGCCCCGCAAATGCAAAAATGTGCCGACGACAAAGATCGCAATAATTGTAATTGTGCTCGAGGCCGAAGTAACCACGCTCAAAACGGCCCACCAATTCAAAACAGGAAACTGCTTGGCCAGAACAAGGCCGGTTGTGCGCGAAAAATTCCGGGTTTCCTCTGATAAACGCGTAAAGGATTGTACAACAAGAATATTTGCCAGTGCATCCTGCGCGGTGCCTGCCAAAGCCGAATGATAGGCCTCTACCTGCCTTTGAGCTGTCTCGGTTTTGCTGATGACCAGCACTGTGAATGTGCAAAAAACGACCACAAGCACAATCAGAGCCATCGCCAACTGCCAATTCAGAAAGATCGTCAACGGTAGAAGAAATAGGGTAGCCAGAAACGTAGCCAGGTGCTCTCTGAAAAAAGAAAGCCACATGCCAAACAAGCCATCGGCGCCAGAGAGCATCATTTTAAGCAGCCGGCCAGATTGCCGCTCGCGGTGGAAGGCCGGGGGCAACGATAAAACATGCTCAAAATAATGCGCCATCGCGGCTAGTCTGTTGCGATGTGCAAGCCTGTCGGCATGTACTGCAACCGTTACATTAGCCAGGATGCTGGCCACGCCGACAGCGGTCCAGGTTACTAGCAGCAATTCCGCCTTATTATAGAGAACATAACGGCTGATCGTATCGGACTGGGTGAGTATGTTGATCACCCTGCCAAAAAGTACTGGTTCGGCAAACTGCAGGCCAACCACAAAAAAATTGCCAAATACCAATGCCACCGCGATACCGCGGTCTGGTTTAAGCAAACCAAGAACACGACCATAAACCGCCAGGAAATTCAAACAAATGCCTCCGCCGTGAACTGAACGGAGGGAGAGACCATTCGATTTTGGGCCATAATCAACGATAACTCATCGGCACCTTGGGCAATTGTTTCAAGGAGTACCTCACGCAAAGCTGAGCAAGCCGCCCCCAGCGCGAAGGCCGTATTATGCTCTGGTAGCCAAAAATGCAGAAATAGTGACGCAAATAAATCTCCTGCACCCGAGAATTTACAGTGAAGTTTCGGTATCGTGAGTCGCCATGCCAAATCCCGATCAACCACCATAACATCGATCGCTTTTTCTGGCGTGTCTGCACCGTAAAAACTGGTCAGCAAAACAATCGAAGGGCCTAAACCCTGGACGATACGCATTGCACCTAAAGCTTCAGCCCGGTTTGCGGAACCTTGGCCAGATAAAAGCGATAATTCATACGCATTGGGGGTTATAATGTCGGCGATTCTGGCCAGGCCTTTTACAGCAGCCACGACCTCATGGCTCACATAGGTACGGCCGTCATCACCTAAAACCGGATCACAGAGATAGGTGCAGCCAAGCCGGGTCGCGCGAATGCGGGCCAAGGCGGCTCGCACAGTTTCCGCCACGTCACCAACCCCGAAATATCCAGAAACCACCGCGTCACAACGAGGTAAGCACCCCCGGGTCTCCAAGCCAGCCAGCAGCCGCGCCATAAGGTCAGCAGGGATTTCTCCCCCCTCAGCGCCGCCATGCCCAGGATGATGGGAGAGCAGTACCGTCGGCAACGCGAAGACCTCATGGCCAAGACGCTGCAGCGCAAAAACAGCCACAGAGTTACCGACGTGTCCGGCAACCACCTGCGACTGAAAAGATAGAATGGCCATAACCGAGCAGAACACTACTCCAAGCGGCGTGCAATCAGCGGCGGGTCGAGCCTAAGACCAAACAGTAAAAGCGCCAATCAATAGTAGCGCGGCAATCACCACTAAAACATTGATCAACAAAAACCGACTGAAGCGATTCCAGCCCGTCTGACTAACGTTGGTGAACGGGTCTTTTTCGGAGGTCTCACTAAGTTTAGAAATCTGTTCAGCCATAAATTTTCCTGCCTGCAATAGCGCCTCAAACCCGGACACAGATCCGTGACTATTCTTTACCGGGCAATCCTGGGGTCTGGCAATAGTTTCATAATGAGACTCTCTATGAACACAAATCCAAAATAAGACATTCCATTCTAGGTTTTAAAATCGCTCTCTATCGCCAATTTCGCCAAAGCCTCTGGGTAAATTCTATGCTCTTCGGCAAGCACACGAGCAGCGAGGGTATCTTCAGTATCTTCTGGCAGTATAATCACGTGGCTCTGTGCCAAAATCGGCCCCGCGTCCATTTTTTCGGTGACCAGATGGACCGTACATCCATGGACCAGTTCCCCCGCTTCCAGAGCTTTTTTATGGGTATCCAGACCAGGATATTTTGGCAGCAGACTTGGATGGATATTAAGCATTCGTCCCGCCCACTCTTTAACGAGATAGGGCGTCAGCAAACGCATATATCCGGCGAGGCAAACAATTTGGACACCAGCATTCTGAAGCTCAGCATTTATTGCGCGCTCATGCGCTTCACGGTCGCGCCCATATGGCCGTATCTCAACTGAAACCGCCGGGACTCCGAGGTCTCGCGCCGATGTCAAACCAGGGGCATCCGCGCGATTAGACAGTACCAGCACAATCTCAGCCGGATATTCAGGCTTTTTGGCGGCTTCGATGAGCGCGATCATATTAGAGCCGCGCCCCGAAATTAAAATGGCAACGCGCGGCTTCACGCGAATATCAAATCCTCATTTTCAATATCAATTCCAGGCACACCCGTTACCACCCCTAGCCGAAACGGCTCCTCGCCGGCATCGCGTAGCACGGTCATGGCGGCTTCGGGATCAGAGACGATGAGCGCCATACCAACGCCGCAGTTGAAAACCCGCAGCATTTCCACCGTGGCCACATTGCCAGTTTTTGCCAACCACGGGAACACCTGAGGCATCGACCACGGGGCCGTTAATTTAGCGCCCATTGTTGCCGGAAGTGCCCGGGGCAGATTGCCGGGCAGACCGCCGCCGGTGATATGCGCTGCCCCTTTCAATAAGCCAACCTTGTGTAAGGCAAGAACCGCGCTGACATAAATACGGGTCGGCCTCATCAGGGCTTCACCAAGTTTCAATTGGTCTGCAAAGGGCGCGGCCTCGCCCAAACCCAACCCGGCATCAGCCATGATCCGTCTTACCAGCGAGAACCCGTTTGAATGGACGCCCGAGCTCGGCAAACCAATGATAACATCGCCGACCATTACACCGGACGGCAAAAGCCTGCCGCGCTCGGCAGCCCCCACTGAAAAGCCCGCCAGGTCGTAATCTCCGTGGGCGTACAACCCCGGCATCTCAGCCGTCTCGCCGCCCACCAAAGCGCACTGCGCCATACGGCAGCCTTCAGCAATGCCGCCGATAATCCGCGTGGCGGCTGCCACATCGAGAGCGCCCGTCGCAAAATAATCCAGGAAAAACAATGGCGCTGCACCCTGAACAATCAGGTCGTTGACGCACATCGCGACCAAATCGATCCCCACGAAATCATGGATTCCGGTCTCAATGGCCAGTTTTAGCTTTGTCCCGACCCCATCGGTGGTGGAAACCAGAATGGGGTCTTCATAACCCGCCGCCTTGAGGTCAAACAATGCGCCAAAACCGCCAATACCGCCCATCACGCCGACGCGGGTTGTGGCCTTGGCCAATGGCTTAATCGCCTCAACCAGCGCGTCCCCCGCCTCAATATCAACCCCGGCATCCCGGTAGGTCACGCTAGTCATGTCTGCCCCCAATGCGCTAAGTCAGTGCCATGACCCCACGACACCTACAATCATTCGATGAATATCTTGCACCTTTCACCATAGGCGTACCCAGGGCGCAATCTTCGGCAGCGCCAACGTGAATGACCCCATACAGTCAGACGCCTTAGCCCGCCGTACACAGTGGCAGCGTATCGCGCTTGTTATCGCGTTTCTGTTGATACTATGGCTCTTTTTCAGGCTATTCTCTTCAGTTTTGACACCATTTGTGGTGGCCGCTGGGGTAGCATATTTTCTTGACCCTGCGGTGAGCCGTCTAGCGAGACACCGGGTTCCGCGGTCTATCGGTGCCGCAATTCTACTTGGCGCTGTCTTGCTGGGCGTGGTTATTTTTGTACTGCTGCTCTACCCGGTCATTTCAGCGCAGGCGACCATTCTTGTCACCAATTTGCCAACGTATCTGAAAACAGCGCAAGCTGATTTTGGGCATATTGTATATGTGTTGCAGGCCCGCCTTGGTCCTGGTGCCATCAGCCAAAAACTCAGAGACCTCGCGTCTAACCAGGCCGGCGCGATTGTCTCCTTCGCGGGAACTGCCGCCAGCAACATCGTCGGCAGCGGCTTTGCCGTGGTGAATATTCTTACGCTGCTGATTATTACCCCGATTGTGGCTTTCTATTTTTTACGCGATTGGCCCGGCATCATTCGCCATGTAGATACTTGGTTGCCGCGGCCTTACGAGGCTGTGATCCGCGCCCAGGCGCTCGAAGTGAACAGGATTCTCGCGGCCTGGATCCGGGGGCAGGCAATATGCTGTTTAATTCTGGCAGCAATTTATGCAGCGGGGCTGACCATCGTGGGGTTGGATTTAGGCCTCATTGTAGGGCTCGCCGCCGGGCTATTATCGTTCATCCCTTATGTAGGCACCATTATTGGAGCCGGCAGCGCAGTTCTGCTGGTGCTTTCACAGGAGCCAGGCTGGCATGGCGTGCTTGCTGTTTTAGCGGTGTTTGCGCTCGGCCAAGCGCTGAATGATTATGTCATCCAGCCGCGCTTTTTAGGTGACCGTGTGGGCCTACCGGCCGTTTGGGTTATTTTTTCACTGTTTGCCGGTGCTGCGGCGTTCGGGTTTTTAGGCATCATGTTGGCGGTACCAGTGACCGCGACAATTGGCGTATTAGCCCGATTCTGGCTGAAACGGTATTTACTGAGCCCACTTTATCTGAACCCTCCGCCGTCATCATGAGGCAGTTGCCGCTCCCGTTTGATCAGAAGCCTGATTACTCTGCCGATAATTTCTGGACCTATGCCGGGAATAGTCTCGCCCAAAATTGGCTTGCAAATCCGGCGAGCTGGACAAATGGCCGTCTGATTCTTTGGGGTGAGGCGGGCTGTGGCAAAACCCACTTGCTTCATATCTGGGCAGTCTTCCATCGGGCACAAATGCTGCAAGGCTCGAATTTACGAGGCATCGTGGCGGCACCTTCAACGCCTTTGGCGATAGACGACGCAGACATACCAGCTTCAGAACAGACACTGCTCCACTTGTTAAACATGGCCGCCGAGGCAGGACAACCGGTGTTGATGAGCGCCAGGCTTCCGCCGTCCCGGCAGGCTATCCAGCTTCCCGATCTGGCAAGCCGTATGCGTGCCAGCTTGGCGACGGAAATCCTTGCCCCCGATGACGCCGAACTAGCCACATTCCTCGCCCGCTTGGCCGCTGCCCGGCAACTTGTGCTGGATTTTCACGTCCAAAATCTCCTTCTTTCGCACCTACCCCGCACCCCGGCGGCCCTGGCCGAGGCCGTAACGCGGCTAGACCGCGCCGCCCTGGCAAATGGTGGAAAAATAACCCGCAATCTGGCACTAAGTCTGATAAACGATCTAAGAATAATCGACTAAACCGTTGAAAAACTGTTACCAAACCGTCACTCGCCGAATAATATAACGGTGATGTAGGAACAAGCCATGGACCAATCTGCAGTGGCTCCCGTAGCCGAAATTAGCCTGGACGACCCCAATCGGTTTATAAACCGGGAACTTTCCTGGCTCGACTTTAACTTCCGCGTTGTCTCGGAAGCTGAAAATCCACGCCACCCCCTGCTGGAGCGGCTCCGGTTCGTTTCGATCAGCGCATCTAATCTAGATGAATTTTATTCAGTGCGGGTCGCCGGTTTGATAGGCCAGTCCAACGCAGGCGTGCTTGAGCGCTCAGCCGACGGCGCCACCCCGGCCCAGCAACTCACCGCTATCAACGCGCATGCCCGCGAGCTCATCGCAGCCCAGCAGGGCGCGTTTAACAACCTTCGCAAATTGCTTGCGGCTGCGGGCATTGTCGTATGCCCCACCATCTCGCTGACGTCCGACGACGCGCAATTCCTGGATAGCTACTTCATGGAGCGGGTATTCCCCGTGCTTACCCCTCTCGCAGTGGACCCGGCGCACCCATTTCCATTTATTCCCAACATGGGACTGGTGATGGCCCTAAATTTGGCGCGCGATGATGACCACGGCAATATGGCGGCCCTGATTCCGATGCCGAGCCAAATAGAGCGCTTTGTTCGCTTGCCTACGGAAGTTGACCAACCCATTCGCTTTGTCATGCTTGAAGATTTAGTCAGCATGTTCATGGACCGGTTATTTCCGGGGTTCAAAGTCGAAGGGTCTGGCCTGTTCCGGCTGATCCGTGATACCGATGTGGAGTTTGAAGAAGAAGCCGAGGATCTGGTGCAGTCCTATGAGACCGCCCTTAAACGCCGCCGCCGCGGCAAAGCCATTCAGCTCACAATTCAAGCCGAAATGCCACCTGAATTACGTGAATTGGTGATCCACGCCGTCGATGCGCCCAATGACGAAATTTATGTCGAAACCGGCGTTATGGGCTTGGTAGATGTCAAGCAGCTCATCGTCGATGATCGTCCAGACTTATTATTTCCCCCATATACTGCACGATTCCCCGAACGCATCCGTGATTTCGGTGGCGATTGTTTTGCCGCAATCCGAGCCAAGGATATTCTGGTTCATCACCCGTTTGAAAGCTTCGATGTCGTTGTGCAGTTTCTCCGCCAGGCTGCGGCAGACCCGGCAGTGGTTGCAATCAAACAAACGCTTTATCGCACAAGCCGGGACTCCCCCATTGTTAAGGCGCTGATTGAAGCCTCCGAAGCAGGCAAATCTGTCACGGCCATGGTCGAACTGCGTGCGCGTTTTGACGAAGAGGCAAATATCCGTCTTTCCCGGTCACTTGAAGCCGCCGGCGTGCAGGTTGTATTCGGCTTTGTTGGACTGAAAACGCATGCCAAAATCTCCTATGTGGTTCGTAGAGAAGCAGGCAGCCTGCGCGCGTACGCGCATTTTGGAACGGGGAATTATCATCCGATTACCGCCCGGATTTACACCGACTTATCGTTCTTTACTTGCGACCCTCCCCTCACGCGGGATGCGGCCCGTTTGTTCAATTATATGACCGGTTACGCACGGCCAGAAGATATGGAGCAGTTGGCATTCTCGCCACTCACCACACGCAAAACTATCGGGGCATTGATCGATCAGGAAGTCGCCAACGCGAAGGCTGGGAAACCTTCAGGGATGTGGTTAAAAATGAATTCGTTGGTTGATGACCGCCTCATCGACCAATTGTACGAGGCCTCGCGGGCCGGCGTGCATATCAACATTGTGGTTCGTGGTATTTGCTGTCTGCGCCCAGGTGTTCCGGGTTTATCTGAAAACATCAAAGTAAAATCTATTGTTGGGCGCTTCCTTGAACATGCGCGCATTTGTGTTTTCGCTCACGGTCACCCTCTGCCGTCGCGCGACAATAAAGTATTCATGTCAAGCGCTGACTGGATGGCCAGAAATATGGATGGACGCATCGAGACCTTCGTGCCGATCCATAATGAAACCGTCCACGCCCAGGTGCTTGACCAGATCATGGTCGTGAATTTGCGCGATGATGCGCAGTCTTCTGAGTTACATGCCGATGGGACCTGGGAACGCGTAACACCCGGTGATCCGCCGGCGTCCGCCCATGAGTATTTCATGACAAATCCATCCCTTTCAGGGCGAGGCTCAGCAATTCATGGCGGGCTGAGTTCTGATAAGCCAAAAGGCAAATACAAACGGCGCGTCGACTAATCTAAGTCCTTTACACGGCGGGCTTTAACATACGAAGGCCCGCCCAGTTGGCGCAATGATCACCTGATGAACGGATTGCTTCTCCGCTCCGCTCCAATCGTCGAACTCTCGCCGTGACCGCAAATAAACGCGAAGTCATCCGGCAAAACCATAAGCTTTGTCGTGATCGCCGATATTAAATCATCGTGATTACCATACGCAAAGTCGGTGCGGCCGACTGAATTACGGAACAAAACATCACCGAAAATCCCAAACTTCAATGGCTTGTTTACGAACACGACATGGCCTGGTGTGTGACCCGGACAATGCAAAACTTCAAAGCTCTCACCGCCAATAGAAATCGTCTCGCCTTCATTCAACCATTGGTCAGGCTTCACAACGGTTAACCCGTGGACGCCAAACCGAATGGCTTGCTCCGGCAAACTATCCAGTAAAAATTTATCGCCTAATTGCGGCCCGACAATAGGCACACCCAGAAGATGCGCGAGGTCTGTTGCACCCGCTGCATGATCTAAATGCCCGTGCGTCAAAAAAATTGTTTCGACTGTTACACCAGCCGCCTTTACCGCCTTGGCGATTTTATGAACGTCGCCGCCTGGGTCGATAACAGCCCCTTTCAAAGTATCGGTATTCCAGATCAACGCACAGTTTTGTTGGAAGGGCGTGACGGGGATAATCTGAACTTCAAGTTTATTCACAATATCATTCCCACTCGATCGTGCCGGGCGGCTTACTGGTAATGTCGTAAGTCACGCGGTTAATCCCTCGTACCTCGTTCACGATCCGATTAGAAACACGGCTGAGAAATGCCATCTCAAAGGGATACACATCGGCGGTCATACCGTCAGTGCTGGTGACAGCGCGCAGAGCACACACTTGATCGTATGTTCGGCCGTCTCCCATCACGCCCACAGACTTCACCGGCAGCAGCACCGCAAACGCCTGCCAGATGGCATCGTATAAACCCGCGGCCCGAATTTCTTCGAGATAGATCGCGTCGGCCTTCTGCAAAATATTTACCGCATCACGCGTCACCGCTCCGAGAATACGAATCGCCAAACCAGGCCCGGGAAAAGGATGTCGTCCCACGATCGCATCGGGTAAGCCAAGCTCGCGGCCCAAAACCCGCACTTCATCCTTAAAAAGCTCGCGCAGAGGCTCGACCAGTTGCATTTTCATATGAGCCGGCAACCCGCCGACATTATGATGCGACTTGATGGTAACGCTTGGCCCGCCCAGAGCGCTCACGGACTCTATGACATCAGGATAAAGTGTTCCCTGCGCCAAAAACGCGGCGCCACCAATTTTCGCTGCCTCTTCATCGAAGACGTCGATGAATAACTTACCTATTATTTTTCGCTTCTGTTCGGGGTCGGTGACGCCCGCGAGTTCACCCAGAAACAAATCCGACGCATCACGATGAATGAGATTAATCTTGAATTGATCTCTGAAAACCTGAACGACTTGTTCCGCTTCATTGCCCCGCAGCAGGCCATGATCAACGAAAATGCAGGTTAGCTGATCACCAATCGCCTCGTGAATCAAAGCTGCCGCTACCGAGGAGTCAACGCCCCCGGATAATCCGCAAACAACCCGCCCACTACCCACCTGGGCACGAATTTTGGCTTTCTCGGCTTCCCGGAAGCCGGCCATTGTCCAGTTGCCGGAAAGCCCACACACGTTGTGGGTAAAGTTGCGAAGCAATTGTGCACCATGCGGCGTGTGCACGACTTCCGGGTGAAACATCAGCCCATAAAAATGCCTTGTATCGTCGGCAATCAGCGCAAACGGCGCCCCTTCACTGACAGCCACCGTCCGGAACCCCGGTGGCGGCGCCGAAATATGGTCACCATGGCTCATCCAAACCTGTTCACGCGCCCCCTTCACCCAGGCACCTTCAAACAGGGCACAATCCTCTGTGACGTCGATATATGCCCGGCCAAATTCCCGGATATCGGCACCGCGAACATCACCACCCAACTGGGCGCACATCACCATCTGCCCATAGCAAATGCCCAGCACCGGCACCCCGGCGGAAAATACCATCTCCGGTGCGCGGGGCGACCCAGCATCGGCAACACTGGCCGGCCCTCCCGAGAGGATAAACCCCTTGGCGCCAAAGGCGGCAATACGGGCTGGGTCAGCGTTAAACGCCCAAATCTCGCAGTAAACGCCAGATTCGCGAAGCCGCCGGGCGATCAATTGTGTTACCTGGCTGCCGAAATCCAGGATCAGAATTTTTTCATCATGCATGGAGCGCAAACAGCACGGTACGCCGCGGTTCACAAGAGGTTTTAACCGGGAGCTCCCGCGCATGAAGCGCCGCCATACACGCAAAACTGCCCGCAGCGCGCATAACGCAGGGCAACCGGTGCCGCTGCTTCGGCCAACGAGGCGCCGATATCTTCATCGGGCAGAAGTGTGCATGGCGTAAAGCTGAAACCAGCCGCGCCTTTACGTCGCACAACCATACGAGACTCTATGCACATCAGAGGCTTATCTCCCTGCAACATCGAGAGCGCCTGGTTAGTCACGGGCATAGCTTCACCCGGGTCAACATCCATCTCAGGAAACAAGATCAGGTCGGTTGGTTCATGGGCATTGAGGCCGATGCCACGCTCAGAGAATAATTCGGCAAACCCACGGCGCATCATGGCCTCGGTTTCGCCCCACGGGGTCCGGGCGGCGACCGACAGTTCCGCTCCGGCTTCCTCTAAAAATTTTAACCCGTCCAGACTTTGCTCAAAACTACCTAAGCCCCGCAAAGCGTCATGCTCGTCGCATCGATAATGATCTACCGAAACCCGTACCCGTAAACGCCCTGCATAATTATCAATCAGCCTCACCAACGCTGTCTTGTGGCGTTGCAGTGGGCGCATAGCGTTGCTTAGCACTAACGCACGTAATCCTGACTGCAGACAAAACTCCAACATCAAAATAATGTCAGGGTTCATAAAAGGCTCACCGCCTGTAAACCCTATTTCTGTGACTGAATCTGGCGCCTGAGCCAAAACAGACTGAAAATCGCTCGCCGTGAAATATGCCAAGCTGTCGTTGCTCGGGGTACTGTCCATGAAGCAATTTATGCAAGATAAATTGCACAAAGTTCCTGTATTCACCCACAATGTCGCCAGCCGCTGTAATGGAACGATCGGGGTTGACTCGTCTGGCTGGCGATTTTCCATTGGTTTACCGGTGAACATCCGGTCGAAGGCGGGCAATATATCCAAACTTGGCCAAATGCCGGTCTCCAGCGCCACCGCATAATCTTCCGGCAATTCAGCCCGCCTCATCGAGGCCGCTGCCGATTTATAATCGTAATGCAAAGGATGGGTAGTGATGACGACCTTGCCATTGCAAACCTCAATGGTACTAAACCAGCCACGTGGGGTGCCATCGTTAGCCGGCATCCCGATACTTCCGGCATTATGCCAAATTTTTCCATTCATATCCCGGGTGAATGGAATGCCTGAATGCCCAGCAATAACCGCGTCACATCCCGTACGGTCAATCTGGCGCTTCAGTTCAAGGTGACTGGCTGATGAAAACACGAATGCGTTGATACGATCGACATTGCCATGCACGAACTTGATTTTTTTCCCGGCAAGCTCAACCTCGATGTCAGCCGGAAGGTCTGCCATGTATCGGCGGTCATCTTCACCAATATTGGCTGCCGCATAGGCATACCAGGTGCTCGCCAGGGTATCGCAAACTGAACCTGGTTCAAAACCGCAGCCACAGTTGTCAGCATTGCGGCTGAGCGCTTCCTCGCAATTACCCATGAGGACCGACATCCCCGAGTCACGGATCAGCGCCAGTGTTGCGTGCGCATCTGCTCCGTAGGCAATGATATCGCCCGTGCAGATGATGTGCGAGGGCGCAATGCCAAGGCTCTGGGCCCGTTCAAGCAACGCCTGGGTCGCCTGCAAATTACTGTAGCTGCCGCCAAACGCCAGCAGCTTGCCTTCCCGAAACAGCTTCACGCTGGGAATTTGCTCAGGCGCTCAAGTGACATGCCACGCGCTTCGACCCCTGCAAACAACCACACCAACATTGCCAGGAATCCTATTACCCAGAATCCTGCCAGCACGCCCAGTGCCGCAGCCAAGCCGCTTCGGCCTGCATAGGCAATTAAAAAAGGCGAAATCAATGCACCGATCCGTCCAACGGCGACCGATATTCCAATGCCACTGGCCCGCAAATTAGTGGGAAAAAGCTCTGAAAATGTTGGGTAGGCCCCAACCCAACTCGCCGTGGCCAGCATATTCACGACAACAAATCCCATAATAACCTCTGCCGCACCAGCAGGCGCTAAGGCTGCAAACCCAAGGCATGCAAGAGCTGTTGCCCCGTAACAAAAGCTCACGACGGGCTTACGGCCAAGCCTGTCCAGCAACAGGCTCACAATCGTACCGCCGAGTAAGGCGCCCAAACTGCCCGCGATGTAAAACGGCGGAAGAGCCGTTGCCGCCAAATGCAGGTTCGGCAGCACCGCTAAAGGCAAAAAGGCGAACAGGCCGTAATAACCACCGGCTTCGGCAAAATCGAGCACACAACCTAACGCCAAAACGGCTTTATGGCGCGTTACGAGAGTCCGTAAATCTGCAATGAGATGAGACTTCACCCGCACGAATTTGCCGCTGCGAATCCCATGACTGGGCGAGCTTGCCTGGCCACGCTTCATCGCTGCAATGATCGCCTCAGCCTCCGGCACCCGACCCTGCGCCAATAGCCAACGGGGGGATTCGGGTAACTCACGTCGCAGCCATAGGGTCGATAGCGCCACCAAGCCACCACAAGCGAAGACAATTCGCCACGCAAAATCTGCGGGCATGAGCGAAAACAACAACCAGGAGAGTAAAGCCGCAAACAAGGTACCAACCGACCAGAAGTTCATCACGAAACTAGCCGCAAATCCACGTTTTGCGCTGGGGATAAGTTCGGCGATTGCCGCATTAACCGCAGAGTATTCTGCTCCAACACCCACACCAGCGATAAACCTGAGGAGCAGCAATATGACGATCCCAGGCGCAAAAGCCGTAGCGAAGGTGGCAATGCCGTATATCATGAGGCTGGCCAGAAATACTGCGCGGCGGCCAAAACGATCTGCCAGCAAGCCAAAACCCAAAGCGCCGAGCATGATCCCAGCAAACCAAACTCCGAGAATCGCTGAGAGGGCGAAACCGTCTAAGTGCCAAAGTGGGCCAAGAACACCTAAAATGGACCCGACGAGCGTGACTTCAAACGCATCCATCCCCCAGCCCAACCCTAGAGCGATCGAAATTCTACGATGGAACTTATTCCACGGGATCCTATCCAACTCGTCGAGCATTGTCTTTCTTGCCTCTTCGCTTCCTGCAGTCACCCTATAATGGTGTTCTCCCGCCATTCGGAAACTAACGTCTGCGCGAGGCAGGGTTACATCGGCGCGGTTGACAAATTCGGTCTACCCGGCCTATCCGATGGCCTCCCAAAACGGGCGCGTAGCTCAGCGGTAGAGCATTCGCTTCACACGCGAAGGGTCACAGGTTCAATCCCTGTCGCGCCCACCATCTGGGGCAGCCACCTCAGCCTAAAATCCAAACATATGGTCAAGGGAAAAGCTTCCTGCTCCATCCGTCACGCCGTGGAAGCCAAACAACCGGCAGGTCATGTCCCGGATCAAAACATAGCCTGCATCACCAGCCGCATGGAGTTTTTCCGTTTCGAAATAAGCAGTTGGATACACAATAGCCGAGCCAGAACAGGCAATTTGGAGCGACTTTGTATCTAAAAGCAGGCCCTCTTGGTCATAGAGCTCCAAATTCGTGCTGGATTTTTCGTTCCAGGCGGCAGAAGCCGGATAAATCAGGACGCAGAAGCTCGAACGACCCAATAACCCTAATTTCAAGAACAACCTGGTCGACAGCCCTGGCGGTGGGCCGTTGTATGATTGCGGCTCACCTTTATAGGTCATCATCGTATTGAACATATGGGCGCCGAAACTGCTCTCGGCAGCATGGCCGCTTACCCGATCCTCAAAGCGGAAAAGCGCATGCAACCAGCCGTTGGCATCCCCACCATTGCGGAAATCATAAACCAGCTCGGCGTGTCCCCCGGCAAGTAGCACATCGGGCGGCAGTAAATCATCCAGGTCAACCGCAACATTATGATCCCGCGGCAACAACCCGATATAATGCTCAGCAATTTTTCCGCCATCAGTGTCAAAAATATCGACGCGCAACGGCATATTCATTTCACTGATCGCCATGGGCGTGGGCTGCACGATGGTTTTGTAAGTTTGGCGCGGCATAATCGGGAATGGCAACAGGAATCCCCGCCCCAATGCGGACGATAAAATTTTGATACCCGGATCGGGTTGCAGATCACCACGTTCAACATTGATATGCGCAATGCGTGTTCGGCCGCGGCGCGTTACTTCATATCGAGGCCTGACGAGGTGGCGGCCAGCACGCAATTCAATTTGCGCCGGCCATTTCAAACCGGGAAAAAACGCTGCGACATCCAAGGGGAGCGTCGCGAATGCGGGAATTTCAATCTCAATTTTAACAGGTGCCTCGGTGCCCATCCGATCCAACGCCATGGCACCTGCGGGAATTGCGACAGCATGGCTATTTTGCGCCCATAACACGACATTTTCATCATCGCGTGGTGCTGGCAAACCCGCAAACCGATCAGAGGGCCAAGCGTTGGCGTCATGCGTGCACGATAGCGATGCGCCATTGTCGGTCGAATAAACATCCAGTGCATATTTAACGACATCGTGCCCAGCCACACCAACCGCATGAATAAATAGCTGGCCAGTGAAAGCGCCAAGATTAAACCGCTGCCTGACCTCGCGGCTATCAATAATAAACCCTCCGGCTTTTGTTGGCGCAGGCGTCTCCCACTCAGCCAACACCGCACCAGCTTCGTCAAACAAACGATGGAAAAATTTTACGGCTGTCGCGCCATAGCCAGCCCAGTAGTTGGCCGTGGTCAAACGTGTCGCGAAATGGTCGTCATCCCGGAAAAACACAAAATTCGTCGCAAAATTTACGGGATCGAGATAGCGCTTTACATTTGTAACCAACCCGTCCGGCAGCTTAACATCGTCAAGCGTCACAATACCCCATGTTGCGGGCAACAATGCTTTGATACGGGCGGTCAGCCGACCAGCATCAAACGCTGCAACAAGCACTGTGGCGGCGCTGGAATGGGGCAGGTCGGTCAGGGGGCGGGCAATATGACTCCCACGCGCTTCGCCCACCGCCAGAGTATCATGCACATAGATACCTTCGATATTGATCAGCGGACTTAACGCCAGCAACGGGCCGGCGATGCCATCTGGATCATATATCGCCGTCGCGCCCGCCTTGTTAAGTTTCAACGCCAACCGGGCCAATGCCTCAGCCGCGAGAGGGTGCGCCAACGCCTTATAAACAACATTGCCGCCGCGCCGATTATCGAATGTTTCGATGTCTAACATGAACCGTTCTCTTGGACTTCCAACAATTGCCGTAATCTCGCGCCTGCCAGCGGCGTATCGTCAAGTGGTTCACAATCCCATGTCTCGAACCGTCCGGCAAAGTCCCGTACCCGGCCATCAGCCACCAGCATGTCCATAAAGGCCCCAATTCGGGACGATTTACCGGGCAACCGCAACAAGAAAACCGGGTTCGAGGTCGCCACGGCCTCTGACACCATCGAGACCGAGTCGGCGCTCACAATCACCGCATCGGCAAGACCAAGCATCCCGAAGTAAGGATTTTCACCAGTGCCGTCCCAAATCCAGGCACCCAAGGGCTCCAACATCCGACGCAATACCGAAATCACCGCCGGATCGGTCCGGCGTGACGGCGTAATAATAAGGCCGGTATGGTCCTGACCCATCATGAATGCGAGTTGCGCCCCAAATACCTCAGCGGCGGCGGCATCGAACCGATAACGGCCATTACTCCCCCCCAGCAAAACCGCCACCAGCGGCCGGGGCTGAGCCGCAAAAAAAGGGCGCCACAGGTCCGCTTCGTGAGCTAGTCTTTGGGGCGTGACACGATGCAGCGCATTACGGGTCACAACCACATTAGGGCCCGCAATCCCGTCGTGACGCCCGGCAAAGACTAAATCGAATTTTTTCAGCGACATACGCGGATGCTGAATCACCACCACTTTAACATCTGGCCGTCGCAATGCCGCGGCAACGCGCGCGCCGGCCCCGCCACAGCCGATAATTAACCGAGGCAGTGGCTCTGCGACGGCCGGTCCTTCAATGGCTTTTAGCGGATTTGGCCAAAGGGCTGGCGACAGGCTCGACCATGGTTTTTTGATCGTCAGCGTACGCAAATCCGGGGTTAAACCCGCAGCTTCCGCCAGCCCCATAGCCTGAGCCCGCAGACCCGCCAAATCCGTGCATAAAATCCGTGCAATCTCCATAGGCGGCGGTTTGCGGCCCACAGCCCGGCGCGTCAATATTCAGGCCGTCGTGGATCATCAGTATTTGCGCCTGACTGGGGTCTGAGTAGAGTGTTGTTATGCCAAATCCGGCCAACTCATCACCGCCAACCGAAACGACGGCGCCAGCCGCTGTTTTACCAAGCGACCTGCCGTATTTCCCGGTGTTTATCAAAACACCGGACCTCTCGCCGTGGCATTTGGGCAATACGGGGATCGCCGGATTCACGACCATCGACTCAGGCTTTGCTGGTCCCCACGTGGTCCTCGTCTCATTGATTCACGGCAACGAATTCGCCGGTGCCATCGTCTTGGACGAAATGTTGCGTGCCAATTATACCCCACGTCTCGGAAAGCTAACTTTTGGCTTCGCAAATCTCGCTGCTTTTGCACGGTTCGACCCGGAAAATCCCGTGTCATCCCGATTCGTCGAAGAAGACATGAACCGTGTCTGGGACGATATCGACCTGTTTGGAGTCAGGCGGTCGCTCGAACTTGACCGGGCACGGGAGATCCGGCCTTTGATCGATGCTGCGGATATTGTGCTTGATCTCCATTCAATGCTGTGGCCTTCGGAAGCTCTGCTGCTGTGCGGGCCCGGCAAACAAGGCCGCAACCTTGCTTTGGCAATCGGCACACCATCGATGGTGATTGCTGACCAAGGTCATGCCGGTGGCAAGCGGCTGATCGACTACGGTCGATTTACGGAACATCCGGGGCAGGCCGGATGCGTATTGGTGGAAGCAGGGCAGCATTGGGAATTCACGACTGTCCTGCAAATACGTGCGACGATTAAGGCCTTACTGCACCATGCGGGGATGGCCCACGAGACCACCCGGCCATCAACGCCAACCCGATTTGCGGAAGTCACGCAGCTTGTTACGGCACGCACCAATCGATTTGTGTTCGTGCGGAATTTTTGGGGTGGCGAAATTATTAAGACAAAAGATACATTGATTGCGCACGACGGTGACGTTGAAATTCGCACGCCTCATGATGACTGCCTGCTTATAATGCCCAGTCTGAAACCCAGCCGGGGCCACACCGCCATTCGTTTGGCAAGGCTATGTCAAATTTAAGATACACTAGAACGTTGATACCACCGCAGGGGCAAGTGCTTGCGATTTGGCATCAGGGTGCATAGGGTTGCGAAAGCGCAAATCTCCTTGCGAGGCCCCAATATGAGCCAGCTCAAAACGCGAGGCACAGGTGACAGCAATAACATTTCGGGCTTCCTGAAATGTCAGAAATTGTCTAGCCTCACCCTCAAGCAACAGTTGGTCGCACAGAGTTTTCCATTCTGCCTGATCAGTATCATCAATCATCATCGCCAAAATACCAGGCCGCTCACCCGTCAATCGGGCTGGAGCAATCGCTGACATCCGGCGGCGCACTGCTCCTGCGATCTGGTTTTCCGAACTACCACGAGCAGCGATGACAAACACACTTCGGTTGGCTTCCGTCACCGAAAAATATGCTTCCGGGCCAAATTCACGCTTCAGCTTGGCCATCATTCCTGCTTGATGAACCTGGCCATCATGTGCTTGGGCCCCGGCGAGAAGCAGCGGGTCAAGCCGCAGGACCGCAGCCTCATCATAATCCGAGCGCCGCGCCGTTGAGAGCATATTGTTGATACGGGCATGAAGGGCGGGCAGATCTTGAGCATCTGGGGCTGACTTCAGACCTTGCGGCAGGGTCATCTTCAGCAAATATCTGCCCGGGTGGGCAGCCAGCCAGGTCTGCAGATCTGGATCAACCCGATCAACCAAGGCTGTCCAGGCTCTATGGTGCACGGCACGACCGTCTTCCGCAGACATTGGCTCACAAACAACTTCAGCGGCCGCGCCGCCGCGTGTAATGAGCAAATCAAACGACGTTGCATCATTCAAGCCCGTGAAAGCTACCTCGAAGCCACGGGCCTTTTGCAACTCAGCCGTATGCATCAAATGAAGCAATGGGATAATGTTTGCGTCCCCCAGCATAGCTGCTTCCAGAGTCTCACTGAGTCTGGCTTTACCGCCCGCTGACAGTGTCTCATACAGTATTGGCAACCGGGTTGCCAAATTCACGAAAGACGCTTCACTGGACGACAAAGGCAGCCCCCGGCGGGCCTTTTCAATGGCACATTCAGCCAGAAATCGCGTCGCCGCGAGTTTGCTCGAGCGGGTTGGCTTATTGGTACGTTCGGTAATGGTCTGCACACGCTCGCGCCACGCTGATTTACCGACCAAATTTATAAAATCATTCGCGTGCTGATATTCCATTCTCTATCTTCTAGCGCCAATTCGTTTCCATAACATTCACAGTGTCGTGAAGCGCAAATTCGGCAGCCTTGGCGCTTCTGGGGTTTCGCCGTTTTGGGCACGATGGCGCAGCATGTGGTCCGCCAGAATACAAGCCAGCATCGCCTCCCCTACCGGCACCGCGCGAATACCCACACATGGGTCATGGCGGCCCTTGGTGACCAATTGCACCTCGGCTCCAGCACGATCCACCGCACGAACGGGCGTGAGAATTGAACTCGTCGGCTTCACGGCAAACCGTGCCACAATCGGCTGGCCCGTTGATATGCCCCCCAAAATGCCACCAGCGTGGTTGGCAAGAAACTGTACGTCCCCCTCGTTCATCCGCATTTCATCAGCGTTATCCTCGCCACGGGCGGCAGCGGCGGCAAAACCATCCCCTATTTCCACGCCTTTGACCGCGTTGATGCTCATCAGCCCCGCCGCAATATCTGCGTCAAGCTTCCCATAGATCGGGGCGCCAAGCCCTGGTTTCACGCCGTCAGCAACGATTTCAACGACAGCGCCCAATGAAGACCCCTGCTTACGAATACTATCCAGCACAGCTTCCCACTCATCCGCCGCAACCGGGTCAGGGCAAAAAAACGGGTTGCGTTCAACCTCATCCCAATCCCAGCGGGGCTGGCTCACCCAATGACTGCCAAGAGCAACCATAGCACCCCGGATAACAACCTGATCACCCAGAATTTTACGAGCAACAGCTCCGGCCGCAACCCGCATCGCAGTTTCCCGGGCGGAGGACCGGCCCCCGCCGCGCGGATCACGATGACCGTATTTCAATTCGTATGTGATATCCGCGTGCCCCGGGCGGAATTGTGCGGCTATATTGCTGTAATCTTTCGAGCGTTGATCGACATTTTCAATGACCAACGCAATCGGCGTACCCGTCGTCAGACCTTCATAGACTCCCGATAGAATTTTTACCTGATCAGGCTCTTGCCTTTGGGTCGTGAATTTCGACTGCCCAGGCCGGCGTTTATCGAGATATGGCTGGATGTCGGCCTCTGATAAACGCAAACCTGGCGGGGTGCCATCAATGACACAACCAATCGCCGGGCCATGGCTCTCGCCCCAGGTGGTAACTCTGAAAAGAAGGCCGAAACTATTGTATGACATGCCCTTGAAATAACACGTCGGAGCAGGATGGCTAGTCGTTATCCCGCATGGTCGGGGGCAGATGCACGCTCATCATGTCCGACCATAACTGCTAACCCTGTGCCCGCAAGCAGCAGCAAGGCCGCCACGAAGAATGGAGCACCCGTTAAAGCGGCGCCCTGGGTAGTGAGATGGGCCGAGATACTGCGCGCAAATACAAAACTGAACAAACCCGGGCCAATCATTTGCGCAACCGCCCCCACGCTACCGATAGCTCCTTGTAATTGACCTTGAGCGTTCGGCGATATGCGGCTCGTCATCAAGCCCTGAAGGGCTGGGGTTGCGAGGCCCATTAGTGACATCACCGGGACGCCCAGCCAGAAAATCCAGGGTTGGTCAGCCATTCCGAACAACCCCATCCCGGCCGCACCGCAAACCAACCCGATGATGAGGCAAGCTCTCTCGCCAAGCCGTGCAACAATCGGCTTTACCAGAACACCCCCGACAATCATTGAGCACAAGCCCACCAGAGCAAAGGTGAGGCCTACGGTCGCGATGTTCCAGCCGTATCGATACGTGACATACAACACCATAACCGCCGGAAGCGCGGCACGGCTCAGCCAAAACAGGAAATGTATGATGGCAAGCGGCATCAGACCGACCCGGCCACGTAAAAACTTCAAAGCGCCGAGAGGGTTGGCTTTCCGCCAGAAAAATCCGCCCCGACGGTCAATCGCAAGGGACTCAGGCAATATGAAGTAGCCATAAAGTGCATTGGTGAGGCTCAACCCCGCCGCCACCCAGAATGGTAATCGCGGGTTGATTTGTCCAAGCAGGCCCCCCACCGCCGGACCTAGTATAAAGCCCAGGCCAAAGGCCACGCTCATGAGCCCAAAGTTGGCGGCGCGCTTTTCGGGCGGCGAAACATCGGCGATATAGGCCTGCGCCGTTGAAATGCTGGCGGCGGTGATCCCGGATATCAGCCGGCCCACAAACAACAACCCAACGCCCGGCGCCAGGGCCATAAGACTATAATCCAACCCCAGCCCTACGTTGGAAATCAACACCACAGGGCGGCGACCGTACCGGTCTGACAACGCTCCCAGAATAGGGGAAAAAATGAACTGCATGAACGCCCATGCGGTTCCAAAAATACCGATGACGCGTGACGCTGTTGCGGTGTCATTATGGAGAAACCCCAAAACCAACCGCGGCAAAACCGGAATTACCAGCGACATCGCCAGCATATCCAGCATGATTGTCACCAAAATAAACGCCAAGGCTGCCCGCCTTGGCGTTTTATAATCAACCGAAAGTGGCACTAAAGCGCATTCCCGAATGATAAATAACGACTAATTACCCGCTTTATGACGATCGATCTGCGACTGCATGGCTGTCAACAAAGCCGATATCTGGCCACCGTTACTGGTTACAACTGAAGCATAGTCATTGCGCGTGGTAATACGCAGGCTGGTGCCTGCCACAATGACGTCAACAATTTTAGGTGAACCATTAACCTCGTCCACCGCCCAGCCCACGTCGGAAGGCGCCTGCCCGGGACGTGTGATGGTGGTGTCAACGATGGTGTCGTTCCCCATAACGGAACTGCCATTCACCGCGAATGTGATGCCTTGATAGGCCTTGATCTGAAACGTGATGTTATATGCGAGAAGCTGGTGAAATAGTGCCAGAAACTGAGTGTGCTGGTCAGGTGTCACGACGTTTTTATAACGTCCCAGGACGTAATCCCCCACCTGGTCAACCGCCACGATCTGATCAACCAACTGCCGAAGTTGGTCCGCTTTCTGCGCGGTACTGGCACCGCTGTTGACGATACTTACTAACTGCTGGCCAGATTGCTGAATGAAAGTCTTGGCAGTGTCTGGCGCCACTTGAGCTTGTGCCAACGAGGCGGCAGCCAACATCGGCAGCCCAGCGGCGGCCCCTAAAATAAAACGACGAAGAATCATTAAGTTTAGTCCTTTACAGAAGTTGCAGGCATTATTTCTGCGCTGGCTGAGGGTACCAATCAGGCACCGTCGGCGTGTCGCGCTGGTCAATTAACTGCAACTGTGAGGCACGTTGCTGGCGATAAAGGCTCCGAAATGTGGCATAGGGGTCGAGTGCCGTGGCTTCGATCTGATCGATTGGGTCAATAAACGCGGCGCGCGTGTTTACCAGCCGCAACCCGGTCTCTGAATAACTGAACACAGACAGCGCCGTGCTGGCCGGGGCTGCCTCAACAGGGGTCAGAAAATATGCTGCCGGGAGGTAGAGCACATCGCGCGCCCCCGAGGGGCCAAAAACCGGCAGATAAAGATAAGGCCCAGCCGGAACACCCCACTCAGCCAAAGTAAGGCCAAAATCAGTGTCGGTTTGCGGGTAGCCCAACGAGGTTGCCGGGTCGAAGATGCCGCCGATGCCGATGGTTGAGTTTACCAGAAAACGTACCAGCGACGTTCCCGCATCACGTGGTTTACCGCCGAACATAAAGTAAATCAGGCGACCAGGCTCTGCGATATTGTCTGTGAAATCGCCGACATGCTCACGAATGCCCGGAGTCGTGATGTCAACATATCCTTGGGCCACCGGCTTGAGGGCATAACGATCGATTTTATCGTTGATATTAAAAAATACCCGGTTGGTCGGTTCAATTGGATCATTTTGCTGCACATAGGCCTGATAACCCTCGGCATCAGATTTTGGCGGTGCAGTCGCGCAACCCGAAAGCAGCCCTCCCAACGCCAGGCCTGACACGACAAAAAAGGGCAAAGCCCTTGATTTTCGGCTATATTTTTGTCCTAAAAAGCGCAAAACAGAATTCTTCAGCACTTAAGCCTCCTCGCCTAATCAGCCAAGCGCCGATTATGATCTATCAGATATGTATCGCACATTGAGGAAGGATCAACCTGTGACAAATATAAAGACATGAAAACAGTACCGTGTTGGCGCACAAAAGGCACTTGCGAAAACGAGCCGGAGTGCCACAAAAGACCTCTCACACCACCGATAACCCGGAATTGATATTTATAATGACCCATTCCCCACCCCGCGATGCCCTGGAACGCTGGGTAACCGGCGAGCGTGTCATGCCGCTACCAGGACGCTCCATCACCGGCGTACCGGCTATATCGTTTGAATTTTTCCCGCCCAAGACACCAGCCTTGGAGGCACAGCTTTGGGCCTGTGTGGAGCGTCTGGCGACGTTGCAACCTCGTTTTGTGTCCGTGACATATGGTGCTGGAGGCAGCACGCAGGAGCGTACCCACGCTACGGTGGTGCGTCTGGTGCAGGAAACGAAACTCGTGCCGGCCGCGCATCTGACATGCGTGGGGGCCACACGCGAGGAAGTCGACGAGGTGGCACGTCGCTACTGGGAAGCAGGCGTACGGCACATTGTTGCTTTACGGGGTGATGCCCCGGCAGGCCAAACCTATACCCCCCACCCGGGCGGTTACGCCTACGCGGCAGATTTAGTGGCTGGCCTGAAGCGCGTAGCTGACTTTGAAATTACCGTCGCGGCCTACCCCGAGGTGCATCCTCAGGCGGTGAGCGAGGCCGCCGACTTGGACAATCTTAAACGTAAACTTGATGCGGGCGCCACGCGGGCCATCACCCAAGTATTTTTTGAGAATACCACCTTCCTCCGCTTTCTGGACAAAGCCGTTGCGGCAGGGATCACGGCGCCAATTGTGCCGGGGATCATGCCGGTTTCAAATTTTGTGCAAGCCGCTAAATTCTGCACCGGTTGCGGAACCTCGGTGCCGGACTGGATGGCCGATTTATTCGATGGGCTGGAAGATGATGCCGAAACCCGCCGGATGGTTGCGGCCGCGACCGCGGCGGAGCAAGTGCGGTTTTTACAGGCCAACGGCGTGGATGAGTTTCACTTCTACACATTAAACCGGCCCGACCTCGTTTACGCGATCGCACGGATTTTGGGTGTGAAACCGGCAGCAGTTTGAGCGCCTATCTTGATGGGCTGAATGCCGCCCAACGCGATGCCGTTGAAGCCACCGAGGGACCCGTGCTGGTTCTGGCTGGCGCGGGCACAGGTAAAACACGCGTGCTCACCACCCGCTTTGCCCATATTTTATTAACCAAGCGCGCATTTCCCAACCAGATTCTTACGGTGACATTTACCAATAAGGCGGCCCGTGAAATGCGTGAACGGGTTGCCAAAATCATTGGGCAGCCGGCGGAAGGGCTTTGGCTGGGCACCTTTCATTCATTATGTGCCCGAATGCTGCGCCGTTTTGCTGACCGCGTAGGATTACAAAGTAATTTCTCGATCCTGGACACCGACGACCAATTACGTCTTCTCAAGCAAATTATGGAAGCTGCGAGGATTGATGCCAAGCGCTGGCCACCCAAAGCGTTGATGGCGCAAATTCAAGGTTGGAAGGATCGGGGCTTGATGCCTGGTGAAATCCCGCCTGACCAGGACAGCGATTTTGCCAACGGAAAAGCCAAGAGTTTATACGCCGATTATCAGGGACGGCTGCAGACATTGAATGCTGCCGACTTCGGTGATTTACTTCTGCTCACAACGCATTTGCTGAAAACTGACCCTGAGGTTCTGGCCACCTATCATCGGGCATTTCGTTATATTTTGGTCGATGAATACCAGGACACGAACCTGGTACAATATTACTGGTTAAGATTGTTGGCGCAGGGGCATAAAAATATTTGCTGCGTCGGTGATGATGACCAGAGCATTTATTCATGGCGGGGCGCCGAGATTGAAAATATTCTGAAATTTGAACGAGATTTTCCGGGCGCCAAAATTGTCAAACTTGAAGCAAATTATCGCTCGACCGCGCCGATACTTGCTGCTGCGTCACATCTTATCGCGCATAATGAAGGTCGGCTTGGCAAAACCTTACACTCCGGACGCCATGAGTCCTCCGGCGACAATGTAGAGGTCGTAGCTCTTTGGGATTCTGAGGAAGAAGCCCGTATGGTTGGTGGCCGGGTGGAGACATTGCGACGCGACGGAAACGCGCTGTCCGAAATGGCGATTTTGGTGCGGGCCGGGTTCCAAACGCGCGCATTTGAGGAGCGCATGATTACGCTAGGACTGCCATACCGGATCATCGGCGGGTTGCGCTTTTATGAACGCGCCGAGATCCGTGATGCGATTGCCTATTTGCGCGTCCTGGCGCAGCCAGCCGACGATCTGGCCTTTGAGCGTATTATAAATACGCCGAAGCGCGGTGTGGGTGATGTCTCGCTGCGTGCCATGCATAACAAGGCCCGTACAGCGCAAATATCTCTTTACGCGGCCACTGAATTTTTGATCGCATCTGGCGAGTTGCGCGGAAAACTCCGCGATGCAATGCGCAATCTTCTGCATCAATTCGAACAATGGCGTGCCATGCTTGGGCGGGAGGGGCATGTTGTCACTTTGGCGACACTCCTCGATGAAGCGGGCTATACAGCGATGTGGCAAGCAGATAAATCCCCTGACGCCCCTGGCCGTTTAGAGAACCTCAAGGAACTTGTCCGTGCCATGGCTGATTTTGATAGCCTGCAGGGCTTTCTTGATCATGTCGCGCTCGTCATGGAAAACGAAGAAAATACCGACGACGCAAAACTAAGCATGATGACCTTGCATGGTGCCAAAGGATTAGAATTCGACACTGTCTTTCTCCCCGGTTGGGAAGAAGGCGTATTCCCCAATCAACGCGCCCTGGACGAGGGCGGTTTAAAGAGCCTCGAAGAAGAGCGGCGTCTTGCCTACGTGGGCATCACCCGGGCCCGCAAACACGCCATTATCTCGCATGCTGCCAACCGGCGGATTTACGCCAATTGGCAGTCCTCAATCCCCAGCCGGTTTATCGAGGAATTGCCTGGAGAGTTTATTACGACCTCCGGTTCGGCCTCGATTGATAAATCCAAACGACTCGCCGCTCCGGTGCAATTTCCCGTTATGGCTCGGTTGCGCGGCGCCGGCACGGCTGACCAATCGCAGCCCACCGGCCGCGCCGCTAAAATACCGGTTGGGGCCAGGGTATTTCATCAAAAATTCGGCTACGGCATCGTGCTCACTGTTGACGACGACCGGCTGGATATAAAATTCGAAACCTCCGGCGAAAAACGTGTATTGGATAGGTTTGTGGAACGACATGGCACCTGAATTATTAGACTGTATTGCAATCATCGTCCCGGCCGATGCCATGGAAACATATGAAGCCGCCCTTGGTGCCGTATGTCGCGCTGTCTCGTTTTTTCATGATGAAGACAATGATCTTTGGGACATCCAAGGCGTTAAGGAACGCGGTGCCTACGAGGATGAATTATCGTCAGCGCTCGCCGTTGCTGAAATGCTTACCGGCTACTCACCTGAGATTATTCGCAGCCTTGTCCCGGTAGGCGGTTGGTTGGCCCGCACCAAAGCAGCATTTCCGGAACAGACAATTGGCAAAAATTTTGTTGTTCGCGGCACGCACATCAACGCTGCCGCCATACCTGGCCGAATTACTTTGACCCTCGATGCCGGTCTCGCCTTTGGCACGGGCGAACATAATTCGACCCGCGGATGCCTTATCGCGCTGGAACGGATCGCACGTTATCACCATCCGCAGCATATTCTCGACCTTGGCACAGGTTCGGGTGTGCTCGCGATCGCGGCAGCCAAGCTGATGAAGCGAAGCGTGCTGGCAACCGACATCGACCCGCGCGCCGCACGGGTTGCCGGTTCCAATGCAAAATTAAACGCCGTTGCGAACCAGATTCGCTCGATTAAAGCCGATGGATGGATGGATAAAACCATCCAACGCGCGGCACCGTACGACCTCGTGTTCGCCAATATTCTGGCCCGCCCGCTGTGCGCAATGGCGCATCAACTAGCTCAAAACTTAAAGCCCGGCGGGATCGCGATCCTCGCCGGGCTTCTGACCGTTCAAGCGAACTGGGTTCTCTCAGCCCATCGACGCGCCGGGTTGATACTCGATAGCCGGATCATCGATGGTGCTTGGACAACGCTGATACTGCGCCGACCAAGCCGGTTTTAGCGCTGACCGCGAACCACCACGGAGGAAATATCCTGACGGGTCACCCCGATGTCAGCCAGTTCACGGTCAGAAAGTGCTGCCAATTCAGCTTTCGCTGCCCTGCGCTCGCGCCACGCTTTTAACGAGCCCAACAATGTTGGGTGCCGCTCGGCCGTGACCATTGGCGTTTGGCGTGCAAACAGCAATGTGCCAACCTTACCGAATGAAAAGGAATTATAGATATTGGTAGTCATGATACGCACCTATGCTTCTAGAATGGCGGCCTAGCCAATACGACCGAGCAGCACCAATATGTTGCAGTGCATAACACATTTGCCCGTTTTTTGAGCGATGGGCGCTGCAGAGTCAGGCCTGCAGTAAACGCATAGTAAGAGGCAAGCCCATGATACCACAGCATAATAACAGGGTTTCTGCCCTTCGTTCATGGCTCGCAAGCCAGCATTTGGATGGATTTATCATCCCCAGATCCGACGAACATCTCGGGGAATACGTTCCGGCTGCCGCAGAGAGGCTCGCTTTTATCAGTGGTTTCACCGGCAGCGCGGGGCTTGCGATCGTATTAGCCGATAAAGCTGCAATATTTTCAGATGGCCGCTACACGATACAACTTAAAGATGAAACGGACCCAAATTTATGGGACTGCGTTCACATCACGGAGCATCCACCGGAAACCTGGCTGAAAACCAACGCACCCGGGTTAAGCATCGGCTACGATCCTATGCTGATCTCGGCTGATTTTTTGGCCCGGTTTTCTGATTCGAGAATGGTGCCCGTGTCTGGCAACCCGGTTGATGCGATTTGGACCGATCGGCCAGCCCCACCGATGGCACCCGCGATACCCTACGACGTGACCTTCGCCGGCCAGACTTCAGCAAGTAAGCGTCAAAATCTTGCTGAAATCCTCCGGAAAGCGGGGCAGGACGCAGCTATTTTAACAGACCCTGCATCAGTTGCGTGGCTATTTAACATACGCGGTTCTGACGTAGAGTTCACGCCCATTGCCCTGGGTTTTGCCTTGCTAAATGCAGATGCAAGCGCCACCATTTTCATGCCACTGCAAAAACTGCCGCCAGAGACAATTGCTCATCTTGGGCCAGACATCACCATTGCCGAGCGGAGCGCACTGCCAACAGCAATCGCTACCATGACAGGCAAAACCGTACGCTATGACTCCGCCACGATGCCCGTCTGGTTCAAAACCTCGCTTGAGGCCGCAGGCGCAAAGATAGCCCTCGGACCCGACCCGGTGGCGCTCCCGCGCGCTTGTAAAAATTCAACCGAGCAAGACGGCTCCCGCGCTGCCCATCTGCACGATAGTGTTGCGATGATACGATTTTTAGCCTGGCTGGCGGAGGTTGCCCCAGGCGGGGGTGAAACTGAAATATCGGCGGCGGCCAAACTATTCTCGTACCGCGCCATGGGAAGCAAATTTAAGGGGGAGAGTTTCCCTGCCATCTCAGGGGCGGGCGAACATGGGGCGGTTATCCATTATCGTGTAAGCCCAGAGAGCAACAGGGCATTGAAGCCTAATGAAGTGTATCTCATCGATAGTGGTGGCCAATATCTGGATGGAACGACCGATATTACCAGGACGATTTGGGTCGGCCCCGGCCAAGCGCCCGGTGAGATAAGGGAGCGTTTTACCCGGGTTTTGGCCGGTCATATCGCAATTGCCGCGTTGGTGTTTCCCGAAGGCATCGCCGGGGCACATATCGATGTTCTGGCCCGCCACGCGCTTTGGCAGGCTGGGCTTGATTATGACCATGGCACGGGGCACGGCGTTGGTTCATATTTATCGGTGCATGAGGGGCCTGCAAGTATCTCACGTGCTGCCAAACCTGTTGCGTTGCAACCCGGCATGATTCTCTCCAACGAACCTGGTTATTACCTGCCCGGCCATTACGGCATCCGCCTGGAAAATCTGGTCCTGGTACAGCCCGCGCCCTTCAAGGAATCATCGCGGAAATTTCTCCATTTTGAAACATTGACGTTGGTGCCATTCGATACAGCGCTCATCGACCCGGCTGTTTTATCCCCGGCGGCGATAAATTGGCTAAATGCCTATCATGCGGGGGTACGAGAGCGGCTGGAGCCGCAACTCGACCCGGTTTTAGACATCAAAACACTGGCCTGGCTGGCGAAAGCTACCGCAGCTATTTAGAGATTGACCTTCTGCTCACTGTTATTGCAAGATTCTTAAGCGAATCGTGACCACCCTATCAAAAAGGCGGCTGAACCATGCGCCTGTTCGTGGCCCTAGACCTCCCTTGGGAAGTCAAAGAAGAATTGAGCGACCTCTCTTTCAACTTGCCCGGTGCTCGTTGGGTGCCAACTGACAACTTCCATCTTTCACTGCGCTTCATCGGTGAGGCAAACCGCTTGCAAGCGGAGGAGATAGACCTTGCACTCGCCACATTGCGCGGCCGCAGCTTCTTGTTTTCACTCTCGGGTTTAGGCTGGTTTGAAAAATCCGGCCGCGCTTCATGCCTATGGGCCGGGGTTGAACGCAATGAGCATTTAACCAAGCTTCAGGCTAAAGTGGAAACAGCCTTGCATAGAATTGGCCTACCGCCCGACCGTCGGCGCTTCACCCCCCATGTTGCACTTGCCCGCATGGATACGCCGGTAACGCCCAGCCTTGCCGCGTTCGTGCAGGCCAACAACCTGTACAGGTCAACGCCAATTCGTGCTGATAACGTGACACTATTCAGCTCGTTCCTGGGCAAGGACCAACCGACCTACACCCAGGAGGCCGAATACGCCCTGGGCTAGTTGCGATAGTCAGACCCTTCGCCGGCGATCAACCGCAGCGCTGACTGCCAGGCCATTTTGCAATGTGCCGCCATATATGGTTCGGGGGGATTGAACTGCCGGGCCGTGTGTTCCTGAACGGCAATTGGCGGGAAAACAAGTTTGGCGCCACCGGACAGCGCAGCGATCTGGGCCTGGCACGCCCTCTCCAGATAATAAATTTCCAGAAATGCTTCTGCGACAGAGCGACCCGCCGCCAATAATCCATGATTGGTAAGGATCATGGCCCGGTTGGTTGGCCCCAAATCAGCGACCAGCCGTGGCCGCTCATCCAACTCCAGCGCGATGCCTTCATACCCATGGTACGACAAGCAACCGTGGAATTTCAAAGCATGTTGGGTAATGGGCAGCAACCCATGCGCCTGCGCCGAAACCGCCATGCCCGCCGCAGTATGCGTATGAACCACGCAAGTTAAATCCTCGCGGGCAGCGTGGATAGCTGAGTGAATCGTAAATCCAGCCTCATTGACGACCTTGGTCCCCGCCGCATTTTGATCAATGATTTTACCATCGAGGTCGATCTTCACCAAGTCAGATGCCCGCATGTCTTCAAACAGAACACCGTATTGGTTGATTAAAAAATGATGCTCGGGACCTGGCACCCGTGCACTGATATGCGTGTAAATAAAGTCCGTCATCCGAAAATGCGCGACCAGACGATATAGTGCCGCTAAATCGCACCGCACTTGCCATTCCGCCTCGTCCATACCCGCAGGGCAATCCACACGCGTGTTCATATCCATGATCCGACCCTCCGAGAGTTATTATTTGCGGTAATCATGGGCGCGTTTAACCTCAAAGTGAAGCATAAAGTGCTGCTTCAAATGCGGCGTAGGTCCGCAGGGCTGCCGGATCACCACAAGGCAGCAACTGCATCAATATCACGGCCGCAATTTTGCGCGGCACATCAATCCAATAAAAGCAGTTCGGCAGGCCGGCCCATGTCAGACTACCGGCGCTGCGGCCAAATTTACCTGGCGCGGGGTTTAGCAAAAATCCAAGCCCCCATTTTGAATCCATACCAGGATAAAAATCTGACCCAAAAGATAAACCGGGGTTAGCACTCCCGAGGACGCCAGCACGCAATGACCCAATCTGGTTTGTGCTCATCGCTAGAACGGTCTCCGGCTTCAGGAGGCTTCCACCTTGATTCAGAATCATGCGCATAAACGCTAAATAGTCGGGAGCAGACGAATACAGCCCGCCGCCGCCACTCAAAAACTCGGGCGCAGGGCGGGGGTCGAATTGGATCACTTCCAAGCTATGATCAACAGCCCGCTTGTGCATCGCCACACGACGTGGCCCCTGGTCGGCCCGCGGGGAAAATAGGGTGTCACCCATGCCCAACGGCCCGCTGATGTGTCTCTCAAAATATGTATCGAGCTTTAAACCCGAAACTGTTTCCACCGCGCGGCCCACCCAATCAGTGTTGATACCGTATTCCCAACGGGTACCCGGGTCGGACATCAGCGGCTGATTCAGACCAGCCAATAAACCGGTTGCGGCACTTGGGGTTTTTGTCTCTTTCAGGTAGCGGGCCAGATGAGGGTTTGAAAACTCATACGAAAACCCCGCGGTGTGGCTGAGTAACTGCCGCAACGTTATGGAACCCACTGCGGACCGTAGTCTTGGTTTACCATCGGCGTCGAAGCCCTCCAGGACCTGTGGGGCAGCCAAATCAGGTAATACGTCGCTGATTGGCGTATCCAGTTTGAGTTTTCCGGCCTCAACCATTTGAAGTGCCGCGACGCTCGTCAGGGCCTTGGTCATCGAGGCCACCCAAAAGACACTGTTCACCTGCATCGGTTGGGGCTCATTCATACTTTGACGGCCGACGGCAAATTCAAACATCGTGCCGGCTGGATCCGTCGCAGCGACAACAGCACCAGGAATGGCGCCAGCAGCAACCGCATTTTCCAGAACCGACTTTAGCGCAGGTAAATTCATGTTTTGTTTCCTGATATTGCGGGTGGCTTTTGAGCGTTTTATAGCTTCATGGATCGAAGACTGCCAATAACGAACCTTTGAACCAATAAATTTGGATATCTTCATCAGATGGGCTTGATTGCAATATGACGAAATATATCGGTGCGATCGATCAAGGAACCAGCAGTACACGGTTCATTATCTTCGATAAATCAGGCCTGCCTGTTGCTAGCGCACAAAAGGAACACCGGCAAATTTTCCCTCAACCTGGCTGGGTCGAACATGATCCTCTTGAGATATTGAATAATGTACACGAGGCGATAACCGAGGCACTGGCGCGAGCAAATTTACATCCACCCGACCTCGCTGCCGTTGGAATTACGAACCAACGAGAGACGACCGTTCTCTGGGACCGCCAAACCGGCCGGCCATTGCACAACGCTTTAGTCTGGCAAGACACGAGAGTTGACAACAAAGTTGCTGATTTCATTCGCCACGGCGGGCAAGACCAATTTCGTGGCCGCACCGGCCTACCGCTAACCAGCTATTTTTCAGGGTTGAAGCTAAATTGGCTCCTAGAAACCATCCCCGAAGCCCGCCACCAAGCCGATACGGGCAACGCGTTATTCGGAACCATGGACACTTGGCTGACCTGGAATTTAACAGGCCAGCATGTGACTGACGTTACCAACGCCAGCCGCACTCAACTCATGAATATCGAGACATGCTGCTGGGAACAAAGCATTTTAACCGCCTTTGATATTCCACCGGCTTGTCTTCCAACAATCCGGTCATCCTCAGAAATTTACGGGATTATCAACCAAGGGCCACTGCAAGGCGTAACCTTGGCAGGATTGCTTGGCGATCAGCAGGCCGCCCTCGTCGGACAAACATGCTTTAAACCCGGTGAAGCAAAAAACACCTATGGTACCGGCTCGTTTCTGCTGATGAACACAGGCACAAAGCCCGTACAATCGACCGCCGGATTGCTGACGACAGTCGGCTACCAATTTGGAAACGCACCACCTCATTACGCTCTTGAAGGTGCGATTGCGATTACAGGAGCCCTTGTTCAATGGCTGCGAGATAACCTAAAGATGTTCGAGACGTCTGCACAAATTGAAATACTGGCGGCATCGGTGCCCGATAATGGTGATGTCTATATTGTCCCCGCTTTTTCAGGTTTATATGCGCCTCATTGGCGGGAAAATGCCCGTGGCATCATTGCTGGTCTGACACGGTTTGCCAACCGGGCGCATATTGCACGCGCGGCACTTGAAGCCACAGCCTACCAGGTTCGCGATGTTGTGGACGCCATGACGTTAGACAGCGGCATCACGCTGACCACATTAAAGACCGATGGCGGGATGGTAACGAACGAATTACTGATGCAATTTCAGGCTGATATACTAGAGCATTTTCCGATCAAATTGACTGATACCCTGCTTTGGTGAAGAAATTTTTGCATTCGGTTGGGATAAATTTTTGGATTGCGTTGGCGGCGGCTTTCCTGAGGTCTTCGAGGGTTCTTGGTTCTGAGGCTCTGATGAGAGCTTTGAATTTTGAGAAGGCCATCTCGATAGGATTGAAGTCTGGGGAGTATGGCGGAAGATAGAGCAGGTGGGCGCCGCCGGCCTCGATGGCGCTGCGCACGCCGGTAATTTTGTGTGCTGGCAAATTGTCCATGACAACGATATCGCCTGGCGTCAGCTCGGGAACCAGGAACTGCTCGATATAGGCCAGGAAGTGCTCACCATCCATGGGACCGTCCAGCACCATCGGCGCGGATAGTTTGCCCAGGCGCAGACCTGCGGTGAAGGTTGTCGTCATCCAGTGGCCGTGAGGAACTGCGGCGATGCAGCGCTTACCCTTTGGAGCTCTGCCGCGCAGCCGGGCCATCTTGGTTGTAATGCCGGTCTCATCGATAAACACCAGCTTCTCGGGGTTCAGGAGAGGCTGATCGGCCACCCATTTATCGCGTGCAGCCGCTACGTCGGCGCGTTGCTGCTCGGCCGCATGCGCTGTCTTTTTTTATATGTGATTTTGCGGCGGTCGAAGAACCGCCAAAGCGTCCCGATGCCGACCCGGGTTCCGTGCGCCGCAAGTTTTTCCTGCAGTTCAGCCAGCGTGATATCGCGGCGCTCCTCGACTTGGCGAAGAATGAACTCCGCTTCCGCCTCAATTCGGCCGGACTTACGATCACCACCGTTACGCAACGGCGCAATGTCACCAGAGGCTCTCATCTGCGCCTGCCAGCGGATCGCGCTGGACGCGCTGACCTTGAAACGTGCCGCCGCTTCGCGGCACGAAAGACCTTCCGATATGGCAGCACAGACACGCCGCCGAAGATCAAGGGAAATCGCTTTCACCATGCATGCCGGCCTCCTTCGCCAGCACACATCTTGAATCAGATCAAAGCCGCTTTGGGAATCCTTCCGATTCATTCAGATAGGAAAACGCTCTAAACGTGCCCGTGATCAGACCCACCGTCAGAGAGACCACCGCCCTTGGCGCAGCCTATGCCGCCGGCCTCGCTGTTGGTTTTTGGAATAGTACCGACGAATTAAGCCAGAATTGGCAACCTGATAAAGTTTTTACGCCGACGATGGATGAACCTACCCGCAGCAAGCTCTATGCGTCATGGCATAAAGCCGTACTGCGCTCATTTGATTGGATCGAAGATCAGTAATTTTACCGACCCTGGCGCGAACTCATAATGTATCCGCCCACCCGGCGTTGCCGGCGGCGTTGTCGATGTCACGTTAGCTGTGACTAAAAAAATTCTACCGGAGGCAGGATTCACTGCGAGCGTGCGGGCCGCTTTCTCAGTAGGCATCGAAATATCAGTAAAGCTGGTAGGGGAAGCTTCACTAATAATATTCAAAGTTCCATCGGCATTCGATGAAAATACACGCTTTTTAGAGGGATCAAACGCAGCGGCATCGGTGCCCTGGCCGATCGGTAATGACGAAATAATTTTGCCGGTATCGGCATTCATCACAACCATAACACCGCTATGGCATGATGAAAACAACCGACGCGTTATGGTATCAATCGCAAGACCGGTCGGGCTCTTACATGGTGCGACAGGCCAGCGGGCGGTGACTGTATTGGTTTTTGTATCAATGCGGACAATTTCATTCTTGTCGTTGATATTGACGTAAAGTGAACCAGCATCATCAACCGCCAAAAATTCTGGCGAACCGCCAAGAGCAATATCAGCCGCAGCTTTTTTCGTAATCGTACTGATCGGGGTAACGGCATTGCCATCACCGCCCGCCACAAATATCTGCTTACTTGCGGCATCATACACCATTCCATCGGCATCCTGCACGACAGGTGTGGTTGCAACCGGCTTGAAGCTTTTGGGATCAAATGCCACGGCCTGACTATTTTTAGCGCTGTCAGCATATATCAACCCGCTGATCGGGTCCACCGCAATGCCATGACTGCCAGGCAGACCCCGAAGTTCGCTGATTTTGACACCGGTTTTGCCATTCAGCACATCCACCACGTTGCCGTGCGATACATAAAGCCGGTCGGTCGCGGGATCAAAATGCAGATAGTCCCATTTCATTGCCCCTCCCAGGGCGATGGTTTTCGTTAGTTTATATGGTGATTGTGCCTGCGCAGGTAGGGTATTCAGCGCCAACAGAGCCAACGAGAATGCACCAAATAAACCAAAAAATTTCATACGACATGTCCAATACGAAGCAGGGAAATGATCGCGGAGTGATGCGCCATCCATCTTACACGAGACAAGCGGCTTTTCACAAAAATCGATGACTATTTTATGAAATCGCAGTTAGTTACACCTGCGGCATTGCAGGCAAAAGCCGTCCACCAACACGTAGCGGCTCAATGCGCACAGCCAAACCTTTCTCATTCACCTCGATAAATGCACCACAAATCGTGGCTGGGCCTTCTGCTGGCGCCAGTCGCTCACCGGGCATCTTTTTGGTGAATTTTGCAATCGCTGGCTCCTTGGTCATGCCGATCACACTGTTATAGTCACCACACATGCCAAGGTCTGCAGTAAAGCCCGTGCCACCTGGCAACACTTGGTGATCTGCTGTGGGTATATGCGTGTGGGTCCCAACAACAGCCGAAACGCGGCCATCAAAAGCGTGGGCAAATGCCATTTTTTCACTCGTGGCCTCGCCGTGAAAATCAACCAGAGCAGCCTGACAATTCAAGCCTATCTTGTTGCGGCTCAATAAATCCTCCATCACGCGAAAGGGGTCGTCCAGCGGGTCCATGAATAGGCGGCCCATCAGCTGTGCGATCAAAACTTTACGGCCATCGTGCAATGACATGATGGCTGCCCCGTTCCCCGGCGTACCGGGCGGAAAATTCAACGGGCGAATAAGCCTGGGCTCCCTGGCGATATAGGGAATGATTTCGCGACGGTCCCAGGCGTGATTGCCAAGCGTGATTGCATCGGCGCCGGCCGTAAACAAGGCGTCCGCCATATCGGGGGCCAGACCAAAGCCGTGTGAGGCATTCTCACCATTTACCACCACAAAATCCGCCCTGGTTTGCACCCGCAAGCCCGGCAACGCCGCGATCACCGCATCACGGCCGGACCGGCCAACAAGGTCGCCCAGGATAAGAATTCGCATGTTCATGCAGGCTCTATACGGCCCTCTTGCACCCGGTAATAGGCCGCCGTGAGGGAATCGAAGGGCTCAGCATCTGTCCCGGTCAGGAGGGCATGAAAATTTTGTGTCTCTAAGGCTCTGAATAGGGCTTGGCGCTTGGTGGCATCCAAATGCACCAGGGGTTCGTCCAGCAACAATAATGGTGCGGTTCCCCGGGTTGCCGCAATCAAAGCTGCGTGGCCTAGCACAATGCCGATAAGCATGGATTTTTGTTGGCCAGTGGAGGACAGACCAGCTGAACGGCCCGTCACGGCATCCGCAATCAGTAAGTCAGCCCGGTTCGGCCCGTAACTTGAGGCACCGCGCACAGTGTCGGCCCGTCGTGCATCCTGCAAAGCCACCCGCAAAAAATCTTCGACTCTCAAGGCTGGTGCGTTAGCCAAGTGTCCGGCGATCGGGCACTCCAGCGTCAAGGTTACCGCCGGGAAGGGCGCCGCCACTCCGCCCGCCAAAGCTGTATTCAACCGGCTTATCAGTGCCACCCGCATGGCGGTTGCTGCCACCGCATGACGCGCCATGGAATCTTCCAGTCCCGCCAGCCAATCCGCGTCCGCCCCGTTATTTGCGAGCAGTCGGTTACGTTGTGCGGATGCCGCCTCAAACGCCGCAATCTGCCTAGCATGACCAGGCTCAAGCGCCACCACCAACCGATCGAGAAACTTGCGCCGTCCCGACGCAGACTCAGTGAACAGCCGGTCCATTTGCGGCGTCAACCAAACCGCCGCCAGGCGTGAGCCAATTTCCGCCTGGCTTCGTGGCGCCACGCCATCAAGCCTAAATACGCGGCGTTCTGAGTCATCCCCTGTACCGGTGCCTATCTCAAAATTATCATCTAAACCGCGCAATGTGGCGGCAACAGCCCAACCACCGCTTGCCTCCGTCCCTCGCCTCGCGAGTTCGGAAAATTTGGCTCCGCGCAACCCTCTGCCAGGCACCAGCAGCGAGACCGCTTCCAGTAAATTGGTCTTGCCCGAACCATTCGGCCCCGTGAACACACTAATAGGCGCTGCAGGATTGAACCGCAGCGCCTTGTAAGACCGAAAATCAGTAAGGGTTAGGCGAAGAAGCGTTGCTTAAACCCCGTTTAATTGTTTCGTGCTCACACCCGCATGGGCATTAGCACATACACCGCCCGCAGGTCATTGGGGTCGCGCACCAAGGTAGGTGCCGCACCGTCAGCGAAGACAAACTCTACGTCGCCCTCAATCTGCTCGGTCACGTCATTTAGGTAACGCGCCTGAAAGCCGATTTCGAGGGGGCCAGCATCATACTTGATCCGGTCCGCGTCCAATTCCTCAGAAGCCGTTCCCTGCTCAGGGCTGGCTGCCGAAATCACCAGCAAATCCTTCGCCAATGAGAGTTTCACCGGCCGGTGACGCTCGGATGAGATGGCCGAGACGCGTGATACCGCTGCCGAAAAATCCTTCTGATTAACGCGCAGGATTTTATCGTTACCGCGTGGAATCACACGGTCATAATCGGGGAAGGTGCCGTCGATCAATTTGCTGGTCAGCCGCATCGTGCCGATGGTGAACTGAATACGGGTCTCCGACAGCGCAATCTCAATCTCGCCGCTCACTTCGTCAAGCAACTTACGCAACTCATTCACTGTCTTACGTGGAATGATCACGCCTGGCATTCCAGCCGCACCCTCCGGCAGGGGTTCCTCGACGCGGGCCAGACGGTGCCCGTCGGTCGCCACCGCGCGCAAAACCGGCTCACCATCAGCATCTGCGGCGTGCAGAAAAATACCGTTCAGGTAATAACGGGTTTCCTCGGTAGAAATCGCGAACTTCGTCCGGTCAATCAACCCGCGCAAATTCAGAGCCGACAGGCTGAACGTGTGGGAAAGCTTACCAGCATCGAGTTTGGGGAACTCATCAACGCTGAGAGCTACCAAGCTGGTGGCATAGCGCCCGGCCCGCAGCGCAAGCTGGGCATCGCCACCCGGATGGTCGAGCTCAATCTCAGCATTTTCAGGCTGACGGCGGACAATCTCATACAAAGTGGCGGCTGGAACCGTAATGGCGCCGTTACGGGTGGCCTGCGCTGGCACTTCTTCAACCAAAGCAATCTCAAGGTCGGTAGCCGCTATCGTCAGCTTACCGTCGCGCACCGCCAAAAGCACGTTGGCCAGAATGGGGATGGTATTACGCTTCTCGACGACGTTCTGCACGTGGGCCAGAGACTTCATCAGGGTGGCGCGATCAGCCTTGAACTTCATAATGATTTTCCCAACGCCAGCTTTAATGCCGCCGATTCGAGCCACACTAGCAATAGGCCGGGATTCGGGGAAGACCATAGCGAAAAGCCCGATTTCGAGCCATAAAGACGGTCATGAAACCATCCGCGACTGCCCCCAACACCATCCCCTGGCCGCCCCTGATTTACGGGGCAGCGGCTATTGTGGCGTGGCTGGTGAATCTGGTAATTCCCTCCGCACAGTTTGTTCCCGCCGCTCTGCACCCCATCGGTGGCGTTATCATGGCGGCAGGGCTGATATTTGACTGCGCGGCGATGCTGAGAATGTATCGTCAACGCGCCAATATTCTCCCCCATCGTGCTGCCACCACGTTGGTGACGGCTTTTCCTTTTTCAATGTCGCGCAACCCGATCTACCTGGGCAATAGCATCCTGTTGGCTGGTGCCGCGCTGACCTTTGGTAATTTATGGTTCGCGGTGCTCGATGCCGCCGCTATTCAGGCCGTGACAATCCTGGCAATCCAGCGCGAGGAGAGACATCTCGCCGCCTTGTTCGGCCCTGAATGGGACATATACACCCGGCGGGTGCCGCGCTGGTTGAAGTTCTAATTCACCGGGGCAGACACCTGGCGGACTGACCCGGCATTATAAGCTCCGTCACGTCAGCGAGGCGTTTAAGAAGCGCTTTTGGGGGGTTTAAGTGCGAGTTGGGTTGCTGCCAGCCGTCTTGCCTATTATGCACACCCTCATCAGGTTGGAATAAGCAAGACATGGCAAGCATAGCAGACAATTCTGGCAACGAGGCCGCATTGGCCCGCCAGGCGGCGATTTTGGCCCAGCCGGCGACGCCTGAGCGCGATATGGCGAACGCCATCCGGGCGCTGACGATTGACGCGGTGGAAGCCGCCAAATCCGGTCACCCGGGGATGCCCATGGGCATGGCCGACGCTGCCACCGCACTTTGGACCAAGGCAATGAAGTTCGACGCCGTGGACCCAAAATGGCCGGACCGCGACCGCTTTGTGCTGTCTGCGGGCCATGGGTCCATGCTGCTATATGCGTTGCTGCATCTGACCGGCCACGAAGGCATGACCATCGATGACCTGAAGAATTTCCGGCAGTTGCATTCCGTCACCGCCGGGCACCCGGAATATCACGAACACCCTGCCATCGAAATGACCACCGGCCCGCTGGGTCAAGGGCTGGCCACCGCTGTCGGCATGGCCATTGCCGAACGTTTGCTGGCTGCCAAGTTCGGCAAAAGCCTCGTCGACCATCGTACATTCGTAATCGCCGGCGACGGCTGCCTTATGGAAGGGATCAGCCATGAAGCCGGCGCCCTGGCCGGGCATCTAAAACTAAACAAACTTACGGTTCTTTGGGATGACAACAGCATCTCTATCGATGGCGGCACCGATATCTCAACCTCTGAGGACCCGCTGAAGCGTTTCGCTGCCTACGGTTGGGCCACCCGCCGGGTGGACGGGCATGATTTTGCGGCGGTGCAAGCGGCGCTGAATTTTGCGGCCAAATCCTCCAAACCTACCATTATCGCGTGCAAGACCATCATCGGCTTTGGCGCTCCCACCAAAGCGGGCACGGCGGGCAGCCATGGCGCGGCATTGGGCGGGGTGGAAGCTGAACAGGCCAAGGCGGCGCTGGGCTGGCCTTATCTGCCGTTCACCGTTCCTGAAAGCATTGCTGCCCCTTGGAAAGCCGCCGGCAGCCGCGGCGCCAGCACACGCCGCGCCTGGCTGAAGCGTCTGGCGAAACATCCGCAGCGTACCGAGTTTGAGCGCGTCATGGCCGCCAAACTGCCCGAAGCCTATGCCGACGCCATGCGGGACTACAAAGCCAGCCTGGCTGAGCAAAAACCCAAACTGGCGACCCGTCAGGCCAGCCAGAAAGCGTTGGAAATGCTGGTGCCCACAATGCCGGAGTTGATTGGTGGCTCAGCAGACCTCACCGGCTCAAACCTTACCTTGGTGAAGGGCATGGCCGGGGCCACCGCCGATAATTTTGCCGCCCGCTACCTTTATTACGGTGTGCGCGAGTTCGGCATGGCTGCCGCCATGAACGGCATCGCACTTCACGGCGGCCTTATCCCCTACGGCGGGACCTTTTTTGTCTTCACCGACTATATGCGCTCGGCTATCCGCCTCGCAGCCCTGATGGGAACGCGCGTGATTCACGTGCTGACCCATGATTCTATTGGCCTGGGCGAAGATGGTCCCACCCATCAGCCCGTTGAGCATTTGGCCAGTCTGCGGGCCATGCCAAACGTGCTTGTGTTACGCCCGGCTGACGCTATGGAAACTGCCGAATGCTGGGACCTTGCCATTCGCAATATCACCGGCCCCAGTTTACTGGTGCTTTCACGTCAGGCCGTCCCGGCCCTGCGCACGGACGCCAATGGCAATAAATGCGCCCGCGGCGCCTATGTTCTGGCAGAAGCCACAGGCAAACGCGCCGCCACATTGATTGCTACCGGCACTGAAGTCGCCCTCGCCATGGCCGCCCGCGCCACTCTGGCCAAGGAAGGTGTTCAGGTGGCTGTTGTCTCCGCCCCCAGCTTTGAACTCTTTGAAGCGCAGGACACCGCCTATCAAGCCGAAGTGTTGGGAGATGTCCCGCGCATCGGCATTGAGGCTGCTGTCAGCTTCGGGTGGGACCGCTGGCTGGGGCCAAATGGCAGCTTCATCGGTATGAAGGGCTTTGGCGCCAGCGCACCCGCTGAGAAACTTTATGAATATTTTGGCATCACCGAATCGGCGATCGTCGCCGCTGTTAAGAAGGCAGGAGTTTAAAAATGGCTGTTAAAATTGCGATCAATGGGTTTGGCCGGATTGGTCGCTTGGTTATGCGTGCGATGATTGAAAGTGGCCGCACTGACATTACCCCGGTGCTGATCAACGACCTCGGCAGCGTTGAGGATAACGCCCATATGTTCCGCTATGACTCAGTGCATGGCCGCTTCCCCGGTACGGTTGAGGTGGTGGGCGACACGCTGGTGATCACCCATAATGGCCGCACCTACGCGCCGATCAAAGTCTCAGCCGAACGTGATCCGGCCAAAGTGCCGTTGAGCGGCGTTGACGTGGCCATGGAATGCACCGGTCTGTTCACCAAACGTGATGATGCCGCCAAGCTGATCGCCGCAGGGGCTCGCAAGGTACTAATCTCAGCCCCGGCGGACGGGGTTGATGCCACGATCGTTTATGGCGTGAACCACAAGACCATCACCACGGACATGACCATCATCTCCAACGCCTCCTGCACCACCAACTGCCTGGCGCCGATGGTGAAGGTGCTGCATGAAAAATTCGGCATCGAACGCGGCTATATGGTGACAATCCATTCCTATACCGGCGACCAGAAGACGGTTGACACACTGCATAAGGATTTGCACCGCGCTCGCGCTGCTGCAGTTTCCATGATCCCGACTTCGACAGGAGCCGCCAAGGCCGTTGGCCTGGTTTTCCCTGAATTACTCGGAAAATTGGACGGTACCTCTATCCGTGTTCCAACGCCAAACGTTTCGCTGGTATCGTTCGACGTGAATTTGAAGACGCAAGCGACCAAGGAAGAAATTAACGCCGCCTTCAAGGCGGCGAGTGAAGGCGAGCTGAAAGGTATTTTAGATTATTCCACTGCCAAGCTAGTCAGTATGGACTTCAATCATGTGCCGTTCTCATGCAGCTTCGACGCCCCACAAACTACTGTCGTGGATGGAGCAATGGCGCGGGTGATGGGCTGGTACGACAATGAATGGGGTTTCTCCAACCGCATGTCTGACACCGCCGCTCTGTTCGGGTCGCTTTAATATGGCGTCCGCGCGTACTCTGGACAATGTCGCCGTCAAAGGTCTGCGCGTCCTGGTGCGTGCGGATTTGAACGTGCCCATGCAGGATGGCAAAATCTCCGACCTCACACGGTTGGAACGCCTGGCCCCGACGATCAACGAATTGTCCGCCGCCGGGGCGAAGGTGATTGTTTGCAGCCATTTCGACCGTCCGAAGGGCAAGCCCGTCCCCGCCATGTCACTGCGGCCCATCGCTGCAGCCCTTGGTACGGTGCTGGGCCATGAGGTTGCCTTTGCTGATGATTGCATCGGCCCGGTGGCCGAGGCTGCCGTGGCAAAATTGAATGATGGCGATGTGCTGGTACTGGAAAACACCCGCTTCCACGCCGGCGAGGAAGCCAACGACCCTGACCTCTCGCAATCGCTGGCTGATCTGGCCGATATTTACGTGAACGACGCCTTTTCCGCCGCCCATCGTGCCCATTCCAGCACCGAGGGCGTGGCGCGGCTGCGCCCGGCCTATGCTGGCCGCCTGATGCAGGCCGAACTAGCCGCCCTATCAGCAGCTTTGGGCGACCCGCAACGGCCCGTGGCGGCGATTGTGGCTGGCTCGAAGGTCTCCACCAAGCTCGATCTGCTCACCAACCTGGTTGCCAAGGTGGATATTCTGGTCATCGGCGGTGCCATGGCCAATACCTTCCTGGCCGCGCAAGGCCATGATGTCGGCAAATCCTTGCAGGAAAAAGACCTGCACGCCACCGCGCTCAGCATCCTGGCGACCGCCAAGGAAGAGGGCTGCGAGATTATTCTGCCCGTCGATTTAGTGGTCAGCGAAACCTTCTCCACCAACCCACCGACGCAGGTGGTTGGCGTCGATGCCGTGCCCGCCAACATGATGGCGCTGGATGTTGGTCCGGCGACGGTAGCGGGCATCATCGCCCGGCTGCCCCATATTAAAACCCTGTTGTGGAACGGCCCGCTCGGTGCGTTTGAGACTCCCCCCTTCCAGACAGCCACCAACGCCCTGGCCGATGCGGTTGCCAAGGCCACAGTGGATGGTACGTTGATCTCAGTCGGCGGCGGCGGTGACACCGTTTCCGCCCTGCGTCTGGCTGGTGCGGCTGACTCCATGACGTATTTATCAAGTGCCGGCGGAGCATTCCTCGAATGGATGGAGGGCAAAATTCTGCCGGGCGTGGAAGTTTTGAGCGCAGGGCTCTCAAACCTGGGCTGAATCTTGGTTCCAAGCCCGGATTAACCCCCGGGTTTGCCATTGCCGCTACCGTTCTGGCGGTCACATTATGGGGGTTTTCCCCCATCGGCACACGCTACATGGTGGGATCCGGCTTTGCCGGTATGCCCGCCATGGCCTTTACCGGGCTGCGCTATACGCTGGCCGCGCTGATTTTCTCACCTTTATTATGGCAGGCCCGGCACTGGAACCGGCGCGACTGGGCACTGGGGTTGATCTGCGGGCTGGTCGGCGTGGCGGGGTATAATATACCGGCGGCCCTTGGTCAGCGCAGCGTCTCGGCAGGGCTGACCGGCTTGCTCGATGGCGTGGAGCCGCTGTTTATCGTGCTGTTCTCGGCCATCGCCCAGCGCCGGTTTCCGGCCCCATTGACCATCATCGCCACGTTCATTGGGCTGGCCGGGGTTATTTTACTGGCTCAAGGGAGCGGTCCCGCCTTGGGCGACCCGGTGGGCGATGCGCTGGTGTTATTGGCGGCGGTGCTCTGGGCCATTTACTGCGTGATCGTACCCGCCCTGATCAACCGGCGCGGAGCGCTGCCCACCACCGCCGTTACCGTCATGTTCGGGGCTATCCCCATGCTGCTTAGCGGGCTGCCGCAAATGCCGGGCATGCTGGTCACCATGACCGGTTGGGATTGGTTGGTGACAATCACCCTGACGCTTGGCACCTCGGTCATCGCCATGCTGGCCTGGAACGCGGGAAGCGCGGTTTTGGGCGCTGAAAAAGCTGGCTGGTATTTATATTTGCTGCCGGTGGTCAGCTTGATCGGGGGCGCGTTGCTGTTGGGAGAACCGGTACGATTATGGGAATTAGCCGGCGGGGCATTGGTATTGCTGGCTGTTTATCTCTCGCAACGATAATGCACCTGCTGTAGCGAAGCTTCATGTTGCATAATCCGCCGCGCAAATTTCAACGCCTCATAACATTGCTGCGCTTCAACCAGCGCCATGATTTTATCGAGAATATCTCTGGCTAGAGCTGATTTCGTTTGAAGTTGAAACTGCTCTGCCAATGTCCGCACTTCATCGAATGCTTTAACCCGTTCATCAGCATTGCCGATATAGGCCGTTTGAACCGCCAGATAAATCAATGCGGCCGGCGTATTAGCATCCTCAGGCAGCAAAATTTGTTTGCCATATAAAAACCGGGCTTTTCCGGTAATCTCGACGCGCGATTTAGTACGAAAGCGAATGGCGGCACCATTGATGATAATCATCTCATTTTGCTTTAGCTCGACGACAAGCCCCGCCATTTTGCTTACCCTATATGTTCAAAGCTCCGACATCTCCTTATGATTTCAAACGATCTTGACCCATTCAATGCTTCCGATATCTGCTGTAAAAATTTCAAAACGACCAGCATTTTGCCAGTATATATGACTTATCACTGACAGGTTAACGAAGGATAACGGGCACCAAGCCATATGGTAAAATTAAAAAGTACTCCGCAAAAGCCAATCATCACCAAGGAATAGTCTTCCCCCGGTAATCCAAATATTCATGCTTACCGCTCCCAGCTTTGGCTTCCAGTACATCCACCATCCCTTTGGCGCTGGTCATAACGTCGATGTCGGCGCCCGAGCCACCCATGTCAGTTTTAACCCAACCAGGATGCATGGATAACACTGTGATATTTTGCTTCATACCCGCCACAAAGCTGCGGGTAAGTTGGTTCAAAGCTGATTTGCTAGCACAATAAAGCGGCGCATAGGCTCCACCACTTAATGTTACGCTACCCAAAATAGATGTCATGAAGGCCAGAATGCCAGTTTCTGGCTTAATATTTTCACACAACTTGGCGCCGAGTCTGATTGGCGAAATAGCATTTGTCATGAACAAATGCGTCATTTCTTCCGGTGTAACCGTTTCAGCAGTTTTACCCTCGGGTGCACTAATGCCCGCATTGATAAACGCAACATCAAAAATTTGATCGGTGACACGGGATAAAAATGCCTCCACGGAGGCAAGGTCGTTTATATCGAGCATCTCAATGGCAACTTGTCCTGAAAACTTCTGGAATACAGAAGGCGCTGGCTCATGGCGTATGGTGGCCGTTACGTGCCAGCCACGGTCTAGAAACTCTGTCGCCAGCCCCAAGCCTAGCCCCCGCGACGCACCAACAATAAGAGCCGACTTCTTCAAGTGAGACTTTGCCACGATACCCCCCGCGTGATGAATAACCTATAAAGCTACGCATCGCCCACGAGACAAGGGGGTTGCATTATCTAATATGGCAGAATTGACAAGCGACCCACCCTACGATTGCTGTGTTGCACCGTGATGAAGCTGTCTCTGGAACCAGCGCTTCAATCCTTGGAGTTTGGCCCATAACCCCCTTACTTTCAGCTCGTTTGAACCGCAGGGTTTAACCCTCAACCAATCAAGCTCCTCGGCTTGACGCATCGCCAACATCGTCACGCGATATGCGGCGTCAGGATTACGGACAAATAAAGCACGAATGATCGCGTCAGCCTCAATATCAATGGTGGCATTCGCCACGTCGAATCCGGCTCCCATCGCCCGCTCGATAAATTCGATTATCTGTTTTTGCTCGTCACGAGTCATCGCCAAGTCCCTAAAACAGGATAATCCTATCAACACCCCGTCGGCTTTAGGCAAGCACATTGAACGATAATGGAGGCGATTTCACCCAGCGTTGCGGTGACGAACAGAATTATAAACCAGTAATGTTACCCCATCCCGGTTGAAACGCTCGGCCTCCCACATGCCAATTGCGCCTAGCACGATCCGGGATGCGAAATTATCTTCGCGTGCCACGGCCACAATTTTTTCCAATCCGACAGTATCGTGAGCATAAACTAATGCCGCGTGAACAGCCTCAGTGGCTAGCCCCACCCCTCGCGCCGCTGGCCAAAATGCGAACCGTAATGCGATCCCCCGACCGTCCGGGCGATGCATCAACCCTGTGACCCCTAGCAGCTTGTGCCCGCCGCGCACCCTCACCGCCCACATGCCAAACCCAAATTCACCCCAGGCCCTGATCTCTTCCGCCAACTCCTCCGCCGTCCGCTGGGCAGAACGAACGCCACCCAGCATTTGCGCAAATGCCTGAGGGTCAGCCTTCAGTGCGACCAAATCCTGCAAATCGCCGCCCCCAACCGGCGACATCACCAACCGCGCCGTCACCAAATGCCGTGCTTTGATCATGATAGCATGTAAAGCGGCTGGCAAAATAAGCCTAAGGAG